>Ga0078972_1000935_pt1 | contig 117524 bp, 122 predicted proteins | sample YelNatPaOPGAMG01_FD_67568 | JGI IMG/M metagenome (GOLD analysis project Ga0078972, IMG submission 67568) | Hot spring thermophilic microbial communities from Obsidian Pool, Yellowstone National Park, USA - OP-RAMG-01 (SPADES assembly) (version 2) | ecosystem: Environmental > Aquatic > Thermal... | reverse complement strand
AAGAATATACGAAGAGAATATTGGGAGGATACATGTTCCCGCTGGGGCGATAGCTGGACTGGACGCTATCCAAGCCATAAGCCTGGTTGGTGTTAATAGAGTAGTATTGACTACGAGAAAGCCTCCTGAGGCATTAGTGTACTCCAACTATTTTAAGGAACAAGGTATAGACTTGGAGAAAATACGAGAGCCAACGATGGTTTACGAAGGTCCTGTGGAGGATGCTTTGAAACATTTCCCGAAGAGCGTAAACGTGGCGGCAGCACTAGCATTATACTCTAAATCCAGAGTACTTGTTAGAATAATAGCAGACCCTACTAGGGAAAACATAGTTCACGAGATAGAGGTTGAGTCCAAGGTTTCAAACATAAGGATAATTGTTGAAAACGTGCCGCATCCAGACAACCCTAGGACAAGCTACCTAGCAGCATTATCCTGTATCCAGAAGCTTAGGGAAATCTGTGGCTGAATATTAACTTCTTGGATTGCACAAACACATTGCTATTTCTCTAATAGAAGAAGCTTGTGCTACTTCAGGAAAAATCTTCCAAATCAAAAGTCAAATAACCTTTCTCTCGCAAATACTTTTTATCTTTTAGCTGTTCACTTATTAAGCAAAAATACTCTTTTCTCTCCATCATCGCTCCTATACTCTTTGCATTTAGAGCAGAAGCCTCTCATAAAGGAACACTTTGAGGATTAAGCTCTTGAAGATATCCTGCTAAATACAAGCCTGCAACCTCGTTGCTGAACCTCATCAGTTTGAAAAGTCTTGAGATATCGTTGCTCAGCTTATTCTCATTAACAAGCTTGAATATTTTCTGCCTAATGCTGTTGTAAGAGGAAATCAACTCTCTGTAAACATCTAGGTCAAGCTCCCCGGTTAATCTAAGCCTCCTCCTCATACTTGTAAACCTCTTTATCTATAACCACAAGCATCCTGGCAAGCTCGTAAGAATCCCTCTTCTCAGCAAGCTGAGCAGCTTTCTTAAAAAGCTCTTCTCCAAGCAAAGCTCCTCACCAGCAGTCCAGACTGAATACCTGTCTTCCCCTCTCATGCTTTCTCAATTCTTAAAAATAAGGATAAGGGTTGGGAGCATACTGCTCTGAAAAATGCGTGTTAAACGTATTGCAGAATGCTCTTCTGCTCCGCTGGCCTTATTCTCTTATTAGCTAGGCTGTAAAACCTTCTCACTAAAGATAGCCTTGTGGTGGAATCAAGTTCAAGCTTATCTAGAAACCCTTCAAGCAATTGTGAGAAACCCTTGCCACTGTTTTCCTTCACATACTTCAGAAAATTGTTGAAAGGATTAACATGAGTATTGAGATAAGTCCTCGAAGCAGATGCGAGAACGAGTATTAAAACCCTATTGACTTTTTTCCATTATCTCATTGAGTAATCTGTTGACATGCAATAATACTTTTTCAGCTGATCTTATTGCATATTCAGCATCAGATTTCACGTATAGTTCCTCTGGAGAAACTCCTGCTTCCTCGTCTCCATACATAGCCAATTCACGCTCTTTTCTAAGGCTTCTTGAGGTCGAGGCAAGCTCATCGATATTTTCCTGAAACCACTGTGGGAATTTCTCTCTTTCCCTTTTAAGAATCGGCCCCACATCATGCCATTTTGGAGGCTCAATGCCGACCAGTCTTAAAGACGCTTTTAAAGCAAGTTCAACCGCTTCCTGGCTTTGCCTGACTGTGAAAGGATAGTTTCCCTCTTCAAAAGCTTCTTTTGCATGCCTCAACCTCTCCAACGCCTGCCGGATATTCGACTTAGCCAGCTCCAAGCTATTCAACTATTATCACCTCCCCGAATCTATAGTCTTTTTTCAACCTCCAATACCATTTTTTCCCTACCCAAACCCTCTCAGCACCCAGCTCCTTCAACCTCTCTGAAAGCCTGCTGAGAATTCTTTCAAAAAATAGGTCTTTATCATATATTATAATTCCGTCCTCAACCATGTCTAGGTACAGGATGGATATTTTCTCCGCTTCCTCAGGAGTCTTGATTACAGGGGAAAACGTTATGACGTAGCCATCTTCGTAAAGTTTCTCCAAGCTTTCCGTAAGCATGTCCTCAGCCTTAATGAAAACATTGATTCTCTCAAACCTTGAGCTCGGTAAACCATTAGCCACTAAAAGCAAATCCACATCACTGTTTTTTCTCATCTGGCCCCTAGCCACGCTACCATAAACAACTACTGAAACAAGCCGTTCACCAAGAGTAAGAAGAAGTGCATCGAGTAGCCTACTAATAAGGCTCCCATAAGGTTCCACGATATGCTCCAAGCCCTTCCTAACCATTTCTTTGCCATTAAGAATCTTTTAGGCAAAACATATAAACTTAAAGTAGTGAGATAAGAACTCAGAATGTTTTCCACACGTATCACGCGGACTCAACAATTCAAATTGAAAGAAAATCACATATTGTTTTGAGTAATGGTTTTTATGCTTCTCTTCAGCCTATTGCCCCGCCGATAGCCCCGCCAATTATTGACAGGAGTGACCCAAATGCCAGTGATACTATGATTGCCCCACCGGCTACCAGACCTCCTAGAAAACCAAGTAGTCCTCCGAAAACTCCTCCAAGCAGGCCACCAGCCCCAACAAACCCGATTATCAAGAGCATGGTTGCAATTATGCCTCCAAATATCCCTGCTAAGAAACCGGCTAAAGCACCTCTACCTGCCCCACCCTTAGCTATTAACCCTGCGATAAAGCCGCCGATCAAAGGACCCAGCATTGGAAAGTACGTGCCTAGAACAGAGTTTACTATGAAGCCTATGAATGCTCCAAGCCACAGGTGACCCTCTTCTCCCACCAGTATCACCGTAGATAAGCTATACAGCGTTAATTTAATTGTTTCGTAAACCCAACTATTCTACCACACTAAGAAACATAGCAGGGATTGCAAAGAATCTCCGATTCCTAATTACTGATGGTTCATTTCTTAATGGCAGACTTCCTTCTAGCAAAGTAGAGCGTTGCGAAGCATAGTGCCACCAGAGCAATCGCCTCGACAATAAGCATCAACTTCACGTTTAACCCTGACCCTTTCAACATCACTGATCCATTTTCAAGAAAACTAACAGTCTTGCTCTCGGCTGAAGTACTAACAGTATAGGTTCCAGCAGGGATGTTTGAAAAAACAACATGGCCATTAGCATCTGTCCTCCCTACTGTTTGGAAAACTGATGAGACTGCCTTGACCTCAATGTTTCCCATCGGCTCACCGAATTCATTAACCACATAAACATCTAGCGAACAAGTTCTAGTCCTCAATTCAATTACCAAAGGCTTACTGGTTACTGGAAGTGGAAACTCTTCACCTTGGTTGAGAGTAGTTAGAAAAACCCCGTTATTCCGCAGGCTCAGAGAACCTCTGAAAACCTCAACCCCATCAATCTTAACAGCGACTTCGTAGTCTCCAAGGTCTAGGGTAGTTGTTAATTCGCCGGATCCCGAGCTGACAGCTTCACTATGCTTCAACTCCACTACGGCTTCACCCAGCAGCCCACCCGTGGAGTTAACTGCCCTAAGCGTCACCTCTCCCAAGACAATTACCGTTGTAACGTTACTTGCCTTCAACAACCTTACTCCACTAGCCTCAAGAAGCAGAACATAGATTCCCGGCACCCTTGGCTCGTAGCTTACGGTGAAACCACCGTCTGGAGAAGGATTCAGCCTAAAGGTTTCAACCTCCTCCCCACCGTGATACACGTGTAGAGTTAACTCAGCATCTTCAGGCTGCGTAGCACCGATAATAATTCCGTTAACCCTTATCTCCTCCCCAATCGTAACCGGAGATTTCTCAACCCATGTTCGTAGCACACATACGCTTGGCAAAACTGTCTGAAACCTTCCGTATGCGACAGAACCCGTGTAAGTATCGTTACCAGTCCACTCCGCCTTTACGAAAACATCTCCGAAAGCCCTCGGCTCCCAAACCATTGAGAAAACACCAGTCGCAACATCCACCTCGGCGAAAAATATCCATGAAACATTGTCAAGCGAATAGTATAGTGAAACGTTTTTAACACTCGGAGGATAAAGACTGCCGTTTATCCTAATGTTCTCCGCCCCCGCAACCACCACGGTTGGGCTTACCGTCAGATTGAGAATAGAGCCTGCTTTCACCCAAAGAGAATACTCTGGTGTTGAGGCAGACTGGTAGTTAGCATCACCTGGGAAATACGCTGAAACCTTGTAAAGACCTATGAGCATAGGAGTCAAGTCGAACGAGAAGTTTCCGTTAGAGCTTACCGGCAACTCATACTCCTTCAAAGCCTGCTTCGGATCCTTAACCTTCAAGTATACTGGAGAAACCCTCGGATTAACCCTCCCACTGACCTTGACACTGGTGTTGACAGCAGCCTCGCTTGGAACATTAAGCGCAATACTTACAGATTTCTTCGGAGCAGGTGGAGGAGTAGGTGGTGGGGTAGGCGGAGGCGCTGCTGAGAGACGCACATCTATTCGTAAGGCTTCGCCGGTTTGTGATGTTTTAGACGCACTGCCAGAGTAACCACCCTTTGACGCACTCACAGTTATGGTCACAGGAACTGTGTTGACATCCAATGTAGTACTGTAATATCCATCGTTATCAGCTGTCCCTGACCAAGAAGCTCCTCCTCCGGAGACCTTTACGGAAGCTCCTCCTGCGGGATTTCCGTCAGGCATCGAGATATATCCATATACGGGAACTGGTACTCCTCCCCGCACCTTAACGCCATCTATCGTAATTAACATGAATATCCATAGGACGATTACGAAAGTTAGATAAAAAGAGCCTTTTTTAATTTTACCCATATTCATTCATCTCCACTTCTATAAATTTCTTCGAAGAAGTTAGGAATACAAAGTATCCGGAGCCCTCTTCTATTAAGAAGTTCTTTGGCTTAGGAGCACTTGGTACATAGCTCTCATATATTTGACTTGTAGAATTCCATTTATCTATGTGATTTACCACATTAATCCCTATAGCTTCTGCCATATCTTTAGCAGAATATTCTGATGAGGGTCTGAAAATTAAAGCAATTAGGTTGTAATTTCTTACCAAATCCCTTACATGAAACCTCACCATAAGCCACTCACTTGTTTCCTGAGTATCGTTTGCTCTTATGTAGATACTATGGTATCCGTTAGTATAAGTTGAACCGTTGAAGCTTATTCTGATGAACTCTATGCTTGAATCCCAGGAGCCGTCTATTGGAGAGGGTATTATGTTTAAGGAATTAATGTCGTCGATCGCATATCCTGCTCCGGTAATGTTGTTTGGAGATATTATTTTAACCGTTAGATTAACTATGCCTGTTTGAACCGTGCTGTTAACCAGTCTCAGAGTTAGATTTGTAACCTTGACTATGAAGTTGGCTGTCACCGTGCCTGAACCATTTATAGTCACGTTAGTTTCCGGCGAGTTTGAATCAGCTATAGTTATCTTCGATGTGTTGGAGAGCCAGTTTACGAAAATGCAGTCTGGATCTGGTGTAGCAGATATCTGAATTGTTGAGCTCTCGTTATACCAACCAGTTCCTGAAGGGGTTGTAGTGCCGCAGCCTGGTGGCTTAACTTTAAAGGTGACGCTATACTGTCTCTTAAAGAAAGCCGTCACAGTATCGTTGTGGCTTGGGACAGTGTAGTTATGGCTCTGGGCTCCACCGTCGCTCCAACTGTACCAGAGGTACCTAGTTCCATTCCCTAAATCGACGGGCGAGAGTGCCTCTAACAGGTGGGTTGAGCCTACTTCCCAGCTGAATGTAACAGGCGTCGTAACAGGCTGACCATCAACTTTGACTAAGTTCGATCCCTGAGGGTCAGAGTCAACCGTAATGCTCGATACAGCGTTGAACGGTGAGACACTTGGGTCGCCATAAAGATTGAAGTCAAACAGATTCATCCACCAAATCGCATCATCATATGGCGGATTCTGCTTAAGTTCCTGCTTAGCCTCATACAGAGCCATGCCAGCGCTCAACCTGTTCTTTAACAATTTCTCAATGTAACGGTATCCTATCTCCGCATTATCAGGAGATCCGTTAGGCTGCCAATAGCCAAGTACGTACCAGCTTACTCTTGAAGCGGAAACAGTTGCAACAGCACCGTTTTTCAGCAGAGCGTAACCCAAGTTGCTACTCGACTCTGGGTATCCGTTAGTACAGGAACATTGGAAGGTAAAAGAGGGCCGGGAATTGTTTAGCTCTGGCACGTCAGAAGAGTTGAAGAATGAAGTCGCATATATTTCCTTAGGATCCTTAGTCTCCGGTACACCATCACCATCGTCGTAACTCCAATACTTCCTGTAAGCTCCAACATCGTTTCCATGCCCCCACCAGAACACCACCCCGTAACCGTTCCTCCACTCGTTAACCACATTGTCTCTTGTTAATGGCGCAGAGTAGTAGGGTGCAGTCTCAGGCACCGGATCTAGACCAGCCCTCTCGTAAAGCACGTAGTGTGACCAGCCGGATGGCAGAGTGTTTTCAACCACGTATTTAGGGAGATCAAGCCCATCTGTTCTTTGCCAGCCGGACCTGTCTTCGTTCGCGTAATTGCTTATTGCTACTGGAAGCATTATCCTATGTTTCCAACCTATTCCGGAGGATGCGTAGTTCATCGTCTTACGGAGGATTGAATCTAGGGTAGAGTAGTCAGCACCGTATACGGGTATTCTCCCAACATAAATCTCAGGCGTGAAATCTACATTATCTTGGCCATACTCCCCATAGTATCCATCCCCATCGCTGTCCCAGTTTCCAGTGAGGTCAGCGTAGAAGTAGTCTGTTGGAGACTCTTTATCAGGATCAGAAGCACCGCGTCTTGGCCAGCACATCATCATCGGTACATCTCCATACGAGTCGCTCCCGCTGCTCGGATCATCTGGATCAGGGTTACCTATGAGGAGAACGTATTTGATTCCCATGGTGAGATAATTGTTTTTCAACCAGTTTCTGATGTTTACAGCCCTCTGCTGTCCTTCCGCAGTCCCGTAATCAGTCTCCGTAATCACCTTAACCTTGAAGCCTCTAGTGTTCTGGAGATAGTTCACATAGTTGTTTAGCTCGCTGCTGCCTATTCTTATCGCGTTCGTGGTGACTATGACGTAGTCATACTGGGAGTTTGATGCTAGAAATGTTTGCGAGTACCATTCCTTCGCAGTATTCCAATTTACGAATTGTTTCTCAGCTATTTCTTCCATCACCGTGTTTTTAACAGCAACTTCCCTTTGACCTGAAAGAATGTAGGTTATCTTGAAAACCACTTCCCTATGTATTCTCAAACTGCTTTTCAACGGATTGTATTGGACTGGGTTGTAACGTATTCTCGCGAAAACGTAGACTCCCCGCCTAGAAGTTTCGGAGAGCTCCATGACCCTAGCAGGATAATACTCGTCTCTCCCGTATACGAGGAGGTTTCTACCATCTGAGATTTTCTTGCCAGTGCCCCATTCGACTGTCTTGTTGCATGCTAAGGGTGGGGCGGGAGCTACTTCCCCAGTTACATTCACCTCATAGCTTTCATCTCGAGATACCTGTATATCAATCGACTCGGCTTCAACGTTTGGAGGAAGCAGTACATCGAGAACCTTATATGGTAGCTCAGGGTTACCGGGGTCTCCTGAATAATAGAAGTCTTCCAGCTCAATCTTCACATATTCCCCATATGATGATATTCTTGGGTTGCCACAGCTTACGCTCAACTCTATTTCACCCTGGAATGCTCCTGAAGCATTAGGCATCCATTTAGAGAAGGAGAAGATGATGGAGAAGTAGAGTGTGAACAGTGCTATAGCCACAAGTAGTTTCCTATTTCTCCCATACTCATTAACCAATTTATCCCGCTTCTAAAGTGGTTAGACAAATATAAAATCTTTTACGAAACTTTTAGGACATATTCTTTTTTAATCCTATGTTAATAATTGTAAAATACATTTTTCAAAACTCTTCCAAGACGACCCGTGTATATTTAGCGACAACCTTTTTCAGCTTTTTCATCTTCAGTTATAAGCGGTGTCTCGAGTATAATGCTGGTCACAATATAGTAGGTGTCGCAAAACGTCACATTGTTTTTAACAGCTAAATCAAGTATGGCTGGGTGATTCAGGTTCTTCCGGATTATCATGAAATCCGTCTATTGGGAAAATCTTGACCAGAGTTAAGAATAGGCTATTAGCCTCATCCAAACCCGTGTCCTTCAGAGAAAACCATTTCCAGAGCCCATTCATGGACCAATAGACAAAAGCAATAAGGTTAGATTTTAACCACTAGGGATAGACTCGGTAAGTAGTTTGGATTTTCCTGCCGTTATTCTTTTTTCTTCGAAGAATCCTGCCGGGGCTTCAATAGCGTACTTGAAGCTTGCATCCGGGCCGTAAAGCCTGCTTGGATCCGGGTTCATCCGCATTATTTCTATTATTGTTCCATCAGCCTTCACGAAAGCTATATCCAAGCTTGCCTCAACGTTGCGCATGTGGAACAACCCGTTAATCTCGCTGGGGAAGACGAAAAGGATCAGTGTTTTCTCCATGATGCTTCTGCTGATGTTCTGGAAGCCTGCTGCACGCTCGTCAGGCTCATCCGCAACCTTAACCTCAAGCTCCAGTACCTGGTTCTCATCGTTAACAATCTTGATTTTGGCGGTTTCCATCTTTTGGAACTCTTTGGTGATCCTTTGATTAATGGTTGGAAGGATTTGTATTAGGACTAGTATTGAGGATAAGAATAGCAGTAGGATTAGGAGGGCAATCCAGCCTTTTAACTTCATTGCTGAGGAGAAAGAGGTTCAGCATAAAAGGTTTTAGACCCCTAAGAAGGTAACTTTTATATTCTTACTAAAATAAGAGAAGGCAGCATGAAAAAGACATTTTTAATCATGATCGTATTATGCGTAATCATTAACTCCATAATCCTTTGCCAAACTGTTGAAGCTTACCATGGTTCAAAATGCCTTAAGATCCATTTCAACCGCACTTTGGGAGAAGCTGGTGGTGTTCAAGTTGAACTTGAGACCATTACGGATTTAAGCCAAAAGAAGCTGTCGATTTGGATGAAGGCCCCGAAAGAGGCTGCAGACATGAATATTAGTGCTAAGATCTTCATATTCGACGATAAATGGAATTGGGGTGATGCGGGCCCCGACATAACCAGCTTCAGCGGTAAAGGAGACCAATGGGTAGAATTAATCTGGGACCTAAGCATAAACCCACCGTCAAAAACAGGCTTTCCTAACTGTGACCCAACTAACGTTAGAATAGTAGGGGTTTTAATTGGAGAATGGACAGGCGGAAATTGTAGCAGCTATCTCTATATAGACGCCTTCGGCTGGTCTGACCCGGACGGCCAGAATTATCAAATACTCTCTGACTTCGAGGAGGACACTGAAGGGTGGACTGGCTGGGGCGCCATAGATATTGTAGAAACCACGGTAATCACAACTCCAACGCCTACAGAAACACCTACACCCACCCCATTCCCTAGCGGAACGATATATCTGTCTTATGACTTTGGCAGACGTAGGGGGCAATCCTATAGGTTGGTGGATGTTAATGGTGATAGCAAGTATGACTACCGCATAGACATCTGCAACTGGAACATTAATAGTGCTCAGGGTGGCAGAATCAATATGACATATGACAAAACCACGGCTACGCTTACTACTGAAGCCGACCTCTGGGGAGCTCAGCCACAGACTTATGTTAACGGTTATCCAGAGATCTACGTTGGCAGAAAGCCGTGGGACGGCCAGTATGCTAATGGTCTTGGGCTCAACTTCCCCTACAGGGTTTCAGACCTAGTCTCAGGTACCATATCTCTAACAGCATCATTCTCCGTCGACCTTCAAACCCTAAATCCAGATATGAATTTCAACATAGCTGCAGACGCTTGGCTGGTGGATGAAAGGCATGCGTTTAACCCCGGCTCAGGGCTGTCGACTCCGTACGTTGAAGTCATGGTGTGGGTCTTCAGCCAGAACCTTGGTCCTGCTGGAAGCAGGGTTGGCGAGGAGAATATGGGTGGCAGGGCTTGGGGAGTTTGGAGAAACATTGGAGAAAACAACGCTACTTACATAGCTATGGCACCTAAAGGATGGAGCCTTACAAATGGTTCTATAAGCTATGACATAGCTGAGGTCCTGAGGGTGATTGAGAAATATGCCCCCTTCGGCATATCTAACTACTACCTAGTTGGATGGGAGTTGGGAACAGAATGGGGTACAAAGAGTTCTGGTGGCGTTGCACAGTTTAAGTGCGCCATATCGGACTACACTGTAACTCAAACTTCACCAGCATCAACTCCAACACCTACTCCTACTCCCACCCCAACTCCGACTCCCACTCCAACACCTACTCCTACTCCAATCTTTGAAGAATTCATACCGTATATCATAATATTAGTTGTGCTGATCGTTGCGGTCTTGTTGTTCTTGGCTCTCTTAAGAAGAAAACCGAAGAGCTAGAAAACCACTAGTAATCAAGTTACTGTTTTCTCCTAGTCTACTATTTTACAATTGGGCGAGATCAACCTGTGAAAGCCAAACACAGTGAATGTATTTAGTGGACGCCTAAGTGAAAAAATTAAAAAATATTTTTGTTTGGTTAGACTCTTAGTTGACAGGGTTAACGATCCTTCCCATGAACAGGATGCTCCCTGTTTCTTTTTCCTGAATTATGAAAATAAAGGGATGGTCTGCCCTAAAGACCTTCGTCTCCGGTATGGCAGTCAACTTCATGATTACAGCGGTTGCGGCTGCTGCTTCAGTCCCCTTCTCATCAACCTTAACATATGCCTGATGGATGACTTCGCTGATGAACAGGTCTCTTCCACCAGTCATTCCTGAGAAGTCTGCTGCTCCGCTGAATGCGGTGGGCATTCCTAAGGAGCTTAAAGTTTGCTGCATAAAGTATTTCGTATCAAGCTCGAATTTAGGTAAGCAAATCTCATCCAGCTTCTCCTCCTTCATTTCAGCCTTATACTCGTTCAGCTTCTCCAGTGTTAGAGATGATTCTGCTTCCTCAAGGTTTTTCGGCAGTATTATAAGCATTGATATATTCTCCCCCTTGTAAGGCAACTCTATTATTTGCACATCACCCATGTCAGCGTAATTGAACCTTATCGTTTCATTAGGCTTCATATGCATCATCTGAACCCTTACGCTTCTATCTGAAGTTACCCAGAAATCCTCCTCCATAGTAAGGGACTCGTTGAAAGCTATCTTCCAGTCTCCTTTGAAATAGACGGCGTTGGTTAAGACAAGCCGTGTAAGTTCGTCGAGAACCCCTGGAGGAATCAAGTCCTTAATTTTATGGTTTGTCTGTTCCTCTATAAAGGCGTTAATTGTTTGACGCGACTCTTCAGCATTGTTGATGAAATCTAATACTGCCGCTTTCCCACCATAATATTCTTCAACCGTCTTCAAATAGTCTTCTAGAAATGGGTAGTCTTTCTGAGTCCACAATGCGTTTCCAGTCCTCAACTCATAATCCTTGGAGGCTTCGTTAATACGGTTGTAGATTGCGGCGAAATTCGGCCTCAACACATCGCTTCCTGGGAAGTTGAACACTGTTTTCATCTCTTCCGCGGTTCCTCCTCTCGCACCCTCGTAGGTCATTGCAAGAGCTGAGAAGATGCTGTAAGGCGAGTAGAAAATATTGCCGGTTTCAGTTTTAACCAGCTCGGAGTAAAGCTTGAAGGCGAATTGATTATTAGCCCTCGCAACCTCCTGAATCCCCTGCGGTGTTGAACCAGTGTCTTTTGCCTTAGGAGGCCGGGTCGGCGGATAGGGGAATAGGAAGAACGCTGCTACAACTGGTACTAGAGTGACCATGAGAAGAGCTATTCCAATCATCCATAATCTTCTTTTACCCATCTTCACCACCAGTGATAAGGAGCAATGATGGATGTTAGTTAAACGTTACGTTGTTCGACTTTTTAGAAAAAGCGTCTTGAATGAAAGGCGGACTGTACAATTTTTCGAACAGGAACTTTTCTATGATAAAGGAAGATCTTAGAGGTTGAAAATATGCCTCCTCTGCTTTAGAATATTATATCATTGGTCTACTGGTTTCAGCTGATCCTATTACTATAAAGGTCACCCTTCAGAACATTCACTTCAAGCTTCTCATAGACATTTTTTATTTGCTCATAATCCTCGTCTAAGGTTAGGAGTTTCTCCTTATTGCTTATGCAAATAGAAGCGAACAGTATATCGGCGTCACTTGCAGTTTTTCCCTTTTCCTTTAACCTAGCCCAGATGTAGGAGGCTATTTTAGCATCCTCTGAGGTAAACGCTTATTACGTTTGACTCCGAGATCAATAAAAGTATTACGTTTAACTCCCTATCCCTGCGGCGAGCAATATTGACGTACATTGCTCCTCTAAGCAGCTCGTACACTGTAACAGAGGCTATTCCCACCTCTTCAGAAACGTTTAACGCATCTAAAAGCTTCCTGTCGCTTAAAATTTGAGAATCAGAGAGGTGTCAAATATCAAAATCCCTCATCCTGAAGTTTTTTCTTTCCTCCAGCACAATATCCAGCATGTCGCTTCCCTTAAGGCTTCCAGCATACTTCCTTAAAACCTCCAACGACCTGCTCCTTTTCTCCAGCATCATCCTTAGGATGACGTCTGAAAAAGATTCTTTCTCCCCCTTCATTCTAGAAAGCATTTCGTACACTTCGTCTCTTACTACTATATTCTTCATGTGTCAATGTATACATCAACTATGCATATAACTTTTACGCGTTAATGCTCAAATAAAAAGTAAAGAAGAAAAAAGAGATTTCAGAACTCTATGGTGATTTTCCTCCCATTTTCAGCCGACCTGAGTATCGCATCCATTATAACGTTATTCCTGTAACCGTCTTCAAAGGTTGCTCCGAGAGGAGCCACTTCCTCATCCACTGCTACAGCTTTTACGAAGTGATATACCTCGTTTATGAAAGTGTGTTCCCAACCTATGATGTGGCCAGCAGGCCAATAGCTCTTAATGTATGGGTGCGTCTTCTCAGTAACCAATACTGTGTCCCAACCGCCTATTGCTTTACCCTCCCACTCTTTCAAATATATCTTGAGCTCGTTCAGCCGCTCAAGGTTGAACTCTATCGAGCCGTTCTCCCCATTGATCTCAAAATTATTGTAATTCTTTCTTCCGGTTGCAAACCTAGATGCTTCGAGGGTGCCTATAGCCCCGTTCTCAAGCTCTACCACAGCCTCAAAAGCATCATCCACGGTAACCCTGTCCTTCTTAGCCGGGTTATCTGGGAGAGGCCTCTCCTCAACAAATGTTTTCACCATCCCCATGACTGTTTTGAATTCTCCCGCGATGAATCTTCCAAGGTCTATGATGTGGCTTCCAAGATCTCCTAAGGGTCCGCTGCCAGCTTCCTCTCTTCTAAGCCGCCACGTTAAGGGAGCATTGGGGTCGGCAAGCCAGTCCTGAAGGTATCTTGCTCTGAAATGGTATATTCTTCCAAGCATGCCTGATTGAACAATGTTTCTGGCAAGCTGGACTGCAGGTACAAACCTGTAGTTGAAGGCAACCATCGTCTTAACCCTAGCCTTTCTAGCAGCGTCCCTGAGAATCTTGGCTTCCCCACCGTTCCTAGCAAGAGGCTTCTCGCATAAAACATGCTTACCCTTCTCAATGGCCTCCAAGGTTGGCTCCACATGCATGCTGTTAGGCAGACAATTGTCAACAATCTCAACCTCAGGGTCGTTAACAGCCTTCCTCCAATCCGTAACGTATTTCCTGAAACCGTAGTTTACAGCAGCCTCCCTAACCCTGTTTTCAGTCCTGCCGTAGACGACAACCAGCTCAGGTATTGCCGGAGAAGGATGGAAGAAGTGAGGCATGCTTTTGAAACCATGTGAATGACTCTTGCACATGAATGCGTAGCCAAGTATCGCCACACCGATTTTACGTGGGCTGCTCATTTTCTCACCACCAAGGCTTAACCTCCGGGGGCTCTACACGTACCAGAGGCTTAAGGAAGAACAATGCCTGTTCAACTCCAGAGTCTCTGCTGAAACACGGGTCTTCATGTTCAACACTCAGAACATAGTTGTATCCTGTTTCAAGCAAAGCCGTTATCACCCTGCGCCAAGGCACCTGACCCCATCCGACTGTTCTGAATCTTACTGCTCTAGCAACTCTGTTCCATGGACCGGAGACGAGGACTCCTGTCTTGCTTGCAGAATGAGAAACTACTTCCACATCCTTTGCGTGAACGTGAAAAATTCTGTCGTGAAGCTCATATATAAACAGGGCAGTATCCATCTGCTGCCAGACCAGGTGCGAAGGATCATAGTTGAAGCCGAGTGCCTTATGCCCTTCGGCAGCGTCCACAATTTTCTTAGCGCTCTCCAAGTTGTAGTTCAACTCCATCGGGTGTGTTTCAAAAGCAATCTTAACCTCATGGTCCTTCGCATAGTCTAGAATTGGCAGCCACCTTTCTCTGAATATCTTAAAGTTGTTTTCCCAAATCTCCTCATTAGCTGGAGGAAAGTTGTACCATTTTCCCCATTCAGGGACCCCTGTGAAACCACAGACTACAGGGACGTTTAACGCTTGGGCAGCCTCTATGGTCTTCTTCATCCTGTTTACACCGTACTCGATCTTTTCCTTGGGAGACCCTTTGAACCAGATATCTGTGGACTCGTCGTGTGGACCAAGTATGAGTTGGCTTTCAAGATGGTTGCTTAAAGCAGATATCTGCACCCCATGCCTTTTCAACAGGTTTCTAAGTTCCCCAGCCTTACCTGAGGTAACCTCGTCAATATTAATATGGTTAGAACCCTTCCAACATGCTAGTTCAACAGCCTCATAGCCAAGAGAGGACAAGTATTCAAGAGTCTTATATAGAGGCCGGTCATTGTATAAAACGGTGAAGATCCCTACTTTCATGTTCCCACACCAAGTTTTAAATAATCACCTCATAGATATAAATGTAGCACCATCGTTGAAGAACACGTTTAGCAAGGCTAACGGGATAGAGATATTATTGGTTCCTATTGGAAACATTAATCCAAGCGAATTATTGTTCCTTCCCGGAGAACTCTCGAAAATATTCAGAACCATAAATTTCGAGGTTGAGAGGAAAATTCTTAAATTGCCGTCACATACCTATGATAAAGCTAGAAAACAGTATAATTCAACGCTCCTGCTGGAATACCTTGCTATGGCTAAGTCTAAAGGCCATGGTAAATATTTGGGAATAGTGAATGTAGATCTCTATGCAAGAGGACTAAACTTTGTATTTGGGGAAGCGGTTCTAAACGGGGAGGATGCGATAATCTCTCTCTACCGGCTTAGGCCAGAGTTCTACGGAGATCCCCCTGACAGTGAAGTTTTTAAAACAAGGATAGTTAAGGAGGCGATTCACGAGCTTGGGCACACCTTCGGCCTAACACACTGTGAAAACCCTGAATGCGTAATGCATTTCAGCAACTCCATAGTAGACACCGATTTAAAGAAGTCTCAGCCATGCTTGAAATGTCATGTTAAACTATTTAGGAAACTGTTTTCAACAGGTTGATTAAGACCTATTATCCTAAGCCTCCTCAAGAGGGCAAACTCTTATTAAGGCTCTGAAACCTGTTTTTCAAACAGGTTAACATGACTGAGATGCGTATACCGGTTAAAATGAAGTATGCAGAGGATTTCATGAGAATATATGCGACTGGCGCGATTGGCGGATTCAACGGCATGGACTTTAGAATAGCTTACTTCAACGATATTGTGAACCATCCTGAGGGGCCTTCTCAACCCCCAACCATAACCAGGGAGATTAAAGTGGAGATAATACTTACCCCTGTGGCTTTGAAACAGCTCACCAAGTGGCTTAACCAGCATCTGGCTGAGCTGGAGAAGATCATTGGGGAGATTAAAGACCAGTATCCGCAGCAACCAAGCCATCGGAAAGAATCGCCCTCAGGCTACTATGTTTAAACATCTGTTGTGAACGAAGCTAGAGTTGAGAAGCATTAAAGCTGTAAAACCTGAAGCCCCTAGGATCGGTGTCCTAGGTGGGGGGCTCTCTGGAATGGCATACGCTTACTTCTCCTCTAGAATAGGCTATGATGTGACTGTTCTGGAGAAGGATGCTTCTCCCGGAGGATTAATGAAAAGCGTAAGGGAGGACGGTTTCACCTTCGACACTGGGGGGTCTCACATAGTTTTCTCAAAGGATAAGGATGTTCTTAGCTTTATGCTCAGCCTTCTGGGAGAGAACAGGGTTGAAAACAGGAGGAACACTGCAATACTTTACAAGGGGAGGCTTGTGAAATATCCTTTTGAAAACGGTTTGTCAAATCTTCCCCCGTTAGAGAATGTTTCATGCCTGTTACATTTTCTTTACGCGAGAACCATGAAGAAACGCGACCCGAAGAACCTCAGGGACTTCTTCTACAACTCGTTTGGCAGCGCCATCTCGGAAAAATACTTAATACCGTATAACGAGAAGATATGGAAGCTCAGCATAGATGATATCTCCCTAGATTTCGTTGGGAGGCTTCCTAATCCTAGGGTGATGGATGTTGTCAAGGCTTCCTTGGGAATAGGTTCGGAGGGTTATGTTCACCAGCTTTTCTTCCACTACCCTAGAAGAGGAGGCATACAGACGCTGGTAGACTCTTTAAGAAGCAGAGTGCTTGGAGAAGTTTTGACGAAGTTTGAAGTTAAAGACGTGAAAGAGGAATTTGGAGAATGGGTGGTTTCAAACGGTTCTGGTGAGAAGGTTTTCGATAAGATTGTTTCAACAATACCTTTACACGAGGCGATTAGGGTTTTCAACGCCCCTCAAAACATTAAGACCGATGTTGATAGACTCAAGTATAATTCTCTGATAACTGTCGCAATAGGTTTGGATGAGCTTAACTTTAAAGGCTTAAGCTGGCTTTACATTCCAGATAAGGAGGTTCATCCTCACAGGGTTAGCTTTCCGTCTAATTTCAGCCTCGAAAACGCTCCGCAAGGCAAGTCTTCAATACTCGTGGAAATAACTGTCAATCCGGCCGATCCTTTTTTACAGGAAAGCGAGGAGGAGATTGCAGACACTGTGGTTGGAGAGCTTGATAGGCTTAAGATATTTTCGAAGGACAAGGTTGTCTATAGGAGAGTTTTCAAAATAAAGTATGCCTATCCTTTATTGGACGCGTTCTATCGGGAATCTATAGAAGGGATAAAAGCGTTTTTCAGCGAAAAAAATGTTGAGCTTGTCGGAAGATTTGCTGAATTCAAGTATATTAACATGGATGACGCCATAAGAAATGTTGCCAACCATCTCGGGATAGAGAAGGTAAGCGAACATAGATACGCATGAAGCCCGCAGAAACTTATGGCTTTAGATAAGTCAAAAAACATAAATAGTCTTCTCCCATCCATGTAGAAAAATGATAAAGATCGGTTGTGCAGCTTACTCTTATAAGGATTATCTTAAAGACGCTAAAATGAGTTATGAGGATTTTATTGAAGAAGCCTATAGTATTGGACTCGATGGAGTTGAAATAACTCTTTACTGGCTTCCTTCGAGGGAGCCACAATACTTTAGAAAGTTAAAGAGGCTTGCACTTTCGCGAGGTCTAGTGATTTCTGGCGCCGGAATCTCTACAGATTTTTGTAACCCAGATCCCGGGGAAAGAGAGAAAACTATAAAGAAGGTGGAGGATGGCCTTAATATTGCTCGTGAGCTTGGTGCCCCTGTCCTCAGAGTGTTTGGCGGCTATGTTCCAGAGGGGTTTTCCGAAAGACAGGCAGCGCAGTGGGCAACAGAAGCATTTAAGAAATGTGTGGTCTACGCTGAGAAAAGCGGGGTGGTAATAGCCTTGGAGAATCACGGTGGGATTACAGCTAGAGCTGATAACGTGGTGGGAATGGTGAAAGATGTGGATTCCCCATGGTTTAGGGTTAATCTTGATTTAGGTAATTACAGAGAGTCCACGTATGAAGATGTTGCAAAGACAGTTCCCTATGCAGTTCATATTCATGGCAAAATAAGGATCGCTGAAAACGGTGAGGTCGACTATAAGAAAGTGAAGAAGATTCTTGAAGACAAGGGTTACAACGGGTTTATTTCTATAGAATACGAGGAGAATGAGGATCCTAAGATAGAAGTGCCGAAGTTCGCAAAGTATCTTTTAAGCATTTTTCGATAAAACTATGGGAGGAAATGTTACAAGTGAGAAATAAGATTCGCGTCGGGATTTCTGGACTCGGAAGAAGCGGGTGGAGTATTCATGCGAATACGCTTGAAAAATGCTCAAACATGTATAGTGTGATTGCAGTCTTTGACCCGATAGAAGAAAGAAGAAGAGAAGCTGTGGAGAGGTTTGGATGTAGAGCATACTCTGATTTCAACTCTCTCGCGAAAGATGAGGAAGTAGAGTTGATGGTTATAGCTACACCAAGCTATCTTCACGCGCCTCAAACAATAGAAGCGCTAAAAGCCGGGAAAAACGTCTTATGCGAAAAACCCATGGCTACAAGTCTCGCGGAAGCGGACATGATGATAAGAATTGCAAAGGAAACAGGAAGAATCTTGACGGTTTTCCATAATAAGAGGTATTTGCCAGACTTCCTAAAAGTTTTGGAAATAATACGATCCGAAAGGCTGGGGCGTATAGTGCTCATAAAAATGCATTCGCATACTTTCGGTAGACGCTGGGATTGGCAGACGTTAAGAAGATTTGGAGGAGGAGAGCTTAATAATAATGCTTCGCATCTCATAGATCAGGCTGTTCAGCTTGCCGGAGAAGAGCTTGAAGTTCTGTTCTGTGATTTACAGAGAACCCTGACTTTAGGCGATGCCGAGGATCATGTGAAAATAATTCTAGGCACTCCACATTCTACAGTAGTTGACATAGAGGTCACTCGTGCCTGTGCCTATCCTCAAAACCTTTGGCTAGTGATGGGGACTCAGGGAGGCCTTACTGGAACCAGTAATTCGCTCAGATGGAAGTATTTTGAGCCTAAGGAACTCCCCCAAAGACGGGTTGAAACCGAACCTGCCCCTGACCGAAGCTACAACTGGGAGGAAATCCCATGGAAAGAGGAGGTATGGAACCTTGATGAAAGTTACAAGAGTGGAGAAATTTTGTTTTACGAGAAGCTATATAAAACTCTACGTGAAGGAGCCCCTCTGGGCGTTACTCCTGAAAGTGTGAGAAAAGTGATGTGTATAATAGAAAAATGTCATGAATATTTTAAAAAATAATGCATAATGCATATAATAATGAAATCCACTTATCTCAGATAAACCCTAATTGTTCAATTTAAAGGATAAATACTCCCGAAGCCTTCATTAAACGTCTAATATGAAGAGGGATAAATCTACTTCAGAACAGGGGTGTAAAGCCCTTGACCTTCCTCGGATGGTAATTGACCCAGATAAAAAGATCTATTTTGTTTCCCTAACCGTAACTAGAGGTGAAACGCCAACACCTCTCCTGAATACGTTATCTAAAAAACATGGTCTAAAAATAGTTGGACTTATTAGAGAATCCATTACGACTAAGGAAGAAGTTGAAGTTTCAATGTTCTTGGAAACTCCTGAGAAGACAGAAAGAAAGAGGTTGGAAAACTTGATTAAGAAGGAAGTAGAAAATGAAAAAATAGAAGGTGTAAAAGATATAAGAATTTTTGACCATATGGGAAACTTTGATGCAGATGTTTACCATTTCCCCACTACAATTGGGGGTTCGAGAATAGTAATATTCTCCCCACCAATTTTAGAAGGCCTCGTAAAGGGATTTAGGGAATCCTTCGGAACGGCTATTGTTCAAACAATATTATGGAACCAGGGGAAAGAGGTCGGTAAAACCACAGTTGATATGTATAGGAAAAATTTCGGCATAAGCAAAGCCCGAGAAGCCTTAGAAATGTTAACTGCAAGAGCTTTATCATTAGGATGGGGCCGTATGGAAATAGTTACGCTTAATGAAGTAAAAAAGAGGGCGACAATAAGAGTTTTCGACAATTGGGAATGCGCGATTTTTAAGGGCGTTAATGAGCCGCAAAATCATTTTATTAGAGGTATTTTAGCTGGCTTCTTTAACGCTATTTTTGGAGAAGGCTTTTACGCTACAGAAGTAAAATGTATAGCGAAAGGAGATTCTTACTGCGAGTTTGTTTTGGAAAAAATGAGAACTGAAGAGTCTTAAAAAATTGTGTGGCGTTTACCTTGCTTTAAACACTATGTTACGTAATTGGGTTTCTCCAGAAACATTTCTCGAAGGAGGCGTTTTACTTAAATATCGGCTGTTTTATTGAGATAAACAAGATAGTGTTGACGGGCAAGAGGATATCGGTAGTGATCCCAACGTTCAACGAGGAGAAGTATGTTGGGAAGCTACTTGTATCGCTGAGCCGTCAGACAATACCTAGAGCAGAATACGAGATCATAGTTGTAGACGGAGGGAGCAAGGATAGGACCGTGGAAATATGTAGGAGGCATGCAGACAAGATAGTAATGCAGAGAACGCCCACCGTAGGAGGGGCGAGGAACGATGGGGTGATGAATGCTGAAGCAGACTTAGTTTTCACAACAGATGCAGATTGCATAGTCACCCCCGACCTGCTTGAGAAAATAATTCAGGATTTTAATGCCCATCCTGAGGTAGTGATGGTGTACGGGGTGGTAACGCCCATAGAGAGAGGCTTCAAATATACTTTTCTAATCGAGTTGAACAATGTTTTCGTGAAAATCCTGTACAGGTTTAAGATATACATGAGTGTGGGGTCAAACATAGCGTTCAGGAAAAAATATTTCAGGGCAGCTAGAGGCTTTCCAACGGTAGGAGCCGGAGATGATTATGGTCTTCCATTCCGTATGAAGAAGATTGGAAGAATAATGCTTGACGACAGGCTCAGAGTATATTTCTCAATGAGAAGGTATGAGAAATATGGTTTCACCAGAAGCTTTTATGAATGGCTATATAACGTTTTCCATGAACTGCTTAAAAGAAGGATTCCGCCCGAGAAGAGATATCATGGAAAGACCTACTGATTTGAAAAGCTTATAAGCTTAAAACCTTTTTAATATAAAAACATGGCTACGGACCCTGTATGCAAGATGAACATCGATCCTAAGGAAGCGAGGTGGAGAAGAGAATACAAGGGAGAGAACTATTATTTCTGTTCAGAGCATTGTCTGAAAGCCTTTGTGGATAATCCTGAGAAATACGTTAGGAAATAGCTTGTATTTTCTAAACGGCAAAATGTGCGATTGTCTAATAAGTGTCCCGAATCCTTAGAAAGCTTTTTAACTATGCCTTCCGCATAAAATATCGTGCTACCAGTAGCTCTACCAGAGACGCTCTTCAGCACAACCCAGTTTATTACAGTCTTCTGGGCAACTGACAAGGCTACAAGAATCATTCTTAACAGGATGAAGAGGAAGAATTATGAGTTCTCAATATGGGGGCTCAGAATCCATCATTGGCTAGTTGGAATAATTGTTGCTGCTCTGGGCTTAATGATGCTTTCAGCTCAAAATCTGGTGATGCTCCTGTATGAAACAGGGCTCATCGGCATTCCTTGGAAACTAAGCTCCAGCACCATAACTGTGGGATTCAGGCTTTTCATAGATGATTTGAAAGACTTGAAGAAACAGCTCAAGAATATTACGCTAAGAATAAAAAGATAAATTTAGGACGCATATCTTTAAATTTTGACCCAAATTGAGCGTGGTGCTTGGAGTAGATCTTGGAGCAACCAACGTAAGAATAGCCTTAGCAGACATGAATGGTAAAATACTTTCGAAAAAAACTGAGAAAACCATGGGTGGAACAGGTTTAGATGTTGTGAAACAAATTATTGAAATGGGAGAAAATGCTCTCAAATCTCTAAATATTACGAAGAACAGGGTTAAAGCTATTGGAATAGGGTCAATAGGACCACTCGACTTGAAGAAGGGACTTGTTGTTAATCCTCCAAATCTCAGAGTAGGCATCATACCTATTGTCGAAGGTCTTGGCGAACATTTCAAGACGCGAGTTAGACTTTTGAATGATTGTGTTGCAGCTGTTCTTGGGGAGAAGAAGTTTGGAGCTGGAAGAGATTTAGAAAATATTGTTTATGTTACTATAAGCACGGGAATAGGAAGTGGAGTTATAGTCGACGGGCATCTCTTGCTTGGAAAAGATGGTAATGCACATGAAGTTGGTCACACAGTGGTTGATAAGGAGGGCCTTCTCGAATGTGGATGTGGTAAGCGGGGACACTGGGAGGCCTACTGCAGTGGAAGAGGCATAGCTAATTATGCTAAACTGCTTTTGGAAAAGACGGATGTAGAGTTTTTAGATAAGAGCCTGCTTGCCAAGTATTGTGACGCTAATCTTTCTAAGATTACTTCCGAACTTTTCTTTAAGGCAGTTAAGGATAATGATGAGCTGGCTCTAAGGATTCTAGATAAGATTAATATGCTTAACGCGATCGGTTTCGCCAATATCATAGACATGTATGATCCAGAGCTCATAACAGTCGGCGGGTCAGTAGTTCTTCACAATAGTGAACACATTCTTAAGCCAGTAAGAGAACAGGTTTCACAATACGCTATGAACAGGTTGCCTGAGATAAAATTAACTCTGCTAGGTGAAGACGTAGTGCTTTACGGTGCTCTGGCTACCGCAATAGGATAAGTGTTTCATTCAGGTTTTTGAATCGGATGCCATTTTAAAAGTTTTTTCAACAGGACTCTGAACTCGCTGTCAATAAGATATAACATACCAAAGTAAACAATGATTCCAATCAGGATCACCGGCATTAGAGATGTTAAGACGATCATTATCTGCTCGCTTTTAGCTGACTCAGGATATAACAGTAGGAGTACTGTTGACATCGCTAGACCTGAGGCTAGAAATTTGAATACCCTGTGAAGATTTAAATTGAAACTGACGAGCCTCCTACAGATCCGGCGGTAATTCAGCGTGAGAAAAACGTTTACCAGAAGAGAGCATAAGGCGGCTGACAGGGATATGAGTGTCGGTGGGCTTTTCAAATCGTTGAGTATCTTAGTTGTCATAGAGACCATTGTTACATAGACTATCGCGCCGGCAAGGTCAGTAAGAGGAATCTTAAGAAGGTATGATTTAGCTAGGCTACGCCATGTCGCGTTCTCATATACATCAGCTTTCTCAACACCCAGTATGATTGTTGAGAAGACGCTCTTCATCACGAGAATCATGGAGCAGATTGACATTAGTCTTAGAACATTATGTATGGGAGCGTATTCCTCCCTTAAAAGATACAGTAGCGGCTCAGCAAGTATGAGCTGCCCAAGCACCATAGGAATCAGGAAAAGCAATACGAGTTCCAGAGACTCCTCGACATCCTTACCTGTTCCGCCTGAAAGGAGTTTTGGATATAACCCTGCCGATAGAGATCCGGCGAAAAGCAGTACTCCGGCAAATATGTTCGCAGCCCTAATGTATGCCACCGGCAACAAGGATCCCGTTAACAGTGTTAAGACCAGAGCATCCTGCGAAAACACTAAGCCTGGGGCGATCGACGTTAACGGTATCCACCCCGTTCTAAACCATCTTCCCACTTCTTTCAACAGGAAGCTCCCCCCAAAATGCTTGGAAAGCCTGATGGAATAGTAGAGTGCTTGAGTGACCAGTGCCAAGTCTACGGAGAGAACTGCCCCGAACAAGGCCAGCCTAAAGTATCCGACCAATATTGCTCCAATAGCCACCTTAAAACCCTCAAAGACAATGGTCCCATAGCCCACTATATGAGGCTCAGCGCCATAGCATACTGACTCGAGGCTTGACGTGTGGTATGTTGCGATAATCCAAAGTACGAACGCGAAGATAGTTGGCAAATCTATGCTTACGCTTGCCGCGAAAGCGGACGATAAGTATATGAAAAGCGTTGCTGAAAGCAGAGACACCATGCTGTTGAAGAATACCCCAGATTTCGCAACAGGTTTTCCTCTTCCGATCTCCCTTGTAAGCCAATAGTTTGCGATGCTCGAGGGGATTGTGAAGTAACTGAGTAGGCTGGAGTAGAACTGCCATGTTCCGAAGGATTCTTCGCTAAGCCGCCGGGTAACGAGCATGGTGAACAGTAATCCTGTTGCAACCGAGATCATCCTGGAGGCGAAGTTAACAAATCCCGAGTACTTCAGCCGGATGTTGCTCACAACAGTTCAAACACTCTACACATTTAAAAACCTATTCTGAAAGAAGCAAGAAGCTTTTTTGGTAAACTTGGTAGCTTTTCAGTAGCAGAAAACTGTTTCCAAACCCATTTTCTTAGATATTTCTGAAATGTTTCTCTTAACCTCCTGGTAGTAGGAGGATTCTGAGAACAATATTCTCCTCCACTTATCGTGGAGCTCAGGGTATTTCCTTGAGACAACTTTAGACACCATGCTCCAAACCATTGGCCTCAGGTTAAGCCTATCAACATAAACATAGTCTACCTCAGCCTCTTTAAACCTCACTAGGAGACTCTCAACATCGATGTCTGAAAGAAATGGAAGTATGGGTCCGAAGAAAACATACGTCTTTAAACCATTTTCTTTTGCAAGCCTAACTGCCTCAAGCCTCTCCTCTGAGCTTGATGAGAAAGGCTCGAAATCCTTTCTCACGTTCTCGTCCATCGTAACTATCGTTACCCCCACCTCGTTAGAACTGTTCCTCTTCAAAATATCAATGTCTCTTGTAACTAGGTTAGACTTGGTTTGAATAATAATGGGAAAACCTTTTCCAACGAGGATTTCAAGTATTTTTCTCGTTAACCCGTATTTCCTTTCAACCGGTTGATAAGGATCGGTGAGGGAACTCATGTATACTTTTCCAACCCGCCTCCTTCTTACTTCTCTCCCAAGAACGTCAACGGCATTAACCTTAACATCTAAGAACTCCCCCCATTCCTCTTGCCTTCTTCTAAATCTAAAAGTGATTCCAGCAGCATAACAGTAGCGGCATCCATGCTGGCAACCTACATACGGATTTACACAGTAGTCAGCTATCGCGCTCTTGTTCAACAGGGATTTGCAGCTTACCTCTCTAGTTTTCACAGCTTCTTCAAGCCTCTAAGCCTTCAGGCTTTTTATAAACATTGTAATCGTCTTACCGATCTAGCTCGTCTCCTAAGAAATCTGGATCAAGGAACCTGCTTGCAAGAAAGCTTAATCCCAGAACCTTGGTTAATGTAAAAAACACCGGCATTCTTCTCATTATGGCGAAAATTTTTCTAACCCTGAGGCCTTTTCTCAACGCTGCTTCAATAGCGTTCCTCCACTTCAAATCGTATTTCTCAGCCAAGAAGCTCTCGTTGAAAACGTTTTCCTTAAGCGCGGCTACACATGCGTCTCCAGCGATTTTGCTGCAAAACCTGCTGTAGACAAGCCCGCCCAGCGAGAAGGGTTTAACTTGACACGCAGCGTCTCCGACTAGGATAACGTTGTCGGCAACAGTTTTATCCATGACCCCGAACCTTATCGAGTCCCCGACGAACCTAGCGTTCTCAGCATCCATATTCAACTTCCTGAGAAGCAGCCTTATCCTTGGCAGAGGATCTCCTTGGGTTAGAAGCCCGATTCTAGCCTTGTTCCTGCTTAAGGGCACGATCCAAGCGAAAGCATCTTTTGAAAACTCTGGGTCAAACCTCAACTCCACAACATCCTTTTCGAAGACCCCGTTAGCCACGCATTGGAGTCCAAAAAGAAGGTTCTTAGGCTGCTTTAATCCGGTTAATCTTGCAACAATAGAGTTCGGCCCATCTGCCCCTACGAGTATTCTGCCAGAGTAATGGTTCCCCTTACCTGTGACTACGCTTCCCCCCTTTAGGCCTACTACCCGCTCACCCAGCCTTATTTCAACACCTTCCTCAACAGCCTTTTCTGCAAGATGTTTATCGTAGCCCTTTCTATCTATTACGAGCATCCTCCTTTTAGAAGAAACTTCAAACCTCTTCCCCCGGAAACAGAATCTCGCTGTTTTAACCGTGTTTAAAACTAGATGCGGGGGGATCTCGCCTATCCTCCAGCTGACGAGCCCTGTACATTGCTCTGGGCTACCGACCTCACTATGTTCCTCAAGAATTACTGTTCTGAAACCGTTTTTAGAAATAGTCGACCCTGTTAATAGGCCTGAGGGACCTCCTCCAACTATCAGACTGTCGCAGTCAAGTCTCATGAAGAGTATCCGCTTAATCCTTAGCTTTCTTATTTTCAGAGGTTTCTCCACTTGGAGGCGGTGGCGGCGGGGTCTCAAGTTGCTTCTCAATCTCCTCTATGGGTTGTGGCGGCGGTGTTGTAGCAAGGGTATAACCTATCCAACCCATTATGAACAGTACGAAGCATACTGCGGCAAAGGCAGTCAGCTTAAGGATGAGAAGAGCCAGTAATTCTCCTGAAAAGAACACTAGCCAAAGGTATATCAGGACTCCGGCTATTGAGCCTAGGAACAGCAGTAAACCTAAAGCCTGATCCTTATTCATAGATGTAAAAGGCGTCCTCATACACTATATAAATTTTATCGCTTCTACGCATTTTTCGGAAAACACCTATAGTATAGTAAACTCTTACTCTTCTGCGACAAGCCCTTTATCCCTGAGCCTTTTCAAAACAGCATCCAGCTCCCATAGGTGACAAGGGGCAGCCTGCCATATTTTTGAAACCGGCATATGCTTACCCGCCTTCAAAACCTCGTAAACTTTTTTCTCAAGGTCATCAAGGTCAGCCTTCTCAAGCAGGTATTCATGCGGCCCTACGACAACCCACTCGTCAACCATTCCGGGTTAGGGAAGTACGGCAGCAGTATATTGGTTTTATGCTGAAACAATCATAATCTCACGGAATAGCTTAAATACATGAGGCGTTTAAAACGCCTACCAAATGCCGGGGAAAGTGGTTTCAACATACTCAGGTGGCTTAGACTCAACTCTCATAACAATACTGCTTAAAGAAAAGTATGGCTACGACGAAATAATTCCCGTTCTCGCAGACGTGGGTCAGGGAGAGGAGGAGATCAGGATCGCGTATGAAAGGGCTGAGAAGCTGGGGCTGAAAATACGTTTCATAGACGCTAAGCATGAGTTTGCCACGGAATACATATTCAGATGTATTAAGGCTAATGGAAGCTACGAGGGTTACCCTGTTGGAACTTCTATGACTAGGGTTCTGATTGCTTCGAAGGCTGCTGAAGTAGCGAAGAAAGAGGGGGCTGAGGCTGTTGCACACGGCTGCACCGGTAAGGGTAACGACCAGTTCAGAATGGAGGTTGCAGTAAAATACGTTGCACCTGAGCTGAAGGTAATAGCCCCTGTTAGAGAGCTAAATCTTTCAAGGTTTGAGGAGGAGGAGCTCCTTAGAAAATACGGTGTTGAGCCTAAGAAGCCCAAGGGGAAACTGGGCGGAGACGTAAACATGTGGTCACACTCAATAGGGAGCGGCCAAGTTGAAGATCTTTACACGCAATATCCTGAAGACTATATATGGGCTGTTCATCCCGAGAAGGCTCCAGACACTCCTCAGAAAATCCAAATCACCTATGATAAAGGTGTCCCTGTTGAAGTAGATGGAGTAAAGGATCCTGTTGAAATCATATTCTACTTGAACAGGGTTGGCGGGCAGCATGGTGTCGGAAGAATAGACATTATTGAAGACGGTATTCTAGGCCTTAAATCTAGGGAGCTTTACGAGGCTCCTGCCGCCACAGTACTTCTCTCAACGCACTCAAACCTTGAACAGTTAACGCTTACTAAGGAGCAGCTTAAGGTTAAGAGGGAGATAGATAGGATTTGGGCTGAAATTGTTTATCATGGAATGTGGTTCCATCCTCTTAAAAAAGACCTAGATGCGTTCATAGACTCAACTCAAAAATACGTTTCAGGCAGGCTTGACGTAAAGCTTTACAAAGGTAACGTGGAGGTTATTGGGAGAGAGTCTAAATACGGTCTTTTCTCGCCTGAACTCAGGTCTGTTAAGAAGGCTGGCTTCGACCAGAGGGATGCTGTAGGGGCGGTGAAGCTCTACGCTTTACCATACCAGCTTTACGGTAAGAGAGAACACCCTGAGTAAGCCGCCTCAACGCGCTTCTTTTTTTATCAATGTTTAATAAGACTAACTATTTCCACTGGCAACATTACCAGAGGCTTTTTATTAGGGAAACTGTTTTAGGGAGGCGTACAGGATGGCTGAAAACAGTATGACTGAGGGAACAATCATAGTGTACCCTAAGCACTGGCTTGCAGTATTCCTGCTAGTCGGCCTCATTGCTACAGGAGTAATAGTGTCAACCTTCGTCCTTTACTCGGCGGTTACAGAGCTCTCAAGCAAGGTGAAGAGTATGGAGCTTGCGGTAAACCGTTTAAGCGATGACATTAACAAGATTAAGGATCTTCATTTAAGCCCAAGCCTAGCCTACTTCAACGTAAGTTTTACAGAGATATATGAGAAAACTATTAACGGGGTGGTGATGATAACTGGGTTGGCTCAAGGTGTTTTAACCGAGGAGGTTGGCTTGGGCTCAGGCTTTGTAGTGAAATACGATTCCTCGCACTACATTGTAACCAACTACCATGTTGTGAAAGATGCGCATGGCCTAGCTGTCACCTTCTTCAACGGGGAGAGCTACCCTGCTAAAATAGTGGGTGTAGACCCTTACAGCGATTTAGCAGTTGTGAATTGCACAGCCCCCTCCAGGCTTTACAGCCCACTCAACGTAACTTTCAGCAGTACTCTGAGAGTAGGGGACTTGGTCATAGCCATAGGGAATCCGTTTGGCCTAGCTGGAACAATGACTACAGGTGTCGTAAGCCAGCTCGGCAGGACGATAACAAGCGAGTTCACCGGAGGGTACGCCATAGCCAACATAATTCAGACGAGTGCACCGATAAATCCTGGTAATTCTGGAGGACCCCTGCTTAACGCAAGGGGCGAGGTTGTCGGAATGAATACCGCTATAGTTATCGAAAGCCAGGGTGTTGGCTTCGCTGTTCCCTCGAACACTATTCTGAGAGAGTTGCCTTACCTGATAGAAACCGGTGGCTACGATATGCATCCGTGGCTCGGATTAAAGGGTGTTGACTTAGACTACTATATAGCTAAGGCGGCTGGCCTAAACATAACTTACGGATGGCTTATTCAAGAGGTTGTTCCAGGAGGCCCTTCATATAATGCTGGTTTAAGAGGAGGAACCACCACCGTAAGCGTTACAGGGAGAGAGATAAAGATTGGAGGCGACTTGATAATCTCGATAGACAATTATCCTGTTAAAAACAATGATGATATTGCTAGAATACTTGAGGAATATACTTATCCTGGCAAGGTTGTGAACTTAACCGTAGTCAGAGATAACCAGCTTAGAGTGATTCAAGTGACGCTTGGTAAGAGACCTCCACCCTCTTAATCCTTAAACCTATTCTATAGTCTTGCTCCACATTTCTCTTGCAAGCTTACCCTCATATTTCATGAGCCTAAGTTTTCCCCTAGCCTTTTCTCTCTGGACATTATGTTTCTCCAGAAAACCGGTAACCTTCTCTATCAGGATCTCTTTAAGGTCGCCGCTCAACATCCTCCCCGAAGAATATTCTGCCCTAATCTCTTCAAGCTTTCTATCATCCTCCTCAAAGAAGAAGTAAAGCCATTGATAAGACACATCTATGTCAGGGTTTCCTCCGAGCCTCCTATGCTCCTCTATAGTAGGTCGACCTCCTGAGAAGGCTTGGAATATTTTCTTTCTAACACTCTTCTCATCCTCGTTCAAGTAGATGGCGCTCTCCGGCTGTGAAGCACTCATCTTACCCGCTGGACCTGTCAGGGGAGGTAGGAATTTGCTGTGTATCGCAGCAGTCTTATAGTAGCCGAAGCCCTCCGCTATATCTCTCTGGATCCTCCAGTAAGGATCCTGATCTATCGCCGCCGGTATCAGACACCTCTTCTTCTCAAAAAATGTTATGCATATTTGGAAAGCAGGGTAGAAGATCATTCCTATATTGGTCTGCATGTCGAAGCCGAAGACTGCTCTAACCCAGCTGAAGTTAATCTTCTTAGCAACCTTGAGAGCCATTGGATACATGTTCCTAACATACTCCATGTCTTGAAATATGAAGGTTTTATCGGGGTCGAACCCTACAGCAGCGATATCCAACGCATTCTCATAAGACCATTTCCTAACGTCCTCAACAGTTAGGTTTCTGCTCTCCTCGAGAAACTTCTCGTCGTCCGTAAGCTCTATGTAAACATTACATTTGAACCTGTCTTGAAGCCATTTAGTAAAGTGAAAAGAAATTATGTGTCCAAGGGTCATAGGTCCGCTTGGCCCCCGGCCAGTATAAAGAAAGAATCCTTTTCCAGCCTCATAGTCATCTAAAACCTTATCTAGATCCCTGTGGGAGAAGAAGATCCCTCTTCTGAGGAGAAGATTGTCTTCTCCGGCAAGCTTGACGAGCCTGTCTTTAAGCTGAGGGGTAAGTGGCTCCGTTCCAAATTCTCTTATGAGTTTCTCGTAATCCACTACTCCCTCTACGGCCCAGGGAGTAACTTTGAACTCGTCCTGTTGCTCCATTTCACCGGAAAAAGCCCTATGCAACTTTATTTAAAGCTTGTAAGTAACAGGGAAAGTAACGTTTTTAACGTCAAACGAAGAATTAAGGAGACATGAAGTATCGGCTTATGGACTTGCTTGCCTGCCCCATCGACAAGGAATTTCCGTTGAAACTAATAGTTTTTCAGGAAGAGGAGAGAAGCATCGAGTTTAAGCATGATAACGTAATATGCGAACTCTACTGCGGTTTAAAGGAGACTTATGTTAAAGACGCCAATCTCAGCGAGGAGATATGTAATAAATGTATGAAGAGGGAAATACTGAATGGTATTTTAATATGCTCTAAGTGTAACAGGTGGTATCCTATTGTCGACGAGATCCCTCAACTTCTTCCTGATGAATTGAGAGAGTTGGATGAGGATCTCTCCTTTCTTAAGGAGCATGCTGAAAAAATTCCTAAAGACATAGTTGAAGAAGGAAAGCCTTTTAACCTTAAAACAACACTCAGACCTTAAGCATTTTTAAGAATATTACTTTCATTCTTGGAAATCGCGATGAACATTTGTTTTACGAGTGGATTCGGATTAAGGTTGGAGAATCTCGTCTTAGATTTAACCATGCTTATTCAATAAAGAGAACGTTTTCCAAGTTCTTGAAATGTTCGTCGCCAGTTACTATCCTAGCTTTTTTAACTAATCCTGTTGAATAGATTATTGAGTCGGCTAATCCCCATCCCCTAACCTTCTTTTTCATAACTGCATCAATCTTGGCAGATTCCACGGCAATTGCTTCATCCAAGGGAAGGATGACACTTCTCTCCTTTATGAACTTCCTTTGTTTTTCAGCCAGTTCTTCACCCTCTACTCTAACGGTTTTCGCGTAGACCTCGGCTAGGCAGATTGTAGGAGTTATCTTCTCATCCAAGCCTTCTATTATAGGTTTTACTTTTTCTCCTTTCTTAGTCCCCATGAAGTACTCTACCCACGCATAGGAGTCCAATATGTACTTCATAGATGCTCCCTATGATCCCTTAGGTCACTTATATCAACTCGCCGCATAGTTCCAAACATGCTTCCCTTTTTCGCAAAATACTCGACAAGAATCTCATTTATCAGACTTGAAATCTTCTTGGCCCCTGCCTTTTCTTTAAGGATCTGATACACGTCATCCCTTAAGAGCACAGTTGTCTTCTTGACCATATACATCACCGTAAACATCTATGTAACCACATACTTATAAGCCTTATGAGTAATCATAGAGAGGAACTCGTAGGCAGACCCGTTTCTTCCAAAATGAAGAAAGGAGTTGAGTATTAAACGTTCCTGAGCCTGCAGACCTCGAAGAAAAGCTTTATCTCATTACATATTTTTTCAAGCTCATCCGCCAGATAAACTTGTTTTTCTAAAAAAGTCTTGTCGAGAGTTTTAGTCGGTTTAAACTGTTGAATAAATAATCTTCTTGCACCTTTAAGCCACTCAGCTATAGCCAAAATATCCTCCTTCTCGAGAAGCTCTGGAACAACAGTTGTCCTGAACTCATGCTCCGGGAAGGCCTTAACTATTTCCACACTTTCAGCAATCTTGCCTAAGTCAACCTTCATCCTCACTACGCTCTCGTATTTCTCCAACGGTGCTTTAACATCCATAGCAATGTAGTCGACAAGCCTTTCCCCTACGAGCCTTCTAAGCATTTCAGGGTTTGTTCCATTCGTATCCAGCTTAACAGAGTATCCTAACCCCTTTATCCTCTTAATGAAATCCGGAAGATCATTATGAAGAGTTGGCTCTCCACCAGTTATACAAACCCCGTCAAGAAAACCTTTCCTCTCACCTAAGAAACGAAGCACGTCTTCCTCAGGAATCGGTAAGGTTCCATCATCTATAACCAGCTCCGGGTTATGGCAGTAGGGGCAGCGGAAGTTGCAGCCGAATGTGAACAGTGTGCACGCAACCTTACCTGGATAATCTATCAGGCTCAGCTTCTGTATTCCCTTTATTATCAAGCTCTGGCTGCCCAATTTTTCTGGAGGGAGATTTAAGGTTTATTTTTAAAAATTAAGAAAAACCTGCTTGCAGCTATCCTACTATCGACACGTTTTCAAACATTACTTGTGGAACTGTGAACTGCCCCCTCTTCCTAACAATCCGGCTCATTCCAGCTATGTTTTTAAGTAAAGCATAAAGATTCTCAGAGATCATACACTCTTTAACAGGATGCTTAACCTCTCCGTTTTCAACTAGAAAAGCCTGCTTAACGGAGCCTGAGACAACCCCGTCCTCAGGCCTCATATAGCCGGAGAATCTTTTGACGATCAGACCGCGTTTGACATTCTTCACCATTTCATCAGCACCCCAGTCTCCAGAAGAAACAACAATGTTTGAAGGTGCCACGGAGAGAAAGCCCGAAGCGTTTCCAGTAGTTTCCACGCCAAGTATCCCCGCAGTATAAGTATTGTGTAAGAAGCCTTTCAAAACCCCTTGGTCTATCAGAATAGTCCTCATCCTTGGAACACCCTCATAGTCAAATAGGGATGTTGAAACCCCACCATCCAAAGTACCGTCGTCAACTAATGAGAAGAAGCTTACGGCAACCTCTTGACCAACCTTGTCTTTAAGCGGACTGCTTCCACGCCAAACCATGTCCCCGTTCAACGCTTCCGATAATGCTGAAACAAATTCTACGGCAACATCGTAATCCAGAATAAGGGTTCCACGTAACGACTCAATCTTCTTAGCACCTAAGGATTCAACAGCCTTTGTCGCAGCCTCCCTCCCGATTTCAACAGGATTCAGGTCTAGTTTGCGAGAAGCCTCCCAAGCCAAGGCGAAGCTACCTACTTCACCGTTATTCTTAGCCACAGCCATTAGCTCCATCGATATTCCAGTACCCTTATCGCTTCCCAGCACCCCCAGAGAGTTAGCTACATGTGTCTCGCCATGAGCCAGGCTTACAAGTCCACCCGGTATTGAAACCCTTGAGTCTTTCCTAGCCTCACTTAACATCTCCTTCGCAAGCTTAACAGCATTATCCGGCTCAAATGAATAAATTCTTTCGTCAAAGGTTCCTCTCACAGAGGGAAATGGTCTTGGCGAAGGCAATTTTTTCCAAAGCGGATTCTCATTGCTGGATGATGCTAAGTGGTACGCGTTTTCAACAGCATTCTCAATACCTTTAGCACTAACATCGGTGGTGCGTGAGAAGCCTAGCCTCTTGCCTAGAAAGACAGCGATATGAAGACTCCTGTTGATTCTCAAGGAAGCGTCAGAGATTTCGTTAGACTCTATCTTCACCTCTACATTCCTAGCTATGGAGTAATGAGCTTCAACTCCAGAGGCGCCTAGTGCAAGCCCTTTCTTAACAGTTTTCTCAACGACTTCGCTCATAGCCCACCACCCACAATCATCCTCGCCCTTATGTGAGGACCTCCATTGTCAACAGGAACCCATTGGAACTTGCCACAGTTCCCGGGTGAAATTATCTTAAGGTCCTTTCCAACAGCGTCAACACTCTTCAAAACTTCAACCGCGCTCCCAGATATTGCAACTCCTCTAAATGGTTCAACCAGTTCACCCTTATCTATTCTCCAAGCTTCTTGAACTGAGAACGTAAACTCGCCGTTCGAGTCAGCCTGCCCGCCTAAGGAACCCTTAAGATAGAACCCTTCCCGAGTTTCCCTTATGATTTCCTCCGGATCCCAGTCTCCCGCCTCCATATACGTGTTCCTCATCCTTATGAGCGGAACATGAGAATAGCTCTGAGCCCTTGCGTTTCCAGTAGGCTCAACCCCGAAGATGGCTGCAGACTCCCTGCTATGCATGAAGCCTTTCAACACTCCTTTCTCAACTATTTTCACAGGCCTCGCTTTAACACCTTCATCATCGTATCGCATCCAACCGTTGGCTCCAGCCGGCTCAGGACTGTCAACTATCGTAACGTATTCAGAAGCAACCTGTTCACCAATCTTACCTGCTAGAATGCTACCTGATAAAACAAAATCTGCTTCAGCAGTATGTCCAAGGGCCTCGTGGACGAGTAGACCTACAATCTTGTTGTCAAGAACGCATGTTGAGAAGCCTCCTTTTGGGACGCTTGCATCCAAAAGCCTGATGGCTCTGGAAGCAACTTCGTCAGCCATTTTAACAGGATCGTTTCTCTCGATTATTTCAAACCCTGTTGTGCCACCGATTGCCTCGTAGGCAGGCGAAACCCTGTCTGCCTCCCTAGCGGAAACTTGAACAGCGAAATATGTCCTAATTTCATCAGCCTCTATTTCAGTGCCTTCACTAGTGAGGAAAAGCTTCTTACCCGAGTAATCTGCATAGATGATGCTGTCGTCAACTATGTTCTCACCTTTATCCCAGACAGCCTTATCTGCATCGAAAACTATTCCGAGCTTCTCCTCTATCGAAACCTCTGACGGAATTCTGATAACCTTGGTCTTAACCCTATCTTTAGCCGGATTAACCTTGGCAATCTCTGCTTTCCTACTCCTCGAGCCTGAGCTCGATGAAGCAAGCTTAACCGCACTATTAGCAGCCTCAATAACTTTTTCAAGCGTAAGGTCCTCCAAACATGCGAAACCCCAAGAGCCTTCTTTCAAAACCCTTATCCCCATACCCTTGAAAGTAGATACACTTGAAGCTTCGACAACGCCCTTCCTAACTCTTAGAGAAGTGGTAGCACCCTCCTGGTATCTAACCTCTACGTAAGATGCTCCAAGCCTTGTCCCTTCCTTTAAAACTCTGAAGGCTAAATCCTCAGACATGCTTAATATAAACGTTTTACAATCATATTTAAACTTGAATTGCAATTGGGGTAAAATCTGAAAAAATACTATACATAATCCTCGCTTAAAAACCACGATTAAGTCCTTTGATCAGTAGCGGAAAAGTTTAAGAGAATGTTTTGAAATTATAAATGTTTTAAGCGGTTAACTATGCTTTCGAAAACTTTTCTTCCATCACCTTTTTCAGGAGGCGATTCACCCCATTCTGGAAGCTGCCAACCGAAGAAGGCTCTCTCAGGATGTGGCATCATCCCCATAACGTTCCCCTTCTTGCTACAGATTCCAGCAATATCGTGTGTTGAGCCATTAGGATTGTACGGGTATAAGCCATTAGCATCATCCCCATTTGGGAGAACGTATCGGAAGACGATTTGCCTGTTCCTTTTAAGCTCCTCGAGAGCTTCCTCTGAACGCGTTAGAAATCTTCCTTCAGCGTGCCCTATGGGGATTCTAAGAACCTCCCCCCGCTTCATCGTCATAGTGAAGGGTGTTTCATTGTTCTCAACCCTTATCCAGACCCATCTGCATTCATACTTTGCAGAGGAGTTGTTTGCAAGAGCTATTGAAGGAGTTTCGCTAACACCGTCCCCTGGGAGTATCCCGGCTTCAGCAAGCACTTGGAAACCATTACAGATTCCGAGTATAAGCTTCTCCTCCTCTATAAACTTCTCCAATTCAAGCCTAAGCTTTGCAAGAACACTCTTGCCCCATACTGCACCAGCCCTAACGTAGTCCCCATATGAGAATCCGCCTGGGAAAACAATCAACTGATAATCGGAGAGGCGCTTCTTCTCAAGCTGATTCATGTGAACTATCTCCGTTCTAACGCCGAGTTCCTCTAGGGCTATCTGAGTTTCAAGATCACAATTCGTCCCACCGGTCCTAAGGACGCAGGCTCTCGCCTTACCCGGATCCATTTCAATATCCCCTCCAAGCCTTTTTTATTTCCGACATGCTTAACGTATGAACCCTGCCGTTAAGATCTGCAATGCTGAGCCCGGTTTTACTGTTAACCACCTCGCCTATTCTACTGAATGGTAGTCCTGAGAAGATTTCTTCAAACCTTCTTGAACCATCTTTATTAACCTCGACAATGAACCTTGATGCGGATTCCGAGAATAGAAGGTAATCGCTTCGGGATACTTCGGAAGGAACCTTACGCAAATCTATCTTAATCCCAAGGTTCCTTGTTGCTATAACCATCTCCGCAGCGGCTACGCCAAGCCCACCCTCAGACAGGTCATGGCATGATAAAACCAATTTCTCGTCAATAGCCTTGATAAGCGAGCCAGTTATCATTCGAGACAGCTTCGCTTCAATCTTAGGCACTTCTCCACCATCCTTACCTTTAAGCCTCAAGTAGGCTGAGCCTCTGAGTTCCTCCCGGGTTAAACCGATTACGTAAACAGAATCATCCTTGTTCTTAAGACTTAGAGTAACTGCCCTCCTCACGTCCGGTATTACTCCAATACCGGTTATCAAAAGGGTTGACCTAACCGATCCCAGTGGAGACTCGTTGTACAGGCTATCTTTACCAGATATGAATGGAGCATCCAAAGCCTTTGAAAAATCGTAGCATGCCTCAACTGCCTTAAGAAGAGTACCCATGTTATTCTCATCCTCAGGGCTTCCCCAGACAAAGTTGTCTAGGATCGCGATCCTCCTGCCGCCGACAGCAACATTATTTCGAATCGCCTCCTCTATGGAGGCTGCAGCCATCCAGTAGGGATCAGGGCAGAAGGGATTTACACCGCAAGATACTACTACTCCCATCCAAGAATCCTTAAGAGGCTTTATGACTGAAGCGTCACTCGGCCCAGCTTCCTCACCATGAAGAGGCTTAACCACCGTGCATCCTCTAACTTCATGGTCATATGTTCTGATAACGTCCTCCTTGCTCCTGATGTTAGGGTCTGAAAGCAGTTCCAGGATTTCCTCAGCAAGGTCCCTAGGCTCCGCAATATTGATCACTGCTGGTGGAAGCCTAGGTGTTCTCGCCTTGCTCGTAACCTTTGGAGGATTGAAGAGGAAGTTTAGATCAAGGTCGCAGACAACACGTCTTTTTGTGAAAACCCTGATTCTTCCGCTTTTAATAAACCTTCCGACGACGCTTGCCTCAACATCCTCCTCACTGAATATCTCTAGAACTCTTTCAAGATTATTCTCCGGCACTGAGAGAAGCATTCTCTCCTGAGATTCAGAAATCCATGTCTCCCAGGGAGCCATGTCAGGCGCCTTAAGGAAAACCTTGTCTAAGTCAACATCCACTCCTAGATTTGACCTGTGAGCCATCTCGCCTGCTGCACAGGATAATCCTCCTCCACCCAAGTCTGTTATTCCTGAGGCAAGCCTCCCATCCCTTATCCGCAGTATGGCTCTCCTAAGCCTCTCCTCAACTATCGGGTTCGGTATCTGAACAGCAGACCTAAGCTCCTCAGCCTCCTCAGTCAGTTCTGCTGAGGCAAAAGTTACTCCGTGAATACCGTCTCTACCAGTTCTACCGCCTGCTAGGACAGCAAAATCATTCTCCTTCGTGTCCTTCACGTAAGCATCCTTAGGGAGGATGCCGATGCATCCACAGTAGACAACCACGTTCCCAGTGTAAGCCTTGTCAAAGATTATTGCACCAGAAACGGTTGGAATACCCATGTTGTTACCGTAGCTACCTATGCCGGCGATAACACCCCTGTATATGTAGCGCGGATGCTTAACTCCTGGGGGAAGCTCCTCATACCTAGTTTCTAAGGGGCCGAAGCAAAGCACGTCCGTAAGTGCAATAGGTTCGCCCCAGACTCCGAGAATATCCCTTATTACTCCTCCTACACCTGTCGCAGCCCCGCCGAATGGTTCGACTGCAGAAGGATGATTATGCGTCTCAACCTTCGCCGCCACCGCGTAACCCTTGTCGAAATCAACTATCCCAGCATTATCCTCAAACACAGATATGCACCACTTCTTGTTCAGCTCCCTAGTCGCCCTCATAATGTATGTTTTCAAAAGACTCCTAACAACGCTACCATCATCTGTCACAACATCACCCTTGAAAACATTGTGGAAACAGTGTTCAGACCATGTTTGAGCAATCATCTGAAGCTCGACATCGGTGGGAGGCCTATTGTTGAAATACTGCTTAAGATACCTCATTCGTTCAAGGCTTATGTTAAGCCCCATTTCCCTGCTTATCGCGAGTAGACTAGCATCGTCTGCTGATGCAAGGTCTATAGCGTAAACCTCTAAATCATCGTAGAGCTTTTTAAGAAGACGCGTCTTCAGACGGAGAGCACCTCTACACTGTAATCGTCTTTAACAGGGTTTGCAAGAAGCTTTCTGCACATTTCGTCAGCAAGCCTCAGCGCCTCCTCCTGATCCTTAGCTTCAACATCCACAATGTATGTTTTCCCGACTTTAACCGTGCCCACGGAGAAACCCAGATCTCTCAGGGATTTAGCGGTCACATCGCCCTCAGGGTCGAAATGACCCGGTTTAAGCTTAACCTCTATCCTGAGCCTCATTTACCCCTCCTCTCCTGGTTAAGCTTCTCAGCTAATTCTGGGTGTTTCAAAGCAAGTATTTCAACTGCCAGTATTGCAGCATTCTTCCAATTGTCTACGCCGACTGTAGCGACAGGAATCCCAGGAGGCATTTGAACGATTGAAAGAAGCGCGTCTAAACCTCCTAGCTTAACCTCCTTAGGCACGCCTATTACTGGCCTAACGGTTTTGGACGCTACCACCCCGGGTAATGCTGCTGAAAGACCTGCCACGGCGACGAATACTTCAGCATCAGTGTTCTTGACAAATGCATCCAGTTCATCAGGATTCCTGTGAGCGGAGAGAATCCTGTAATCGGATTCGACTCCGAAGCTCTTTAGTAGTTCCACTATATTCTTTCCAAGCTCGTCATCCGATTTGCTTCCAACTATAACCGCTACTTTAGCCATCTCAAGACTCCCCGTAAAACACCTGTTTCTCCGCGAAATGCGCAATCATTTCAGCATTCTTCCTAGCTTGTGCTATATCTTCGTGAAATGCTACTGCTAAGCCCATTCTCCTGCCAGCGTAAGCAGTTGGCTTGCCGAAGTACCAGAAGTCTCCTTTAACATTCTTGGATATGAAGGAAGTTATTTCACACGTATTCCATCTGGCCACCTTCACCTCACCCTTAATATGGTCGGGGGCAAGGACAACGTGTGCAACCCCGTATACATTCTTTCTAGACAACTCTAAGTGAAACGGGTTTACCTGAAGGCCGAGTGTAGATACGACCTGTAAGCCGCCCTCATCCATGTTAGTCATCCATCGCGTAACCATCCCTGTATCATGAGGACGGTTGGCAACTTCGTTGTTAAACACAGCGTCACCCAGCACGAATTGTTCAACAGCATAGACTCCGAGGCCTCCTATGAAGTCGGCGATTTTCCCAGCGCTCTCCATACACCTTCTCTTAGCGATCTCCGAGATCGTTGATGGAAGCCAGCTTTCGTGGTATGTCGCTGCCGGCCTCTTGTGTTCAACAGGAGGTAGAAAAGAGTTCACGATCCTCCCGTTCTCGTCAAAATGCCGGATAACCAGTTGAGTAATCTCTGTCCCAACTGTTTTAAGCTCAGGCAGGTATTTCTCAACTATAACCTCGTCACCAATTCCTCGCGCATGCTCCTTCGCATGATGGTAAGCCTCATCCAGCTCTTCTTGCGTTCTAACTATAGATGTCCCATGACCGCTTGAAGTCATGACAGGTTTAACTATAACCGGAAGGTTGAAGTCTTTAGCAGCCTTACGCACTTCCTCATCGCTGGAAGCATATGCCCATTCAACCTTGTTTAAACCAAGCTTGTCGAACATTAGCTTGGTCGCATGCCTATCCATGCATATTAACGGGCCGTAAGGCGTGGACATTACTTTGTAGCCTTCCTCCATGCCAAGTTTAAACGCTCTATACGTGTTAATCTTCTCAACCTCAAGATATATTGAATGAGGAGTCGACGGGTCTGGCACATACTTTCTTATCGCCTTCTCAAGCATATCGCCATTCATCATGTCGAAGCACTCATAGTGGTCCGCAACATCCTGAGCTGGAAACCCGTTGTACCTGTCGAAAGCCACTACCTTAAGCCCACCGTCCTTCCCTCCGAAGTATCTTTTAGCAGCAGTTACAGCAAGATCCCCAAGCTCTCCTCCGCCGACAGAGATGAATACTGCAGGCCTACTTGGTTCAAGAGACTCTATTGGGCTAAGCCTCCTCTCAATACTGCTCCTGTAAGATGGAACCTGCTCCATCAAGCGAATCCTTTCTTCCGGGCTCATTCTGAAGACAGACATCTCAGCCAACCTCCTCTAAGCCTTTACCAGGTATCCAAATAATTCTTTTGCCAAGTATCCCCTTTCTCTCCCTATACTTGTATATCTCTCTAGCCATGTTAGCCAGCATTATCCTTCTCTCCAGAGATTTTTCAGACCCTATGTCACTTCTATGGAAGAGACCCCAGCCGTCTGCAAGCCTAACCTTAGAAGTAAGTTTTTCAGCAATACGGCTTGCCTCAGGTATGGTTTCAGCGACACCGAGGCATTCTACAAGCCTTGAGCCCCCGCTTTCAATCAACCCGGAGTCGTTCAGGTGGGCGGAGGCCCAGAAAATACCTTCCTCACCATTGTTGATCAAAGCAGGATGGCCTTTTGCAAGCTCCCTGCTTAAAGGATATCCGTTAGGAGATACTGCTTTCACCACAGTAGCCTTCTCGTCGAACTCAATTTTGATAGTGTTAAGCCTCTCGCTTATTATCGCCTCACATATTTCAACAATATCAGTCTTCAAGACAGCTAGAACATTTAGAGCCTCAGGGTCTCCAAGCCTCGAGTACATTTCTATTACTGTTGGTCCCCATACTGATGTAAGCATCATCTGCCCTGCTACGACACCGTGATATTTTTTACCGGTCTCCTTCTGGATTGCATCCACCATCATCCTAACCGTCTCCGCTGACCTCTGAATCTCCTCCTCAGTGAGTATTGCTTTCTCGTCCCTAATCCCCCACTTCAGGTTCATTCCGCAACCTATGGATCCCATTCCCCCCGTCTCAGGACCAAGATCTCCGTCGAAAGCATGCTTATTATCCTGGACCGCGGGCATCGGCAGGATTGTCCTACCGTCAGTGAAGCATTGTAAAGTGTACTCTGGCCCCCACACTCTCTCCTCTATAAGTATTTTAAAATCCATGTCTTCATAATCCTTCATGTACTCCCTGTAGATGGATTCCACATGCTGCTTCTTAACCCTCTTTTTATCATCCTTCAAGTATACTTGGAAGTCCTCTATCACTTTAACGCCTTTACCGCCGACCTGTCGTGCAGGCTTGAGTGCAACGCTTTCAGCATATTCTTCAACATATGGAGCAGCCTCCTCGAATGTTCTGAACTTCTTATACCAGAGTCTTCCGGGAATCATGTATTTCCACTGGAGGTCTCTCATGCTAGCCTTAGACAACTCTATTTCAGCAACCTCCCTGTTTGCACCTATGCAGGGTATGCCCTCCTCTTCAAGCCTATCTGGGACGCCGCGGAAATTAGGTTCCTCGGGTCCGATGAAGACAAGGTCGACGCCAGCTTTTAAAGCGGCTTTCAAAACAGTTTCAGCATTGTTAGGGTCGCCAACATAGTATTCTCCGCCGCTCTCCTTAACGATCCTGCTTATACCAGGGTTAACAAGCTCCGAAACGCAGTGGAGCATAGGCTCGTAAACGCTTCTAGCCATCGTCGCGGCTATAGCATGCTCCCTTCCTCCTCCTCCTACTAGAAGCACCTTCACTAGGCTACACCTCCGGGTAAATGCAGTTGAAGCAGCCGAGGCAAAGCTCATCCCTCTTCAACCCTGTTGCCTCGACCAAGCCTTCCAAACTAAGGTATTTGAAGGAGTCTGCACCCACTACCTCAGCAATCTTCTCCTCGGAAAGATGCCGGCCTATAAGCTCGTCCTCAGGCGGAACCTCGACGCCGAAGGGGCAGTGTGAAACTATGTGGGGGCTTCCTATGCGAACATGGATCTCTTTAGCACCCTTCTCCTTCATCAGGTAAACTATGTTGGCTAGTGTGTTTCCCCTTACAACGCTGTCGTCTATGAGGACAATTCTCTTACCTTTTACTGCCTCGCTTATGACGTTCAGCTTAAGCTGAACACCCTTAAGCCTTTCAAACTGGTCTGGCCTCAAGGCGCTTCTGACCCTCCTACCCGTAAGCTCGAAGCCCTTCTCTATAGGTATGCCGGTCTCATTCGAGTAAGCCATTGCAAAGGGGATAGCGGTCTCCGGAACCCCGATTACCACGTCCGCATCCACTCTTCCCTCTTCAGAAAGCTTTCTACCAATGTTTCTCCTAACCCTGTATATTGGAATATCGTTGACGTATGAGTCTGGCCGAGCTAGGTAAACATATTCGAAGCTGCAGTAAGCCCTCTTATTTGAACCGTTATTCTTCGCTAAGCGTGCTGAGAAAGGCGTGAAAACCATAGCGTTTCCAGCATCAATGTTTTCAGCAGGGCTTATCGGAACCCTCTCGCCAATCACGTCCATAACGCAGGTTTCTGATGCAACTATTCCACCTTCAAAACCGAATTTCCCTAGTACAAGTGGCTTAACTCCTAGGCTCCCCCTTCCAGCAACCATCTCCTTCCTATCGTTCATAGCTATGTAGGCGAAGCCTCCTCTACAGTTGTCGAAAAACGCTTTAACAACCTCTATGTCGCTCCTGCCAGCGGCGAACTTGGCGAATGCCCTCCTAAGGTTCTCCTCATACCCTGCGGAATCATCCCAAGAATAGTTGTCGACAGCCGTTATCCTCCCGTCTATAGCTACCGAAACCTTTTCACTCAAGGAGAATGGCTGAATATCATTCTTATTCTCCACCGGGTATGGTGATACTGCTCCCATGCACAGGTGGCCCTCAGCCCTAACCTGGCTTAAAACATCTTCAACCAAGCCTTCCCCGCAAAACCTATGCCTAGATTTTCCAAGAAGCTCGAGTCCAGCTGTCTCCTGCCCCCTGTGTTGGAGAGCCATCAAACCGTATGCCCCGAAGTTTCCGACATTCCACCTTTCGTCGAAAAGATATATTCCAAGTATTCCAGTCATTTTATGAGCCTCCTACTTTTTCAGGAGTTCAACCCTTTCATATATTCTTCTCTCATCGCTAATGCTTGCTGATGATTTAGCAGCGTCAGCCATTTTCTGCGCCAGCTCAGTCGGGTACTCTCCTGTGACACATGCCATGCAAAGCTCGTTAACACTCATACCTGTAGCCCTAACGTAATCCTCTATCGGCTGGTAGAAAACCCCGTCGGCACCAACCTGCTTCGCAATATCATCCTCCTTAAACCTGAATCCTATTAGCTCGTTGAAAGTAGCCATGTCCACACCGTAGAAACAGGGGTGCGTTATCCTCGGGAAAGTGATGAAGAGATAAACCTTCTCTGCACCGGCCTTCCTAAGCTTCTTGACAACTGTCCTAGTAGTGTCTCCTCTAACAATACTGTCATCCACAACAATAATCCTCTTGCCCTTAATCCTCCCGTCCATAATGTTCACCTTCTTATCTACTGTTGAAGCTCTTTCACCGGGTTCAAGTATGAATGCTCTTTGAGTAACATAGCGATGCCTTCTGAGAACCCTCTCCCATTTCAACCCTGTTTCCTCGTGCAGACCGTAGGCAGCGTCCTCAGCTGTCTCAGGCATTGAAAGTATCACGTCAGCCTTCTCAACAACATCTTTAAACCTTCTGCCAAGATTCCTGCCGAACTCCTCCCTAACACTGTAAACATACCTCTCGTTAAACATGGAGTCTGGCCTAGCGAAGTAAGCGTATTCAAAAGCACAGAAAGCAGTCCTATCATTCTTGACAAGTCTCTCCCGCTCCACACCATCCTTAGTTAAGACAACGGCCTCACCGGGCTCAACATTATTCAGAAAACTCAGCCCATTAATATCTAAGCCCACCGTCTCAGAGGAGAAAGCCTTAACCAAGCCATCCTTACTCTCCCCTAGGCTTAGAGGCCTTATCCCCAAGGGGTCTCTGAAAGCAAATACTTCTCCGTCAGGCTTCAAGCCCACAGCCGAAAAAGAGCCTTCAACATCCTTCATGCAAACATCTATTCCGCCGATCAAACTGTTCTTCATATTCTTCACAAGATATTTTGAGAAAACCGCGGCGTCGCAACCTATTTCAGCCGATGCGCCTGTTAAACGGCTCCTAAGCTCGTTAACATTAACAATATTCCCGTTAAAGGCGAAGCCTATCTTCTCACCCATGTATGAAGCTATGACTGGCTGCGCATCGTTCAACCTTGACGAGGAATCCCTCTGCCCCGATGTACCATACCTGACATGAGCTATTCCAGCACTCCCTTTAAGAAAGCTACTCCACCTAGAATACTTCTTCCCCAATATCTGTGGAACAAGACCAACATTCACGTGACGCCTAAAATTTTCAGAACATGTTAAAAACCCGTATGACTCGTGACCCCTATGGTTCTGCGCTATAAGCCCCCAGTAGAGAAGGTCAAAAACACACCTACCATCGAAACACTTCGCTCCAAATATGCCGCAACTCTCCCCAGGCATTTACGGTTGTTAACTATTTATGATGTGTTTTTAAATTTGAATTATATGGACGTGTAAAAATTAACATTTTTGTGCTAAAAAATCGCGTCGTTAAAACAAATATTTGAAAAACGCGGCGAAATCGTTGAAGTGCATACTTGGGTTAAACAAAATGGTTGGTCGTTAGATTGTTTCGAACAGAATTAGAAAACCTTAGTTTTTGAGCTGGATGAGATGAGCCTGTTTAGCATGCGTTATAATCCCTATTTTTATCAAGGTTGGTTTGAAAAGGATGAAAGGCTTTACGGGAGCTTTTAGAGATTGCTCTAGAGTTCATTGAAACTAATTATACAGGGTCTTCATTTCAGATGATGAAGAGTCCGTCATTACCGTGGAAGCATGAGGATGCCTTTTCTGCAGTTCGATTATCAAACCTAGTCTTCGGATATTACTTTGAGTTCTAAGAGAAGTTTACCCACAGCGTTTAAGACGTACTTGGCATCCGATAAGGCCTTTTCAGCGTCCCCTTTGTCAAAGATATCGCTTGGCGCTTTGCCAGAGGACTCGATACCATATAGGCTCGGTGCTCTCTTATCCGCCAAGTCTCTGGAAATATCGCCTAACTTTTCAGCTTCTATTCTGAACCATTCTGGAAACCTATCTTTGACAGCTCTTAGAATTCTGCTCATATCATGTTCCTTAGGATATTCTACACCCACAGCCCTTAAGGCTGCTTTCAAGGAAAGCTCAACGCACTCCTGGCTATGCCTAACCACGTCAGGATAGGATTTTTCAGAGTAAGCGAGTTCAGCGCTTTTAATCCTAAATCTCGCCCTCATAAAATAATCTTCAGATAACTTTGCGAACCTCATAATTCTACACTCCTAATCGTCTCGACTTCAGGGCTTAGAACCCAATACCAGCTTCCATCCGGCTCCTCGAATCTTTTTGCACCCATTTTTTCGAGTTTTTCCCTGACTTCTGCTATCTTTTTAGACACCAGCTCATTTTTATCGTAGATGATTACGCAGTCTTTAGTCAAGTCGAGGTAAAAAGGATGTGTTACAACAACCTCCTTAACATCTATCAAGAGAATATCTAGGTCTGCATAGATGCCTTTTTCTCTCCAAACATGAATTATGATCTCATCCATTAACCTAGAGGACACGACCTCGCGAATTATGCTCGTTCTTTCACCGTACTTGTCAGGCAGATCTCTAGCCACGACTAACAGGTCTATGTCGCTTTCAGGCTTAGACTTTCCAGTGGCTAGTGATCCAAATAAAACTATGGATTCCAGCTTAGATCCTAATACTTCAAAAAGCTTAAAAACTGCTGTTTCAAGCATGGGCAACCTGTCCCTGTTTTTCACCTTATCCCTCCAAACCAGCCCTGAAGCTTCCATTAGAGCTATAAAAGGATGTATAATCCTATAGACCCCCCGCTCTACCTTATCCACCCAACCGTAAGAGTACATCTTGTACAAGAATAATGGTGCTTTCTTTGAACGTAAAGCCGTTTTAGCATCTTCTGCCGTGAAGGGAAGAATCCCGAAGGATGAGAAAAGTCGGAAATACTTGACTGCTAACCAGTTGGGTAGGGTCTTTGTCATAGATTAAACTTATTTGAACCTAAATTATTAAATTTTACTTAATAGTTAATTATTACCTAAAAGGTAATGGGACAGAGATGGGATTAACATCACTCCACCCGATCCGGGAGAAAACGGACCGGTACTACTTATGCAGACGGTAGCCATCTCCGTCAACCTTAAAGAATACTGGCCATTTTTCATTCAGAAACTTTTATTTTAACCCTAATTCTCGGAACGAGTTTCCTATATCTTTCCATACGAATATAATGGTTGGGATAGCTTCATGAAGCTTCTAAGCTAGAACATCATCGACGCTGAGTAGCCCGAGGTTGTCGACATTAACTCCTTCAGCAAGCACCCTGTATGCTCCGATGCATCTTTTAGCAACCTCTCTTACAACGGGTTTGGGAAGCTCCGGCGGCGTGCCTTCCCCAGTGAAGCCCATTCTCCTTAAACATTCTCTGAGGAACTCCTTGTCCAAGCAGTGTGACTCCTGGGGTTCTCCAACCCTGTAGTACTTTACTGCCCACATTCTTGCAGAGTCATGGGTGGGGGGCTCGTCTATCTGAATCAGCCTGTCTCCGTATACCCCGAACTCTATTTTGAAGTCAGGTATTATGATTCCTATCTTCCTAGCCTCAGCCTCGTAGAACTCGTAGAGCTTAAGAGCAGCCTCCTCGAGCGTCGACCAAGTATCGGCATCTACAAGCTTCATCTCTATTGCCTCAGCCTTAGTGATCTCTCTATCGTGGCCAACATCAGTCTTCGTGGTGGGGGTTAACAAGGGTTCTGGAAGCTCCTCAGCCATCCTCAGCCCGTCTCGAAACCTTATGCCATACATTTCTCTTCTACCCTCGCTGTAAGCCCTCCACAAAGACCCGTAGAGGTATTTTCTAACAACCCATTCCACATCAATCCGCCTAGCTTTCCTCACAAGAATACCTCTCTCGTCTACGGTACCTATCAAATGGTTAGGGAAGACTTTTCTACTCTTCACCATCCAGAAGACGGTTAGCTTCTGAAGGTATTCTCCTTTACGCGGTATGAGCGTAGGAAGGACAACGTCAAATGCTGAAACCCTGTCAGTATGGTATATTAAGAGTTCCTCACCTAAGTCGTAAATATCCCTGACCTTTCCTCTCCTCAGCTTTCCGATGCCAAGGCTAGAGTATCCTACAAGCTTAACCTTCTCGCCGGTTAAAGGATCCTCCGCAAACCCCATTAACGAGCATCTTTCACCAGATTGTTTAAAAACCTTTCCAGACTATCCACTAGATTAGACAGCAAAAGACTTATCTTCATTCTCACGTAACTTGTTCTATGGCATATACACCTCCACCGCCTGGCCCAGTCTATCTTTCAACAACACCCGAGATTCCTGGAATGAAGACAGTGAGAAGCCTAGGAGTAGTCTTCGGTCAAACCGTTAGGACAAGAGGAGCCTTTGGAAGATTCATGGCAGGAATAGAAGCACTTGCCGGCGGAAGATCAGAAGCATCCTCTCAGAGATTGAGAAGGCTAGGAACGAAGCCTTGGAAGACCTTGTGAGGAAAGCGGTTTCAATCGGCGCGAATGGCATTGTTGGCATAGACTTCGAAACCTCCGAGATCTTGGAGGGCTTCATCGTAATTACTGCTGTCGGGACTGCCGTCCGCGTAGAGTAAATATCTTAGAACTCCTATTCTTTATTTATATTTGAGCAATACAGTTGGAAAATGATTAAATACTTCCTTTAACTAAACTCCACCATGGCGGTTAAAGCATATGTGTTCGTAGTAACGAAGCCGGGAACCTCTCTGGAAGTCGCTAAGGAAATCAGGAAGATTAAAGGTATTTACTCGGCTGACCCAATCTACGGTAGGTTTGACGTTGTGTTAACGATTGAGACGGATAGCCCTGAGTCTCTGACAAAACTCGTCTACGAGGTTATTGAAAAGGTTCCTAACATACTTAGGACAGAAACATCCATCGTGTTGCAGTGAGCAGGAAAATGATTAGGGCGTTCGTGCTGGTTAAGACAAAGCCCGGCACGTCTGAGGAAGTCGTGAGAGCAAGAAGAGTTAAAAACGTTAAACTGGCTAATTCAGTCCTAGGTAGGTTCGACGCCGTGCTCGTGATCGAAGCCAAGAACTTGGAGGAGCTTAGGAAAACAATCTACGAAGCCTTGGAGAAGCTTGAACATGTTGAACATACTGAAACACTAATATCCTTCTCTACGGAATGAAACAAAAGTAACTACGAGGCAATTCGAAAGTTTATAAATCACATGTTTCAGATGTTCCCATACTGCAATTTCCCGTATTCAGAGGAAACGATCACTGAATTGCCTTCTAGGGATTTCTCACATCTGCCGATTACTTGAGCACCAACCTTGAACCTCTCAGCAACATCTATAACTCTATCTTCATCGCCTTTCTTAACCACTATTTCTAAACCAATCCCCATGTTGAAGTTTCGATACATGTTTCTCGGTTCTTCATGGCTCTCATCCTGTACGAGTTTAAATATTGGGTCTGGTTCAGGAAGATTATCCTTAATGTATTTTATGTTTCTGCCTATTTTCAGGCATTTCGTAAGTCCTCCGCCAGTATTATGAATTATAGCTTTAACCTCAACTCTTTTTAGGACTTCAAGTATTATAGGTAGATAGATTCTAGTCGGCGACAATAATGCTTCGCCAACAGTCATGTTAAGCTCGTCGACGAAGGAATCTATTTTGAAACGGCCGTAATACCCTTTAACGTCCCCTGAGCCTATCTCAGGATAGTTCTTCAAGTATTCTTCAACTAAAAGGCAGTGTCTTGCAAGCGTTATCCCATTGCACATTATTCCACTATTATCCCTCTCTTCATATGTTGATCTTCCCCCGCTTCTCAACCCGACTATAAGGTCCCCGGGCGAGATCTTTCTACCAGTTATCGCCTTGGAGAGCTCTACCCTAGCCATTACTGTTCCTGAAACGTCAAATGTCCTAACTATGTCAGGGAGGTCAGCCGTCTCACCGCCGCTGAAAAGAACCTCAACCCCGTTCTCCCTAAGCCTTGAAAAGACTTTGGAGAAGCCTTTAGCCAGGCTTTTAAGAAGCTCTTGCTTTGGGACTTTAAACGAGTTTACTGCAATATAGTCTGAGAAAGCCACTGGAAGTCCACCTACGCAGGCCGCATCGTCAACATTCATAGCTACAACGTCGTCAGCCAAGGTTTCAAAGAACTTCTCCTCACCAGTTTCCTTATAGTAGATGTAGGAGACCACCGGCTTGGTTCCAGCACCATCCGCGTGAAGTATGATACCCCACTCCGGGTTTAAAGGGTCCTTAACCATTGAGCAGAAGGCGTCTGGGAAAAGGTCGTCGGTAATTCTTTTTAAAGACCCAACCCCTTTTTTATCGACATCCACCCCAAGAGACTCATATTTAGATGACATTAACTCTTAAACTAGCTACGAAGGATTTCTTAAGTTTTTAAAGTAGTTCGAATAATTGCTTCGTACCTACTTTCTCAGAATGCTTTCCATAAACCTGCAGGCTTCCTCGTAAGTTTGGGGTGTTCCGATGTCGAACCAGTATCCTTTGAAAACATGGCCGTAGACAGGCTCATTCTTGCAGAGCCAGGATACGAAATGTCCCGGGGCATCTCTATTGCCACCCTCCTCTAAGTATTTTTTAATCTTGGTGAACGAACTCCATGGGAAGAGGTAGATTGCGGTCGCCATTATCGTTGAACGAGGGTTAACTGGTTTTTCGACAAAATCTATGATTCTATGATCCTTGGCGATGCTTACGCACGAGTATAACTTAACAAGCTCGACATTACTAACATCATAAAGGGCTACGACAGGAGCCTTTTTACCACGGTAGAAATCTAAGAAATCCTTCAGGTTCATTGAAAAAAGATTATCCCCCGCGATAATCAAGTATTCATCCTCGACAAGATTATCCATAAGCATTGCCAGCGACAGTATTGTCCCAGGCTTTTCCTCCTCCCTCATACTGCTTTCGACATGAAGCTTCACATTACCGTATCTTCGTGAGCTAAGCCAGTCTTTAAAATCGTTCTCAAACTTCTTGTTTACGGTGACGAACACCTCTTTCAGATCTAGAACCATTAGCTTATCCATGATGTAGTCTATGATAGGCCTGTCACAGACTTTCACCAAGGGTTTCGCCATATGCACTCCAAGATGCTGGAGGCGTTTTGCAAAACCTCCAGCAAGCACTATTGCTCTCAAGACTTCAAATGCTTGGAGAAGCGGTTTAAAATAAACTTTATCTTATCTGGAAGCCCGGAAACCTTTGGATTGATTTACGTGAAACATTTATATTGAGAGTAGGCTTCCCAGTGATGAAGGATGTGAAAAACCAAGTATGGCTGAGGAAACTACGCTCGTTTTCAAAATAGATACTCAGATAGCTCCATCGGATTATGCAAGCCTAGTTGATTTCATTTACAGGAATTATATTCTGCCGAACATCCAGTATTTTACGAATATTGTGAAGAATGCTTCTGAGGAAGAATGCTTCATATACTTTACAGTCGTCGACCCTGAGAAAAGAGCATACGTCGACATCCAGATGAAGATTAAAAATCCTATTGAAGTAAGGATGGTCAGTAGCAGCAAGGAGGTTTCTGAAAGAGCCATACTCCTACTCAGAAACAATTTAACCGCGGCTGTGAGGCTTTTCGAAGAGCAACGGAGGAGGACTACTCTTTACTTTGCTTGGCTTGAAGGCGAGGAGATTATCCCTGAGAGGATTGAAACAGCTCGTAAAAACTTTGTTTTCAGAATGTTTTCAGAAAGCATGCTTTTTCTATTCATCTTATTCATGGCGTTCAGCATCCTGCTATTCATGTCCTTAGGGCAATATGCGCCTTTGGCGCTCGTAACACTTCAACTGATCATGATCCTATTCTCAGACAGGATTATTGGGAGAATCGGAGACTGGCATGTTACACAGAAGAACCCGTTGATACATGTTTTCCAATACTATATTCCAGTTTCACAATACAAATCTTTCCTGAATAAATATGGTAAAGACATCCTTATCAAGATTAAGAGAGAGATATACGAGAAGACGCTTGCCTCTGGGAAATCTATAAGTCGCGAGGCTTGTGTGGAAGTCCTCTCCCAATATGGATTGGAGTGTACTTTTGAAAACGTTTCGGTTAAAACTATGAACCTATATGAGATTGTGAAGGAGGCTGCTGACAGATTCAGGCTTCCAGTACCTAAGATAGTGGTTTCCAACACAATCATGCCGAACGCAGCCGCATCCGGTCCTTGGCCGAGCCGTGGAATAATCCTCGTCACCACTGGTCTGCTCGTCCAGCTTGACGAGAAAGAGGCGCTCAGCGTCCTTGGACACGAGTTTAGCCATCTTAAGGGAAGGGACCCGTTGATCCTATTTCTCCTAACAGCCTTAGAATACCTTCTCAGGTTCTATGTTTTCTGGCCTCTCCTATACGTCTTCGGATATTTTTACATTCTCTTCGCCCTTGGAGCAGTCTACTTCATAGCCAAGTTCTTCGAATCCAAAGCGGATTTAGAGTCAGCCATTAGGATAGGTGATCCGAAGGCTCTTGCCAGTGCCCTTAGGAAAATAGGTTTCCGCAGGTTGCAACTTGAAACAACCCGTGGCTATGCTCTACAGGAATGGATAGGATGGGATCCGCATCCACCAGTCTACTTCAGAATAGCTAGGCTAGAGGGTCTGAAAGAATTGGAGAAGATAAGACACCCGTTGATTCGATCGATTAAAGATAATATATATGGGTTTCTCGAAATCCTAGGTTGAAATATTTTTAAACCCTTAGCCAAGTAATACTAATGAGATTGAAGCTTTATAAGGAGAATGCTTCAAAGACAGTTTATGAAGCCTGGTTTACTTTGCGTTCCATGCACCGTCAACGCTGCATACGATATGGCTTCAAAAGCTACTGGGAATGAAAAGGCGATCCTTAGAATCTTATTCGATACCTTTGAATGGCTTCAAAAGGCTATTGAGGAGGAAACTTCTCCAAATATTCTTCACACTCAAGTATACAGGATGGTTCAACGTTCAACTGGCGTTACGGATCCTTTTAAAATCCTGAAGAAAGAGTCGAATAATGCTGCATTAAGAATTTATCCGGACATTAGGAAAACGGTAGAAGCTGAGGACCCTGTGGAGGCGTTGAGGCTCTGTCTTAAAGCAGCTATAGTTGGAAACATGATAGATTTCGAAGTTCATGGACACCGCTTCAGCCTTGAAAACCTTTTCTCACAATTCAGGAATTACTTAAAGGAGCCGCTTGCCATTGATGATGTAGAGAAACTATGTAAGGCAGTTGAGAAAGGTAAGAAAATCCTATACTTGACGGATAACGCAGGGGAGATAGTTTTCGACAAGCTTGTTTCAACCTGTTTGAGAAACAGGTGGGGATGCAGGGTGACGATGGTTGTTAAAGAAAAACCTATTTTAAATGATGCAACTGTTGAGGATGCTGAGCAAATCAGGCTTGACGAGGCTTGCGACAGAGTAATAACAACAGGGGATGATACGATAGGCATCGTTATGAGCAGGGTTTCAGAAGAGTTTAAACAGGCTTTAAGGGAGGCAGACGTAGTGATATCTAAAGGACAGGGAAACCTAGAATCGTTAACAGGGTTTGAAGAAAACATTGGTCGACCCGTCTGTTACGTTTTAAGAGTTAAGTGTGATGTAATTGCGAAACACCTTAATGTGCCTTCTGGTTCTAACATTATTAGAATGATTAAATAGTTTTAGGGGGGCCGTTTAAAACTTAATTAAGCCACCGGCATCTGGTTTCTCTATGAAGAAGGGGTTAAACCTTTGGAGCGTCGACTGGCCAAGCATCCTGAAAGAGATAAGCAACAGGAATGTTGCAAGAAGGATTAGAGAGATCGGGTATGATGGGGTTGAACTTGTTTTTGACGATAGGGATTTTGACCCAACTAAAATATCTGAGGATAAGATACGGAAGACGTCTGAAGATTTTAAGTCGGAGCATCTTGAAACACCTAGTGTTGCCACAGGAGTCTTTTGGAAGTATAACCTTGGCTCAGAAGATGAAAGAGTTAGAAGGAAGGGTATTGAGTACGGTAAGGCAGGGGTCAGGATGGCTAGTATTGTAGAAGCGTCTTCTCTCCTTGTTGTCCCAGGGGTAGCATCTCCAGAAATACCTTACGATAAGCTCTACGAGAATGCTGTCAAATCAGTCAGGGAGTTAGCTGAGTTCGCCGAGGATTATGGTGTGACCATAGCTGTTGAAAACGTTTGGAACAAGTTCCTATATTCTCCAATCGAGTTTAGAAGATTCATAATGGATACCGGAATGAGTAATGTGAAAGTATACTTGGATGTTGCAAACCTGCTGGCAATATCGCATCCTGAAAACTGGATTCAAATCTTGGGAAGCATCATTTCAAATGTTCACATGAAGGATTTTGACTTGAACATTGGCAACATAAACGGGTTTCGAAACCTTCTTAAGGGAAGCGTAAACTGGAAGAGTATTATTAGAATGCTTAAGAATGCAGGGTATGAAGGATACTTGACTGTTGAATGCCCTCCAAGCTTCAACCCGTCTTTAAAATCTCCAACCTTACAGGATGCTTTTAACAATGCGGAGGAGAACAGCAGAGCGTTGGACAAGATTATGAGGGAGGTTTAGGATTGCGTAGGAAACAGATAAGGAGAAAAGAGGCGGTTAAGCTTATTGAAGCAGCTAAGCTTCAAAAAATCTCATTCAAGCATGATAAGGTTGAGTCTGCAGAGCTAATTGAGCTGGATGATTCTGAAATCCTTCTGCTAAACGGTATACCTGCTTTAATAAAGTTTTCAGACGGCAGGATCATTCCCCATCTTCAGGGGCTTGGAAGAATAACGGTTTGTCCAATAGTGGTTGTTGACAGGGGAGCTGTTGAATACGTGGCTAAGGGTGCTGACGTGATGATACCAGGCGTGGTCAAGCACAGCGAGTTCAATAAAGGAGACCCCGTGGCAGTAGTATCAGAAGAATATATTTCGATAGCGGTGGGAGTAGCACTTCAAGACTCGGAGAAAATTACTAAAGAAGGGAAGGGAAAGATAGTTAAGAACATGCATAGGCCAAACGACAGTTTTTTCAAAGAATACTTCAGTTCAACTCAACGTATTGAAGAAGACTAAAAAGTTTTGCAAAAACTTATTCTTTCTCAACAATTATTTCTTCACCATCCTTAACCTTCTTGAAATCTTTTAGGTCGCCCTCTATCTTTGCGAAAACATTGACTGGGCTGTAGGCAATTATCTTACCTTTCTTCGACATGGGTGTTGGACCGAAGAATATGCAGATCGCCTTACCAGGAGGCCAGTATGCAACGTAACCCTTCTCAACCTCTCTGGAAGAGTTTTCCTCGGGCAGGGTAACCGGGACCTCAAAGTATATTTCCTCACCCCATGTGTTCGCAACTCCTTTCAGCGGAAGAGCCTTGAGAATACCGTTGACAGTCCTCGGGTTTAATTCAGTTAGGAGAACAGCCTTCTTCATCCCTATCGATTTGCTCTTTACCAGTATCGAACTACTCATGGTTTTTATTGAGCGTCAAGCCTTTTAAAAATTTAACTACACTGGAAACAGTGCGTGATTAAGCAGTATTACTTCAAATGTTAGAGCAGTCATTACGATGCTCTTCATTAAAATCGTTAGAGAAGGACCGGCCACATCTTTAAGCGGATCTCCAAAAGTATCACCTGTTACAACCGCTGATTTCAAAGATTCATCATTAATCCCAGCTAATTCGAAAAACTTCTTAGTATTGTCGAAGGCGCCTCCTATGAGAATGTACTTAATGCCTAGGACAGCGCTTGAACCTAGCAGACCTATGAGCATTCCGGCTAAAGCATTAACTCCAAAAAGTATTCCGAAACTCAAGAAGACGGTTTCAGATATTAAAATTGGCAGAGTCATTTGCTTCAAAGCATTAAGAGTTGCTATTTTGACACACTTATCGTATGAAGGCAATTCTGATCCTGAGAGGATTCCAGGCTTCTCTCTAAACTGTCTCCTAACCTCGTCAACCATGACCAAGGTTGTAGAGTTTACTGCACTCATTATGTATGAAGAGAAAAGGTATGGAATAGCTATGCCTATTAAGAGGCCAGCCGTGTGAAACGGGTTCGTCAAGTCTACGGGTCTTTTACCCACAACATAGTAGTAAGTCATCAATGCTATGAATGCTGTGAAGGTGCCGCTTGCAAGAGCAAAAGCCTTCGTGTATGCTTTAGTAGTGTTCCCAACAGCGTCGAGAGCATCGAACGCGCTATTATTGTTACCGTCACCAGTCATCTCGTTTATCCCGCCGGCGTTGTCAACTATCGGCCCGAAGGCATCCCAAGCCATCACCGTACCTATTAGTATGTCCGTACCTAAGTTTGCAGCAACTAGGCCGTAGATGCTTCCAGTAATAACATATGAGGCTATTGCAGCTGTTGAGACCAAGAATACAGGTATTACTGCACCCCTCAAACCGTATGCAAAGCCGCTTATCATGTTTATGGCAGCCCCCCTCTTAGCCGATTCATACATGTTTCTAACTGGCGAGGAGCCTACCCCAGTGTAATGGTTTGACACGAGCGCCATCAGCAGAGTCACTGTCAGCCCGCTTAACCCAGCGTAGAAAAGCGTGATATCCCTCATGAATATTGTCGATATTAAATAAAGACCTATTGCGGAAGAAACCGTTGAGGTTAAGAGGCTCATTAGAAAACTCTTGGTTGGATTATGATTATCAATATGGAGAGCAATAATGATGCTGATTATTGTTGAGATTAATCCTACGGAGAGGAAAAGCGGTGAGAACAATAACACCATGTAACCATATTTCTCTAAGAACCCTAGCCCTATTATAATGCTCGTAACAATATCTCCGCTCAAAGTTTCGAAAAGGTCGGCGCCTCGTCCAGCACAGTCGCCAACATTATCCCCAACTAGGTCAGCTATCACAGCCGGGTTCCTAGGATCGTCCTCGTTAAGCTGGTGTTCAACTTTCCCAACCAAGTCAGCACCTATATCAGCACTTTTAGTGAATATTCCCCCGCCTATCTGGATGAAAACCGCAGTAAGGCTTGCACCCATAGCGTAACCAGTTAGAAAACCCATGTCTAGCCCGGACGAGCCTTGTCTAAAGAAGGAAACTAAGGCGAGTACTCCGAGAAGACTCAGGCTTGTGATTGAGAGGCCCATTACGGATCCACCGCTTAAAGCCATTCTCAAGCCTTTGAAAACGCCTTCATTAGTCGACTCCATGGTTCTAACGTTAGACTTAACAGCGATCTTCATACCCATGAACCCTGAGATCAATGATAATGTGGCGCCAAAAATGAATGCCACAGCCGTCTTGAAACCTAGAAGAATTAGGAGGAGAAGCGTAATCGCAGCGTCGAAGACCAGTATCACGGAGTATTCTGTACGCAGAAAAGCAGAGGCGCCTGCCTCAATGTAGCTAGCTATTCTAGCCGCTTGATGGCTTCTAACCTTATTTTTAAGCACTTGTAGAACTAGGATTATGATTGCTATGAGGCTCACTAAAACAGAGGCGGAAACAAGTGTCTCAGGTGCGATTGGGAAGTCAAATTTATCCAAGCCTGATCACGCATCAGCTTATCAAAGGGAGCCTTTTCAAGGCGTTTATAAACATTACTAAAGGAGTCAAGCCGAATCTTTCTTTCACCAAAATGCTTTCCAAGCTTATGGAAACTTTAACTATGAGAAACCTGTTCCTACTCAAATATGCGGAGAATAATCCTAGTTTCCCACTGCATATTAAACCCCTATAGTAAGGCGCAGGGAGTACTGAACGAGAAAAAACTGGAAGCAGCGAGGAAAGCAGCTGAAACCCTTTTAAAGGATTTCGAGACAGGTGTAATACAGCTTCCATGCCCAGAATTGTTGTATAAGGGTTTAAACAGGAAGCCTGCTTCAAGAAGCTCGTATGATAATCCGGAGTTCAGGAAAATCTGTCGGGAGATGGCTGATCAAGTTGTGAAACTAGTAGGAGAATATGAACAGAATGACGTTAAGGTAATTGCATACTTGGGTGTGGAGGGAAGCCCTTCATGCGGGGTTGAATGGACTCATTTCAAGGATGATGTGTCTGAGAAAGGCAAGGGTGTTTTCACTGAGGCCCTGTCTGAAGCCATGGTTAATGCTGGTGTTAAAGTCGAAGTAATAGGGCTTCCGGAAGACAGGAAGTATGGAGATATTGAAGAAACCTTAAGCAAGCTCCGAAATCTTAACAGGAGAAAAACTGTTTTAAGGATGTAGTCATATCCTTGGAGGCATGGACTATGGATTCGACACTTGGATATACTCCATTCTCGACATTGAAAAAGCTCTTGAAAGGCTTAGGGATAAAGGGGTTAAGTTCGTCGAAATAGCATTTGAACACTTGTCTAAACTGTCTAGAAACGGGGAGATAGATTTAAACGCTTTACGAAGGGTTAAGGAGGCTGCGGACAGCCTTGGGATCAGGATTATTCAAGTCCACGCGCCTTTCGGCGAAATCGATTTCGAGCTTGCTTCATCAGACTCTTATAAGAGAAACAAGGCTCTCGGAAAAACTTTCAGCCTGATTAAGCGTGTCGGCGAGCTTGAATGGGGAACCCTTGTGTTTCACACCGTGAGATTAGAGTCTCCCGAAAAATATGATTCCCAGGAGATTGTGGAGAAGACTCGGCTTGCGAACATAGGTTTCTTCAAAGACGCCTCTAAACATGCCTCGGAACACGGCCTTGAAATAGCTGTGGAGAACAGGCTTGAAAACGGTTACGGTGCTCTGCCGAAAGACCTTTTAGACCTTTTAAAGGAAGTTAATAATGATTGCTTAGGAGTGTGCTTGGACGTAGGCCACGCTAACGTAAACAAGCTTGACCCATCACTGTTCGTCGAAAACCTTGGAGAATCCTTGGTGGCAACCCATATTCATGATAACAATGGTTTTGAAGACCAGCACCTACCGCCATTGATGGGTTCTATAGACTGGAATAAGCTTGTAAACGCTTTCTCGAAGATTAATTATCGCAAACCATTGATACTTGAGGTTCACGAGTATGGCAGGCTAGATTTAGACGATAATGTTCTAAGAGCCTCAAGCACCCTAATGGATAAATTGATTAAAAACGATTAAAATCTTCATGGCCAATAAGTTTAAAAAGATACCTTTTTCTAATATTTCCCCGAAAAGTAATATTGGAAGTAAAGATATTATTGATGCGACAAGACCTAGAGTGATGGAATGCTCATTTTCTCAAAGTTTATGTAAGATTGTTAAAGGCGCCGATATTTCTTTTGAAACAGCATTAGCATGAGGGTTGAACCGTCTCTCCATCAAGTAGAGACATGTAAATTTTTTCAAATAGCCCTTCTATGGGCTCTATATATTTAATTTTCATTCCATTTTCTACTATTATTTGCATAAGCCTCGTTACTCCATCTGGATCCTTCGCCTTAAAGATCGCCCCGTTATCCAGCAATTCCAATTCTCCAATCCCCATTTTTTCTATCTTTTTTAATAAAAATGCATTATCAGTTGTATCAATCTTATACTCCAGAACTATATGAGAAGACAGTAAACTGTTGACATCAGAAGCCGAGAGAAGACGACCATAATATAGAAACACTATAAAACTGCAAAGCTTTTCCAACTCCGAGAGAATATGGGAAGATATTATAAAGTTAATTCCTTTTTCCATCCTCAGTTTTTTAATCAACTTTAGGATTTCAATTCTTACTTTTGGATCAAGGTTTGCAGTAGGCTCGTCGAGGATTATAATTTTCGGTTCGTTAAGGAGGACCTGTGTTAAGGCTAAGCGTTGAACCATTCCAGCAGAGTATTCACCAATACGTCTATTCAAGCTTTCTGCAATTCCAGTTAAGGAAGATGCTTCATGAATCTTTTCTTTAGGATTATATGTAGAATAAAGCTTTGCAACATACTCTAAGTATTCGCTTCCCGTATACCATGAAGGAAACCTTGGTTTCTCATGAACAACGCTAACAACCTCTTTTACTCTATTGCCCTGCAACCAAGGATCAAAACCGAGCACATTGACCTTCCCCTCATCAGCTTTAATCAAACCCAACATGATGTTTATAAGTGTTGTTTTTCCAGAACCGTTAGGACCTATTAGTGCTGTTATCCCGTCAGGAATGTTGAAGGAAACATTGTTTAAAGCAACGATTCTTCCATATCTTTTCGTAAGATCTTTAACAGATATAATCTTATTCAACCTCATCTCCCTCCGGTAAAAAGTTTACGAAACATGATAGAAGATAATACAATTAAGGATACACCGAATATGAACAGAACTATGCTAAGGATTATTAGATCGTATTCCACCCCCTTCTGAACAAGTTGAAAATTAACCACCTGGTTTTTATCAGATGAGTTGAAGACCAAGACGTATATCCCTTGATTTAAACTACCAAGAGTCTTATTTAGCCCCTTATTGAAGCTAAACCGTGCAATATATGATGTGGAACTCTGAGATAAAAACTTACGAATTTGTTCAGAATTCATCATAATCGATTCAACATTAGAACTCTTGATCGGATCCATCATAATGCGGGTTTCTCTGTTGTAAAGGAAGACAGCGTAGAACGAAGAATTACTTTCAGTAAAAGACGCAGCACCTGTATAGTAAAGCGAATTTAGATCGCTAAACCAACATCCCAACACGATAGCTAAGGATAGTGTAGCCGAAAGCATTCCGAGCTTCTTAATTATTTTTACAATCATGGAATCTGCATCCTCCTAACCACAAAATAATATCCAAAGAAGAAAGCTACTAGGGAAAACAAGATTGAGGGCAACAAAGGTTCAAAAACAAAGAGACTAAACGTTCCTTGCATGGTTGCCATAAAGAAACGTTCTTCAAAGGAGCCAAGACTAAATGGCAGTAAGAGTATACTATTTCTCAATTGAAAAGAAATCATCTGAAAAACATATAGTAGTAAAAATGAAATTACAAGTGGTAATATGGGTTTTTTCACTAAGAACGATAAGAAAACCGTTATGGAAGTTACTAGGAAAACCGTGGAGAAAGCTTCTGTGAAGACCATGAACAGGTATAAAATTAATTCATTCAATGGTACGAATGCTGGATCAAAATTTCTAATACAACTCGAGAGTGAAACTGAAGTGAAAACGAGTAAAAATAGAATAAGGAAGTGGCCCAGAAATTTTGCTAGATAGATTACTATTCGACTAATAGGAAACGAGAACTCTGTTTTCATGAAACCAATATCTCTGCGGTATGAGATAGATAGGTAAGATAAGATAGATGAAGATAGAGCAATAATTAGATATAGACCTGAAATCTGACCATTCAGATACTGAAAGTAATTAATGGAGGTGAACTGCGTTAAATTAGATTCTTCTAAGCTACGCCAGATCTCAAAGTGAACTCCGGTTTTAGATATAGTTTGAAATATTAGAATAAAAAGGATCGATTCAAAATAAGGGAATCTGCCGAGATCTTTAATTTCCCTGAAAAGCAAGGTCAGAAATCTTTCGAAACCCGTTCTGAAATGCTTATTCATCGTCTATTTATCCTTCTTAGAAAAGCGACCGATATAAAGATTATTATAAATACAAAAAATAGGATTATGAGAAGAGCCATCATTTGTAATGACGAGGATTTACATAAGATAGAAAAATCCTTCCTAAAAAGCTTTTCATCATCCTTGTATACCTCGCAATATAGATCGTATCTCCCTTCGTTTAAGAATTTAATTCTCATTTCAACATCAAGGCTTCTTCCTGGGTAAATTATATCCACATTTATTGGAGGAGGTAAATCAACACTCTTGTTCAATGATTTCAAAACTAGTTTCAGTCCCTTCGTGACTCCTGTGCCATTATTTTCTAAAGTCAGAATTGCATTAAACTCTTTACCGGATTCCACGTTTGGGGGAACGATTATCGACGAAATCGTAATGCTTACAACTTCCGGACAACTGCTTTCATTCTCTTCCATTTCTGTTTGTTCCATCCCCACATTATCCAAAGTGATTTCTGCGAGCATCGATGCAGTGTACTTACCATCAGTAAAAATATTAAGAAACCTTAATAATATTGGTTCCGCACCGTGAATGCCTATCATTATACCAGAATCCCTGTCGTAGTAAGCCATGAAATTCGGAGAAAGATGCATATATGGATTCATCTTTTTAACGCCTGATATATTAGTAGCCCATAGTGCTAATATGTCGCTTGCATGAAATGTCTTCCAAGAAGTAACCACGTATTGAGATACCCCATAGCCCATGAAAAGCCCGTTTAACCAGAAATTGAGCAAAGGCTGATGCCCTAAAAAGATTCTATCGTTTTCCCTCGTTCCAATCGGGACCCAATATGGAAAATATAGAGGATCAATTCTACTTGTGTTAAGTATGAACCTGTCGCTTATATTCACCATAATTTTAAAGGATTTTGCAAACGTTCTTTTTTCCCATAATGATGGATCAGGACCATAGAATCCTGTTACGCTAAAGTTTACCTTTATTAAAGCCATATCACTATTTATTTTTAACACTTTCCAGAGGAGAGTTCCGTTTGCAAAAAGAAGTTCATCAAATACATTATAATCATAAGGACTTGAAATGTTCAGAAAACGGAAGTCAGTAGTATAAATAAAGTATTTTGCATAAAATCCTTCTATCAACCAAGAAGGACTGGCTGAAGTGTTTATGATCATTGTAGAGCTGCCAAAAATAGAAAAAAGAATAAGAAAGAAGACCGTGTATGCAAGACTACTATGAATCATTCTATGAGTCTTATCCATGTTTAGACCAGCTACGGGTATTACCATTGGCCCATATGTCAGCCTCTGCCCTCAAAGAATCAATCACTACATAGTTTTGCCCATTCCATATGACGATCCACATTTCATAGTAGGAGAATCGATGTGTTGGATGGGATATATCAAAATGCCAATTTTCTCCCCAGTACATATATGGATATGAAGGAGGATTATGCCCTGCACCACACGGGTTTCTACATCGATTAGTGAAAGTAGCGCCATTGCTGTACTCCTGTACGTAAGTATCAACGGATGCACCTCCATATAAAGTTCCTGAAGAAGGATCACGAGCGTGGCTATGAACAAGGGTATCTGCCAATACCCTGATGCTAGAGACACAGAGTGCCAAATAGAATAGCATTATAATAAGAATTTTCAACGATCGTTTTTCCATACTTTTTATGTATCTTTTTCACCCCCAAGCTTAGAACATACCTCAGAAGGTTTTTTAAACTTTTATTTTGAAACATTTCAGAAACAATTTGCAACAATATGTTTAAATACAGTTTTTTTAAAAAAAATGTCGCGTTGCGACGATTTTCTATCAGAAAGCCTCTTGTGAGGCTTCCTGCAGGAAGCCATGTTTTGCTTCTAGCCGGCTTCTATTTGTACAAGGTGGAGTTCGACTCCTTGAGTGGTGAGCATTAAAACCCCTACGTTTATGACCTCCTTACCCTCAATCTTCTCCACCCATATGTTTACAGTTTTCAAACCATGCTGATTACAGAAATCGGCTAGTTTTGCCAGTGTCGAATTTGCTGTACTCTGAAACTCGCCTGTTTTAACATACCCCACCATGTAGACGATGTTAGCGGAGACGCTGACCGGTTCAGCTACATTCAACCCGTTTGCGGCGAGGAATGCTTTAACCTGTTGAAGGTAATCGGGTTTCAGGCTGATGTTCACAGATACTGTTGAAGAGTATGCTGTGAATGCGGATTTCGAGACCTCAATCCAATCGTCAACGTTACTAACCTGGTAGACGCCTATCTTATTAGTCTGAGGATTGTAGACTGCGACCATTGTGACATACGCTACTTGAGCACTTATGGAGTAGAAAGGTAGTATGAAGACAGGTGTGTTGTTCACGAGTTGAACCATAAGGTTTCCCTCAACCCATGAGATGCCACGCGTCTGATGTAGAGTCAGTATTTGTTGAACCGTAGGATGGTGGAGTATGCTGTCCACTATTGCGCTGAGCCTTGGAACCCTGTTTGGGAAAAGTATGAACTCCTTGCTGTCAGGGGTGAAAACGTATGCGCCGACGATGTTCACAGATGCGCCAGGGTTCTGCTGATAGTTCTCCACCACGCATAGAGCTACGTAACGGTCTCCCAGAGAAACATATCTTATGTCGAAAACGCTTTGAGAGTAGACTTCTCCATCCGGATTCCTTGGGTAGTCAAGCATTCCTGTGCTCCTGTACCATGAGTCGTAGTCCCAGCTCGGAATCCTGTAGGTGTTATAGATGTCGATTATGCTCCACATGAGGTTCTTGCTATATCTTATTTGCGGCTTAAGCCAGGACGGTATGGGCTTAACCCACGACGGGTAGAGTGATTTAAGCGTGTTGACAATATAGTTATCGTTGTTCAACGATTCTTCAAACATGTAGCCCTGAATACTCCCATCCTTGACATTAACCAGTGCGATGGAGAAAAGTCTTCTGAAGTAGCCTCCGTTTTCAACACCATACTTCTCGGTGGAAGCATAGTCGCTGTAAACAGGTTTCTCGATGAACATTGAGAACGCAAGGTAGAGGTTTCCATCAGGATCCACAACAGGGTAGGGTGCGGGAACACCTGTCCTAGGATCAGCCTCAACGGTTAGAAAAGGAGCTTTTATCGCTGAAACCCTCTCGTAAGCATCTCTAGTGATCAGGGTGTTTAAGGTATCTCCGTAGCCGCCGGAGGCAATGTCAAGCCTCCCCTTAAGAAGGAAGTAGGCTGCACGAACCCATCCTGAGAAAACATAGTCCGGTGGACCAGTGTAGTTCACTGTGCCAGCCTCCCTCCATTTGCCCGTGTTTACGAAAACCATTTCTCTCTCTGTGAAAAGCCCTCCCAAGCCATAGTATACTGGCGGAGCATCAGTGATTCCAAGGGCTTGGCTCAGTGGAACAGCCCTACCTGTCGTAGCGTCGAAAGCCAGAATAGTCTCGCTGTGAGTGTATATGAAGGATTCGGCTGTCTCAATGTCAGTCGCCTCCACCACTACCGGGGCTGTGAAAACAATCCAGTATAAGCGACCGTCTTTGAAATATATCATTGAAGGCTCGCTTCCAGTTATCCAAGGTATGCCTTTCCTCGAAAGTTCATAACTGGTTCTTGAAGATATGAAATCATGGTTCGTCAACCTGATTTTCTCAAGATCCTCAAGGCTTCCCCGTGACTCAGATGTTTCAGAAACACTGTTTAAATCGTTAAGCAGGTTTACAAGCTCTATGTGTGGCTTAATCCTCGGGTTGAACTCGTAGGAAACCTTGTTAGCATCCCACCCCCCGAGAGTCCTATAGTATGCTTGCGGCACCGCGTACCCTAGTACAGCGATCACTATCGCCAGCACGATTAAAGCATTCTTAACCAAGGTTGCCCTCTTAAGAGGTATTGCTTCTAAAAATGCGTGAATAACTACGAGAAGGAGTGAAAAGATTAACGCAGACCTGAATATGGGGCTAGTTACATCGTAAGTTGACGTAGGGTACCAGAGTAGGAAGTAACCTAGGAATACGATAGTGATTATGAATCTAAGCAGGAGGAGAATTGTTCTCGCGAATTTCAGCACCAATAGATCGCCTTGAGATTCAACCTTAACTGTTTTCACCGAGATTGCTATAGGCCAGAACATGGCGATGGCGAGGCTTATGGAAACTATTACCGTGTAAAACACGTAGAGTATTTTCAGAAGCTCTATGAAGTCGAAAACAGGCATCATGCTGTAAAGCTCCTCACCGGAGAAGGAGAGTGGAGCAAAGTATACTTTCACAAGCCAGTTTAGAAAGCCCTGTAGAATATTGCCAGCGTTTTTCAGTAAGAGGATTTGAACAGCTATTTGCGAGCCCAAGGCTGAGAAGAATATGAATACTATGAAAATGCTAAGCAACAGAATTACAGTGGCTAGGCTAAATCTTCGTTTAATTAGTGAGAACCATAGAACAGGGTTTAAGACTGAGAGCCCTATTAAGACGCCGAAAGCATCGTATAGGGAACCGTTTAAAGTTATTATGTTGAGATAGCTTACTCCTGATTTTGAAACATACATATCATCGTAAATGCTTATTGTGAAAAGCCATGTGGAGAAGCCCAGCCAGATAATGAGAACTATCAGAAATATTCCGAAAGCCTTCTTAAGTAGGCTACGGTAATCCCTGCCGCCTGAAACTTTTATCTCAGCCATCGTACTCAGCTTGCTCAACGTGCTTTTAAGCTTACCTAGGAAACTTTGATAGGGAAAGAGAAACTAAGGTTTTTAACCTTCTTATTCAACTATGTTGCAACCTTGAAGAAGATACTCGGCAAGGTTCCTCCGAAAATACTTAGGCAAATTGTTTTCTCTAATCTCGGCGCTCCTAGTAAGAGAGTTCTTGTTGGTCCGGGGATAGGTGTCGACAACACGGTCATAGCGGTAAACGGGGTTAAGATAGTTGTTTCAAGCGACCCGGTTACAGGTGCTAAGAAGAATCTTGGTAGAATAGGGGTGGATGTTTCAACCAACGATGTGGCTCTCACAGGCGCTAGGCCAGAGTTCCTTCTGGTTGTTCTAATCCTACCTGCAGGAACAAGAGACAGTCAGATTCAGAGGATAATGAGGGAGGTGAGCACAGAGGCTAAGAGGCTTGGGGTGAGCATAGTGGGAGGTCACACGGAGTATTCAAGCATCGTTGAAAACCCAGTGTTCATAGGTACAGCAATAGGCTGGACCAAGCGTAGAAGGCTTGTCACGTCGAGCGGCGCTAAACCCGGTGAAAACATAGTGATGATGGGGGAGGCAGGCGTAGAGGGCACTGCAATCTTGGCTTCGGACCTTGCGGAGAAACTGGTGGAGAAGGGGGTTCCACCCATGATCCTGAGGAGGGCTAACAGGCTTGTTAAAAGCCTGAGCGTTGTTAAGCCTGCACTCATTTCAGCAGATTATGTTTCAGCTATGCATGACCCTACTGAGGGCGGTGTGCTCGGAGGGATATTCGAGATATGCGAGGCCTCTGGGAAAGGATGTGTTGTAAACATGGAGGCAATACCTGTTAGAGAGGAGACAAGAATAATATGCGGAGAGCTGGGCATCGATCCGCTTAGGCTAGTTAGCTCCGGAACCCTGCTGGCAACAGTGAGCAAGCGTAAGACTCCAATATTGCTACGGAAGCTTAACGAGAAAGGTTTCAAGGCCCATATCATAGGCAGGGTAACAGGGAACAAGCGTGAGAGAATTGGGCTTATGGGAGTCAGGGAAATTAAGATAGATGAGCTTCCCCAGGATGAGCTTTGGAAGACGCTTAGTTGAAACGGTTTGATTAACTGGTTCTCTTCCTAACAGCATTGTAAAGGGGCACTGCTATCAGAGTCCCCAGGAAGGCTTGGGCAAAGTTTGCAGGCACCTCGAAAACAGCTCCTAAACCAACCAAGAAAAGCTCGTAGAGAAAGTATCCCAGAACCATTTCGAAACCGCCTATGAAGCAGGGGACTATTAACGGTAGGTTTCTCTCGTAAAGTCTTAGGAGAAGGATTATTGAGCAGGCTAAAACAACTAGGATCGAGAACAGTAGGGGTTGAAAGGCTACCGTCGCCGAGCTTATTGTGAGCAGCGATACCTCAGCTTCCCCTGAGAAAAGGATAATGACTATTATGCTCCCGAGAATCACCGTAGGTATTGGAAGAAGTGTCATAAGGAGTCGAGCGGAGCCGGTTTTCTTCCCTGTGAAAAATCTGTAGAGAAGACCTGTTAAGAGGCCTTCAAAACCCTTCACCACAAGGGTGGCTGGAGCATAGACAGTATAGCCTAGGAAAAGGTCGCTAAGCATGGAGCCTACTCCGCCTGCGATGCACCCTACGGAGGGACCGAATAAGAGGGATGTTAGAAAAATCATCGAGTCCCCAAGATTGAAGTATCCCCTGGTGGCAGGGATATATATGGAGATTGATGCGGTTGCTACAAATACCAGTGCTGTTGAGGTTGCTGCTGAAGCCACGAACCTTGCCTTTGAAACTCTAAGCTGTAACATCTCTTAGGGAGCCGGTTAGTTATGGATAAAACATTTTTCTTATATTAAGACCTATATTAAGGCTTTATCTAGTAGATTACAAGATCCTTGATACTCTTCATCCCGAATCTTTCAACCAGTCTAACTATGTTAAAAGGTATGCTTATCTTACTTCTTATCACTAAGGCTTCAACCGAATACTCTTTCTTCAACAATCTTGCATACGCCCTTGTGTGGCCATCAAGAACATATAGTTTCCCCAGATGTTCAAGGCACGTGATAGGAGAGTACCTCTCGCTCCAGTATGTTAACCCTTCAGCACTGACTGAGGGTTGCGTAGGAATTAGGCTAAGGAGATCGACTATCCTATGCTCAAAGTAGAAGTCTTCACCGTACACCCTCCTATAGTAGAGCAGTATTTTAACAGCATTAAGAAAAGGCACGTCCTCTCTTAAGATAGGCGTTTTAAGTATGCCTAGGTCCATGACGTTTTTCACTGGCTTGTAGTATTCGACTTCACCCTCAGGAATCAACAGGTATGATCTTATATTGTGTTCGTTAAACAACCTGTAGACTAGAAGCCTGTGATGCCCATCCACCACATATATTCTTCTACTGGGCGACTCTATACAGACGATCGGAACTTTGTAGTTCTCATAGAGAAACGCCTTAAGAACCATCACAAGCTTACCTGCCTCCAAAAAATCCTCAGTGGGAAAAATCATTTCCACAGGAATTTGGCCTAGCATTTTTCTAAAACTAACACTATAGAGGAGACTATACGTCTGCCTAAGAGCCTCAGCCCTTCCCTCAGCATCCTCCTCACGTATAAGCTGGGGCAACATGCTCCGGAAACTACCTTTTTGAAGCCATTTTAACCAAGTATGTTAATACGAAGAACAGAATTAAGACGAGCGCTATGGCACCGCTCGTAGGAATATTGGAGTAAAGCGATAAGGCTATTCCCCCAAGCCCTGAAATGATTGCTGTTGCAAATGATGTTGCCAGCATTCTACCTGTGCGGTGTGTCAGCAGTCTTGAAACAGCTGCAGGGATGACGAGGAGCGTGACTGAAAGCAGGACACCCATGGTTCTGGCTACGACGGCGACTGTTATTGCGGAAACTGTGAAAAGCAGCGAGTCATATAATCCTACTCTAAGCCCTAGGGATTCCGCCGTCTCCATGTCGAAGCAAATGTAGATAAACTCTCTGTAGAATATTACAGTGGCCACGATTGCGATTGTGGATGCGATAGCTAGGCTTAACACATCCGGGTTAGAAAGAAGCAGTAGATCACTCACCAAGTAGCTGTCTACAAGAACCCTCCTATCTATTGAGAGATAGCTCCTTATGATCGCGTAAAGCATCACGCTTAAAGCAAGGGAAACGCTCAGCATCATTCCCAGAGTCTGCTGGCCACTTCTCCCCATCCGGGAAACAAATATGGAGGTCGCTATGCAGAAAACTATGGCGAATACAAAGGGGTCTGGTAAACCTGGGAAAAGCGTCTGGATTAAAACGCCTATGGCTGCTCCACCCAAGGCGGCATGTGAAATCTCAGGAGTCATGTAGAGAGCTCCTCTCAGAAGCATTATTGTCGAAACAGGGGCTGAGAAAGATGCAAACACTATTCCAAGTATCGCTCTTAAAACAAACGGGTCAAGCATGCGTATCACCTAGAATAATTATTCTCCTACCCTCCTTCTCAACCGTCTTTAAACACGGGTAGATGGGTTTCAAAGTGTCCTCGCTTAAAACTCTGCGGGGCTCCCCGTATACGCACACAACCCTGTTTAAAACCAGAATCTTATCGGTTAACTCTATTATGGGGTCAACCTCGTGTTCAACAATAATTATGCTCCTCCCCCTCTCCTTAAGCATCCTGAAGACTTTAAGCAGGTTCTCTTGGCTCTCTGAATCTAAGCCGGCGAAAACCTCGTCTAAAAGGAGGAGCATAGGGTCAGAGGCTAATGCTCTAGCTATCAGAACCCGTCTCTGCTGGCCTCCACTAAGCTCGTTGAAAAACGAGCCCCAGTAATCCTCCATGCCTAAATATGACAGGGCTCTTCTGGCAGACTTAACATCATCTCCAGAAACAACCCTAGGAAAACCCTTCTTCAACAGTATTCCCATTAACACGACTTCGCCTACCCTCAACGGGGTTTCATGTGAAACCCTGTCTCTCTGAGGAACATAGCCAATCAAGTTTCTAAGCTTAATGCTCTCAGTAAAAGGGTTTAACCCCAAGACTCTCACACTCCCCTTAAAGGGCTTAACCATTCCGAGCAGAAGCTTTATCAGCGTTGTCTTACCAGCCCCATTGGGCCCAACTACTGTTATGAGGGAGGGTGATTCAACGTCGAAGCTGACATCATCTAAAACAGTATGGCTGTTCAACCTGACTGAAACATCTTTAACAGATACTACGTGCTCACTCATATTCTCACCCTCCCCTTAACCAATAGGACTGTTTCAAAGATGATTACGATTAGTGCTACAAGAGTTGTTAGAAGATAAATATCGAAACCGCTTGAAGCAGATCTTTGCCCGGAGAGAAGAGCACCGTAAACCTGTCCAGCATTGTAATACATGACTTCATCATACTGTTCTAAACCGTTGGTTGAGACAACGGAGACGTATGCTATTGAACAACCCGTCTCCCCAGAAACCTGTTGGAGAGTGTTTTGAACACCGCTCATCCACAGGGCAGTATCCGAGACAACTATACAGGCGTACTCTCCTGACCTAAGACCGTTGTAAACCCTGCTTAAAGACTCTGGGCGTATAGTCTCTTCCTCACCCATTAGCACAGCACCAGTCTTCAAACCCATAGCCTCAGCAATATACTGCTCAGCGTAGAAACATATCACAACATTTCTCCCAGACGAGCCATATTTCTCTGAAAGCCTGCTTAGAAAACCTTTGAGGCTGGAGACCTGTTCTTCGAAAAGCCGGAGGTTAGATGAAAACTCCTCGGAGTACTCGGGTCTTAGTTCCGACAGCCTGTTTCTCAAAGCCTCAGCTATGATAACAGCGTTATCCGGCAGAAGCCAGAAGCCGTGAATATTCCTCTCGCCTTCAAGCTCGAGTATTTTAATCCCGGTTAAGTTAAGAAGATTCAAAGATATTGAAGCCGGCGGAACCTTCTTCTCCTCAGCAACCTGTTTAACAAGTTCCTCCTCCCACTCCATGTGCCCAGTTACAACTATCAGGTCAGAGTTCAACGAGTCTCTGACAACACTTGGAGTAAGCGTGAAACCATGCGGCTCAGCCTCCTCAGGAACAACTGAATAAACTTCTCCAAGGCTGCCAACTATCGCGTGAACAATCGGTTTAAGAATACCTATTGTGACAACAACCCTGATCTTCTCTTCTCTTTGAGCACTCGCGGAAACGATTAAACCTACTAGAAAGACACTAACCGTCATGATTGCAATTATCTTTCTCAGCAACAGGACTTTCCTCCCGGAATGCGTTTTTTATGGGGGCAAGTCTTAGGATGACCTAGGGCACTGCACATAGAGTCTACAATCTTCTCCGGAAGATGGAACTCAACCTTGCTGGCACAGTCGCAAGCATCGTCTAAGCTGACTGAAAGAAACCTATACACATATGTTTCGAAGATCCTGTGGTTCCTGATTATCTTGTTAACCCTTACAATTCCGATTTTCGAAAGCCTAACGCCTCTCCAACGATATCTTTCAAGCATGCCTTTTTCCCGCAGCCTCTCAAGGTATTCGCTTGCGGTCGCACATGAAACCCCCATAGCATCGGCAACCTCAAGACTCCCCACCATATCCCTTCCTGAAAGCAGCTTAGAGACGGTCTTAAGATACTCTGCCTCCTTCTCAGTTAGACTCTTCGAATTATGTTTTACGGTCCCTGATTTAGGCACATTCCAAATTTAGGGGGCTCCTAAATTTAAGCTTTTTTCCATAGTGGTAAAATGTAAACTATTGATGAACCACTATAGCTTTACTCAATTGCTTAACATCATGTCAACTTCAGTAATACCTAATCTAATAGTATGGAGGAGATGCCGCACCCTCTATTGCTTGCGGCTTAGCCAGCTTTTTCACCAAGAAAATCAAAAACAAGGCTATTTCACACGAGAAGGAGATAGCGATAGTAAAACAATCTTCATTTTTTTTAAAAAAAAGAAAAATGGGAAAAGAAGCCTTAAAACTTACTTCTTCTTGGGCTTGCAAACCTTAAGATGTTTATCTAACTCATCCTTGGTTTTGAAAGTAGCTCCGCAATTAGGACATTTGAACTGAGGCGCTTGAGGCGCTGACATGTTTTCACCTCCAATGGAGAGGTTGGTTAAGTAATATTTAAGATTTTCTATTTAAAAACTACTCATTTCTCTTGAGAAAAAGACGTTGCCCCATAAAATTAGAATCTTTTTAAAAATCACGATTAGAAAAGTGCGTGTAAAGCCAAGGTTTTTTCTAAGCCATAAAAATTGAGAATAATAAGGAATTCGCAGGCAAATAACCCTCAATACTCTGCATATTCAAGACACTAATGCCGTGTCTGGCCATTTCGCCGTTTCATCCGTAAAAGAAACATACTGAGAGCCAAACGAGTACAATTATAGTGACTAGAGACAGATATAGTCATATAGTGTGGATTTTGGGCATATAGATTCTTAATTAGGCTGTAACGAAACAAATGGACTGGAAAAATCTTGCAACGAAGCAAAGAATGATCGAGCGTTTTTATTGCTATACGAGCATTGGCTCCTCTTTCTCCTCAAACTTTTTGTATTTCAGAAGCATGTCCTCTTTCAAGCTTGGCTTAACTGTTTGAAGCGCCTTCTCAAAATCCTCCTTAGTAACTTTTTCAGCATCCCTTCTCAAAGCGTTGAGCCCAGCCTCCCTGCATAATGCTTCTAAGTCTGCACCTGAATAGCCTTCCGTCTTCTTGGCAACCTCCTCTAAACTAACCTCTTTCAACGGCATTTTACTCGTATGAATCTTGAGTATTTGAAGCCTAGAAGCCTCGTCTGGAGGCGGCACATAGAGTATGACTTCGAACCTTCCCGGCCGCATTACCGCAGGGTCGAGAAGCTCAGGCCTGTTTGTTGCACCTATTATCACAATCTTCTCTATTGGCGTGAGACCATCCATCTCGGTTAGCAACTGGCTTACAACCCTCTCGGTGACACCGCTGTCAGCCATGCTCATGCCTCTTCTTGGGGCGATAGCGTCAACCTCATCTAGGAAGATTATTGACGGAGAGGATAGGCGGGCTTTCCTGAATACTTCCCTTATGGCTTTCTCAGACTCCCCAACCCATTTCGAAAAGACCTCTGGGCCCTTAATACTTATGAAGTTAGCCTCGCTCTCAGTCGCTACGGCTCTCGCCAGAAGAGTCTTACCGCATCCGGGTGGACCATAGAGAAGCATAGCTTTAGGTGGGGTTATGCCGAGCTTCTCAAACTTCTCCGGGCTCTTTATCGGAAGCTCAACCATCTCCCTAAGCCTTTTCTTAATGTCCTCTAGGCCCCCGACATCGCTCCACCTGACCGTCGGAACTTCGATGTATACCTCTCTCATCGCAGATGGAGTTATCTCCTTGAAAGCGTTCATGAAATCCTCCTCCTTCACAACCATTTTTTCTAAAACGGATTGAGGAATCTTCTCATCCAGCTTTATCTCGGGCAAGTATCTTCTTAACGCCTTCATAGCAGCCTCCCTGCTTAAAGCAGCCAGGTCTGCACCAGTGTAGCCGTGCGTTATCTCAGCCAGCTTCTTCAAGTCAACATCTTTTTCAAGAGGCATCGACCTAGTGTGAATCTGAAGTATTTCAAGCCTGCCCTGCTTATCCGGTACGCCTATCTCAATCTCCCTGTCGAACCTTCCTGGTCTGCGTAGAGCAGGGTCAATCATGTTAACAACGTTAGTGGCACCTATCACTATGACATCTCCCCTAGACTTCAAACCATCCATTAGCGCAAGAAGTTGAGCCACGACTCTTCTCTCAACCTCTCCGCCGACCTCCTCCCTCTTAGGAGCAATAGCATCTATCTCATCTATGAAGATTATGCTTGGAGCCTTCTCCTGAGCCTCCTGAAACACTCTTCTAAGCCTCTCCTCAGACTCCCCGTAGAACTTGCTCATTATCTCAGGGCCATTTATAGAAAGGAATGTAGCATCCGACTCGTTTGCAACAGCCTTAGCTAAGAGTGTCTTACCTGTTCCAGGTGGACCATGTAGGAGCACGCCTTTAGGCGGCTCTATTCCAAGCCTCTGGAAGAGTTCAGGGTGCCTTAGGGGAAGCTCAACCATTTCTCTTATGCGCTGTATTTCCTCATGTAGTCCACCTATATCCTCGTAGGTGACTCTTGGGATGGCAAGCTTCTCAGCAGCTTCCTCACTCACTAGTTGAAGCCTAGTGTCAGCAGTAACCTTCACGAATCCTCTCGGCTTAACTCTGATTACTGTAAGGCCCAGTGCCTGGCCTCCGAAAACAGGTACAGCAACTATATCGCCCTCAGTAAGAGGGGTGTCGATAAGCTTATCCCTAACGTAATCTAAAAATTCTTCATCCACATTTGATACTCGCACGCCCATCGGGGCGAAGACGACTTCATTAGCGTTCTCAACCTTATCCACCTTCCTAATCTTAACATAGTCTCCTATCGCCACTCCCGCGCTCTTCCTTATGAGCCCATCCATCCTAACTATCTTCCGGTTCTCATCCTCGCTGTATCCTGGCCAGACTACTGCTGAAGCAGTTTTCCTCCCCACGATCTCCACAACATCCCCTGTGTCAGCATTAAGCTGAGTCATCTCCTTCTTTCCTATTCTAACTATTCTCCTACCCACGTCTCTAGGCCTTGCTTCCGCAACTAAAAGCTGGACCTCACTCATCTTTCGAAAGCCTTTTCGAAGGCTAAGATTTAAGCTTTTAACTAAAAACTAGTGGGTTTTACGTGGCTTCTTGAGGATGCTCCTCGATCTTCTTCAACTGACTCCTATACATTTCGAGAATCTCCTTCACCGTGGTTGCCTGCTCCGGAGCCTTGTCGTCTCTAAGCCTACCCGTGTACTTGGGGAAGCGCCCCGCCAGCCCAGAACCAGACCTTACCACGTTTAACCCACAGGTGTGCACGGGGCTCAGGGTTATTTCTGACGCTATTATCTCGATGACTACTCTTGGCTCAAACCATACGTCAGCCTCTATCTTCGAATCAACCCTAGGATGCTTATGGCTGATCTTGTAGTTGTTCATCATCTGGTTGAAAGTGGCTAAATCTTCATCGGTGAAACCTGTTCCACACTTAGCAAACGTTCTGAAAACGTCTTCATCAGGATCGTATGCAGCCAAAAGATATGCTCCATACTTGCCTGCTCTCTTACCCCTACCGTGGAAACCGCCCACTATGACAAGGTCGAAGGTGTCGGCAACCTCAGCCTTATACTCCCTCTTCAGCTTTATCCAGCTCCATTCTCTAGCACCAGCCCTGTAGAACGCTTTCAAATCCTTCACCACAAGACCCTCGCAGCCCTCTGAAATAGCTTCCTCCATGAAGACCTCTATCTCCCTAGGGTCTTTCGAAACTATCTGCCTCACCAGATTAACCCTATCATCCTCAAGAATAACTGTTCTTAATGCAGTTCGCCGCTCCACGTAGGTTTTCTGAGTATAGTCTAAGCCGTCAGCATACAGGAGATCGAAGAAGAAGAGCGCTACAGGATACTCCTTCATAGCCTCCTCAACACCATACTTCCTCCTCCGGTGCATAAGTTCTTGAAAAGGCAGGAGTTCACCAGTGTCAGGGTTTATTGCCACGCACTCTGCCTCGAGAATCGCTTCCCTAGCCTTCACGTTTCTCTTGGCGAGCTCTACAGCATCGGGATAGTGGCCTGTAATGTTCTCTAAGCGTCTTGAGAAAAGCAGTACCCTATTGCCATCCTTATGTATTTGGACACGCTCCCCGTCGAGCTTGTACTCTGCAGCAGCCTCGCCACCCATCTTCTCAAGAATCTCCTGTACAGTAGTGAGACGTTCTGCGAGCATGGGTCTAACAGGCTTACCAACCGTAATCTTAAACTGTGAAACTCCGTCAAGACCCTTCTCTGCAACAGCCCTTGCAACAGCTCCAAGGTCACTCAATATGTTGTATGCACGCTCTATAAGTGGTCTGTTCGACTTGTCTCCAGTGAAAGCTTGTGCAAGCGCGTCCAGTATCGTGTAGTCAGCTATGCCTAGCCTAAGCCTCCCAGTGATGGTTCTAACAACATACTTAGCCTCCTTCGGAGACATGTCTATCAGCAGCGAGGAGAGTAGACTAGTCTTTTGAGTCACCGACCCTTTACCACCGAGCTTGGCAAGCCGGTATAGCTTCTCATACACTTCTAAAAGGGTAGGTTTTTTGCTTACAAGCTTCCTCTGAACCTTCCTGTCAGCAAGGATTTCGGCTACGCTTCCTAGGTCTCCACTATCCTTATAGATCTTTTCAACCGTCTTCTGATCAACCCCAGAGAAATCCATTAAAGCCTTAAGAACGAGTTTGTCAGCCATTCCGAATTCAAGACCCTCGTAATCCGGTCTAACCTTGCCTTGAAGAAGGTAGACGAGCTTCTCCAGCTCAGCCGGATCAGCTTTCTTAAAAAGCTCCATGAGAAAACCAGTCATTTCAAGCCTCTTAGTAGTCGACTCCACTTGGTCCATGGCGTCCGCGACTTCTCTGAAAAGCATCACCATAATATACAGGACTCTAAAGAGGGTAAAAAGGTTTCTGGCCTATTCCCCTTTAAAAACATCTTAGGACAGCGGTAAGAAACCAACTTATTTTAAAGGACCTATGGAAAAGACCTCAAGGATTTCGCATTCAGGAAGATTCTGAGAATCTCGTCGAAGTCAACTTGATCCCCTTCCCCGACTCCAGGACACTCCTCGTCGAAGAAGAACACGTACTCTTCTAGGCCGTGTTTAACTACCTCAACATCATCCGGAAGCTTCAGAAAGGGGACGAGAAGCATCTTGTTAACCGGATAGAACGGGTATATCTTGCACAACACAGGTTTATGCTCGTGAATCATGCAGCGCCCTTTCTCGAGAAACGGGCAGTAACCCTTGTCACCCATCAGAAGCATTTTTCCCTCTGGAGAAAGGTATGGTTTGAAAAAAGGAGATACTCTTCTAATTCTCTCCAAGTCTTCTTCGAATACCTCTGGATGAAGACTGCAGCATTTCCACCCGCATAGCTTGCATTTGAACAACTCGTTTCTCCTAGCTATCGGAAGCGTGGTGGAAAGCATTAGACTCGTTACGCTGCACATCCTTATGAATCTTTTTAATACCTGTACTATCGTCGAAGAAGCATGGTTGGGAAAACTGCTAGAGCACTTTCCTACATCCTATCTAATCCGGTGGTAGGTGGGTTTGGGGGGCTTGCGATAATGCTTAGGGAGGAGGCTTTCTTAGATAACCCTGTTCGAAACACCTTTACAGTAGTATTCTTCTACAGCCTAGTGCCCTTCATGACTGTTTACTACCTTAGGTTGAGAGGAAGGTCGGACACGTTTATGAGCGAGAGGGCCAGAAGGCCTAGACACTTCCTACTTGGGTTATTAGGCTACGCAGTATCAGCATATGTTTTCCAAGCATGGGGCATGATGCTCATGACGGTTACTTCAATTTCTTTCCTAGCAACATCCCTCATCCTCTTACTGCTGACTTTCGTGACGAAGGTGAGTATTCACGTGGCCGGCTTAACATCCACAATCATATTAATCCTTTATTCATACGGAGTCTCAGGATTACTGCTCCTGCCCCTCATACCGGTTTTAGCATGGGCCCGTGTTAACACTGGCGAGCATACTTACGGTCAGACAGCGTTGGGAGCACTAGCAGGTCTTACTGGAAGCAGTCTAGGCATAATATTATTACTTTAGAAGCCTCATCTGTATACGGTTAAACTGCCCAGCTTCGGAAAAACCTTCAATCCTTCACCCTGAGCCAGCAATATGGGGGTGAAAGACATTATGTTGATCCTTCTTAGAATTGGGGATAGAAGATCCTTCGTGTCAACCTCGTTTACAGTGGTCCCCATTGTCAAGGGATTCATAGATGGTAGGATGATTATCTTCCCACTTTGGTGTTCACCGTAGAGAAAGCTTTTGAACCTGTGTTTAACTCCTATCGAGTCCTTTATTGAGACAACTGGATGCTCATGACCCATGAGTATAACGCTGCCATCACCTGGTAAATCATGATCCTTATCGCCATGCGTGAGAAAATACCCTCCAAGTCTTAAAGGCGAATCCTTAAACTCTACGTTTAGCCTTCTGAGAACAGCCCTAACGAAGTTGTCATGATTGCCTCTTACCAGTAAGGGTTCAGCGCCGAAGCTGCGAACATCATTGATAAAATCTTGAACCTGCGTCCATTCCTCGGGATTTATGTCTCCAAACTCGTTCTTTATATCTCCCAGAATGATCAGCCTTCTCGCAGACTTATAGTTGAACATGTTTCTAAGAGATTTAACTATTGGAGCGTAGGTTGGAAAAGGTATGTGCACGCCTTTCTCCTCAAGCTCCCATTCAAGGCCGAGATGAATATCCGCAACAACTATAGCGTCCAGAGGCTTCACGTAGAGAGCAGGCTCAAACTCAACTATTTCAATATCCTCAGTTAACTGCATGTATGGCTGCCAGAACCTCCTTGTGAAGCCGCTCCAGCAGAGTCCGCTTATCCTCCATCAGAACTACGTCTGTGAAGCTTGAAACCAAGAGTGAATGCGATATAGGGGACGCCACCCTATTAGGTTTGCATATGAGAGGGGACCTTAAGCCATCTTCAACCTCGGACATGAATCTTAAAGCGTTTTTAACATCCATAGCATCTTCAAGGATCTCCCTATATGTTTCCTTCATTACTGGAAAATCCTTCAAGTCCTTTATTGCCTTAAGGATGTGCTCCGAGTTTAACTGGAGCTTGGAAACCATCACTTCGTGACCCTTATAGTTTCTAAGGATCATGAAGCTTCTTACCGCAACATGTCTGAACCTATGTTTCAACATGTCTGTTTTCTCTATGGAAGAGAGAGCGAGCTCATAGAGGTTTGAAGAATTGACTGACTTAACAACCTTCTCAGGGTCAACCCTGTATTTTGGCGGGAGTATAAGCAGGAAACCGTTGTCACTAACCGATATCTGGATTGAAACAGAGCCGAGCATGTTTGAAGCCGCCACTGCATACGCTCTTGAAAGAACATCGTTAACCCTCCTCCCCACAAGGCTGTGGAATATAACAACCTGCCTACCCGAGTCATCCAGGTAATTCTCTATTATCAGAGAGCCCTTCCTAATGTACGGTAAGACACCCATGTTACTGAAGTATTCTGCAGTTATCCTCAGATAGTCGTAGAGTGCTATAGCAGTCTTCCGGTCTATCTTGAAAAACTCCATGTAATGCTTAACCCTGTCATCCTTCCTGTCGAAAAGTATTGTCTGAAGCTCTCTTACCCTGAACTCATCTATCATGTTAGCTAAGTCATACGAGAGGGGAAGCATCTCTGAAAACCATTGGGGCACAGTAGGTTTCTCGCCTTCAGCAGGCTCTACAATAAGCTTCATCAGGCGGCTTTTAACACACTTGTAGGGCTTGCCCCCTAGGAGAAAGATGTCCCCGGGGGAAAGCCTTTCGAAGAACTCTTCCTCTATGTTTCCAACCGGCCTGTTGTCTCTCGTAAAGACCTTAACCATCGCCATGTCAGGTATCGTTCCAGTGTTAGTCATGTAGATTACTCTAGCTAAGTTGCCTCTTCTACCAAAGATGCCTTCAGCCTCGTCAAGCCAGATTTTCCCGTAAACCTTGTATCCCTCAAGATGTCTATAGTAGCCGCTTAAATACCGTAAAACACCTATGAAGGCCTCTCTGTCGAGGCTTCTAAAATTGTAGGAGTTTTTAACAAGCCTATATGCTTCATCTATGCTCCACTTTTTCTCCACGGACATGCCGACGACATGCTGAGCCAGAACGTCCAGAGGGTTCTCAGGGATGTATACATTGTCAAGCCTACCGGTTTCAGCAGCCTTAGACATAACCAGAACCTCAAGCAGGTCATCCCTCTCCATAGGTATGAAGACCCCTTTTGAAGCGGCTTCAAGAGAATGCCCTGAACGCCCCACTCTTTGAATAGCCCTCGTAACAGATTTTGGCGAACCTATTTGAACAACGCAGTCTATGAAACCGATATCTATGCCTAGCTCAAGCGAGGTGCTTGTCACAACAGCTTTAAGCCTACCGTTCTTCAACCTGTCCTCAACTGCAAGCCTGACTTCACGCGAAAGAGAAGAATGGTGAGCAGCATACTCATCCTCGCTAAGAATGCTCTTTGGCCTAAGTTTCTTAAGATGGTAGACTACTCTCTCCGTGCTGCTCCGTGTGTTGGTGAATACTAGCGTAGTGCGGTTACGCCTTATAATGCTGTTTATAAGCCTGTACATTCTCCTGCTAAGCTCTTCGGCAGACGTGTGAACAAGATCTTGATGTGGCGAAACAACATTAAGATCAAACTTCTTTGAAGCATGCACATCCACTATGGTGCATGGTCTCGGCGACGAGTCTTCGTATCCGGCAAGATATGCGGCAACTTTCTCTAGAGGATGAATGGTGGCGGATAAGCCTATTCTCTGGAAACCCTGACCGGAGAAGCTTCTTAATCTTTCAAGGCTGAGCGAGAGGTGAGCACCCCTCTTAGAGCTGCAAAGCTCATGTATCTCATCCACCACAACCCACCTAACCCCCTTCAGAAACGATCTGAATTTGGGTGCTACGAGGATTATGGATAGACTTTCAGGAGTTGTTATGAGTATGTGTGGCGGTTTCTTAAGCATCCTTCCTTTTTCAGAGGTCTTAGTGTCACCTGTTCTGACATGTATCCTTATATCCGGTAGTGAAACCCCCCTACTCTCAGCAAGCTTCCTGAGTTCATCTAAGGGTTGTGAAAGATTCTTTCTTACATCATTGTTCAAGGATCTCAGCGGCGAGACATAGACGCAGTAGACTCTGTCCTCAAGCCTATCTTCAAAGCCCATTTTTATTAAATCATCCAGTATGGTTAGAAAACATGCAAGAGTCTTCCCGCTTCCGGTTGGAGCCGATATCAGAGTGTTTTCACCGCTTCTAATCGGAATTATCCCATAGGCTTGGGGGGGAGTCAAGCCCTTAAACCGGGTTCTAAACCACTCGCCAACTATAGGGTGAAGTATTTTCACAACGTCTTCAAGCGAACTCTTAACCGTGTAGAACCTGTAGGGGCCCCCGGACATCAGTATTGTTCCTTTGAGAACCACATTTAATAAAGTGTTGATAAATCTTCCCCTAACTTTTCTTCCTCGGCATTATTATACAACCTTCCTCAGGATCCCCATAAGCCTCGTAATCGCCGTCGTGAAACATCTTTGCTACCAATGCTGCGGTAACCGCGTCAAGCTCATGATGAGTCTTCACATCCTTCAAACCCCTTATTTTAAGGCGGGCTAATCCTTTCCGAAGCCTCTCAACTCCTAGGGATTTACGCGGTATCCCCAGTATGTCCTGAGCCGCACCCGGATAAACCTCTATAACCTTAAACCTTAATGATTCAAGCCTTTTCTTAAGCTCAATACCCCTTTTAGTCAGAGACCTCATTGGCCCAAGCGTCACTGGGAAGAATTTTATGCCCCGCCTAAGCAGCTCCCTGTCACACTCCCTCAGGTGGATACTGCTCCTAACATCTAAGCTTACTCTTCCTCTAGGCAGTGAGAGAGGAGCATCTATTGCGACCACAACAGGTTTGAAACGTGAAACCCCTCTCAAAATATCAGCGTTAGTGTACAGGATCATTGCCCTAGCGTCCAGAGACTTGCTTAAGACGGCGAAGCCGCTTGGCCGAGTTTCAACTCCAGCAAGGTCTATTCCCGCGAAGAACATTAGATCCTCAACCCGAATAGTCTGCACGCGTTTCTACTTGTCTCCTCGGCGACGAGTTCAGGATCAAGCCGCTTTATCCTAGCAATCTCCCTCAGGCTGAAAACTATGTTAGCCGGCTCATTCCTCTTGAAAGGGTCAACGCCGAGAACAGGAGAGTCTGACTCCAGCATAAGGTTTTCAAGAGGAAGCCTGTCGACAAGCCTCTGCTTCTGCGGCGACCTTACTATTGAAGGAGGAATGCTGAAGAAAAAGCCTGCTTCAACACCCTTCATGGCATACGAGGCTTTGCCGTCGAAAGCATGCATAAGAACCCGTTTAGCATTTTTTTCAGCCAGTATTCTAATAGCGTCTTTGCCAGCACTCCTAGAGTGGACGATTAGCGGCAGGTTAAGCCTGTCAGCAAGCTCTATGAAAGTTTCGAAAACCTCTGTCAGTTTAACTCTATCTTCGCTTGTTTTAACAATATAGTAATCTAAGCCAACCTCCCCAATCCCGATTATGCCATTAGCGTTATCGAATATGAGTTGAATGATTTTCTCAAGGTTTTCTGAGAAGGGGGCTCCATAGTCTATTCCTATTGTTGAATAAACATAGCCCCTGAACCTCTCCGAAACACTTATTGATTTTAAGCCGCCTTCTAAGCCTAGGCCGCAGTCCACTATGGCTGCCAAACCAGTTTCCCTAGCTTTAAGAATAACTTGGTCAAGATCTGTTTCAAACGAGCTGTCGCTCAGATGAGCATGCACGTCCACGAGCTTCAAATGTTTAGAATCATCTTATTCAAAGGCTTTAGATAAACCTTTAATTACCTTGAATCCTCCTAAGAATAGAGAGAAATGGTTAAAGAAGCTAGCACCAAACTCTACACCCTCAACAAGAGATTGGGGGGCAAAATGTATTCGGCAACCATGCTATACCTGCCGAGCAAGATAGTTAACGATTCCGCATTCCCGTTGAAGAGGAACGGGAGGCTGATTGTGAAGATAGTTGCTGACAAAATAGTCATTGAGAACGAGAAGAAGGCTAAGAGGCGGCGGAAAAAAGTCTAGCCCAACCTGTGTTCAAAATTAGTTAACGAAGTATATACTATTATGAATTGCTCAAGCTCCCTTAAGAAGCCTGTACTTATATGCCATGAGCCCTCCCTCTTCTCCACAATACCTGCCCCAACGAGACCCCTTATCATGTTGTAGAACTGGCCTACCGTAATCCTTCTCTTCCCTATCCAGCTTCTCCATTCGCCAACGCTAATACCTGAAGGCCCTCTTGAAACCAGTTCCTCGCAAAACGCTTTTGCTTCCGAAGCAAGTAGAGGACTCCTCCAGAAGACTCTTGAAAACATTTCGTCAACCGTGGCAGGAACCCGCCCGGCTTTAAACAGTATTGTGGTGCTCTTGCGCTCTTGCTTAACCTTTTTTCTCCTAGGCATAGCGTTTTTCAATATGGTATTTGGAGAATATTAAGCCTTACTAGCCTAAAACATCGTATTCCTCAGACGGCGGTTGGAACCGTACTCTACGCCTCCGGATAATCAGAAATGAGACTGAAACGCCTAGAGTGATTGCAATACTAATGATTATTAGAATTAGATATAGGTTACTAACCCTGAAAATAAACTGGTTGGAACCCGTGTTACCATAGGGGTCTTCAGCATTAATACGCATCGTGTAGTCTCCAGCAGGAGCGGTCATGGGAAGAGGGTATTGTCCAACCCATTTACCGTTTTCATACTTCAGTGGTAGAGTAGCAGACATGGAGTCTGAGGAGAATACTGCAGTAACATTACCCTCATCCATAGGCGAGCCATCGGGGTATTTTACAATGGACTTTACGGAAACAGTGTCGAAACTAATCTGATAAACGTCTTTTAAACCCTCAGCCTCAACACTCAGATTAGCCATAGTAACCTCTACCGTGGTATTATAGAGCCCATAGTTGCCGTATGAGTCTCTGGCAGATACTTTGAAGACGTATGAACCTAAGGGAGCATCCCTTGGAGCACTGATATTGCCACTCCAGCTTTCAGCGGAGAATTGAAGAAGCCTGCTCGAGACAAGCCCATTATCCATATGGATCAGAGAAGCGTTTACTACTCCATATTCCCATGAAAGAACCTCTTGGGAGGGATATCTTACCACTATGCTAACAGGTATGTTCTGCGTCCTAGAGAAGCGGTTGGCCATCGAATTCAATATTTGAACATTCAACCTAGCTGGCACGACGCTTATTTCTAGCGATAGGTCTCCGCTGTTCTCCGAGTCATCGACAGCAATAATCCTGACAGTCCAGTTACCCGTCTGCTCCGATACGGAGATCATTTGAGAAATATCCCATTGGCCTAAACCAGTACTGGTGAAGGAGAAGGGCCCTTTTCTCTGCGACCCCATGATCATTTCAAGAGTAACTCTTCCGGAGCCTACTGGTGTCTCATCAGGATACTTGACGCTTACTGAAATGTTTAGCTTAGTGGATCTTTCGTAATGCTCATCCAAATCGTTTCTTAAACTAACTGTCAGCTTGGCTGAGGTAAGGGTAATCGTTTTATTTCCATTTCCAGAGTTACCGTATTGGTCTGATGCTTCCACCTTAATCAGATAGTTTCCCAAGGGGTCGGAGGCACCTAGTTTAAGACTTTTAGACCAGTAGCTGTCATATGTGTAGTCCATGAATATATCTCTGCCCTCAACTCCACCGTGAACCAAGTTAAATTTAACGACACCCTCTCTTGAAAGGCTTGAACCATCCTTATACTTTACGTAGACATTGATGTTTATCGGCTTAAGCCTTTCATACGTAGTAGCATCAGTGGTTACTGTAACGTTTAAAACAGCCTTCACCACCGTGACTTGCAAAGAAGAAGTAGTTCCCTTCATGTTCTGGAAGTCAAATATGCTTGAGTAGTTTAAAAACGCTGTTAAAGTACCGAGCTGCATATTCACTGGAACATTTACCTGTTGGTTAACTTCCCCTCGAGAGTTTGAATCTAATCTCTGACTAAAAACCACATGAGTTGAATTCCTCACGTAAAGTATTGCAAACCCTCCAGGCATTAGCCCACCTGCCTTAACGCTTATAATTGATTTACGTTCCCATGCCCTAGAGAGATCCCAGACGCCAAAATGGTATTCAACTCTGCAGCCACTACCGTTTACACGTACAGTGTATGTTCCGGGAGAAGGATTGTTCAAGCTGGTTGAATAAGAGAACCCGCCTGTGGAATTAACAGTGATTCCACTATACTTCATAAGTGTTGAACCATTTGGACGAATTATGGCGATGTCGAGAATTGATATGGGAAACTGGTCTCCAGTTATTCTTACAGGAACACTGGCAGATGAAGAGTAGATAGGCTTATCGGTGAAGATTATTGGGGAAAACGCAATTGAAAACTCATCTAAATAAGTTTTCACATCGCTCGTAGAATTAACGTTAATAACCCCCAGCTGAACAAATATGTGTTCCATGGAGTATAGTTCAACACCCGTTGAAACAGGAGATATTGCTTGAGTACCGTTGCGTAATATTGTTAAAGTATCTGTTGAAACATCCAGACTGATAGTTAAATTATACCATTTCCCAGCTTCAAACTGTGTTCCTTCATTCTTTCCACCCAGCCGGTAGATTACGAGCCTCAAACTACTGTCTAAACCAAGCTTAAAATCGTAAATTAGAGATGATTGTTTTCTGATAATGATTCTGGTGAAATTCAGGTTTGAACCTTCCACTATCTTAAGGATGAAGCTAATCTTTAAAGCTCCTTTGATGCTGAATGTGTTATCGATATAAGAATAGCCTCCGGAAGAAACATTGAAGCTTAAGCACTTATCCTTGAAGCCGTTTGAAGAAAAACCATAGCTACCGCCGCTTACTCTAGGGTTGAATGAACCGTACGGGTATATTACTAGGCTGCCTGAAAAGGAAGCGTTGTAAGCCTTTATGAAGCATAGGGATGGCTGAGCCTCAACTGTTGCTGGTGTTAAAAAGACGATTAAAAAGAGTAGTGAGAGGAGTAGGGATAGTGTTGCTGCACGTATTATCTGCAATCTTAAATGTTCTAGGCTAATCGAAGTGTTTTAAAGGTTTTGTAAAGGTTTGTGTAAATAAAAGAGGCGGGGTTAGGAACAGGCGAAAACAGTAGTCATCTTCTGTTAATAACGCGTTTTTTCAGCTTTGAAAAGGTATTTCTGAGCCTATCTATGCCTCCTTTCTTAACTCGCAAGTCTCCTTTCAAAACCATGTCTAGAACCTTCCTGTAGGCTTCAGGATTCCTAGAGGAAAGTAGGAGAAGGGACTTCTCAGTCAGCCAGGAGCCTTTAGGAGGAGTTCCCCCAGCCTCGATAATTTTTAAAACATCCTTGTCGCGAGCATGAGGAAAAGTAGCTTCGAACGCTAAAAGCATCAAGCCTGCTGCCAAGATTATCACGGGCTGGAGATACGTTAACCAGTCTATTTGAAAATCATCGCTTACCTCATCCATATTCATTATGTTCAAGAGCATACTTTCAGAAGCTCTCGCATCATAATTAACTAGTAGAGTAGAGTTCTGCACACTGGCTTTCAAAGATTCTGGTTTAAACTCGGTTAGAAAAGGTCCTGGAGCATTGTTTTCTAGAAACAGTTCGACCGATACTCCGTTTGAAAAAACTTCAGTAATACGTATAGATATGTGTGTAGCGTTATTTGATGCGATGTTGAAGGGGTTAGCGTAAGCTTTCTCTAAGGTCGGGAACACGCTTGGCAGAATTAGGAGAATTAGCAAACAGGATTCACTAAGCTTCCTCAACTCTACTGAAAGCTATATTTAGACCATTAATAAGCCCCCATATTTTCTCCAGCATAATGACGGCATCAATCCGCCCATCTTATCCTCATCCTTTCTCAGATTTTTGAGGCGGTTTTCATCTGCCGTTAAAGAAAGGCGTACCGAGATATTTAAACGTTAAACCGTCTTTAACCATGCTCAAAGCTAGTTAAGCTTGAAATCTGACGCGATATATTTCTCCAATGTGACCCCCTCCAATAAATCTTTCCGCATTCCTTACATCTCCAGAACTTGCTAATCCCTTTCGGAATCATCTCCATGGTTCTCGCAGCCTCCTCAAGGCTTATTTCCTCAAGCTCACCGTTGCAAACAGTGCATCTCAAACTGTCTTCTCTAAGAGAAAGATTGAATTTCTCAGTTAAAAGCCTCAGTGCCTCCTCCTCGGTTAAACCTTTAATCAGAACCACTTGCACACCTCTTGCCTCAGCAGTCTTAGCCAGCTCAGCGTCAGACGTCACCAGTATGCGGCCGTCTGAGGCTAGCCTAATCGCATCATTGTCCTCAACATGATTCAGGTAGATAGTATCATAACCCATTATCCTAAGCCATTTAGCTACGTAGCCATGCATACTGTCAACGAGAAACCTCAAGTTCAAACTGAAACAGCCTTTAGAAAATCCATTTCAGTTAGAAAACCTTCAAGAGAACCTGTTTTAACCACTAGCGCGGACCCGTAGCTACTCCTCTTAACAATCTCCCAAGCCTCTGAAATGCTGATCGCAGGTTCTATAATAGGAGGATTTCTAACAGTGAAGCCTGCCACGCTCATAGACATTAGCTCACCCAAGTTTTTACCAGCTTGCCTGAGGAGATCCCTACCTCCCAGAAAGCGCACTATTGAACGCGAGGAGAAGAGGCCTATAGGCTTAGATCCGTCTAAGCAGGGGAGACGCCTATGCTCAGAACTAACCATTGTTTCAACGCCCTCTCTAAGAGCCCTGTCTGCCGAAATACATACAGGTGATTTTGACATATATTCTTCAACAGATCCCCCTGCCAAGGAACAGTTAAACTTCTCTAAAACATCTCTAACTGTCAAAACAGCTTTAAGCAAACCTTTCCCGTCTACTACCGCCAGCCCGTTAACACCATTACGCTTCATTACAATTATTGATTCAACCATGCTTTCAGAAGGATTTATGCTGATCACATCTCTACGCATAATCTTGGCTACGGGTGTAGACATGAGACTTAAAACAGGTGTCTCAGGAGCCTCCTGCGACCTCCAGAGCAGGTGCTTGACAACCTCCATTGGTGTCACCACTCCTTCAAGCACACCTGTAGCTGTCGCTACAAATATTCTTCTGAAGCCTCTAGCAACCATTGTCTCAAGCAATCTTAACAGGGGAGTGGTTTTAGTGACATAGAGAGGGGGGTAAGTTGCATAATGCAAAACTGAAGTGGCTGGAACATGAGTAAACTGTTTTTTCTGAGGCCGCCCCCTCAGATATCTTAATCCTTTCTCTCTTCTCCTCTCCAAGTCTATTCCTCTGAAGCGATCTTAATGTCTTCCAAGCAGTCTTCGCAGAGGAGCCTTCCCTCAACAACGTTAAGGGAATCAGACCAGATCCCACATTCTTCGCAGAATCCTTCGTAAACCTCCTTCTTTACTATGCTACGAGAACGCTCGGTGGAGGTTTCCTCAATAAGCTCATACATCGCAGGTATCGCATAGACTAGATCCCTTTCGGAAACTATTCCAACGAGCTTCCCCCCTCTCTCTACACCGAGCTTCTTAATTCGGCTTCTCCTCATTTTTTCAAGCGCCTCAAGAATGCTGCTATCACTACTAATCTTCTTCAAGGGGTTCGACATAACCTCTTTAACTCTCACCGCCTTAGGATCCTTAGATTTTGCAATAACCTTCTCTATAACATCTCTCTCAGTGATTATACCTATATCTTTCCCCTCCTCATTCACCACTATTAAAGAACTGATGTCGTGCTCAACCATCTGGATGACAGCTGTTTGAACCGTTTCATCTGGCCCTATGGATAACACTGGGTAGCTCATGACCTCCTCCACGGCTAACGATTTCTTGCTCGGCTTCAACCGTCTCCCCTTTTTGGTTAAACATTCGTTTTAAGAGTATTTAAACGTAATAGAGGTAGATTTATCTACAAGGATTTATAAGTAATATTCGGTTTAAGATGGGAGGATCCAAGAAGCTTCGCCTAAGCCAATTAGAGAAACGGCAAGAGAAGGAGGGCAAGAAGGAGAAAGCGGAACGAGCTAAGATTGAGAAAAAGATTGGGGAAGTAATGAGGGAGGATGATGAAAAAATATTGGAGAAGCTTAAGGGGGTAAAAGTATTAACACCATACGTGGTGTTCAGCCAGACAGGGTTAAAAATGGGGGAGGCTAAAAGGTTTCTCAAGCGTCTCGAAGAGAGAAGCCTAGTTAAACAGGTTAACGACAACAGTAGAATACCTATTTACAAATTTACCCAAGAAGCAGCTTAAACACGGGTAACTGAAACAACATCGCCCTCTCTAAGGTATTTAATACCGTCCCAAGGAGGGACAAGTTTTCCAACTAGAGCAGTGTTCAAAAACCTACAATCAAGCGAATCAGATATGAAGAAAACCAACCCTTGAAAACGGGGAGAATACCCTACGTCTCCGGCGGAAGCCTCTGTAAGAACCCTTTCCACCCTGATTTTCAAACCCATGCTCAAGTAAACATACGTGTCCCCGATTCCTACTACACCTATTTTCGGCGGAGAGCTACTTAAGGCTGAGAAAACCCGCGGGGAGAAGCCTCTTTTAACGACAAGCCTACTGATAACATTGGCACCCGAAACTATTTTCAACTCAAATTCATCCAGCGACATAAAAGTTTAACAAACGATATGCTACAGGTATTAATAAGGCTTAGGGTGGTGAAGTTGCTCATCCTGATAGGGCCATCGGATTCCGAGGAGCAGTTGAAGCGTTTGGAAAGGGAGAAAGAAAGGCTTGAAAAAGAGTATGAGGAGCTTAAGAAGAGTTTTGAAAAGGGAGAAGTGGGAAAAGAAGAGTATGAGAAGAGGAAGCACGATATAGAAAGAGAGTTCGTGGAAGTTATGGATAGGATAGTTCAATACAAAGCCTTCTCGAATGGGTTTTAAAGGAAGAGAAAATGCTCTGAAGGAAGGGTTTAGCAAGCTTTAGGAATAAGAACCCCCCCATAGGTTTATTTTAAGGAATTTGAATGTAGAAATGCTTAAAAATAGGTTTTTCCGGGTTAGAGACCATGAGCATAGGAGGCTCCCAACCCGTTAAGGTTATTCCGTCGATAATCCTTAAAGAAGGGAGTAGGAGGAGCCTTGAAAAGGAAGCTCAGCTTTATAATCTTCTCGCCTCAGAGATTATCTTCGAAACAGTTAAGACAGCTCTAGGACCATTAGGCTACAGAAAGATTCTCGTAGATACGTTCGGCGACACCACCATAACCAGCGATGGTGCAACAATACTAAGCGAGCTTGAAGTAGAGCATCCTGCAGCAAAGCTTATAGTTGACGCAGCCAAGTCTCAGAGCAAAGAGGTTGGAGACGGGGTTACGAGCCTAGTAGTCTTAACTCACCTTCTGTTTAAGGAGGCAGATTTACTTATGAAGGAGGGGATACATCCCTCCATTATACTCGACGCTTATGTCGATGGTATTAGAAGGACACTAGACTCCTTCAAAGAGGAGTTTGCTATTAAGATTGATCTAAAGAATACAGACGCTTTAAGAAAAGTCGTGTTATCAACAATACCTTTATCGCTAAGCGAAGAAGCTAGAAACAAGCTTGCCGAAGTATCTGTGAAGCCGGTTGCCAGACTCATAGATAAAGGGATTGAGAACACTGGTGTTTTCGACGAGCATATAAAGACTGAGAAGAAGAGCGGGGGCTCAATTCTTGATACTATGCTGATTGAAGGTGTTGCTTTAGATAAAGAAATAGTGCATCCGGAAATGCCGAGGAGACTAGAAAACGCTAAGATAGCCCTCTTAGACATGCCTATCGAGGTGAAGAAGACTGAGACAGATGAGAGATTGAAGTTCAGCGATGCTAAGAAGATCAAGGAGTTCCTTAGGATGGAGCAGAAGATGATGAGCAGCATCGTTGACAAGATTGCTGAGTTGAATGTGAACGCTGTATTTGTTCAGAAGGGAATAGATGATTATGCGCAGTACCTTTTGGCTAAGAAAGGCATCATAAGCCTGAGGAGGGTTAAGAAATCGGATATGGAGAAGCTTTCACTAGCCACAGGTGCTAAAATAGTGAGCGTGTTAGAAGATTTAACTGAAGATAAACTGGGTTTTGCAGGCCTCGTGGAAGAACGTAAGATAGGGGGCGAAAAATGGACTTTCGTGGAGAAGACTCCCAACAAAGCTGTCCACACTATCTTAGTTAGAGGTGAGAACGACAAGGTGGTTGATGAAGCGGAGAGAATCGTGAAAAATTGCATCTCAGTCTTAAGAGCACTCGTGCAGGAGCCGTACGTGGTGCCTGGAGGAGGAGCCTCAGAAATATTCATCTCACGTAAACTCATCAACATGGCTAAAGGAGGGAAGGAGGGCATTGTGCTAGAGGCTTTAAGCAGAGCCTTTGAATCACTTGTTAAACAGATAATAGCTAATTCAGGCCAAGATCCTGAGGAAGTTTTAGCTGAGCTTAAAGCAGTACATGCAGAAGGTAAAACAACATCCTGTTTCGATGCGCATAGTGGAAAGATTGTAAATGCAGTTGAGAAAAACATATTTGACTCCTACAGGGTTAAGAAGACAGTATGCCTATCAGCCTTGGAAACAGTTTCAATCCTACTTAGGGTAGATGACGTTATAATGGCAGCTAAGATGAAGCCTCCTAAAGGAAGAGAAGGCGGGTCGCAGGAGTAGACAAAAATGATCAGCAGTATATTAAAGAAGTTGAAAACGTGAAGTTGACTGCTCCATCCTTAAGAAACAGTATAGACAAGAGAGTCGAGATCTCGAGAAAGAGATTGACTAAGTTTGAAAAAGCAAGGATAATAGGTTTAAGAGCCCTCGAACTATCTTTAGGAGCCCCACCTCTAATACCCGTCGAGCAAGAGGGTAGGGGAATGAGCACAACGGAGATAGCTAAGCAGGAAGTTGGGAGAAAGATGCTTCCCCTAATAATTGGAAGGAGGATGCCTGATGGGAGTTACATCTATGTTCCACTGAGCGATTTAGAAATAGAGGATTAAACTGTTAAAAACTTCGGAATTAATCATCTTAAGACAGAGGCTTTATGAAAGAAAGATTTTTATTCAGGTTAAGTGAGCTAACTACTGCAAAAAGGAGGAGGTGTAAGAGCAAACCATGTGCGCACAGACCAGTGGACCATCGCCTAACGTAGTATTAATCGGTAAGAAGCCTGCACTAGTATATGCGGTAGCGGCATTAATGCAGTTGACAACAGAGCAGAGCGAAGTAATTCTTAAGGCAAGAGGTAGAGCAATATCGAAGGCTGTTGACGTCGTAGAGATTCTGAAGAGAAGGTTCCTCGGAAGCCAGATGGGCATTAAGAACATTCAAATAGGTACAGAGACATTTCAAACACCAGACAATAGGCAGAGGTTCATTTCAACCATAGAGATCACTGTTACGAAGGCATAAAGCAAAAGGTTCAGCAGCAAACCATCACTCTTGTTTTTTAATAAATTCTTAATTGACTATTTAGCGAAGTTTCTTAACCATAAGTAGTCCAGAAGTACCGTCTAAATAGTAATGAGGAATCTCGCGAACCACCTCGTAGCCAAGCTTCCTGTAAAGCCTTATTGCATTCTCATTGCTAATTCTAACCTCAAGAAAACTCTCGTCAATCGAGTTACGAATCATCTCGTCTAAAACAGATTTCATCAGAATAGCACCTACACCTCTCCCATGAAACTGCTTCTTAACAGCCAGGCTTACGATGTGGCCTTTCCTAACTACGGAGAAACCCCCTTCAGAGGGAAAACCAACCTCGATCCTGCACATGACGTAGCCCACAACCTCGCCAGTTTGAGCTAGTACTGCAACAAGAAAATAGTTGGGAAATCTTTCAAGGAGATCCATGAAGAAGGAGGGGGGATAGTTCTCCGGAAGCTCTGACCTGTTTATCTCAATAATGCTCGGAAGATTCTCGGGCTCAGCATATTTAATGACCACCTCGCCAGCCAAAGGGGTGATCATCCTGCACACGTTTTAGAGAAAGCGTGCTTCTTTAAAACCATTATGCCCATGCCCACTCTAAGCCCCGTTTAAAACGTTTTCAAAGCGTAAAATGGTGAAAGACGCATGTGTTACAACACCGATTTTAGAACCCTTCTGCAGGAAGAGGCGGGAAGCCTTGTAGGCATCTAGAAGAGTATCGTGAGCCCTACAGCCTAAAACCATGTTTAGAAGAGGCTCAGAGATCGCTGAAACAATGTGGATAGTCTTCCCGTTAAGCAGGCTTTTGCAGAGCTTTAGATATCTAAGTATCAGAGGCATTTTCAACTCGTTTCCCCGGCTGACGAGAACAGGGTCAAGCCCTAAGCCGTTAACGCCTTGAAGAGCCAGAATAATTCTATCGCACCCGGCATTCTTTAAACAGTTTGGAAGGATGCTCATTGCCCTGATTAAAGACTCGTCGAAGGGTTCTCCTCCAGCAGAGATTAGAAGGATTTCAACAGGTTTTTGACTTGACAAGTATTCCGGCTGAAGACTTTTTAAAGCTTCATATGCTTCAATAGGATTGTTTACAGAAAGCAGTTTAGGACCATTAGCCCATGGAGTGAGCATAATAAGCTTTAGGCTAATATTGCTACTAAGCATGTTCAAATATTGTTTCAGCCCTATGGTCTCCTCAGAATCCGAGGCCTCAAGAAAACGGTTTGCGAAATCCCTCCACAGCTCTTGGTGAAACGGAAAAAGGTTTTCACCTAAACCTCTGAACCCTATCAGAGGATCCGGATGTGGGGAACTAAGTAAACAAGCGGATTTAAACGGGAGACCCGTGTCGGAACCTTTGTTGAGCAGGTCGAAATGCGTTAACTCTCTTAGGTTTTCCACAATATTCTTCTTCAGGAAGTCTTTTACAAGAGGAGGAAGCGTCGGGTCCATCAGTAAAACGCTCCCTTGCCTCGTTAACTCTTTCACATTGTTCTTCAAATCAGGGAGCAATCCAGAATAATCAGTATTCAAACCCCTGAGAGTAACCCATGCCAGATCATCAGGATCCACCCTAATGCTTATGCTTGTCGAACCATATGGTAACCAGACTGCTGGCAAATCCACCCATCCCTTAAAGACTGTCGAAAGAAAGTGCCATACCCTTTTTATAATTATTTATTTGGAAAGAGGTTAAAATGCTTTAGAAACAGTTTATCAAATATGTTTGACAACCATTGAAAAAGGTTAAATAGGATTATTCACTTACTAAAGACCATATGTTTAGTTGGGAGTCGGACTTCGAGGAGGCTGTGAAGACAATAAATATTTACAGTAAAAAACTTCAGACGCTTAGAACCCTCAGGGAAAGCGGAAAAATATCTGATAAAACAGCAGATTTCCTCCAAAGGGAGTTCGACAACTATGTTAAGGCTATTGAGGCGAGAAAACAAACAGTCATGGAGAGGCTTGAAACTAGGCTGAGAGAAGTTCAGCAGCAGATAGAGATTATTGAGAAGCTGATTGCGAACAACGAGGTAAAGTATTCCGCCCAAGAGATCACTGAAGACAAGTATACTAAGATAACCACCGCATTAACCTATGCTTTAGAGGAGAGCAGGAACGAGTATGAGAGTCTGAAAGAAGCCATAACAATACTCACTAAGCTGCCTGAGCTTATTAGTCAAGGGGGAGTTGCTGAGAGCTAGGTGAACCCCCAGCCTCCTTAGAAACTTTCTCAAGCCTTATACCTTTGTCGAACACAAGGTCGTAGATCTGGTTTATCTGTGGGCTTCCCAGAGCCTTATACTCGCTCTCCGTCAGGTAAACTATTAGCCTTGGACTACCGTACTTGGGCATCAGCCCAGCCTGTTGAAGACCGCTTAACAATCCTCTAACCATCTGCTGCGTGTATAAAACGTCCTCAGAAGATTTTTCAATCATTCCAGAGGGGGCGATGGAGGTGAAATCCACTCTGACACCGGGTTCACCCTCTACTTCAATGCTTCCTATGAACGTTACTTTAACCCTAACCATCAGTCTAAACTTCAGCAGCCACCTAATAAAGTTATTTATATGAAGGTTCTGAAGGGTCAGCTTTAAAGCATGTGAAAACATGTGGCGCTAGAGGCATCTGCCCCTGATATTTTTCCGGACCTTTCTCAAACCATTCGCCATAGGGGAAACAGCGTCTCCCTAAGCTGGAAAAACATTTTTAAGCAGAACCGTGGGAAGCTAAGTTCTAAAATGCCTGATAAAAAGGATTTTGAAAGCAATGAGGAGAGCAGAAGGAAGACTATCAACATGCTTCTTAGCCTCAGCAAGCAGAAGTATGATCCTGATGCCTGGAGAAAGCTAAGAGAGATACTCTATCCTCCGAGGAAGCTTGATGTCGACGTGATTATAGATGACAGCACCTTGAGAGAAGGGCTTCAAATGGCTGGTTTGACAACACCAATAGCCGAAGACTTGGCGGAGATAGGTAGGTTGCTCCACGAGATTGGGGTTGAAAGAATAGAGGTTATGACCTATACTCCTACGGATAAGGAGGCGATAAGAATAATGTCGGATAACGGGTTACAGGATGTGCTTGCAGGATGGAGCAGGGCGGTTAAGGAGGATATAGACAGCATTCTAGCATTAGATTTGAAGCAGGTTGGAATAAGCCATCCAGTGTCCTACTATCATTTCGCCAAGTGGCCTGAGGAACATGCTTACAGCCTTACGGCGCGAGTTGTTGAAACAGTTGAGTATGCTACGGATCATGGGCTGAGGGTTTTCGTCCATGGAGAGGACAGTACTAGAGCCGACTGGGGTTTTGAGAGAAACTTTGTTAACGCTGTTGCAGAGGCTGGTGCCGAGGTCTACAGGATATGCGACACTGTTGGAGTCGGATGCTCTCTCCATGATCACCCTCTGCCAAACGGGATACCTGCGAAAATAAGGGCTTTAAAGAGGGAGACCAAGATCCGGAGCCTGGAGATTCATGCTCACGACGACCTCGGCAACGCTGTTGAAAACACTATGGCTGCTGTAAGAGCAGCATCAGGGCTCTACGATAAGTTTTACGTCAGCACAACCTTCCTAGGAATAGGGGAGAGATCGGGCAACGCTGAAACAGAGAAGATAATAATTAATATGTATATTCACCACGGTGTTGAAAAATGGAATCTCCCCCTGTTAAGGGAGACAGCAAACTTCATATCTACAGCGTTGAACTATCATCTTCCAACCAACAAGGCGATAGTAGGCGACTCTGCTTTCGCACATGAATCAGGCATCCATCTTCAGGGGATAAAGATAGCACCCGCGATCTACGAGGTCTTCCCGCCTGAACTAGTAGGGCAGACTAGGAAAATCATAATTGGCAGGAGAACCGGGAAACACGGGATAGTGCTGAAGCTGAGAGAATTGATCAACCAAGATGTTGATGAAGAGGATCCTAGGCTTAAGAGGCTGGTGGAACTTGTCAGAGGCAGTCTGCTCCAGGTTGAGCGGAAATACTATTTAACTGAGGAAGAGTTCAAGAAGCTAGCGGCTGAAGCAGGTTTCAAGATTTAAATCGTTTCTCTATGAGAGGATTCAGCTCTAATTCAAACCCGGCTACAGGGTTCTCCAAGCCGTTTAACTCCAGCACCTCAGGATGAACCTCCCCGAGAACGCCGAGTAGGTTACCCCCATAGATGATGTTTGCAACCCTACCGGGTGTAAACATTGGGTCATCATCCTTTTCGAACAATACTGATTCAACACCCAGATTATTCAGCAGGCTTAGCACGGTAGCCTTAGCCTCGGAGAATGATGCGGAGGAATGTGCTGAAACGCCTGCCAGCGAAACCCTTGTTGAAACAGCTCCATCTCTATCAATCTTTACAACTGGTCCTGCTTCAAATATCCTTTGAGGATACCTCTCGTGCTTATTTGAAGACAGGTTCATTATTAAACCCGGTAGGAGAGAATCCCTCAGCATCGTCAGCTCAGCGCTTGAAGAATTAGCCAGCCTAGCCCTTTCAATAACAGGTCTTTTAACCATCAGATAATTCTGGTTTTCACCGGTTATTACGAAGTTAAACACCTCCATGTAGCCTAGGCCAATCATTATCAGCTTAACCCTATCCTGCATTAATGTCTCAGGATGCTTAGAGCCTATTGTAACAGCCTTCGGATATGTTGGCGTTAGCCTCCATAAGCCGTATCCTATCGCAACCTCCTCAACCAAGTCAACCCTATGCATCACGTCAACCCTGTAGGGAGGCACATTCACCTTGAAGACCCCGGCATCATCCTCCACGGAGAACCGGCATTTCAAGAGGCTCCTGTAGATCTCAGTGTTGCTCATGCTCTCCCCGAGAAGCGAGTTAATGTATTCTGCTTCAACCCGTACTTCACACGGCTTGAAATCAGGATATTGCTTCACAGAATCCTTGAAGAGTATTTTAACTGCTTCGATGCTTCCACCCATATCTTTGAAAGCGTAGAGAAGTATGTTAAGAGCCCTTGAAGCATAATACTCATCCAAGGCAGTAACATCTATGAAGAGGTTCCTAGTCTCGGGAGTAAGACGAGTAAGCTCAGAGTTTATTATCGGCGGAAAAGACAATACTTCACCTGTCGAGTCGGTTATAACAGGATATTTGCCGAATCCCTTAATTATGTTGCCGTATTCAACACCCTTATCAACCTCTGTTAAAACCTCGCTTAAAGTCATCCTTCTATCCATACCCAGCGGCTTGAAAGAAACCTTTTCAGGGTCAGCAGCCAAGTAGTAAACCGGAGGCTTAATCTTATCCAAGTCATGTATTCCAATTGAGACCTTACGCCTGTTTCTTCCAACCCCCTGGTGAAGCACCTCCTGAATCCCTATCAGCTCCTTAAGATCATCCTCAGTAAGCTTAACATTCCTCACCACTGCAGAGCATAAGATTCCTCTAATATTCTTCAACTCCTCGTCGAAATAGAACTCTATCCTAGGCTCTGAAACACTTACCTCCGGATAACCAAGCTTAATCTCCAAGAAGCCAGCGTATGCTCTAGCAATACCAGCGTGACTACTGAAGTCAGGCCTATTAGGATTAAACTCGATCTTCACAAAACCCTCCCCCATTTCCTCGATGTCGGTGGCTAGCCACGGCAGATCTTCTACGAGCTGCTTAAGCCCAACATCTATGCCTAGGAACCTGCTCAGCCTCTCAGGGTAAACCTCTATCACAGGCATGCTGCAACCCTCCTCAGCCAGCCTAAGTCGTTCTGGTATAGCATACGGATATCAGTGACGCCGAGCCTCAGCATCAGAAGCCTCTCCAATCCTCCACCCCAAGCCAGAACAGGATAATCTATTCCAAGAGGCTTGGTGACCTCAGGCCTGAAAACACCCATCCCACAGAGCTCAAGCCACCTACCCGCCTGAGGCACGTAGACAACAGAGTTCATAGAAGGTTCAGTATATGGGAAATAGCTGGGCCAAAACTGGACTTTCTCCAAGCCAAGTTTCCTGTAGAACTCTGTTAGAACGCCCTTAAGGTCTCGAAGCGTTACTTTTTCATCCATTATTATACCCTCTATCTGGTAGAACTCGGCGAGGCTTTTGAACGAGATCCTCTCGTTCCTGAAAACCCTGTCAACGCTGAAAACCTTCACCGGAGGCTCCCTATGCTCGTAAAGGTATCTAACTGATACGCATGTGGTGTGGGTTCTTAACACTAGTTTCCTAGCAGCATCCTCAGACCATTTTCCACCCCACCCGGTTGAGCCTGTCTCCCAACCGTCTTCATGCGTTCTTCTCACCCTCTCAACAAGCTCCTTGTCAGGCAATTCGGTGGAGGAAGGGTACGAGAGGTAGAACGTGTCATGCATCTCCCTCGCAGGATGATCTTGCGGAGTGAAAAGAGCGTCGAAGTTCCAGAAGCATGATTCAACCAGTGGACCCTTAACCTCGGTGAAACCCATCTCTGTAAAGATCTCCTTAACCTCCTTTATGAATTCTGTCATAGGATGAAGCTTCCCGGGGTAAATCGGCTCCACATCAGCCTTAACATCGTATGGTTTAAGCTCCACATTCCTCCAGGCCCCGCTTCTGATCAGTTCAGGCGTCAACTGGGTTACACCAATCTTCAGCTCGGCGATTCTGCCTTTTTCAGTCAGCGACACAAGTCTCTCAACATCCTCAATGAATTTAACCAGACCCCGGCTTGAAAGCAGTCTTAGGCCTTCTGCACTAACCATCCCAGCCTCCAAGAGGCCTGTAGAAGCTAATGTTCTTAAAGCCGCCTCGTCAACAGTCTCGGGAGCATCCTTATCAGCCACTATGCAGAGAACCCCGTTTATAATCTTAATTGCACCCCATCCTTTTCGGCGCAACCAGCCTAGTGCTATATTGAAGAATTTTTCATCAGAATATTTTTTACGAGCCTCCTCCAAGGGGAGCATGCCTCCTCCCTCCAAGACTATTCTCAGGAGCCTCCTCTCAGGAAGCCCCTTCTCAGAATGGTGTTTCCCCTCCTCAGTCAGTTTAACATACCTAGTTTCCCTAGAGGAAATTTTTACGAGGCCTTTTTGAGATAGGGAGGATACTGCGCTGGCTGCAGAGTATTCGCTCTCATTCAGCAACTTGCATATATCTTTCAGGGTTAAAGCCCCATCTGATTTTCTAAGGGTCTCCAAGACCTCTTTCTCCAGCCGGGTTTCGAGGCTCATCGCACTACACTAATACTTACCCTTTAAAGGGCTGTTTTTAAATCTGAAACCTTAATAATTCCTAAGCAGGATTCGATTCGATGAGCCCTGAAGAGAGGCTTCCAGACATCGTTGAGAAACTGGTTTTAGCAGCACTGGGAAGAAGGAAGGCAAACTTAGTTATTAAGAACGGCTCCCTGATAAATGTTTTTACAGGAGAACTTGTTGAAAACACGGATGTGGCGGCAGTAGATGGCAGAATAGTTTTAGTTGGAAAAGCCGACCACACGGTTGGGCCTGACACCATAGTGGTCAACGCTCGCGGAAAGTATGTTGCACCTGGGTTTCTAGACGGGCATGTGCATGTCGAGAGCTCAATGCTTACGGTCACCCAGTTTGCAAAAACCGTTTTACCTCGTGGAACAACCGCAGTATTCATAGATCCTCATGAAATAGCAAACGTGCAAGGAATAGACGGGGTTAAGATGATGCATGAAGAGGGTGTTAGATTACCATTGAAGGTTTACGTTTCAATACCGAGCTGCGTACCAGCCACAGGCCTCGAGTTTGAAACAGCAGGCTCTCAAATAGGACCAAAGGAGGTTGAGGAAGCATTCTCTTGGAGAAATGCTGTTGCCCTCGGAGAGGTCATGAACTATCCCGGAGTACTTTCGCTGGATCCGAAAATGATTGGAGAAATTAAAACAGCCTTGAAATACGGTAAGATCATTGAAGGCCATTTCTATGGGAACCTTAAAGAGGAGCTGAATGCCTATGTTGCTGCCGGAGTATCTTCTGACCACGAGTCCATTGTAATGGAGGCCGGGTTGGCGAAGCTGAGGCTTGGGATGCACGTAATGGTTAGAGAGGGATCTGCTTTGAAGGATGTTAAGGAAGTCATCAGAATTATCACTGATAGAAAGGCGGATCACAGAAGGATCTGTCTAGTTACTGATGACAGAGAGCCGAGTGACCTCTTAAAGGAAGGGCATATGGACCATGTTATTAGAAGGGTGATCGAAGAAGGAGTTGACCCTGTGAAGGCTATTCAAATGGCTACTTTGAACACTGCTGAACACTTTAAAGTTGATTTTGAAATAGGTTCTGTTGCGCCCGGAAGAATAGCGGACATAATTGTCTTGAGCGATCTGGAGAAGGTTAAGGTTGAAATGGTTGTGGCAAACGGTATGATTGTAGCCAAGGATGGAAGGATGATGATTCATATTCTCGAGTATCAATATCCGGAAGATGTGAGGAAAACCGTTAGGATTCATAAGAAGCTTGACGAGAATGATTTCAAGATAAGGGTTAGCAGCGATAAGAGGGTTTTTAAAGTTAGAGTCATAGAGATTGTGGAGGCTAAGACCCTTACGAGAAGCACCGTATGCGAAATGGAAAGCAAGAACGGTCTTCTCGAGGCGGATCCTTCAAGAGACGTTGCAAAGGTGGCTGTGGTTGAGAGACATAAGGCTTCTGGGAACATTGGGCTCGGCTTCGTAAGAGGTTTTGGATTTAAAGAAGGAGCTGTAGCCTCCACCGTAGCTCACGACAGCCATAATCTGCTGATAGTCGGCATGGATGATAGAGATATGGCCTACGCTGGTAACGTTCTCTCGGAGATTAATGGCGGCATAGTTGCAGTTAGGAACGGAAGGATTATGGCGCTGGTTGAACTGCCAATAGCAGGCTTGATGTCCGATAGACCGGTTCAGGAGGTTGCTGAGAAAGTGGAGAGGCTTTCAGAGGCTTGGAGGCAGCTTGGCTGCAGGCTTATGCGACCCTTTATGACAATGTCCCTGCTTGCCCTTCCAGTAATGCCAGAGCTTAGAATGACAGATAAGGGGCTTATAGATACGGTTGGCTTTAAGAAGGTAAGCCTTATTGTTGAATAACCAATGTTTTTAAAAGGGTTCCTCAAGGTGTTTCAGCGTTGAGTAGAATCTCGCTCGCATGGTTGGTTCCGGTGTCTCGCAAGATAGACGGGTTTATAAACCGTGAATTGAAGAAGTTTTACGAGGAGGCTTTCCAGAAAGGTTTCGTAGGTAAAGAAGAGGCCACAGCCCAGCTTGAAAAAGCTTTGAAGCATAAGACGGATTTTGTGACTGCTCTGAAAATAACTATACCAGTCAACTGGAGAAGCAGCGTCTCCTACAGTTTCTGGAAGAGCAGAGGCAAGAAGCCAAGTTTTTCAACGATAGTTGAAACCTTTAGAGACAGAAGAATGTACGAGCTTGCTGCAACCTTCGCAATAGCCTTGAAATCAGGAGACATAAGAGATGAGGCTTTCGATGAGAAGGATCGTTTAAAGCCTGAGGAATACGAGTTTAAGATAAGAGTTGCAGATAATCTTGAGAAGCTGGTTAACGAGAGAGTAGGCAAAATACACCGTGACGGTTTCGCTGAAAAATATTTCAAGGGTAGGGAGGAGGTTTTCAACTTTGAACTAAAAGACCTTGAATACTCGGAAATGTTTAGGAATGGGAAATACGATAAGATAGTTTCCTCCTACGACGATCTTAAGAATGCTTGGCACGGTAAAACTGCTGGAATAGGGGAGAGGGTTGTTTCCCTAACACTGTTTGAATCCGGCCTTCTGGACGAGAAGCCTGAAGCTTGCGAAGCAATAACAAGATACGAGTGGGCGATTACGAACGTCTGGATGTGGAGCGATGAATTAAAGGACCTGCTAAACGATCTGAAAGAGGGAAGCATAAACATGCTTCTCGTAGAATGCTTGAGAAAAGGTCTTAAGAATGTTGATGAAAACACGGTGTTAAGCTTCATATCTAGAAATCCCGGTATTCTAGAGGATCCTGTTAAGGAATACTTGGACTTAGCTAAGAGCCTTGAGGAAAAGTTGGCGAAATACCCGTGGATGAATCTGAAAGATTATTCAGAGGGAGCAAGAATAGTTTTCAGAAAACTTGAAGAAAGAAGACGAACACTATTGGAGAGAGTTATGACTCGTAAAACATAAGTTTCCACTATTCTGGCTCTATGGTTGCACTGGGCTTATTGCTGACATCGTAGACAACTAGCCCTACACCTGGAAGTTTGGAAAGTCTTTCAGAAATCATCTTCATAAGCTTCTCATCTATCTGCATGTTCCTTGCAGTCATAGCATGTGTGCTTTCGACAATCCTGAATCCTGCAACGTATTTTCCAGAATCCTTGAGACCGGTAGTTGCGAAAAGCACCCTTGAAACCTTAAATCTTGGTACAGAAGTTATCTCTTTGAATATTTTCTCATAGACATCATTTTTCAAGAAGCTTTCAAAGGTTTCAATTACGAGGGGCCTATCATATGTTCTTGAGTCACCTTTTACTCCAGTCATCCTCGACTCAAGCAGAAAAACATCCTTAATCCTTACATTATTGTTCTCAATCATATTCTTGATCTCCTTCTCGTATTCGCATTCAACAACGCTGTTTCTAGCAACAAATCCTAAGGCTTGCCAAGGCTTATGAAGACCAGGAGGCTCTATTAGCATCGGAACACCATACACATCTAACATCCATTCCGTAACACAGTTTTCAACTATAGAGTTAACAGTTTTAGTAAGTGAAAGAGAATCATCCGTGATTTCACCAACGTTTCTAACGGAAAGGCCTGGGCCAGGGAAAGGCATCCTGAAAACTATTGAAGGCGGAAGACCCAGTTTCCAAGCTACAACTCTTTCCTCATGCTTGAAAATCCCTGAGAGAGGCTCTATTGTCCCTCTTAGAGAACTCATTCTCCTAAAGCCGGGAGGAGGTGAAACATTATGCTGGCTCTTCACCACAGATCTTCTCCCAACCTTCACGCTTTCAACTATGTCAGGCCATATAGTTCCCTGAGATATGTATTCTGCGTTAATCTGGGAAGCAGTGTCCTCAAGTATTCTGAAATACGTCTTGGAAAAACGTCTTCTCTTATTTTCAGCATCCTCTATTCCCCTCATGTTTCTAATAAACTCGTCTGCAGCATTAACATAAATGAGGTTGCCGTATAGCTCATCGATTAATGATGCTACCCTCTGAGACTCTCCGGTTCTCATGAAGCCAGTGTCAATATGTATGAACCACACCTTGCCCCCAAGAACCTTATGGAGAAGCTCGGCGACAACCATACTGTCAACACCTCCGGAAGCAGCAAGCAGAACCCTTCTTCCTCCTAAGGTTTTCTTAAGGAAACTGAGCGCCCGGCTTATGAAGCTACTGGGATCAATCACAGGAGAAGGAGGAAACAAAAGCCTGTTTTCAACAATCCTGTTTCTAAACTTCTTCTTAACGTGTTTAACACGTTTATGGAGAAGGGGTTTCGGCCATGTTTGCAAAACTGGCTCCCTGCCAGGTTTTTCAGCAAGCATTTTGAAAACCTTCGAATACTTATCATCATACTCATGCGCATCCATGATTCCGGCGAGCCTGAGGAAATTCAACATTATCCTAGAGCCGTGCTCCGTCTCATAAACTTCCGGGTGAAACTGGACAGAGTAGATTGGTTTAGACCCGTGTTCCATTGCCTCAACCTTACACATTCTTGAGAACGCCGTAACCCTGAAACCGTTAGGCATCTTACTCACCTCATCCCTATGACTGCTCCAAGCCCTTATTGAACTCGGGATCCCTTTGAAGAGCAGGCTTCCCGTGTCAAGCTCTACGCTAGTATAGCCGTATTCTCCGCTAACACTCTTCTTTATTCTACCACCGAAATATCTCGCTATAAGCTGGTGGCCGAGACATATGCCGAGAAGAGGTTTCCCCGCTTCACCCTGTTTAAGAACCTTTTCTAAAAATCCCTCAACAATCTTGTCGGTACTCCTCCTGTATACGGAGTAGGGGCCCCCGCCTATTATAATTGCCCCCGCATCCTTAACAGCATCTATATCTCCCCTATCCCTAACAGCCTTAACCCTAGAATCATCACCGTTCAAAAGTTCCCTGACAACAACCCATATGTTGTAGTTCAACTGGCCACCTAGCGTAAATATTACTGCTACATCCATAGGTATCATAATCGAATCGCAGGAGAGTTTAAAACATTTCCGGGTCGATACTGTTATAAATGGTTTAAACTATTAACTCGAAACAGTAAAAAGGCGGAGTAGAAATATGAGGAGAAGCCACACAATTAGAATAGTCGTTTTAACCATAGTTCTACTCAGCATTATTAACTGTAAAGTCGGAATCTCGGGAGATGAGAAAGAATACTATTACAAGTTGAGAATGAGCTTCATCAACAATGGTTCAAACGATTATTTCCTCACTCTTGAAGATAAGTTGTTCACAGTCTTCCCAAACACTTCTGTTCAACAAGTCTATATTGTTGAAGCCAATCCAAGTGTGGAAAGAACCCTTAGAGATGAAGACGGTAATTTGTTTGCAGAGCTCAACCTCCCGGAAACAATTAGGCCGGGTGAAAACATTACTGTGACGATTCTCATGAAAATAAACCTAATTTCTAGAAGCCTACCCCAAGTCTCCATTGATTCTTCAGGAACTCTTTTCGACATACCTGTCGAACTCGTCAACTACACGACTTCAAGCGGAGCATGGAAATACGAGAATGAGGATTTAAAGTATATAGCTGAGCTTGCTGCCCATATCAGGGGGAATGATACGAATGTTCTCAGGATAATCTGTGAAATGGTCGAATTTATAGGAAGCAGGGTTGAATATCCTTCAGGCGAGGAGTTAAGACCTCCGCAATATCCTAGTCAAACATTACCAAGTCCTGGAGAAAGAGGGGAAGGGGATTGTGACGACCAGTCTACGCTTCTCATAACTATGCTCAGATCAATTGGAATACCGGCCTATCTTCAAACCGGCGGAGTTCTTTCAACAGACTACAGTCTTAACGGGAACACTTGGGACGGCCACCTCACCATCTCGTCCAGAGGAATCGGGTGGCATGGGTGGGTTGAGGCATATATCCCGCCTTGGGGCTGGCTTCCCGTAGACATTACTTACGGATATTATCCTCAGCGTCAGAACCCCCTGTCCTCAATAAAATACTCTGCTTCAGCAACAGAGCATGTACTCGAATCCGAGAAATACTCTAACATGGATTTCGTAGCAGAGTCTTTAAGAACAGAAGAAAGAATAAAGAGAAGTAGCCTTTACCTGCATGTGGAGGAGGAGGTTTACACTAGATCATTATTCGACAATAATTTAAATTGGGGAGAGCCACTGAAGAAATCCATTATACTTTTAATATTGCTGCTGACAATCCTAGTAATAGTTTTAGCAACGCTTTATCTGCTTGAGCGTCGAGCATATTTGAAAGGATTTAACAATGTGCGAATCGAAATATTACGTTTGACGATTCCAGATAATCTGGATGTCGAAATGCAACACAAACTTAGAGTAACCAACCTCAAAACATCAGATATAAGTTTAAATTAAACCTCTGAAACACGTTTTCTTGTTGCGACACGAGAAATCGGAATGGGCAGGCATACTAATGGTTGCGGTAGCCCTACTTGGAGGAATATTATTTTTTAAGGAAACACTCTATATGCTTCCCTTAACAATGCTTTTATTAATGATCATGGTCGTATATGTCTTATTTAACTCTAGAAGAAAGAATTCTATTAACCATTCTTCCGGAAAAACCGAGTAAGAGAATAAGACCAGCCCAGATAAGTATGTCGAGCAGCAGGAATAAGGGTTCAATCTTAACCTCAACATATTTCGCAGATTCAACATCTATAACCTGTGTTATGAATGGAAGTGGGAGGCCGTTTCTAACATAGTGATAGGGTTCTGAAGGACTGTACAAGCCGATTAATCCTGTCACTATGGTTATAATAAGGGCTTTCAGCACCAGTATCACCATTCTACGTATGGGTCCTCCATGCTTCTCCAAAGCTTTAAGCTATGAAAATCGTCAGGAATATTAATCTTACTGAGCAATATTAGAGAACAGAAAATGGAGCTTGAAGAGGCGCTGAGAAAATTTGAAAACATGAGTAAGAGCAAGACTATTGAGCTTTGCGAAGGCACGTATGAGAAGCTAAGAAAGGAACCCTCGCTCCTGAGGCTTAACAGTGAAAGAACCTTGGTGGTTGGCGACCTTCATGGAGACTTAGAATCTTGCTTAAACGCTTTTCGACTCACAGATAATCTTGAAGATGCTAGAATCGTGTTCCTAGGAGATTATGTTGACAGAGGTCCGTACCAGAGCAGTGTCATAAACCTTCTCCTACAGAAGAAAAAAGACAACCCGGATAGAATATTCCTCTTGAGAGGAAACCATGAAACGCCTTCAATGAATCTCTCATACGGTTTCGTAGATACGCTGATAAGAAAGTTCGGGAAAGATTATGAAGGTGTTTACAATGCTTATTTGAAGGTTTTCTCCGAAATGCCTTTGGCTGCGACAGTCGACAATAGAATAATACTGGTACATGGAGGATTAGCAAGAGGAGTTGAAAAGCTTGAGGAACTGGGGGAAACCGGTAAAGGAGGAGTTGAGCCTAAGGACCCCAAGATTTTCGAATCCCTCTGGAATGATCCTTCCGAAAACATTGAAGGCTTCTCCCATAACCCTAGAGGACCAGGAGTATACTGTTTCGGCAGTAAGGCTCTTGAAAGATTTCTGAAAAATAATAATCTTAGAATGATGATCAGGAGCCATGAGCCTGTGTTTCAAGGCTACCGTGTTCTCTTCAACGGGATTTTAATAATTGTATTTTCATGCAGGTTTTATGGAATTGAGCCGGCAGCCTTATATTTGAAGGATGATGAAGCTGTTTTCAAAAGTTTAAAGTAAAAAAGGAGTATAGTTGATTTTCGCCAAGTAGAAATATGGTTCAAGCGCCAAGTTAAGCTTATAAACATGTTTTAGCGTAACATGTTGAAATGAGTTCCGAAATAAGCATGGAAGATTTCAAGAAAATTAAAATGGTCGTTGGAACAATAGTTTCAGCCGAGAAGGTTAAGGGCTCGGAGAAGCTTTTGAAGCTCCAAGTAGATCTAGGGCAAAACATTGTGAAGCAGTCGGTGGCAGGCTTAGGAACATACTATACTCCGGAGCAACTTGTTGGCAAGCAGTATGTCTTTGTTACAAACCTTAAGCCAGCTGTTCTAATGGGCCAAGTTTCTGAGGTAATGGTGCTTGCCGCTGTCGAAGGCAAGAACAGAGTCTCTCTAATATGTCCAGACAGCAATATTTCGAATGGCTCCCCAGTAACTTAGGTCATTAGGCTTTCAAAATTCTGTATCCCGCGGCTTTTCTCAGCCTGTTTTGTATAGCCATTCCTATACCTTCCTCCGGGAAGCCTTCAGCTATTATTATGCTAGGGTTCATCCTGTCAAGGTTTCTCAGTGCAGAGTAGATCCTTCTAGCCACAAGGTCGAGCCTAGCCCTAGGGGCAAGCACCTCCACAGTAACCTGCTCAGGAAGTTTTTTAGCAGTCTCCTCCGAAACCATGCAACCAACTTTCAAACCTTTTTCCAAGCATTCTTCAACTATCTCAACTATTCTCAGAGCAACCTTCTCGTAATCTCCCTCCACGATGATCATGTCCGCCTTAGGTGCATAATGCCTGTACTTCATGCCAGGGGAGGCTGGAACCCCTTCAAACCCGCCAGATATTATTGAGGGATGCACTTCTACATCGCCCAAGTATTTTCTTAGGATTTCGACGGGGATTGGACCGGGTCTAAGGATGACAGCCTTACTTTCAGTAACCTCAATCACAGTCGATTCAACACCTATGAATGTTTCCCCAGCGTCAATTATCATGTCTATTTCACCATTCAAATCCTCGTAGACATCCTCAGCATTTGTTGGGCTCGGTCGACCTGAAAGGTTTGCACTGGGAGCTGCTACAGGAGAACCTAAACATTCGATAAGACCTAGAGCAACATTGTGAGCAGGCATCCTGACAGCAACGGTTTCAAGACCTGCTGAGACAGTGGAGGGCACTCTGGGAGACCTAGGAACAACTATAGTCAATGGGCCGGGCCAAAGCTCCCCTATAAGTTTCTCGACTCTTCTCGGAACACTTGGAGAAACACTTCTAAGCATTTCCATACTTGAAACATGCACTATAACAGGGTTGTCTGGAGGCCTTTTCTTAGCCATGAATATTTTCAAGGTGGCTTCTTTGTTGAAAGCATCAGCCCCCAAGCCGTACACAGTTTCTGTGGGAAATGCCACAAGTCCACCTGATTTCAGGATAGTCGCTGCCTCCTGAAGCACCTTCTTTGAGGGGCGATGCTTATCAGTCTTAAGAACTCTTGTCAGCAACCAATGTTATAGGGATTACTTAGCTCGTTAATAACATTTTTCTTCTAAATGCTCAACTGCTATGGTATATTAAGCCAAGGAATAATTTAAGAGTGGGTAACCAAATTATAAAAGAAATGGCTGTTGAAATAATTAGCCTTACTGACGCGAATCTTATCGAAGCTCCGGAATGGGAGGGATATCCTTTCAGCTGCAAATACTGCACATACTGGGAGTTTCCAGAAGAGCAGGAAGGTTCTTCTAGGGAGAGTAGGGAGGAAATGCTGGCTAAGAAGCTTAACTGGTTGAGAAGCGTGAGAAACGCGTTCGGCGAATGTGGAAGGATAATGTATTGGGATAGAAAGCCCATCGGCTATGCATAGTATGCTCCTCCAAAGATGCTTCCGCTTTCAGCTAAATACTCATCTGGACCACCTAGCGAGGATGCAGTATTGATCTCATGCCTTTTTATTGCTCAGAAGGAATACAGGGGGCGGGGGCTTGGCAGCCTGCTTCTGCAAAGCATAATCAAGGATTTGAAAGCAAGAGAGTTGAAGGCTCTTGAAACCTTCGCCAGAAAGAATAATCCTAGCAACCCATCTGGGCCGATGAAGTTTTATCTGAAAAACGGGTTTAGAGTGTTTAGGGATGACCCGGAATTTCCATTAATGAGACTAGAATTATAGGGGGCAACAACATTTTCTGCCAAGTATCCTCTAACTAACTTTTTACCTTAGCCCTTATATTTCCAGTTTTAGCCTAACATATGAAAACATGTTTGTTAAAGGTAAACATAATTCAGCAACTGGTTTTGAAAAAGGTTTTTAGGTTTAAATGCAACTTTTAAGCCAGCAACGTAGCCGGCGTTAAACAAATGAAAGTGAGAGTGTTCATACAGAGGCTTCGCGAAACCAAGGTTTTAGACTTAGATGAAAACAGCAAGATTGAGGATCTTCTTAAAACCCTCGGGATAAGTCTGTCTGAGGTGGTGCCGGTTAAGAATGGGGTTATCGTTACTGAAAAAGAAGTTATTAGAGAAGAGGATGAGATTAAGCTACTAAGCGTTGTCTCAGGCGGTTGAAACATGGTTTGTAAAGATTGCGAGAACAAGGCTGTCTACGTTTCTTTAAGCGGGAAAAATCTTTGCCAGAAGCATTTCAAAAAGTATTTTGAAACCAAGGTTATCAGCACCATTAAGAAACATGGTTTAATCGAATACGGGGAGAAGGTTCTGGTAGCCTGTTCAGGTGGGAAGGACAGCACAACCCTTCTAAGCTTTCTATGGAAGCTTATGAAGAATAAGCGTGAAAATCTTGCAGCAATAGCTGTGGACGAGGGCATAAGTGGGTATAGGGATTTGAAGCTTAAAGGACTAGTTAAATTCTGCGAGGAGAACAATATACCTCTTTACACTTACTCCTTTGAAGAAAACTATGGTTTCACGCTTGACGAGGCTGTTAAAATATCTAGGGAGAACAGGCTTAACATAAAGCCATGCTATATTTGTGGAGTACTTAGAAGAAACCTGATAAACGTTTTCGCGAGAAGACTGGAGTTCTCCAAAGTTGCTACAGGCCATAACCTTGATGATGAGTCACAGACAATCTTGATGAACTATCTACGTGGAAACCCCGCACTCCTAGCTAGGCTCGGCCCCAAGACCGGTATAATCAGTGACGAGGGTTTCGCCCAGAGGGTTAAACCCTTTTACTTCTGCACCGAGAAGGAGGACACTATCTATGCTATTCTCAACGGTATTGAAGTTGATTTTATTGAATGCCCCTACCATGTTGAGAACTATAGGCTTGAGATAAGGGATTTCCTTAACAGGCTTGACTCTATTGTGCCAGGTGTTAAACATGGTCTTGTAAACAATTTTCTTAGGCTCCTTCCGCTTCTGCGAAGAGAATATGCTTCTCAGAGAATAGGGCGTTGCAAGATTTGTGGAAATCCTTCAGCAGGAGAGGTTTGCAGAGCATGCATGCTGAGAGAAAGAATCAAGCCGTTTCTGGAGGAAAAAGGCAGAGAGCATCGTGACAAACAATGATATCCCCCTTTATTTTTCCCGAGAACAGGCTTAGGCTTGCTTGGCTGATCAGAGATAACGGTTTCTCTGTAAGAATACACGGCTACGAGTATCTGGTTGCTTATGGAAACAGGTTTCTATGCTTAATACTTCTCCAGCCAACTGATATGACTATTCTTGTCAAAGAGTTTAAATGGCTAGATGAGTCTCGCAAGCTGATTAGGAAGATTATAGAGTTAATCAGAACAATGGACGAGAGATCTAGGATAGTTGTCTATTAAGCAATGAATCTTTTTAAACCCTGATGATTGCTTAAACCTCTATATGCAGAATTTGGAGAAGCCGTTCCTACTGGACACTACGTTGAGAGAGGGCCTTCAGACCCCGGGAGTATACTTTACTCTAGAGGAGAGAATAACGATAATACGGGAGCTCGACAAGTCAGGCATAGATCTTGTTGAAATAGGATCACCCTACACGGGTGAAGGCGAGAGAAAAATCGTGGAGGAGTTAAGCCGGCTGGAGACTAAAACCGTTAAAGTAGCTCATTGCAGAGCCCTTGAGTCGGATGTGGACACGGTTCCCGATGGTGTTGAATGGGTTGCACTCTATCTCTCCCCTGCTGACAGGCATTTGGAAGCAAAGTTTGAGAAGATAGTGAATAAGAAAGAGTTCGTTTTAACACAGGTTCCTAAAGCCATCAGGTATGCTAAGAACAGGGGTTACAGAGTACGGTACACGGCGGAGGATGCTTTCAGAGCCGACCCGGTTTTTCTGAAGCAGGTTGTCGAGAAGGCTATTGAGGCTGGAGCAGACTCCATAAGCCTTCCAGATACTTCAGGCGGATCCTCGCCGACAGACGTTAGGAGAATATACGGGGAGATAAGCAGGTTTCTAAGAGAAACGGGTTCGAAAAGCATGATAGAAGCACATTTCCATAATGACATGGGCATGGCTCTCGTGAACACGTTAGAGGCATGGATGAACGGGGCCAAGATACTCCATGGCACTGTCAATAGCCTAGGTGAGAGAGCAGGCATACCAGATATACTCGTCTTAGCCACATGGATGAAGGTTAGGTTCGGATACGAGTATGATTTAGCTAACCTGCTTAGGCTTTCTGAATACGTTAGCAAGATCTCGGGGATGGAGATACCTTCTAACAATCCGGTTTCAGGGAGAAATGTCTTCACTCATACTGCTGGAACACATCAGAAGGCAGCTTTCAGAGACCCATTGACATACCAGGCTTTCGACGCAAGCATAGTTGGAAGGGAGAGTGGTTTCGCCTTGGGACCGATGGTTGGAAGCGAGGGTGTGAAAGCAGCCTTGAAGAAGAAGGGTGTGAAAACCGAGGATCTCGACGAGAAAACTTTTGAAGAGATAAGGGACAGGATTAAGGCAGCATATCTTTTGCATGGCAGAGGGGCATCTGCTCTCGAAAACATTATTATAGCTGAAGCCCTTAACAAGACCGGGCTTGTGGAGATAACCCTGCCGGAGAGCCTTTCAGCCCAAATACTCGTGGATGTTGAAAGCATGGGAGACAAGGATTTCGAGGACTTCTGCAGAGAACTGCTCTCAAGAGACAGGAGTGTTACCGAGATAATTGAAATATGGGGCTCCTCCTTCGACTATATTGTTAGGGTCGACGAGGTTTCAAGCCTTAAGGAGCTGGATAATGTTGTCAACAGCTTTAGAAGAGCAAAAGGGGTTTTAAGAACAGAAACCCTTATCACAGGCAAGAAGATAAAATAATGCCTCAAATCAGAATCATCGACATTACTCTAAAATCTTCAAGCAAGTATCTCTACAAATGTCTGGCTCCAATACCTTTCAGGAAGTATGGAAAAAGGGTAGAATACTAAAGACTGCGGTTCCAAAAGGTTTTCATAAGAAGATCTTACTTTTTGACAACGATATCGTGGGTCAAATCGAATATGCGCCTTCAGAAGCTTCAGCCTACCCCATATTTGGTGAAGACATAATTGTTGTGAACTGTATATGGGTTTTAAGAAGGGCTAAGGGACATAGTTTTGGAAAACTACTTTTAAACAATATGATTAAAAGCGAGGAAAAAGCGCTTGGATTCGTAACTATTGGGTTAGAAGGACACTGGAGCCCATGGTTCAAAAAAGAACATTGGGAGCAACTCAGTTTTAAATCAGTGGATTCCATCAGAGTTAGGCATGCAACGAAGCATACGGATTGGTGTTTCAAAATACACTTAATGTGGCTCCCAGTAGTTAAGAATGCAAGCCCCCCAAAGTGGGATAAGCAGAAGCTTCTTAAAGGCGTAGAATTCTGCCTAGCCCATCCTCTTTACAATTCAGAAAGACTGAAGATTAAGGAAATTTTAAAGGAGGCTTAGTTATCAGGCATATCCTTCAACTCCTGTTTTTTACTTTAAAATAAAAGGTTAAATCAGATACTCGTCAGCTTTCTCGCATGCTCATCGGTCTGGTAAGCGACACGCATGACAATTTGACGATGATTGAGAAGGCGGTATCTTTCTTTAACAGTAGGAATGTAAGCATTGTGCTTCACGCGGGGGATGTGATAAGCCCCTTCACCGCCAAGAGGTTTAAAGAATGTAGAGCGAAGCTAACCCTTGTCTACGGTAATAATGATGGAGATAGGAGTAACCTTCAGAAAGCCTATTCGGAGATAGGTGCACAGTTCTACTGGCCGGCAGCTATGCTTGAGCTAGATAGCAGGAAGATGCTTGTCTTGCATGGAGAGGATTTGAAGCTTGTTGAGGAAATCGCTGGTAAAAATATGTTTGACTTGATTGTATCGGGGCATACTCATGAGCCAAACTTAAGGAAAATAGGTGGGACACTCTGGGTTAACCCTGGCGAGGCATGTGGATACCTAACTGGGAAATCGACTGTTGCATTATACGATTCCTCTAAGCATGAAGCAGAAATTTATGAGGTCTAATTAGGCAAAATCTTATATAAAGCATCTTCCAAAGGGGCTGAGAAATGGGCGAAACGATAGTTCAGAAACTGTTCAGAAACAGGCTTGGAAAGCCAGTGAAGCCTGGTGAAATAGTGGTTGTAGACATCGACTTGGCTTACGCGCATGACGGAACAGGCCCCTTGGCTATAGATGCTTTCAAAGAACTAGGTTCAAACAGAGTTAAGGATTCTTCAAAGATAAGGTTCATCATAGACCATGCTTCCCCGAGTCCGAACGAGGGAGCTTCAAACCTCCAGCTTAAGCTCAGAGGCTTCGCTAAGGAGAACACTATAAAGATGTACGAGGTTGGGGAAGGAATATGCCATCAAGTCATACCTGAAAACGAGAATCTTAAGCCAGGCATGTTTATAGTTGGCGCTGACTCTCACACCGTGACCCTAGGTGCCTTCAGCCTTTTCGCAACAGGCATAGGCTCAACAGACCTCGCAGAAGTAATGACCTCTGGAAAACTCTGGTTCAAGGTGCCAGAGGCAATGAAAGTTTCTCTACACGGAGGCTTAAAGCTAGGAGTCATGTCCAAGGATTTGGTCCTGAGGATAATAGGAGATGTTGGTGCTGACGGCGCAACCTACATGAGCGCAGAGTTTCAGGGAGATGGTGTAGAAACACTGTCAATGGCCAGCAGGATGACAGTGTGCAACATGGTTGTCGAGATGGGAGCTAAGAACGGCATCTTCCCATTAGATGAAGTAACGATGAAGCATGTTGACACGAGCGGTTTGAGGGACAAGAGCATCTTCAAGCCTGACGAGAATGCTGAGTACGCTATGAGCCTCAGCTATAAGCTTGACGAGCTTGAACCCATGGTGGCAGCACCCCACAATGTTGACAACGTTAAACCCGTTAAGGAGCTTGAGGGGCTGGAGGTAAACCAAGTTTTCATAGGTTCTTGCACTAACGGCAGGGAAGAAGACTTTGAATTAGCTGCGAAAATACTTTCAAAAAAGGGCGTTAAGAAAGGCGTTAGATGCATTGCGATACCTGCTTCAAGAAGGATCTTCCTAAACCTGCTTAGAAACGGGATTGTAGACAAGCTTGTCTCAGCGGGATGCACAGTAACCCATAGCACCTGTGGCCCATGCTTAGGAGTACACTTCGGCATACTGGGCTCAGGAGAGGTGGCGGTTTCAACCTCCAACAGGAATTTCAAGGGGAGGATGGGTAATCCTGAATCAAGCATATACTTGGCAAGCCCCGCTACGGCGGCAGCCTCGGCGGCTGAAGGAGTTATAACAGATCCTAGAAAGCTTATAGGAGGTTGATGAAGTATGATCATAAGGGGGAGAGTCTGGATTCTGGGAGACCATATCAATACAGATGTCATAATACCTGCGAAATACAAGTTTAGAACAGGAGACTTCAAGGAGCTTACGAAACATGTTTTCGAAGACCTTGATCCAACGCTGGCTTCAAAAATATCTAAGGGAGACATTGTGATCGCTGGAAGAAACTTTGGAATGGGATCGAGTAGGGAGCATGCTCCCAGGGTAATCAAGGAAGCAGGAGTCTCAGCAATAGTTGCATGCTCGTTTGCAAGAATATTCTTCAGAAACGCGATAAATGTTGGGCTCCCCGTCATAGAAGTTAAAGATGTTAATAAAAGTTTCAAACAGGGGGATATAGCCCTCATAGACTTTGAGAAAGGGGCTGTTAGAAACGAAACTACTGGTGTTGGGCTGAAATTCTCACCTTACCCGGAATTCATAATGAACATGATGAAGGCAGGAGGACTTGCTGTATATAGGAAAAGCCTTAAAGCTTTAGACATGCCTTAAAAACCTGGCTTGAAAAATCATTGTCAATGCTTCTTGACCATTAGTCGAGGAAGCAAGAAATAAATATGGTATTCCTAGGTTAATTAATCATGGCAACTCCGAATTCAAACGAGGTTTTCGAATCCGTTTCTCACCCTCTGCGCATAAAGATTTTAAAGCTTCTCGCCAAATCTCCGATGGGTTTCAGCGAGCTTAAGAATACTCTTGGAATTGAAAGCAGTGGGGAACTTTCCTTCCATCTGAATAAGATGAGAAGCCTGTTGGATAAAGATTCAGAAGGCCGGTATGTGTTAAACAAGACCGGTTATGCCGCGCTTGAAGCCGTTAGAAGCTTGGAGAAGCATGGTTGGTATACCCGAGCCTTCTACTTTAACTTGGTTGCCTTCGCCTTAGTGAATATCTGGACATACTTAAGCTTCTCCCTCAGCACACGTTTCCTAATTGTTCTAGCACTATCCTCCCTATGGATCGTTTTCTACTCATACTGGACAATAGTTCGTAGAAAAGCCTTCTTAAGGTATGGAGCAAAAACGGAAATTGAAAATTAAGTAAGTCATCGAAGTATTTTTAAAAGTTTTCAATCTTATTAAGAATCATGTCGTATAGCCCCACGTCACACCTCCATCCTGATTCGATGAGTTTTCTAAAAGCCCCTCTAGCTTCATCCTTTCCAATCTCTCCTTTCCACAGCATCCTAAGTATTATCGCATAACTTCCCTCCTTCTTCACACCATGAAGTTCGGCGACACTTCTCGCCACAGGGTCATCAACGATAGCTATGCCATCCAGCTCCTTTGACAGACTGATAACCTCCGCCTCTCCAGCATGTATGTCCATGTGGGTAGAAATTAACTTAACTAGGTTATCAGAGGGCTTTTTCACCAAAATCACCCCCCTCTTCACCAGCTCCTCGGTTATAACCGCATCGCCAAAACCCTTCGCCTTACCGACTTCCACAACCTCTGCGTAGACAGACGGGGTGATGTACTTATCACCCTCAAGCCTTTCAACCATCCAAGCCAGCCCCGCTTTAACGAGATGTATCAGCGGGCTTGAATTAAAAATGAATTTCAAGCCACTTTCCGCTTTATCCGCCGAATTTCCTTTTCCAAGTCTTCCGGTGAAACCTTTACCCATGGTATCTTCCTTCCATTTAGCACTTCCAAAAACTCCCTTAGGGACACGCCTGCGATTTCAGACGCTTTCCACACGGAGGCTTTTCCAGATATGACCAGCCCTACCGCCTTCTCCAGCCGCCACTGTTTCAAGCCCAGAGCTAAGAGCTTCCGGGCTACAGGTGATTTCTCAGTACCTTCTTCACGAGCAATCTCCTCAATAATCTTAGCCGTGTCTTCATCTATCTTTACCGAAAGTACTTCGCTCATGGTATACTTTTTATTAAATCTTATACTTAAGCCTTTTGCTGCAGGTTCATGACAGAAGTTGTGCGAAGCTTTAGATGGAGTTAGAAGTATCACGCGCTATAATGTCTGGAAAGTAACGCGGCCATAGGGAGCTGGAAGGAAAGACATAAAAGAGAGCCGGCGGGGCTTTTTGGCTTAAGCTGCATCGCCAGCTTGAGGAGGGAGAACGTGGAATGGAGGAGAGTAGTGATGAAGACCAAGGGCACAGAGAAGCTGTACGAGACCCTAGGCTTGGCTTTGCCAAGTGCCTCCGAATGCCTCACTTTACCGGCAGATGAACTTTTAAGCCGTTTAGGAACTTCTTTAACCGGGCTTTCTTCTGGCGAAGCGGAGAAGCGGCTGAGATTTTTCGGCTATAATGAGCCTGTTAAAAGAAGAAAGAGAACTGTCGCTGTAGAGTTTCTTTCCCATTTTCACAGCCCGTTGGTAATCATACTGTTGATCGCAGGCCTTATTTCAGGTTATTTCGGCGAAACCGTTAATACTCTTATTATATTTTCAATCGTGTTTTTCAGCGTTGTACTCGATTTCATCCAGGAGTATAAGGCCGAGAAGGCAGCTGAAATGCTGAGGGAGAGGGTGATGACTACAGCCACGGTGGTTAGAGATGATGCAAAGCGCGAGATTAAGATAATTGAAATAGTTCCAGGCGACATCGTAGACCTTTCAGCCGGCGACATCGTCCCGGCGGACGCGAGAATAATCAGTGCGAAGGATCTTTTCGTAAGCGAATCAGCGTTAACAGGGGAATCTTTCCCGGTTGAAAAGACCGGGGCACCGTTGAAATCAGCTGACGCACCGATTGGTGAATGGAGCAATTACCTCTTCATGGGGACATCGGTTTTAAGCGGAGTTGCGACCGCAGTTATAGTGAAGACCGGAAGCCTCACGGAGTACGGGAAGATTGTGAAAAGGCTTGTTGAAAGAAGACCGGTGACAGAATTCGAAAGAGCAGCTCGAAGCTTCAGCTCTATGATAATGCAAGTAACCCTTCTACTCGTCCTTTTCGTCTTCTTCGTGAACGCTCTTTTCCAACGCGGAGTTCTAGAGTC
>Ga0078972_1000934_pt1 | contig 117527 bp, 113 predicted proteins | sample YelNatPaOPGAMG01_FD_67568 | JGI IMG/M metagenome (GOLD analysis project Ga0078972, IMG submission 67568) | Hot spring thermophilic microbial communities from Obsidian Pool, Yellowstone National Park, USA - OP-RAMG-01 (SPADES assembly) (version 2) | ecosystem: Environmental > Aquatic > Thermal... | reverse complement strand
TTATATCTACGCCTTTAGGGATATTTGAGAAATTATCTTTTTATTGTGTTATCAGGCCATTCGAAGTATACCATTCTCTTTTTCCTGATTTCAGGATAAGCGAACCAATCAGATACGCAGATAGCTATGTTTTCAGTTTGCAGAGAAGATAATAATGATATTTCATTGGAGGTATTGAAATACAAGTAAATTGGCAGTATATTAATTATATAGAGTCTGAAATCATGGAAAAAAGGAAGAAAGGAGTCAGGATATGCCGACCTATGTGTATCGCTGCAAATCATGTAATTATGAATTTGAAGAGTTCCAGTCAATAACTGCTGAGCCATTAATTGTTTGCCCCAAGTGTGCTAAATCTTCATTAAAGAGGTTACTAACTCCAGGCGGAGGTTTGGTTTTCAAAGGAAATGGTTTTTACCTGACAGATTATAAAAAAGCTGGAACATCGAGCAATTCCTCTTTCTCGTCGGGTGACTCAAAATCCGATGGTAAAGCCGGAGAAAGCAAGGCTCAAAAAGCTAAGGCAAATTAGAGAATATTTATCTGAATACAAGTTTTTCCAGGTGTGATACCTCTATTAGCAAGCGGTTACATCAAAGCCTTCTTTTTTCAGCAAGTTAGCGGCTTCGTCAGCTATTGTGCGATTTTCAAAGCATAATTTGAAAGTTCCTCCGTGTCCTTCGCGTACCTTCAGCAACTCTAAGTCCTTTATATTAATGCTGTTCTGAGCCAGGATATTTGTCATTCTTGCCAGAGAGCCCGGTTTGTCTTCCAGATAAACAGTTATTTCAAAAAGAGGAGAGAAGAATCCCTTAATCGAGCGAGGTATTTTTGCACGTAGATTTCTCGAAGATTGGAACTCTCTTGATAGTCTCGCCGGATTTTTTCCCAACGTTTTTTCGATCTTCTGCAGTTCATTTATATAGAGATCAAGCGATTTTTTTACTTCATTTTGATTTGTCCCAAGAATTTCTTGCCAAATATCAAAAGGACTGGAAGCTATTCTTGTCATATCCCTGAACCCACCGCCAGCAAGGGTTAGATAGAACCGGGCATGAGGGTGCTTTTTGCCGACTGTATTCATTAATGCTACTGCAGCAAGTTGAGGTAGATGACTTATTGCAGAAACTACGCTGTCGTGAACGGATGGATCTATTGTTATTACGTGGGCTTCTATTGAGCGTAAAAAATTTGCCAGCTTCTTTAAATTAGCTCTCTTTGTTTTTGAGTCAGGAGTTAAAATGTAAATCGAATTCTGGAAAAGCAGAGGATGTGCAGCTTCTATTCCCTTAGATTCCGAGCCAGCCATAGGATGTCCGCCAATGAAATTTCCATTTCTAAAAAATTTTTGTGCCATTGCCACAATTTTTTTCTTAACACTACCAGTATCTGTTACAATTGCATCTGGGTTTACACTTTCTGCTATTTTTGGTAGCAATTTAACTATTGAAGAAATAGAAGTGGCAATGATAACTAGGTCAGCATTGCGTACAGCTTTACTTACAGACAGCTCAGGTGTATTGATGGCATGGCGCTCAAGTGCTCTTTTTAGCACTTTCTGTTTATCCACACCAGTAATTTGTACATTAGGAAAATGCTGTCTTATTGCAAGGGCGAGCGAACCGCCTATTAATCCGACACCGATTATAGTTATTTTTTTAAAATCGGATTTTGCATTTCCATCGATAGAATCATTCTTCATTCGATATTACGACCTATTGCTTGTGCGATAATACGAATTTCCTTCATTAGTTGCTCAAATTGTTCAGGGAACAACGATTGAGCGCCGTCAGATAGTGCATGGTCTGGATCATGATGTACCTCAACCATAACTCCGTCTGCACCTGCTGCTATTGCTGCGCGTGCCATAGGTATTACCTTATCCCTTATTCCTGTGCCATGTGACGGATCGGCTATAATTGGTAGATGGCTTTTCTTTTTTACAACAGGTATGGCACTTAAATCCATTGTATTTCGTGTGGAAGTTTCGAATGTTCTTATTCCTCTTTCACACAAAATTACCTGTTGATTACCGCCAGACAGAATATATTCTGCTGCCATTAACCACTCATCAATTGTTGCAGATATTCCTCTCTTCAGCAAGACCGGTTTAGATGCCTTGCCAAGTTCTTTGAGGAATGTATAGTTGTACATATTTCTTGCACCAACCTGTAATATATCAGCGTACTTTTCAACCAGGGGAATTTGCGTCAAATCCATAACTTCCGTTACAACCTTCAACTTAAACTCATCTGCAGCAGAGCGCAAAAACTTAAGTCCCTGTTCACCTAATCCCTGGAAAGAATAAGGCGATGTCCTCGGCTTGAATGCTCCTCCTCTTAGGATCTTTGCTCCTGCGTTTTTCACCTGACCTGCTATTTTAAATATTTGCTCTTCGTTTTCAACAGCACAAGGTCCCGCCATAACAACAATTTCGTTGCCACCAATTTTTATTCCGGCAACATCGATAATAGAACCTTCACGCTTAAACGCTCTGCTTGCTAGCTTGTAAGGTTCGGTAATACGTATTACTTCCGCAACACCAGGCAATAATTCAATTTGCCGATGATCAAATTCGGGATGTACACCAATTGCTCCCAGCACTGTGTGTTGTACACCTGTTGATCGATGAACCCCAAAACCATGCTCCTTAAGTACTTTTGTTATTTTTTCAATTTGTTCTTCGGTTACGCCCTGTTCTAAAACGATTACCATAAGAATTTCTACGCTTATATTATTTATTGAAATTAATCATATCTATCTAATTTGAATTTTTCACCTAAATACAATTTTCTTGCTTCTGGGTCACTTGCCAAAAATTCCGCTGTACCAAATTTTAATATCTTTCCTTCAAAAAGTAAATAGGATCTATCCGTTATAGAAAGTGTTTCATGAACATTGTGATCAGTAATTAAAACGCCGATATTGCGCTCTTTCAGCTTTTTAACAATGCTCATGAGATCTTCTACAGCTATTGGATCTATACCTGCAAAAGGCTCATCAAGCAGTATGAATTTAGGATCCAGGGCCAGTGCTCGCGCAATTTCCGTTCGACGGCGTTCTCCGCCCGAAAGAGCATATCCTTTATTGTCTGCTATACGCGTAAGACCGAATTCCTCAAGAAGTCTGTCGCACTTTTCTTCCTGTTGTTGTTTAGTAAGTGATGTTGTTTGAAGAACGGCAAGTAAATTTTCTCGTACAGACAATCCTCGAAATATTGATGGTTCCTGTGGTAAATAGTTAATTCCCATTCTAGCACGAATGTACATAGGTAAATTCGTTATTTCGTTGCTATCAAGAAAAACTCTTCCACCATCAGGACGTATCATCCCAACAATCATGTAAAATGTTGTAGTTTTTCCTGCGCCATTAGGACCCAGTAAACCTACTATTTCACCTTGTTTTACATTGATTGATACGTCGTTTACTACCGTGCGCTTTTTATAGCGTTTGATCAGTTGTTCAGATTTAAGCTCGAGTCTGTGTGTAGCACATGAATCATCTTCTTTTATCTGGTTGTATTCAGTTTGTGTAATGATGCGTACTCTCGGTTTTATTTTGACTGAACCAGATTTTCTCCGCCTAATATTTTTCGTGTCCTTATTTATTTTTCTTTTTACTGCCATATTTTTAGTTACCTGTTAAAAACAAACCTTCTCTTCTGGGTTTATTAGTGTATACTCTAAATCCATCTAAATTAATCTGCTCTTCCTTTCCGAGTATAATTTTTTCAGGAATATACTGTCCCTGAACACCTCCACTTACTCTAATGCAATCTACCTCATTCTCAATGAAATCTATTACTATTCTATCTCCGCTCGACTTATTGGCGCCATTGGGCTTGTTATCATCAAATAAATAGTATAAACTATTTGCGGTTTTGTTTGCTTCTATTCTTTCAAGCCTATTCTCTCTGAAGTAGAATGTCAATTCCTTTGCACTCAGTTGATTGTATCTGTTTTGGTACAGACTGTCGGTCTCTGATATAGCAAATGCATGGCGTTTTACGAGCATAAGTGAGATTTTCTTGTTTTCCAAAAAAATATGAATTGTATCACCGGTAAACTGATGTTTCTCAACCCAGATTACAGGATTATTATGAAGAATTATATGACCTTTCTTAGTATAGTAAATGGCGTACTCACAACGTGAAGCCATATTGTCTTTTACCATTTGCACATTGTTGATTGCTACATATCGTTCCAGAGTGTCCTGGAATGACTCCATAATTTCACTGATTATAACTGTAGTATCTATGGTTCTATCTGTTGTGTCAATTTGTACCATACGTGGATTTTTGGGAATTATAGAGTAATTACTATTTCTTATGTGTACTAAGGAATCTCCGAATATATTAGTTTTATTAATCCTATCGAAGATACTTACATTTCCGACAGCAATTGACTTCGTTTCATCTTCGAAATATGTTAGTTTATCACAAAGTACAACAGAAGAAGTATCTACAAGCTTTACATTGCCAATAAAGAGAGCTTTCTTTTCATCTGCAAAATACTTACCGTTATTTGCTGTCAAAGTTGTTCCAGCCTGGTAAAGTTTTATTTCATTCAATCCTTCTATTATTTTTGAATCACCGTAATAGATACCTTCCGGTGTTGTAATAGTTACGTCACCGCGTATTGCTTTTACATTGCCGTATAATTCAATTCTGTTTTGATTCATATATCTAATTGCACGGTCACACCATACTTTAACCAGAACGCCTTGTTCCGATTTCTGGACAAAGTGAACATTGCCGATTAGTTCTCTGACTTCTTCATTGCCCATTTTTTTCCCTTCGAGTCGGTCAGCAGATTTAAGTTCGATAACCTTGCTTTCTTGTGCATTTGAAATAATCCAAAAAATTGAAACAGTTACAATCAAACGATTATTTAATCTTAAGAAACTCATTCTGCTTTAGCCCGCCCTGTAACGCGGTATATTCGATAATCCTTTAAATTTTCATCAGATTCAAATCCATGACCATGTATTTTTTCTGTCTTTGTGGTAATGTCCACATATTCTGGTGTATATATCAATCTCCTGTTGTTATCCCAAAATAAATGCTCTGTTTTCATAATAGAAGAATCGCTCGAAACTACTACAACGTTTTTATGAGCTTCTAGATTATTTGTTGACTCATACACTAACCCTTTTTCACTGGTCAGTATAGAAGTTTGCTGTCCTTTCCTGTCATAGAAATGAACCTCGATACCACCATTCAAATCAATTTTTTGGCTGTGTTCATATACCATGACGTGACCGGCAAAAATTACGGCTATTATTCTCCCCGAATCTGATACAACAATTTTACTATTCCAGCTTTCTTGTTGAGGAAGGTTTTCCGCGTCGACTATTTGTACGACAGCGGGCTTTACCTTTTCTTCACAGCCTGTAGCATATAAAACCAGAGCAATTAATGTAAGTTTTAATATATAATTTAATTTCATGAAGAAGTTGCTCCACGTAATCCAGCTTCTACCAAATCATGCATATGAATCATACCTATTGGATGTTGATTTTCGTCGATTACTATTAACTGAGTAATCTTGTAATTTTCCATAATAGTTAGAGCTTGAGCAGCCAGTATATCCTTGCGTATAGTCTTTGGATTATGTGTCATTACTTGACTGACCACAAGGTTTGAAATATCTGTTGTGCGCTGTAGTAGCCTTCTTAAATCGCCGTCAGTTAAAATGCCGCATAAAACTCCCTTTTCATCAACAATGCAGGTTGCACCCAGTCTTTTAGAACTGATCTCAACAATTGCTTCAGAAAGTGGAACATTTTCTCTTACAATTGGAACATTCTCTCCACTTATCATCAGGGATTCGACTTTAAGCAGGAGTTGCTTACCCAAACTACCTCCCGGATGAAACATCGCGAAGTCTTCTTTTGTGAAATTGCGTTTTTGAAGTAAGGTAATTGCTAGCGCATCCCCTATGACAAGAGCTACTGTTGTTGAAGAAGTTGGTGCTAAATCGTAAGGACATGCTTCTTCCTTAACAGTTATGTCAAGCACTAGATCACTCTGCTTTGCAAGAAAAGAGTTCAAATTGCCAACTATTGCGATAAGTTTAACGCCAATGTGTTTTAATCTTGGCAATAATTCTTTAAGTTCTGCAGTATTACCGCTTTTCGATATGCAGATCACAATGTCGTTTGGAGTTACCATGCCAAGGTCTCCGTGCATTGCATCTGACGGATGCATGAAGGCAGAAGGTGTTCCAGTAGAATTCATAGTCGCTGCAATCTTGCGTGCTATTATTCCAGATTTGCCTGTTCCTGTGAGTACCACTCTTCCTTTTGCATTGTATATAAGGTTTACTGCTTCGGCAAATGACTCACCAATGCGACTTTCCAACTCCGATACAGCCTGAGCTTCAATTCTTACAATCTCTCTGCCTTTTTCAATGATGTCCTTAATATCTCTTAATTCCATAAAAATATGCCTTATTTGTAATTCTTTAGAATAAGTTCTATTACTTCTCTCACAGCTCCGTTACCACCACATTTACTGCACACATAGTGCACATTTTTTTTTACAGAAGGCATTGCATCTCTCGGTGCAGCTGAAAAACCAACACGATTAAGTACAGGCAAATCAAATTCATCGTCTCCAATATATGCTATGTTCTCATCTTTTAGTCCATACTTCTTTTTAATAGTTTCGTATGCCTCAAGTTTATTTTCAAGATTCTGGTAGACCTCTTCTGTTTCAATGTCAATTGCTCGTCTGGTAACTATTTTCGAAACACGTCCTGTTATAATGCCAATTTTAATACCAGCTCGTCTTAATTTTGCCAATCCGTATCCATCATGGATGTTAAATTTTTTCATTTCGTCGCCGTTCTCTGTATAATAAATTCCGCCATCTGTCATAACACCATCGACATCCAGAAGTAGGAATTTTATTTTCCTTAGTTTTCTTGTCAATAAAAATTTTATCATTCTATTTCTTATAATTTTTTATTGTTCAGAAAAGTTTCGCATTAGTTCTTCTATTGCTTTTACCTGTTTTACAAGTTTTTCAAGCAAATCCAGTTTTAATTGACTGGCAGAGTCGCTGAAGGCTTTTGGAGGATCAGGATGAGTTTCGACAAACAGCGCATCGCATCCTACTGCAACTCCTGCCCGTGCAATTGGAAATATAAACTCCGGCTGCCCCCCGCTCTTGCTCTTTTCAGCTGCAGGTAATTGCACAGAGTGAGTTACATCAAGTACGACAGGGTAGCCTGACTTTCGCATAATTGGTAGCGAGCGCATATCAACAACAAGATTGTGATAACCAAAGGTAGTTCCTCGTTCCGTTAATAAGATGTTATTGTTACCAGTTGAAGCTACTTTTTCAGCTGCCAGGTACATATCTTCTGGTGCGGAAAATTGACCTTTCTTAATATTAACTGCTTTTCCCGTTTTGCCTGCCGCCTTTAGAATTTCGGTCTGCCGACATAAAAAAGCTGGAATTTGTAGTACATCAGCAACTTCTGCTGCCATTTCTGCTTCACTGGTGGAATGTATATCCGTTAAAATTGGTATATCCAATTCTCTTTTAACCTCATCCAGGATTCTTAACGCATGTTCCTCGCCTATTGTAGTAAACGAATGTTCGCTGGATCGATTTGCTTTTTTATAAGAAGATTTGAAAATTAATGGAATATTATTTCTATCAGCAATCTTTTTTATCGTCTCTGCTGTGGAAATCGTAATTTCGCGGTTTTCAACAACACAAGGACCAGCTATGAGAACAAGCGGATTTCCACCGCCTATTTTTATAGATTTTACTATTACGACTTTTTGATTTTTTACCATAGCTCATTAAAAACATACAAAAAAAAGATAGAACAATCAAAAATAACAAATCTAAACCATTGAATTTCTTGCATATGCCAGTATATTCCATTATTTTAAAAATGATTTAACTATGACACTACACGCTTACGCAAAAATCAATATTGGACTACATGTACTGGGAAAGCGAATAGATGGTTTCCATAATATAGAAACCATCGTGAAGGAAATAGATTTATTTGATGTAATAGAGCTTGAACCCCATAAGTCGGTTGAAATGACAGCTGACTCAATTCTGGTACCAATTGATGAAAGTAATCTGTGCATGAAGGCTGCTCTTCTACTTCAAAGTGAGATGAAAGTAGAAGAGGGAGTAATGATACATCTCAAAAAGAACATTCCTGTTGGTGCAGGCCTGGGTGGAGGAAGTAGCGACGCAGCTACTGTATTGAGGGGATTAAATAAATTCTGGAACCTGAAATTATCAAATGAACGACTGGTAGAGTTAGCTGACCAAATTGGTGCCGATGTACCATTTTTCATTGAAGGTGGTTGTGCATATGCTACTGGAAAAGGAAATGTACTCGATCATTTTTCGCTGAATATTCCTTACTATATAGTAACTGTAACTCCCATAATTTATATTTCAACGAAATGGGCTTATAAAAACATTTCAGTTCATCGAGACGGAAAGGCAACGGACTTAAAAACAAAAATAACAAAACAAATCAGTAGTCCTGCCAAATTAAAGAGCATTGTTCAGAATGATTTCGAAGAACTGATATTTAAAACTTACCCTGAAGTTGAAAACGTGAAAAAGAAATTGCTGGATGCTGGAGCAGTTTTTGCACTCATGAGCGGAAGTGGTTCATCGGTTTTTGGTTTCTTTAAAGATGAACAAGACGCTGCTACTGCGATCTCTTCGTTCCCAGGAAATTACTGTACTTCAATTACAGCACCATCTTTCAAACCAATTCACTAGCCGAAGAACTTCGAAGTTGAGAGTCATTGCTTATATTGAAATAATTGTAGCTCTAGTCAATCCTCTAATGGCTCAATATGATGCTCCAGATGATTCCCTTTCCGTAAACACAGGTTTAGAAGCAAAATCTATAAATGACCCATCAAACATTTCTTTAGATACCTTAAGCCGGTCAGTTTATGTGGATACCACACAGAGTCCCGATACATCATTAGCAGCATTACCTAAATTAAGATTTATTCCTGGTATGGGCAAACTGCAATCTGGACTCGATGCAATTCCTGTTTTATCATACGAAGATATTCTTTGGAGCGATGCAAAATTCTTCGGTGAACTTGTCTGGCGCTTACCAGGATTTTTCTATAGAGATCTTGGAGAAGCGGGCAAATGGGGGGAACTTAATAGCATGTCAATAGATGGCAGGGGAATAAATATTTTTATTGATGGACATAGAATGAACGACCCTGTCACAGGAACTTATAATTTTTACGATATACCTCTTGAGTTTATAAACCAATTAGAATTAATTTCTGGCACAGAGGCAATAGGAAAAACCTATAATGGTGCGATGGTAATGAATTTTGTAACACACTACTATAATACTGTTAGACCAGTAACAAAAATTCGTTTTTTCCAGGACCCCCAAGGTACCCTTTTAACTGATGGACTATTTACCCAAAATATACTCAGTGGCTTGAACCTCATGGTAGCATTTACCCGACAAACTACCGAGGGAAGGTATGCCAATGCAAAACTCGATGCATGGAACATACGAACCAGGCTTCGTTATAATATATCGGAGCGACTGAACATCGCACTAACAGATTTTTATACTATGGCTGCTAATGGTTTAAATGGCGGAGTTGATAGGGCTTTTACCTCAAACATCTTTAATGAAGAAAGTGCTTTTGTAGAAAAATACCACACATCAGATAAACGCATTAAAAGGGACGTGTGGCTTTCAGCTGTTGGAAGATTGATTTCTATGACCTCACCTACTAATTTGACGATTTACTACAATAAACTGGAGAGGGAATACTGGAATAATGATGGTGGAAGAAATATTGATGATTCAACGAGAGTTTTTTCATGGGGACTTAGTCTTAGTCAGATTTTAAATTTGAATATTCTGACTGTAAATTTGGGGACGCAATGGGAAAGCACAAAGGTTGATTCAACGAGAACGTTAATGGCTCGCTTGCTTAAACAGCAAGTTTTATTTGCCACATCAGAACTTACCATCAGTAATCTTCTGATTCCCACATTTTCAGTTCGTTCTGTGAGCACCAAAGAGGACAAAAGTACTGATTTAGGAGTAAAAGTCAAATCTAAAATTGGAAACTGGTTAACGTTATCTGCAGAAAAAGCTTGGTACGATAGATTACCAACGATTCAAGAAAGGTATTGGCAGGATAGTACCTTAATTCGGCAGAAAGATATATTGAAGGAGAAAAATGAATTAATTCAGCTGCGTCTCGATATTAATTTAGGGAGTCACTTACAAATAACCGGAACCTCTTTTAGAAGAAACGCCAGGCATCCTGTAATATATAAAGCTTCCGAAACAGCATTTGGTATGCCCGCAATAGAGATCTTCAACATAGATAACATTACTTCCTATTGTAATACCGTTGGGTTACTGTGTCATCTATTAAATTTTGAGCTACGTGGTAATGTTTCATTTATGAAATATAAAGAAGGGGATACTTTAAAAAATATCCTGCCCAAGATTATAGCGGGTGGGGAGTTGAGCTATGCAGATAGGTTCTTTAATGATAAGTTAAACGCAAAATTAGGACTCCGCTGGCAATTTTTTGATAGACAGAATTCAAAAATGTTTGACGATCAAACTATTTCATACGTTGAAGGAAGTCCATACATTCTTGGTCGGGCTAATGTAATTGATCTTTTTGCTATTTTGAATATAGGCGATGCTATTGTATCTTTTTCCTGGAAAAACATTTTGGGAACGCAATATATGTTTTGCCCAATTTATCCTATGCCTGGAAGATTTGTGAGAGTTGGTGTGAACTGGACATTCACAGACTAGAGCATTTAAAATCTATGATAGATAAGCATCACATAGTTACCATATTTGGCAGTTCTCATCCAAAGGAGGGGGATGAAGATTACAAGCTTGCTTATGAATTGGGCAAGGAACTTGCTCTTGCAGGCTTTGTTATATGTAATGGTGGTTATGGAGGTACGATGGAAGCATCAGCCCGGGGCGCAAAAGAGGCAGGAGGTAAAACAATGGGAATTACCTTTGCAAATCCCTTTGGCAGAACAGCTAATGCCTGGATAGATGAAGAATTAATGCAATCTACACTTGTTAATAGGTTAATGAAGCTAATTGAGTTAGGTGATGCTTATATTGTATTAAAAGGTGGAACAGGAACATTATTGGAATTCGCTGCAATTTGGGAGTTTATGAACAAGCACCTTCTCAAAGAAAAGCCTATTATCTTACTGGGAAATTTTTGGATGAATGTTGTTAGGCTGATTGTAGATGAAGTATACAGAGAAACATCTAAGGATTCGATGAAATACATTCATTGTGTTCAGAGTCCACGTGAATGTGTTACCTTTTTGAAAACTTTAATCTGTGTTTAGGAGGATTTTAGAAAGGGCTCCTATTTCTTTACTACTTTTTCTATTACTTCGATCATAGCTTTTGCTGATTGATCCCATGTTAAAGATTGTGCGTACTCGAGTGCTCCGCGGGCGAGTTTCTCTCTTAAGTTTTTATCTCTTAGAATAAGTATAATTTTCTCTGCGAGTTGTTCTATATTACCATACTCATATAATAATCCAGTTTCTCCATCTTTCACAGCATCTCTTAATCCAGGAACGTCACTTGCTACAGCAGGAACGCCGCAAGCGTTTGCTTCAGTGACTGTTAGGCCCCACCCTTCCTTTGCAGAGGTATTAACTACAACTTGCATTTGATTAAGTAAACGAACCTTTTCTTCTGTAGGCAAAAAGCCTGTGAATGTTGTGGCATGCTCTATATTTAAATTGCGAGCAAGGGCTTGAAATGCCTTTCTCCCATCACCTTCACCTATAATAATCAATCTGGCGTTAGGAATTTCGCTCAGTACTATTTTGAATGCATATAACAGATGGTCAACACTTTTATATTTTTTGATTCGACCTACATATCCAATTAGTGCTTCACGGGGGCTTAAATCAGAAATTTTTTTATATATTTCGTGGTCTACTGCGCAGGGGACAAGAAACACGTTCTCGGCTTTAAAACCGTGCTCGATCAATTCTTCATAGGTACTTTTTGATATAGCAACAACAGGGATGCTTTTATATACTGACAGCGCTATTTTTTCAGCCATGTAAACATAAGATGCCACAGGAAAGATTGTTTCCTTAAAAATACTTTTATCAAAAAGATGCATTACCATTCCCAGAAGCGGCCTTTTAATGTAAAGCGGAGTGTAGAAAGGGATCTTATTCATGTCGTCAATTACTATATCATATTTTTCAAACCTAAATTTTCTACTGTATTCCAGTGGCACTATGAAATTGAAAATGCTTCTTTTACCCTTTCTAATTATGTTAATTCCATCTATAACTTCTTCAGCCGGTGCGTCTTTAATACTACATGAAAACTGTGTAACAGAATGTCCCATTTGGACTATTCGCTTTAATATCTGGTGAAGATATACTTCTGCGCCTCCACCATATGGATTCTTTATGTCCTGCCAATTTAAAACAAGGATACGCATTGTTTGTTAGAACCTTTTTACAAAATTATTAATATAGATTTGCCAGAAAATTTATTTAGGATTTAGCGGAACTCAATTTTGCTTCCAGTTGTTTAAGTTGATTTTCGACCATCATCCTGACAAGTTGTTGGAACGAGGTCTTAGGCATCCAACCTAATTCTGTTTTTGCCTTGGAATAATCTGCAACAGTTGTTCCTGTTTCTTTTATCCGTGTAAGGCGAGGGTCGAATGTAACGTACTTTTGCCAATCCAGGCCAACTACTTTAAATGCTTCCTCGCATAGATCACGGACAGTATGGGACTCGCCCGTACCAATCACGTAAGTATCCGGTTTCTTTTGCTGTAGCATAAGCCACATAGCCTCGACATAATCTCCAGCAAACCCCCAGTCACGTTTAACATCCAGGTTACCCAAAGGCAGTTTGCCATTTTGCACAATGGGTTCTCCTAATTCATTTAAATCGGGCGAATTAATTACACCAAGTTTTATGCATGCTGCACCATATGCAACTTTCTGAGTTAAAAAGTGTAAACCCCGGCGTGGACTTTCATGGTTAAATAGTATACCACAAGATATGAATAGTCCATAGCTCTTTTTATATATTTGGGCAAGTGTATGAGCGTACAATTTTGCAGCTCCATACGGATTTACGGGTGCAAATGGTGTTTTTTCGTTTTGGGGTACAATATCTGTATCTCCAAACATTTCAGAGGATGAGGCTTGGTAAATTTTGCTATCAGGTTTTACATGCCTGACTGCTTCAAAAACCCTGTGAGCTCCAAGACCCGTTATCTCAGCAGTTTCTATTGAGAGGCGCCATGATTCACCCGGATAGGACTGAGCAGCAAGATTATATATCTCGTCGGGTTGAAAAGTACGAATACATTCGGCAATAGAAAAAGTATCTAGTAAGTCTCCATATGCAAATTTGATTTTGCTGGCAAGATGTGCAATGTTCGATGTTGAAACCGATGATGTTTTCCGCATCAAGCCCACGACTTTGTAGTTTTTGGATAACAAAAATTCTGCCAGATAAGAGCCATCTTGTCCTGTTATGCCTATTATGAGTGCTGTTTTTTGTTTCATTTTATATTATTCTCGACTTTTCGTTTTACTATTTTTTCTGCTCTTTCTGAGTTAATTCTTTACTTTTTCTTTGATTCTCAGTTGCTTTTAATTGTGCACGCAATTGTTCCACCAACCCATTAATGCCCCTTTCGCCAGCATAGGCAGACTTGATATCTGAGAGAACACTTTCTGCTTCAGTGTACATTCCCATTGTTTCATAGGTATAGAATAATATAATATAAGGATTATACTGAGATAATTGCTGTTTTGGGTTCGCCTTTATAGATTTTTTTGCCTGTTCAATTACTTCGTTTGCATATTCATAGAATCTATCTTTATTGCCAGAATAAAAGTAAAAAGTAGCAACATCGTATTGGAGTCTATAGTCCATTTCGACCACTTTACGAGGAATTAGTTCTTCCATTCTATCAAGAATCCGCGTAACCTGTTGAATTTCTCTCTTAATGTTAGCTTTATAAAGTGCGTAAGCTATAAAGGCATTCCTGTAATTACCAGTTATGAGTTTGCGCGTGTCTTCATCATAATATACTGTACTGTCTCTGAGACCTCTCCATAGAAATCCATATTGTGGCTCCTTTGAAGGTTTTACGCTGTCAGTAAATAAATTTTTCTCCATTGCTTTTTCATCAAGATTCATCCAGTATGCTTGAGATTTAACGGGGACAAGTTTAAAAGCTAAACCGCACAGTTGCATATAATTTTGCAGACCTAATTTTCCATCGTCGGAAACTGTGATAGCGAAATATATTGGACGCTCAAACTGCGAATTGCGAATAATATTAAGCATTACAATATCCTGAACTCTAAGAAATTTTCTGTTGCCATATTCCAGTCCAGGTGATAATGGTAAACGTAAAACTCCGCTATTAATAATGGAAGTGTCAAGTAGTTCTTTGTGACTGAGGTATTGTTGTACAATTTTGGGGGAAACCGGTATTTCAATTATTGAAGTGCTGAACTCAACTGGCCCGATATTTTCGATGTCAATGTCCTCGATACTTATAGGTACCTTTTTCGCCCCATACGGTTCTTCGTTCTTCAGTTGCTTTATGTACCAGTTGGCATTTGCCAGGCTCAAGTTTACAACACGTATATCCCTTCGAATACCCTCGACATCTTGAAGATACCATACCGGGAACGTATCATTGTCCCCATTTGTAACCAGTATTGCATCTTTTTCACAGCTCTGTAACAGGTTATATGAATAATCCCATGCCACGTAGTTTCCCGATCTATCAGCTCGATGGAAGTTTTTCTTGAACATATTTACTGGAACAAATAAAAAAGCAAATACCAGTGTTCCATAAATAATGGTCGGATACAAGGAGGGTTTTTTAATTAGCGATGTGAGAAATTCAGATACTGCCACTACACCATAGGCAATCCATAGAGAAAATATGAAAAAGGAACCGACATAAAAGTAATCTCTCTCTCGAGGTTGAGGTTGCTGCTGGTTCTGATACAAAGCTAGCACTACACCCATTATGATAAAAGCCACTGTCATTATGAATCCGAAATGCGTCTGTTTTCTCCATTGGTAAAAAGCTCCAATTATGCCAAGTAAAAATGGAATCAAGTAGAATTGTCCCCAGTTGACACCTGCATCTCTCAAATCATTTTTAATTCCGATGTAATTCCATCCTAGATACCTTAAGTACATATGAGCAATCTGGTATCTCCACATGTAATCCAGTTCGCTTGAGTATTGATTATGATAGTATCTTTTTACCGGGTCTGGATCCCAGCGACGCGGATAAATAATGGGTGCATCACCATACTGCTCACGATTAAGATAAGAAACCAGTCTTTCTATTGTGCTTGGATCATTTTCATTCATAGGTGGATGTGCATTAGCCCGAATGTAGACGGTGTAGTAAGTTGAATAGCCCAGTATTATTAGTAAAAAAGAAGTCAAACCTATAAAAAGCACCCGTCTCTTTTCTTTAACTGCGTAGTATATTCCATATACACAAACAAACATTACCGTAAATGGTATGAATTTTATTATTTCATCCTTCTTAGTTCCAATTCGCCCATCAAGCATTGAAGGAAGATATTTTACTATGCCAGGATATACCAAAAAGAAAATCACGATAGATGTAATGCCGAACAACATAAAAGATTTTAACTCAAACCGTTCGTTATGGCGAAAATACCAGAGCAACATAAGTGGAAAAAGTGTTAAAATCGAGAGTAAATGCACACCAATTGATAAACCAATAAGATAAGCAATAAACAAAATGAGTTGATCGTTGTTTTCTTCTTTTTCATACCATTTTATACCAAGAAATATGATAGTACTTACAAAAGCCATACTTAAACCGTAAACTTCTGCTTCTACCGCATTAAACCAAAAAGTACTGCAAAAAGCTAGTGATAAAGCCCCAATAATTGCTGAGCAATATATTAAGAGTTTATCCTGCATTGTAGATGGAATGCCTTTCCACATTACTATGACACTTACTATTATAAGGTAGAGTAATGAGCACGTTAGAGCCGATGAAATAGCAGAAATGGTATGTATTCTAACAGCGATGTCCTGAGCGAAAGGTATCATGGAAAAAATTCTTCCGAGCAACAAAAATAAAGGAGCTCCGGGTGGGTGGGGTACTTGCAAAGCGTATGCAGAGGCACAAAATTCACCAACATCCCAGAATACCACAGTTGGAGACATTGTAATCATATATGCACAAAACGTAATCAGAAAGATTCCGAAAGCGATTATTCTGTTAACCTTAGTATGATTCATTTGCTCAGTTTCTCCTTATAAGAATTTCAAATCAATGTATATGTAAAAGCCTTTAAGTTCAAGGATTTTTTGGCATTTTGCTTAGTAATTTTCCGCATATTTCATCACAAAAAACGTAACCTTTTGGTGTTAGACATAACCTGTGTGCATCAATTTTTAAATATCCATCGTTTACAAGGTTCTCAATCGAAATGTTGTAATCAGAAAGAAAATCCCTTTTGAAACTCTTTTTGAATTTTTCAAAATCTATACCTTCACTGCGTAAGCCAAGAAAGATAGCTTCTTCGATTAATTGTTCTTCTGTTAATATTTCCTCACCAGCAATCGGCAATTTTCCACTTTCAAGTTTTACCATGTATTCATGCAAGTTTGCAATGTTCCACCATCTTTTATTATTCATAAAAGAATGTGATGAAGGTCCGAATCCCAGGTAATTACCGTGATTCCAGTAATTGAGATTATGTATACACTTAAAGTTCTTTCTTGCAAAATTTGAGACTTCATACTGGTCATAGCCAGATGCAGTCAGGAAGTTTATGGTAAACTCATAAAGTTTTGCCTGTTCATCATCGTTTAAAGGTAGAATTCTGCCTGTTCGAATCATATCGTGCAGTGGAGTATTCGGCTCAATTGTTAAATTGTAACATGAAATATGTGCAGGTTGAAATTCAATTGCTTTACGAAGGGTTTTTTCCCATGTAACGACTGTTTGAATTGGTGTGGCAAATATTAAATCAAGATTTAAATTTTCGAATCCTGCTTCATATACATCCTTTATACATTTGACAGCAATGCTGGAGTTATGTATTCGACCTAGGAATTTTAACTCTTCATCTTCAAATGATTGTATGCCAAGACTTATTCGATTAACACCGATAGATTTATAAGCAAGCAATTTCTCCTTGTTTATTGTTCCAGGGTTAGCTTCGATTGTTATCTCAATGTTGGATTTTATATATGCTTTTTTTGAAAGATGATTTAGAATTTCATCCAGATAAGAAACGTCTACTATCGAAGGCGTGCCACCACCAAAGTATATAGTCTTAACTTCTGTTTGATTTTCAAGATTCCGAAAAGCAAAAGTTATCTCACTATTGAGTAAATCAAAAAATTTTCTGTTAATGTGTTCCCAGCTATCACAATACTCCTGATAAGGGATTGAATAGAAGTCGCAATATATGCACTTTTTCAAGCAAAATGGAATGTGTAGATAGATAGAAATCATAATAAAATTGAACCAAAATTTGTGAAAGCAGGGATTACGAGAAACAGTGAGTTAAAAAATTATTCTACCCAGCCTGTCTAATCGGATTGTTGATAATCCCTTATTAACACTTTCCTCGCTCAATTTCTTTTCATTCCACGACCATAAAACCAATATTGCTTCACCCAAAATTTGATCTTCAGCCACAAGCCCCCAATGCCGGCTATCACAGCTATTTTCCACATTATCTCCCATTACAAAATAGTAGTTTTGCTTAAATTGAAAAGTTGAAGTGTGCTTGCCATCGATATATAGCTTATTATCAATGCACTCAACTTTATGTCCTTCTTTCTTAATTAATTCATGCCATCTTCCTATTGATTTTGTATCTATTCTTACAATGTCTCCTTTTCCCGGGATGACAATCTTGCTTTGTTGATCAGTAAATGGAGGCAATTCATAACTTGAATTTCTTGGTTTATCCCCAGTTTTTGTATACACTCTGCTATTTACGTATACACGGTTGCAATGCATCATTATCGTATCTCCCGGAATCCCAATGCATCGTTTTACGCAAACGGATGGTTCAGGGCTGTAGCGTTCGGACATTCTAAAAACAATTACATCTCCACGATTTACTCTCTTGCAGATTGGCGGAAGAAATATTGATGACTTTCGTTCGTTATCATAGTTCAGAATAGGTGATAATACTGGTATATGAATACCGTATGCAAGTTTGTTTACAAGGATAACATCGCCAGCGAGAAGAGTTTTCTCCATGGAAGCCGATGGTATATAGTATATTTCAACAACAAATGTACGTAAAAAAAGTGCAGAAATGATTGCAACCAGCAGAATTTTTAACAGATCAACCAAAGATATTTTATCTACCATGTTGCTACATTATTATTGAAGATGTCAAAGTCTGCATGTTTTACTTTATTATCGCACCTATTCGTCCCCAGCGTATAGAAGCTATCCTAGTAAAGAAATCGGACCACGGGATATTTGTGTTCCATGACCAATAAACAATCAGAGGAGAGCCTACTATGTTTTCTCTTGGAATAAAGCCCCAATATCGGCTATCAAGGCTATTGTTTCTATTGTCGCCCATTCCAAAGTAATAATCATGCTCAACTACATACTGATTTGCTGGTTTTCCATCTATTGTGATGGTCTCACCATTCAATTGGATCTGATGGCCTTCGCGTTTTATGAATGTTTCCCATGCGTCATAGTTATTTCTATTAAGCGCAATTACCATTCCTTTTCTTGGTATTACCAAGGGTCCATAATTATCTTTAGTCCAACCCGAATTCTTTGGAAATATTTTCAACTTATCTTCTTCAGGATCGGTGAAATCCAACTCGAATTTTGCATTCCGTGGAAGGGGCATTTTTTTTCCGTTGACGTAGACAACTCGATTTTTTATTTCAATAGTATCCCCGGGGATTCCTATACATCTTTTTAGGTAAAATTGGAAATCGGCTGGCTTAACCTCATCACGATTTCCAGGAAATACAAAAACAATCACGTCGCCACGACGAACATCTCTTATGGCTGGCAATCTGAACCATGGAAAAGATACGTTTGGCAATCGTATCGCTCCACCTGTTATGATTTGAAAAACATCAAATTGCTGCAAGTTCAACGGCGATGTTCCGCCATATATGAACTTGTTAACAAATAGCATCTCCCCAGTTAAGACTTCATTTTCCATTGATCCTGTTGGCACCAGAAAGGATGCTATGACAAAATTATTAATTATCAGGAACAAAACAAGTATGATAAAGAATTCTTTTAAACCCGAAAGAATTTTTTCTTTCATTGATTTTTCGACTTTTTCTTCATTTACTTTATGTTTTTCGCTCATTTTTTTCTCCTGTTTGGCTGATTTGAACAAACTAGCTTTTTATTCCTCCATAGAGAGGACGGCAAGAAAGGCTTCCTGTGGAACTTCAACGCGCCCCACTTGTTTCATTCTTCGTTTTCCTTCTTTTTGCTTTTCAAGAAGTTTTCTTTTACGGGTAATATCACCACCATAGCATTTTGCCAGAACATTCTTTCGTAATGGACTTATCGACTCCCGGGCTATAATCTTACTTCCTATTGCCGCTTGAATTACTACCTCAAACATTTGACGAGGTATGAGCTGCTTAAGTTTCGCACACAATTTTCGTCCCCAGTCGTAAGCTTTGGAACGATGCACTATGGTAGAAAGTGCATCGACTGGCTCACCATTAAGCAAAATATCAAGCTTTACCAGATCAGATTCGCGATATTCAAGGAAATCGTAATCAAAAGACGCATAACCACGAGAAAGCGACTTGAGTTTATCATAGAAATCAAAGATTATTTCAGAAAGTGGTAATTCAAATTGCATATCTGCACGCTCAGTTGTCAGGTAATGTGTATTTTTATGGATTCCTCGGCGTTCCATACAAAGCTTCATTAAATTTCCGATGTATTCTGAAGGCGTAATTATTTGAGCCTTGACGAAAGGTTCCTCCACTTTTTCAATCTGTACCGGATCTGGCATTAATGCTGGATTGTCAATGAATAGTATTTCCCCATTTGTTTTGGTTACTCTATATTCCACGTTGGGGACAGTGTTAATGAGATTCTGATTGTACTCTCGTTCAAGCCTTTCCCTAACTATTTCCATATGTAGAAGTCCCAGGAATCCCGCTCTGAAGCCAAAGCCAAGCGCTACAGAGCTTTCTGGCTCGTAAATTAAAGCGGCATCGTTCAATTTAAGCTTGTCCAATGCGTCTCGCAGTTCACTATAATCATCGCTATTTGCAGGGTATATTCCGCTAAAAACCATGGGCTTAACTTCTTTGTATCCAGGCAAGGGTTCTTTTGCTGGATTATCAACTAGAGTTATTGTATCTCCAACTTTTGTATCGTGTACATCCTTAACGTTAGCAATTATATATCCTACATCTCCTGCAGAAAGCATGCTCGTGCGCTTACGGTGCATTTCAAGAATTCCAATTTCTTCAACCTGGTATTCCTTCCCATTCGAGAAAAACTTAATTTTATCTTTTTCACGCACTGTACCATCAAAAATTCTTACATATGCTACAGCACCTCGATATTCATCAAATACTGAATCGAAAATCAAGGCTTTCAACGGGGCAAAGGGATTACCATGGGGCGAAGGGATTTTGTTCACTATGGCTTCCAGTACCTCTTCAGTACCAATGCCGGTTTTGGCACTACCCATCAGAATTTCTTCCTCCTTGCACCCTAGTAAATCAATTATTTGCTTTTTCACGGGTTCGATCATTGTCTTTGCACTGGGTAAATCGATTTTGTTTAAAAAGGGTATTATTTCCAGTCCCGCATCTATTGCCATATACAAATTGGATATTGTCTGTGCTTCAACTCCTTGACTTGCATCTACTACAAGTATTGCACCTTCACAAGCTGCAAGCGACCGAGATACTTCATACGTGAAATCCACATGGCCAGGTGTGTCGATAAGATTTAGTATGTAGTCTTTATTGTCTTTTGCTCTATACTTTAATTGAATTGCATGTAACTTTATGGTTATTCCGCGTTCTTGTTCCAATTCCATATCATCGAGGACCTGCTTTTTCATTTCACGAGCTGGTATTGCACCTGTGTATTCAAGTAGCCTATCAGCCAGTGTAGATTTACCATGATCAATATGGGCTATTATGCAAAAGTTTCTGATGTTTTCCATTTGTCCTTAAATGCTAAATATTCTTAAAAAGGTTGATGTTGCTTCATGTATGTGAAAAAGTAAAGAGCTATTCGGTCGAGTCAATAACCCTTTACCCTACTATGAAAAGATATTGCAAAATGTAAAGAAGAGCAAGGTAAGTTTTATGGATGGCTTTGATACTGTAAAAATATGAAGGTTTGATTTCGCATAAATGGGATTGTAACTTTTGCTTTTATTGTTGCTTTTATACATCTATTACTTGAGGATCTTTTTCTGATCTTACTACCTGCCATTCTTGTTCTATTGGGTCAAATTCGGAAATCTTGCTTAAAGGCATACGCAAATATTTTCCATATGCTGTTGCCGCAATTTCACCATTTAGCAATTTAAGTTCGCCTGTACCTTCAAAGATACGACCTTCCTTTTTAGTAATTCTTCCCACTACACGTAATTCTTGATTTAAGGGAACTTGCTTCCTGAACTCGACCTTGAATTCGATGGTTACTCCCCAAACTTCTTCCTTACTACCTATTAAAATTGCTCGGCCAATAGTTTCATCAAGCACGGCTGATACAATTCCACCATGCAATCTTCCAGGGTAACTTTGATGCTCATTTCGTGGCGTGAAAACACAAACAAGTTCATTGTTATCGAGTTCATAGAAATGCCCTTGTAGTCCAAATGGATTTTTCAATCCGCATAGAAAACACATCTTACTGTTTTTCTGTTTATTTACAACCTGATGTTTCATTATTTCACTCTCATTTTTTTAAACATTTAGGTATTGGATTATTTTGCTCCGAAACGCAAGTTTCACTTTCATGATTTTTAATTTTTCGGTATCATAAAATATCAATAAAAAACAAGAGATTCAAAGAATATGAATTCAGGACCAGATTTGAATAAAATCAAAATAGCTATTGTACACGATTGGCTAACTGGAATGAGAGGTGGCGAAAAGGTTCTTGAGGTTTTGTGTAGACTTTATCCAAATTCCACACTTTTTACACTTCTACACAACAAAGGTTCTATGTCGCAAACTATAGAAGCAATGAAAATAAAAAAATCATTTATTCAATATCTACCTTTTAGGGCAAAGAAATATAGGCATTATCTACCTTTAATGCCATTAGCTATGGAGTTAATGGATTTCTCTGAATATAATGTTATAATCTCAACAAGTCACGCTGTGGCAAAATGTGCAAAGCCGAATAAGGATGCTATACATATTTGTTATTGTCACACGCCAATGAGATACATTTGGGACCAGTATGAAGATTATTTCGGAAAAGATAAAGCAAATGCTTTGATACGTTTTGCGATGTCAATTTTTGTACCATATTTGCGCTGGTGGGATGTCAGAACGGTCGATCGTGTGAACTATTTCGTAGCCAATTCCAGAAATGTTGCCGAAAGAATCAAACGTATCTATAAACGCGATGCGGAAGTTATTTATCCACCTGTTGATACATCTAAATTTACCGTATCGACAACGGATGAGGGATATTTTTTGATCGTTAGTGCGCTTGTGCCTTACAAAAGGATTGATATTGCGATCCAGGCATTCAACAAACTTGGTGAAAGATTGCTCATAATTGGCACTGGTCCAGAAGAAAAAAGATTGAAGAGCATTGCAGGTAAGAATGTAGAATTTCTGGGATGGCAGAATTCCGAAAACTTACCGAATTTTTACGCAAACTGTCGAGCTCTAATCTTCCCTGGCGTTGAAGATTTTGGTATAGTTCCTCTCGAGGCTATGGCAAGTGGAAAGCCAGTTATTGCATATGCAAAAGGAGGAGCACTTGAGAGTGTGATCGATACTAAAGAATTATCAACAGGAGTTTTTTTCTATGAGCAAAATGTCGACTCACTATCTGAAGCTCTTAAGGAGTTTGAAAATAAACGATTTGACCCATCTGTGATCAGGAAACATGCTGAAAAATTTGACTTGAGAGTTTTTGAAAAGAAGATAAGGGACTATATTGAAAGCAAAATATCGACTTTGGTGATTGGCTAGCTCTATTACTTTTATTGAGTAGCAAACCGTTTTTAAAATTCACCCAATTTTTAACTCCAATCCTTCTGCAGCACCGTAGCATTTAATGTTTGATTTTTGGCTATTTAGTAATTTTTGTGCATGCTGAACCATCATATCTACCACATTATCTTCATGGGACGGATCATGATGAAACAAAACCAGTTGTTTTACATTTGCCTTAATTGCGAATTCAACTGCTGAATCAACAGGAGAATGACCCCATCCGATTTTTGTTCTGTATTCATCCATCGTATATTGAGCCTCGATTATTAGCAAATCGGACTTACTAATAGCTTCAATAAATTTTTGATCGAGTTCGCTTCCATATTGTGCAGATGTCTTGTCTTTTCTTGCAGCATGTAAAGTGTACTTGTAAGGCTCATTATCTGAGGCGTAGGTAATAATTTTGGAACCCGCGAATATCTTATATCCCAGCGTCATCGCTGGATGATTGAGATAAAATGGTTCAACTTTTATTTTGCTATCTATCCAGAATGGTTCACGGACTTCGTGCATCACAATTTGAGCCTTTAGTTCACCAAGTGGAACAGGAAAATATTCTGGGTCCATTTGTATCTTTAACAATTCATGCAGACTCTTATCGCGAGCTGGTGGGCCATAAATTGCTATCTGGAAATTCCTTAAATAAGCAGGCATAAAAAAAGGAAAACCCTGAATATGATCCCAGTGCGTGTGGCTAATAAGTATGTTTAGCGAAGTCAAATGCGACGGAAATTCTCGTATGAGCTGATTTCCAAGACCTCGTATACCGGTACCTGCATCAATTATTAATATCTGATCGTCTATACGAATTTCAACGCAGGGAGTGTTTCCTCCATATTTTATTGTACCTTTGCCAGGAGATGGAATTGAACCTCTTGTCCCCCAGAATTTTACTTTTATCATGGTTTACCCATTCTAAGGTTCATATACAATGTTGCAATATCTAATAATTCTTTGGCTTCGTAAGGCTTAACCACATAAGCATCAGCACCCAATTGCAGTGCTTTGTCAACATCTGTTTTATAAGATTTTGCCGATGTTACAATAATCGCAGTTTTGTTTAAATTCGTGTTTGAACGAAGCATTTTGCAGACCTCAAAACCATGCATGCCTTCCATCAAAAGATCTAAAATTACTACATTAGGCTGATTGATCAACGCAAGTCTTATGCCTTCGCTTCCTTCACCAGTTGATGATACTTCGAAACCATTGCGCTCGAAAATCATTTGAGCGAAACGACGCTGAGTCGGACTATCATCAATAATTAAAACTTTAGGTCTGGATTCAGGTCGAATCATTAGAGATTCTCATTTATATGATGCCACTTTTACTTAAGTTATGAATTTTATTTAAATAATAAAATAACCTCCAAGAAAAAAGGAAGCTAAATCATTCCTTATTTTCCTTTTTATTTAAAAATTTTATAGGAAATCAGCTTATTATTTTAGTTAAAAGTGGTTTCTATTTGTTCTTAATGGCAATATAGTATTATTAAATGTCTTGTTTTGAAGAAAATATAATATTTCCCGTACGCTGAACTCTACTTTTCTGCGCACAGCCTCAATCGTGTTAAATGCATTGTGTGGAGTAAAAATGACATTTGGGTGCTTCAGCATTAGACTAATAATCCTTGCATTTTCAACTGATTCCATATCACCTTTTCTCAGAGCTACAGCAATAGTCGGCTCGTCTTCGAAAACATCAAGCCCTATTCCGCCTAAATGTCCTTCTTGAATAAGCTTCAATAAATCTTGCAGTGGAGCGTGTTCACCTCGAGCCACATTTATAAATATTACACCCCTTTTTGCATTTTTTAGAAGCTTATAATTAAAATAATTACGATTTTCATCTGTTAAATTCATTGCGCATATAATGACATCTGCCCATTTAATTCCCTCATCTTTATTTGTATATTGAATGTTTTTGTGACGTTGAACGATATCCACACCGCGGACGTTCATACCAAGTCCAGAGCCAATTCTCACAATTTCACTGCCTATACGACCAACACCAACGACAAGAAGATTTTTCTCATAACATTCCAAGCCTGTAAGTCCGTCCCTATCAAAGTTCTTGAATTGCATTAATTGTTTGGGCAAAAATCTCATGAGAGCTAACATAACAAGTATGGCGTGCTCAGCTACTGCACGTGTTGCATATTCTTCAAGATAGCCGCAAACAACATTCTCATGTACATTTTCAAGGTATTGCTTCAAGTGATCATATCCAGTGGTACGGCTGAAAATACCTTCAAGCTTGTACTGCCATTCAATTGGTATTATTGACTGGGTTCTAATACTGATTAATTTTGCAGGCGGTTCTGAATGACCGCTTTCTTGAATGGTTTTCCTTGTTATACCGTAAGTAAGCTTCTCACCAAGCAAATCTTTAATAATAAATTCTTCTTCTTCAAATGTTTCGTAAAAGAAAGCGTCCATATTCTATCAGAAAATAATTCCTTATATATTAGATTATAAAATAACGATAAAGTTTATACAATGCGAATGATATTATTCCTCGATTTTGTTAGTTGCAAAATAACGTTTCGCAATTGTATCACAATTGCTTGAAGTCTAAATTCATTTTGATTAGATTTATATAGTAATTAACTTAAAAAGTAAACAAAAGCAAAAGGGAATTATATGAAATTTGCAGTTTGCGTAAGTCATGTTCCAGATACAGCCGCAAAGATCAATATTTCTGCAGATGGAAAAACCATTGATAAATCGGGGATTGCATATGTAATGAATCCCTACGATGAATTTGCGGTCGAGGAGTGCTTAAGACTAAAGGAGAAATTCGGTGGTGAGGTAGTGGCAATTTCTTTAGGGGATGATACCTACAAGGAAACTTTAAGAAAGGCACTTGCGATGGGAGTTGATAGGGCTGTTCTGTTGAAAGATGACCCGGCCAATTGGGATTCTTATTCTGTCGCACGTGCATTAGCCGATTATCTAAAAGAAATTTCACCAGATGTCATCTTTTTCGGTAAACAGTCTGTAGATTATGATAGTTCTGGTGTTGGGCTTATGGTTGCAGAGATGTTGGGATTACCTTCCGTGTCAGTGGTTACGAAATTGGAAATTAAAGATGGAACTGTACTGGTTGAAAGAGAAATTGAGGGAGGGAAAGAAAAGGTGGAAACCAAATTACCAGCAGTATTTACAGCACAAAAGGGGCTGAATGAGCCCAGGTATCCTACATTAAAAGGGATAATGGCTGCTAAAAGTAAACCGATAGAAGAAAAAACATTGCAAAAATACCCAGCAAAGGTTGAAATTTTAAAGATGCATAGGCCACAGGCGAAATCTGGAGGTAAGATAGTTGGCACGGATGCAAGTGCAGTAGTAGAACTCGTTAATTTATTACATAATGAAGCAAAAGTTATTTAACTTGTAAAAGGGAAGGTAAGAATATGAAAATTCTAGCATTCGCAGAACAAAACGAAGGTAAATTGAAAAAGCCTGCATTTGAGGTTGTCTGTACAGCACGGAACCTGGCGGACAAGTTAAAAGGCGAAGCTGTAGCCCTTCTTATAGGAAATAATGTACAGCAATTGGGGAACGAACTTGCAAAATATGGTGCTCATAAAGTTGTGGTCGTTCAAAATCCGAAACTCGAAAAATACTCTCCAACTGCATATCCAAAGATTGTCGCAGAAGTTGCTAAAAGCATAGGTGCATCAGTTGTTTTGGTGTCTGCTACATCGCATGGGAAGGACTGTGCACCCAGAGTTGCTGTAAAACTGAATGCAGGATTTGGGTCCGACTGTATTTCTTTCAGTATTGAAGATGGGACAATTGTGGCTACTAGGCCTGTGTATGCGGGTAAGGTACTTACAAATATTAAGATTAACTCGGATGTAAAGGTTTTTACAATCAGGCCAAACGTTTTTCCAGCAAATATTTATGATAGTAATTCGTCTAATGTAGAGATTTTTGAGATTCCTTTAACGGACTCAGATTTTTCGGCTCGGGTTACGGAAGTAATGCAAATCGCTGGAAAGTTGGACGTCTCAGAAGCCGATATAGTTGTAACAGGTGGAAGAGGTATGAAGGGACCTGAGAATTTTAAGATGTTGGAGGAGCTTGCAGAAACGTTAGGTGGTGCAGTGGGAGCCTCTAGAGCGGTAGTTGATGCAGGATGGCGACCTCATAGCGAACAGGTTGGTCAAACAGGAAAAACCATTTCACCGTCATTATACATAGCGGTGGGAGTTTCAGGGGCTATTCAGCATCTTGCTGGAATGTCTTCATCTAAGTATATTGTAGCTATAAACAAAGATAAAGATGCGCCTATTTTTCAGGTCGCAGATTATGGAATAGTTGGAGATGCATTGGAAATTATTCCTGCATTAACAAAAGAAGTTAAAAAGCTTCTTGGCAAATAAAATGGCACAAGAAGATAAAATACAGGTGGATATATTAGGGCTATCGAGTAGTCCGTCGAGTGGGGGTGCATATGCACTTATTTTAAAGGAGGTTAACGGACCCCGGCGTTTGCCTATAATCATTGGTGCATTCGAAGCACAATCTATAGCAATCGAAATGGAAGGAATTAAGCCGCCAAGACCGCTAACGCATGATTTATTAAGGAATGTGATACAGCAACTAGGTGCTGAGGTTTTAGATGTTTGCATAAATGATCTTCGCGAAGGTACGTTTTACGCTCGCATCAATTTAGATAATCAAGAAATTGATTCACGACCCAGCGATGCAATTGCTCTTGCGGTTCGCTGTGGAGTTCCAATTTACGTCACGGAAAAGGTTATGGCTGAAGCATCATTCGTGTCTGAAGATGAGGATGAAGAGGAGATACTTCCGCAGGCAACAAAGGAAGGCGAAAAGGAGACTCAAAAGTCACAGCTATCCAGATTGGAGCAGCTGGAAAAGCAGCTCGCAGAAGCAATTGCAAAGGAAGACTATGAAAAAGCTGCTAAAATACGTGATGAAATTAAAAAGCTAAAGGCAAAAAATACCTGAATAGCTTTCATTGAATTTTTGGATTTACAAAACCAAAAATCGCATAGTGAGAAAAAGAGAAACAATATTTTTCTCCATTCCTTTCACAACCCATTCCAGATTCTTGATAATATTTTTCTGTATGATAAAGATTGAATATTTAATTATTCTGAAAAACATTTTAAGGAGAGCTATATGGGGTATAGAGAAGAATGCATAACAAAGGAAAAATATCTTTCCGGTAAAAGAATTATGCCGAGGGCAATTACTGAGAACAGCGATATTGTAGAAATCATTGATAACATGGATGCATATAATGGAGGTAGACTGAGAGCAGCTTGCCAATTGCTTAAAGCAAAATATTCTCAAGAAGATGTCACCATTGGGCTAAGCATAGCGGGAGCACTTACACCAGCCGGTCTTGGAATTTCAAGCATTATTCCGTTGATGAATCATGGATTTGTTGATTGGATTGTAGCAACAGGTGCCAATATGTATCATGATCTTCATCATGCGTTCAATTTACCTCTGTATCGAGGCACCCATAATGTTGATGATGCTGATTTGCATGAAAAAGGAGTTGTAAGAATATACGATATACTTTTTGATTCTGAAGTTGTCTTAAAACAGACTGACTCCATTTTAAGACAGATTTTATTAAAACCAGAATTTCAAAAGGAGATGGGGACGAGGGAGTTTTATCACCACTTAGGTAAGTACGCAAATGAATATGAAAGGAAAAATAATCTGGGACAAGTTAGCATTCTTGCTGCAGCATACAGAAATGGAATTCCGGTTTTTACCTCGGCGCCAGGTGATTCTTCTATTGGCATGGAGGTAGCTTCGCTTGAGTTAATATCAGGAATCGAGAATAAGGAACATAAATTTAAATTAAAAATTAATTCCAGCATTGATGTAAATGATGCCGCTGCGATAATTCTGAATGCAAAAAAATATGAAAACGGAAAAACAGGTGTCATCTTGATTGGCGGAGGCAGTCCCAAAAATTTTGTCCTGCAAACGGAGCCGTATATACAGGAAATACTTATGATAGATGATAAAGGACAGGATTATGACATTAACATAACGGATGCAAGACCAGATACAGGAGGACTTTCCGGTGCACCTCCTAGTGAGGCAGTCAGCTGGGGAAAAATAGATCCTACGAAGCTTGAGGAAACTGTTACCGCTTACATCGATGCAACCATAGCTTTGCCACTTTTAGTTGCATACGTTCTGAAGACTACAAAACCAAAGAAATTAAAAAGATTATACGATAGAGCGGATGAATTGAGAGAGAAGCTAACAAGAACATATCTCGAAAATGGAAAAGAAGTCGAAAATATTAGGAAGCTTATCGAAAAAATGTTATAACCAACAAAATTATACAATTTCAGATTTATGCTTACGGCGATTAAATAAAATGAACTCAGCAGCTCTATTTTTTTTAATTTAGATGAGCGAAGGTAAATACACAGGGTGGAGAACTATAATAAAGGTTTGGATTGGTTATCTACTCAATAGCGTTTGTAACATTGTTTTAGGGAAGCATTGATCCAACACAATGTCGGGCTGATAGGCGAATAGGATAGGCTGGATAATTCGAACAATAATCCATTATAACGGGAATTCACTGAGGCATTGAAGAGGCTTTAATTATTTAAGAAACACTTAAGTGTTTCTCATCCTCCACATTAAGACAGGAAAATGACTTTTTGGGGAAAATAGGCTAAAAACGCAAAAAGGAAAGTCCAAAAGGGCTATTTTGCGCAAAATTCTTGTAACAAAAAATGTGACAAAGAACTTGTAAAAATACTACATATGGACCTTCAAAAATGTGATAGCTTATTGATATAAAATGTGGCAAGGCTACTAGTAATAATTTTAGGGTAGGTCAAATGATTGCTTCAAGAACCAGTAAAATGTGCAACCATTTTCTTTTTCAAAAGATCGAATGCTTCAATTGTTCGATAAACTTAATTAATCAACAAAAATCCAATCACTATAAAAAGGAGGATTTAAAATGGTTGCTAAAAGAATTGCTATTTTCATGGTGGTCTCAATTTTGATTGCCACTGCATTCATAATTCTAAACGAGGGAATCGCGCAGCCAAAAGTTTATAAATTGTCTGTATCTTCAACGGATGTGATCGAGAAATACTTCAGTAAAGAGACAATAAGTAAAATTATGAATCAGTCAGGAATTGTTGAAGTGAAAATGTATTATACGAGGCAGTCAAATGGAAAACCCGTACTAATTTTAGTAGGTGTAGATAAAAAAGGTAATGAAGTTGAAGCTGGTATATTCCTACCTCTTGTAAGACCCTGCCCTCCAGATTGTGGAGATTTATAGTCCTCTATTGAATAAAAGTCGAATATTTGTTAGCTTCCTTTAAGGTAGAGCCTTAATTTTAAGGCTCTACCAATTTTATTTTTTAATTAATGTGTAACTGGGTATGAAAGAGTATCCGTATTTGATGTATTATTCTTTATTAAGCGGTTTCTTACCAGTAATTACCTCTATAGTGAAGTTCAAAAGCCTGCAAAAAGAGCTCAAGGTACTTTTTTTTTATATTACAATAGCCTTTATTGCAAATGTATTATCCACATGGTTAATAAGGTATACAAAAGTTAACCTACTAATGTATCACCTGGTTATACTCATTGAGTATATCTGTGTTATGTATATTATTGCTTCGTGGCAAGTTTCATTGAATGTTAAGAGAATTTTTAAATATATTTTTTTTGCTTATATTATTTTCTGGTTGGTTGCAAAAACCACATTTGAACCAATTAGTGGAGGCTACTCATTTTCTGTTGCAATATCGCAAACAATTTTAGCACTTTCTGCAGGATACACGCTTTTTATTGTGCTTGGTAATAGTTCACAACCTTTATTGAGTAATCAAAGATTCTGGATACTCCTTTCCTTTGTTATATTTTTCTTAGGCACGCTAATGCCATATGCCCTTACCGCAGTAATCTTCAAAGTACCCAGTGAATCCATGTATGTCTTGTGGTACATTAACTGGATTCTTATAATTATTTCCAATATCTTATATACTGTAGGTGTTCTATGTCCTCAGACTCGGCGGTAATAGTCACAATAGTTTTGATTACAACAGTGGTTTTTCTCGGACTGTTATTTTTATTTACGTTAATGATGATCCGAAACCACAGAAAAATTGAGGCAGCTCAACGGGAAAGAATACGTCAAATTCAGCTTTTCTCGGATAAACTTCAGGAAGCTCGAGAAGAGGAACAAAAAAGGCTTGCTAGAGAATTACACGATGAGCTTGGAGGTTTGTTAACAAGTATGAAATATGACCTTCTGTGGTTAGAAAAACATACAAAAGGCGATAACGGTGTGCGGGAAAGATTTGAAATTATTCGAAATGTTATTGACTCAATGACCAAGGTTGTTCAGAGAATTTCTTCAGAATTACGGCCGAAAATACTGGATACAATCGGATTGCTGGCTGCTGTAGAATGGCAGGTTAATGAGTTTAAGAAGCGAACCGGTATCAATGCGCATTTTTCTTGTACAGAGCAAGATGAAAATATTTCCATCAATGATACAATAAAGACAGCTGTATATCGTATAATTCAGGAATGTTTAACAAATGTGGCACGACATTCCCAGGCAAAGAATGTTATAGTTGAAATAAAATCTGAAGGCAATAATCTGCATGTCGAAGTTAGGGACGATGGTAAAGGTTTTGAGTCATCTTTATTAGACCATCCTGAGTCACTCGGACTCTTAAGCATACGCGAAAGAGCAAGAATGGCGGGGGGTAATGCGACAATAGAAGGATGCCCTGGAAAAGGTACAAAGGTAATACTGGATATACCATTAAGAAAGGAAAATGAGTTAGTTAAACAAACGGTAAGCTGAGGAAAGTTAGTATTTATGAAGGCATTGATTATTGACGATCATGACTACACCAGTGAAGGAATATCCCGTATACTGGCGGATAATTTCGAAATGACAAAGATTGCCCGAGCAAAAGATTATGAGGAGGCTGTCAAACTGTTGGACGGAATAAAATGGGATTTCATAACACTGGATATTAATCTGCCTGGGAAAAGCGGATTAGAGTTACTTAAATTAATAAGAAGAAAAGATAAACAGGTTCCTATACTTGTGCTGAGTATGGTTCCAGTTTCACAATACGGTAAACGTATAATTCAAGCAGGTGCTACAGGATACATAACCAAAGCTGAGCCTGCTGAAGAACTGTTGAAGGCTGTAAGAATGGTTATGCATGGGTTAAGATATTTTAGCGCTGCTGTCCAGCAAGAAATACCCGATTTAGTCGAAAGCAATACTGAAAAGCCGAAGCATCACTCTCTTTCAGACCGTGAGTTCGAGGTTCTTAGAGAAATAGCTATGGGTAAAACTCTAAAAGAAATTGCTATAAATTTCAATTTATCGGTTAATACAATTAATTCATATCGAAGGAGAGTACTTCAAAAACTCAATGCATCCTGTGATCTTGACCTTGTAAAATATGCTTACAAATACCGAATTGTGGAATAGCATAATTCGATTATCCGGAATTAAAAAGTTTGTGATTCTATCTTTTAAGGTTTTAAAATCCAAAACATCTACCATCTTTACAGTATATATTATGAGGGGGTTCAGGAGCTGAGCAATCTGATGTAATTCCCCACTTCCTGTTATATGCGTCTTCATCAGCATTATAATCTGCAACCATTTTATAAAAGGTGGCAGTATCTATACCTGTAGAGTATACGATATATTCCCAGTAACCACCGCAAGGCTTGGAGCCTAAACCAATGTATCTACACTCGCTATCCATATAACATGGTTTTGAATTTGCAAAGTCTATTATCTGAAGTTTTCTCTTGTCAAGCTCTTCTCTTTCTTTTTCCGGTGATGTTCCCTTTTCACAGCCCAAGAATATAACTATTACTAGTATAGTCCATGCACAATATTGCGATATTTCTTTAAAATTCATATAAACCTCGCTATTACCTAATAAAATTTAAAAATCTTTTAATGAAATGCACAGTTTTTTGAATACATAAATGTGTGTGATTGGGTTCACACAATCTAAATATGTATTTACAGTTTTTATGAAAGCTTGCTTCGGAATTTTGCTTTTCATACATTAAACGAGAGGTTTTAATAGCTCTTTCTAAAATACCGTTTTCTCTAGTACCAAGAGGCGTTTATGAATAGATTGGCAATAATAATTGTTTTGATTGTGTTTGTAACTGCATTCAGCAAATTGATTGCCCAGGTTAGTAAATATGTTGTCAATGTCAAGACTGCTACTGCCATTGAATCAATGCCTTTAACTGTTGACGTTGAACTATCTCAGTCTGCAAGCATTCAAAGGATTATACTAAAATACAGAAGCTTTAGTGCAACCGAATTCAAGCAAACGGATATGATAATATCGGGTCGTAGAGCTACAACATCTATACCTAATATTGATGTAACCTTACCATATATAGAATACTATCTGGAGATGCATCTAATTGGAGATGTGGTAGCGACATTTCCTGAAGAAAATCCCGAAGGTAATCCATTGAAAATTTTTGTTTCATCAATAGATCCCAGAGATGCTGAAATCAAGTTTTTGAGTCCAGAAGAAGGAGAAAAACTCACAGTAAATGAATTGGCTATCGCAGTATCACTGCTCTATGTTTCAGACGCAGTTAACAAAAAACTTACCCATGTATATCTGGATTATACTGACGTGACTAATGAAGCTATAATAACTGATGATATAATATTGTATAACCCGCAAAGTGCAGGCAGGTTGTTAGAGACGGGTTTGCATTATTTCAAAGTGGAATTATTCGACACTACAGGTAATTTATATTATGCTAAGAAACTTAGCTTTAACATTTCAACTCCTCTGGCTTTAATGGAAGAAAGAGAATCATTCAAGTATGGATTAAATACATTGGCAGAGATACGTCACGAAAAATTTGGTGCATCCAGAAAGACCTATGTTCGTGGCGACGTAAGATTTAATGGCAATTGTAGGTCCCTGAGTTTTGGTAGTGATGTACATCTAACTAACGAAGAAAAATCATACCTTCAACCGCAAAATAGATTTCTTGCTTTTGTACAAGCAGAAGAATATGCAAATTTACAAATAGGTGATGCTTACCCCTCATTTCCATCATTAGTTGTAAGTGGAAAACGTGTAAGAGGAATAACGGGTTATTTTAATTACACTTTCATAAATCTTGACATATCATATGGACAAATTGAACGGCCAGTGGAGGGAACGGTTATTAAGGATACAACTTATGCGGATAGCTCGCAGGCAAGTGCGAGGCCAAAAGAATCTTACCCTTTAGGTGGTTTAACTTATCGTCTGTTCAAGTCAGGAACCTTTAGTAGAAATATTTTTGTGATCCGTCCAAGTTTCGGAAACGGAGAAAATTTTCAAATAGGATTAACATATTTAAAATCGAAAGACAATACTAATTCAATAATATATGGTACGTTTCCAAAAGAAAATCTTGTTGCATCAGTCGATTTGCTACTTGCATTTGATGATCAGAGAGTAAGATGGTTCAGTCAAGTGGCAGGAAGTATTGAGAACAAAGATATATCGGAAGGTAGTTACACTGATGAAGACTTCAGGCAATTTAAACTGTCAACACTCCCTGATGATGCTTCGCATGATGATACAATTAGGGCATTAAATGAAGCTGAAGATTTAATTAAAGTTGCGAAGGTTGCCCGGAAGTTTATAACTGTTAACTCAAATCTATCTCCACTGAATCCATTAAAAGGTTCGCCATCATTATCATATGAATCCGAGTTCACCTTGAATTATTTCAATAATTTTATTCGACTATTAGCTTTTAGAAGAGGTGTTGCATATAAATCTTACGGAAATGACTTTATTCAAAATGACATTGCTGGTATAAACATATCTGATCGGATTCGCCTGTTTGAAAATCGCGCAATTGTCAGCTTATCTTATGAAACCAAACATAATAATGTTCAGAATGATGCTTCTCTTCCAACAACAAAATACAATACTTTCAACAGTTCGATTTCTGCATACCCAGGTTTCGGTATCCCTTCATTTACTATTGGTTATGGCTTTTATTACCGAAAAAATCCAATAGATATGTCTGAGCATGTTAATTTAGGGAAGCCTCTAATAATGGACATTGATACAGCAGGCAAAACTGTAAATGATTATATTGTTATTCCATGGGAAAAAGCAAAGTATATAGTTGATGATTTTACGAATCGATTTTATATTGGTAGCAATCACGTGTTCAACTTTTTGGGCAAACAAAATGTGGTTATGTCATTTACTTTAGCTCAAAAGCAGGATAGAACGTTCTACAAACGCGATCAGAACAACTTGAGTGCGTTAATTTCAACAACTACGGAATACGAAATTCCACTTCAAACCACAATATCTGTTGTAACAAGTCACAATTCCATGTATTATGCTTTGCAAGATTCTAATAATGCGTATATAAATAGAACTCAAAAGCAAACGTTCAATTACCAAACATTGTCCTTCGGAGGAAGATACAGGTTATTAGATGATATGCTAAATCTTGCAGCTGTGATTGCCCCTTCTTTCGGTGATTTCAGACGGTTGCTTATCCAACTTGGTGTAGATTACCAAATTGCAAGTAATCACTACTTAGTATATGAACTTGACTTTATTCGAAATTCAGGAGGATCTAATGACCTGATCATGGGAATTACGTATAGATTTAATATGTAAAACAATTTACTGATTGTTTGACTGAATAATAGGTTAAAGAAACTCACTGTCAATATTCTGAGCCGGGAGATTATTGCTGATGACCTCACAAAAATTTGCGAAACAGCCTAAAGCATTTTTAGCCAGAGTTTTTATAGGTTTATTAATCGGTTTATTTGTAATTGCCATTAGCCAAGAATGGTTTTTCAAATTTGATCTGCTGAAAAATATTGAGTTGTTGACAATTGATTTCCGTTACCAGCAGAAATATAATCGTGCGTCAGTTAAACACAATCTTGCTGAAAAGAGCGATGTAGTAATAGTTGAAATTTCCGATAGGGATTTGGAGGCTCTACCGGAACCTTTTCCGTTTCCCAGATCTTATTATGCACATGTTATAGAAAACCTTAACCGTGCGGGAGCTAAAGTAATAGTTCTTGATATTACTTTTGAAGCATCGAAAGACAAATTTGGTGATAGTATATTTCAGGAAACTCTTAGCAAATATACCAATATTGTTCTTGCTGCCAAGGTACAAGCTGGAGCTGAAAGTGAGAAATATTCTGTTCGCAAGACAGAAAGATACTATAATAATTACTTCTATAGGCCTGGTAGATATATTGGTGTTGTTAACGTGTATAAAGATCGAGACGATGTTTGTCGTTCATATTTCCCTATGTTAGATGTTAATGGTTTCCTTACGCCGAGCTTAGCTTTTGCAACCATGAATTGTATGTATAAATACAAGCCGGAAATATGTCCCGCAGTTGAAAAAGATTATTTTGTTTATAAAGGTTTGGATATACCAAGATACCAGGGCACGACATTTTTATTAAGCTTTTATGGTCCTGTGCGGACATTCCCATACTATGAATTTTCCAAGGTAATAGATGACTCATCATTTAAGACTAAAGATGAGATTGTTTACGAAACGGAATTAAATTTATTTGATGATGCGTTGAGTCAGAAATTTAAGAACAAGATAGTTGTAATCGGTTCAACAATGGCGGAGGAGCGCGATTTCCATAACATTCCTCTATATATAGAAGAAGCGGGGAAGAGAAATTACCTAATGCATGGAATTGAGATTCATGCTACTGCAATTCAAAATATTTTAGATGGGAATTTTATATTTCCCGCTGATCCTTCAATTGAATTAGCAATAATCATGATTTTTGCCGTTTTTGGCTTCTTAGCTTTGTTATTACTAAGGCAATTACATTTTAAGTATGTATGGCTGTTAGAAATTGTTATATTAGGTGCTGTTCTTGTTTTTCTAGGGTTATTGTTTGAAGTTTCGATCGTACTGTTCATGAAAGAGAATATTTTGCTAAACATTATTAGTCCTTCTCTTTCAATTATTTTTGCTTACATAGGTAGCACAGTTTATCAGTATATGAAAGAGCGCCAGCAAAAAACATTCATTAAAAATATGTTTGGTCATTATGTAAGTCCTACAGTAGTAAATGAACTGATAACAAATCCTGAAAAAGCGACATTAGGTGGCGATAGACGAGAACTTACTGTGTTTTTCTCAGATATAGCAGATTTCACAAGTATATCGGAAAAATACCATCATCGACCTGAGCAAGTTGTAAATCTACTTAATGAATATTTCGATGAAATGGCAGCGATCATATTCAAGTACGATGGTACGCTGGACAAGTACGAGGGTGATGCAATGGTTGCCTTCTGGGGTGCACCAATTCCTCAGACCGATCACGCACTGCGCGCATGCTATGCGGCAATTGAAATGCAAAAAAGATTGGAAACAATGAGAACTAAATGGAAAAAGGAAAGCAAGCCAGAAATTTATGTGCGTATTGGCATCAATACCGGGGTTATGATAGTTGGAAATATTGGTGGACAGAAAAGATTTAATTATACTGTTATTGGTGATAGCGTTAACTTAGCTGCGAGACTGGAAACGGCAAATAAACAGTACAAATCGAAAATAATGATTAGCGAGTTCACATATAATCTTGTTAAGGAGAAGATAATTGCTCGCGAGCTAGATTTGATACAGGTACAAGGCAAAGAAGAGCCAGTTAAGGTTTATGAAGTATTAACAACTTACAAAGTCGGTTTAACTGCTAGGCAACAACAGGCACTTGATTTGTACCATGAAGCTCTTCAATTATATCGTGAGCGTAAGTGGGAAGAAGCGCTGGCTTATATGCAACAGGTTCAAGCTTTAGATGAAACATGCTATGCGGCAAAAATTTATATAGAGAGAGCCAGCCTTTATCGGATTGCTCCTCCACCATCGGATTGGAACGGTGTATTTGTGATGACAACTAAGTAGCTGTGTAAGTTTCGCAAATATTTTTTCAATCGAATAGACATATAAGCGCCAAAATTAATCGAGGTGAAAAAATGCGTCACAATTTAAAAATACATGAAAGATTTTTGATGCATATATGGAGCAAACAGTATTTAGCTAGAAATATGAAAACATGTGATGGTAAAAACCTAAAAGTAATAGAAACAGGGGAACTAAACCTCGATGGTGGACCCGACTTTAAGAATGCCAGAGTTAAGATAGGCGATATCACATACATTGGAGATATAGAAATCCACAGAAATATACTGGATTGGTTAAGACACAAACATCAGGAAGATCCGCGATATAATAAAGTTATTTTACACGTTGTATTGAGAAGCCAAAATGATTTTCTTCCTACAATTACGCAATCTGGTAGAGAAATACCGGTACTTTTTCTGGATAAATTCTTACCTGAATCGATTCAATCAATCTGGCAAAAAGCTATATTGGATGAAAGAATGTTACATAGAAACACAATAACATGCTTTGATAAAAACAGACATTTAAGCACCATGCTCATAGAAAAATGGCTTTCAAAACTTTCAATAGAACGACTTGAGTTAAAGCTTCATAGGTTTGAAGAACGTTTGCACGAATTAGCCTACGAAAGATTAATGAGTGTGTGCGAAGACAAAATTAAATACTGCTTAGTGCCTGAGGAAGGAAATTATGAAGAGGTACCGTTTCCTTTGGTAAATCTAAAAATTACGCAAAAGCATTTAACCGTAAGGTCAATTTGGGAGCAGTTATTGTATGAAGGAATTATGGAAGGACTTGGTTATAGTAAGAATCGAACCCCTTTTATAAAATTAGCTCAAAACTTGAATCTTCAGTTAATAAAGAGCAAAAATTTGAATAATGAGGAAGTGTGTATTCAAGCACTTTTGTTTGGTTTTGCTGGGCTACTTCCGGAAGAGAAAGAAGTTTATGATGAGGAGGAAAGGAATTACATTAGGTCTCTCAAACTTGAATGGTTAAAACTATTGCCGTTGATTAAGTGTGAAATCTTGAACAAAGCTGATTGGCAATTTTTCTGTGCAAGGCCTTCCAACTTTCCCACAATTAAGATAGCTGCTGCATGTAAGATAGTAAAAAAATTCCTATCTGAGGACATATTTAGAAATACCATTCAAACAATAAAAGCACAAACAACTGCCTTGAAAAAAATCACGAGTCTTATAAATCTTTTAAAACCCGATAGGGACAATTTCTGGGAACACCATTACACTTTTGAAAGAAAAACTATCAAGAAACAAAATTTGCTTGGTGTATCAAGAATACAAGAAATTATTGTTAATAGTATTTTGCCTGTTACTTTATTATATGCAAGAGTATTTAAAGATACTCAAGCCCGACAAGGTGCCCTTGATATTTATAAAACCCTGAAAACCAAAGATACCAATTACATAATTCGTTTGATGGATAAACAATTGGTACGAGGTAAACTTGATTTAACAAAAATATGCAATCAGCAAGCATTGATTCAACTTTATAAGTACTATTGCAATGATAATAAATGCAAAGAATGTGAGTTTGGTAAAATTATTTTGAAGCATTGATGGTTTTTTCAAGCATTTCTTGTTTTACATCATATTATCGCTGTGAAACAACGAAATATTGACATTCATAAACTAGCTTTGTATTTTTTTATGTTTTTCGTATTTGAATAAATTAATATGGGGTTTGAAAGATGATGAAGGATTCTGTAGTCTTTATAACAGGAGCAAGTAGTGGTATAGGTAGATCCTGTGCATACAAATTTGCTGAAGCTGGTGCTAAGCTTATATTGGTAGCACGTCGTTATGAAAGATTAGTTGAAATAGCAAATGATTTAAGGACCAAATTTTCTACAAAATTATTAATTCAAAAATTAGATGTGCGTGACCAAAAAACAATCTCAGAATTTGTAGATGGCTTGTCTAACGAATGGAGAGAAATAGAAGTACTGATTAATAACGCGGGTTTGAGTCGGGGTCTAGATAGGATTTACGAAGGCAACATTAATGACTGGGAAGAAATGATAGATACAAACATCAAGGGATTATTGTATGTAAGTCGTGCTATTATACCAATAATGGTCGCCAGAAAGAAAGGAACCATAATCAATGTTGGTTCAATTGCAGGTCATGAAGTTTATCCCAAGGGAAATGTGTATTGTGCAACAAAACATGCAGTAGATGCATTAACAAAAGGAATGCGGATGGATCTTATTGAAACCCCAATAAGAGTATGTAGCATAGATCCTGGTCTTGTAGAGACAGAATTTAGTTTAGTTCGCTTCCATGGCGATGCTGAGCGTGCAAAAAAAACTTATCAGAATTTAGACCCATTGACGCCAGATGATGTTGCGGAAATAATTTTATTCGTTGCGAATAGACCACCACACGTTCAGATTGCAGAGGTTATTGTTTTACCTACTGCACAGGCTTCAACTACTCTTGTCCATCGAAGAGATAAGTAACATGTATTCCCCAAAAAGTTTCTAACTTGCCTTAATTCTTTTGCTCAGTTCTATCTAAAGGACAATAGTACCAACAAAAACAACACCGAAATTATATTCTGGACAAAAATCACTCGTGTGAACTTGAAATTTAGCATCTGACGTTCCTTTGGTAATTTCTAATTTTTGCTCATTATTAATCAAATAAGCCATTTGGTTTAAAAAATCGTGTCGTAAAATAGCTACAAAAAATTTGTAAAAATACTACACGAAAAAAATTTGCATTTTTAGAAACTAATACTTATATGTTAGTTTATAAAATAAAATGGCGTTCTCGATCCCGCGCGCCAACACAGGTAATGAGACTCAGGGAGGGATAGTCTCATTAAGGATTTTGGGTTCCCATCGAGAACGCCTATATTTAGTATATAAAAAGTTCAACCAAAGAGCAAGAGGGTTAAAGATACAAGTTTTTACTGTAACTTTTTAAATTTCAATAGGTTTAATATTATATGGAATATTATATGTTTAATAGAAATTTTTCCCCGAAACGGGTAATTAATTTCGATTAGTTACAATGTAAGGAGGGACTAAATATGTCTATAGAAAACATTCTTCGTGAAGCCACAACTGTATTGAGTGCGGCAATGAGGTATTCAAATCAGCTAGCCGAAGTTAATAGAATTGATAACGAACTTCATCGTATGCGGGTGTTAATAACCACAGTTGCTGCACATAGCTATTCATCACTAGGAGGAAGTGCTAATCTTGCTGAGGAATTGAACGAGCTTCAGAACGTTAAGAATACGATTCTTAGGATTGCCGAGCAGAGGTTCAAAGGTAATACTCAAATTCTAAAAGAGTTTCAATATAGTCCTCAAATGAAAAAAGATTTTTGATGCGCCAGTGATACAAAAGTACTCGAAGTTATGGTTTTTCACCCAAGCAGTATAGATATCCATTCCTTGAGCCAATAAATATTTTTTTCTTCCACACAATTGGTGTAGATTCAATACACCCTAGATAAATGCTGCTCAATAATTTGAAAGTAAATGTTTCATAGTCAACGCTAAATACATAGAGCTTACCATTGTATCCTTGTGTTATCAGATAATTATCAACAAATATTGGTGTTGAAATTGATGGGCCTATTTTCTTTTTAAATACTAATCTTGGTTTTGGATAAACTGTTTTCTCATTCCAGTCTTTACAAGTTCCATAAGTGTCATTAAGAGACACTACATACAAGTACCCGTCGATTCCATTAAATGCGACGAGGTGTTTTGTTGAATCTGATAGGTAATCATTAACGGCTTGACTTCCAATAACTCCTCCTTTCCACTCTATCAATGTATCTTTTTCAGAAATATCTTCTGTTGGGAAGAACCATTCAACACATTTACTAGTTGGTTTGAACGGGTCGATTTTCAGGATACCACCTTTGCCTTTTATATATTGTTTTTCTAATGAACATAATAACTTGTCGTCTTTTGTTATCGTTATAGTTCCATTTAGGTCAGAACCAACATAAAAATCCCAGACAACACTATCTTTTATTAAATCAATCCCATAAATGTGTCCAGAGCCAGCGGATATAAATAATAAGGAATCTCTTAGTATTGCCGGAGATGATTCGATTACAAGATTACCCCCATGCTTATTAATATCATCTTTATTAAGTAAACTGTGTGTACTAATTATGTAAGGTTGAATGATTCCTTTTTCCAGTTTTGTTGTAAATGGATCTATTATGTATAGAAGTCCGTTTTCGGCTCCAAATATAGCTTTGTCTTTCCAGATAATTGCACTTCCGTCCACGTCGCGTGAGTAGCTTCTTGTTTTTGTTATATTAAGTCTCCAGATTTCCTTGCCGGTTGCGAATGATATTGCACGAAAACTTGGTATGATTGAATCGGTCAATTTTTTCCTAAAGCCCATTCTGCTTCCTTGCAGAATTAATATGTCATCGCTTGTTTCAATCAGGGTTGGAGTTCCTTTGATTGCATCATCAAATTGATATTCCCATACTACTGATCCTGTCTCCGCATCAATTTTTCTGAGTTTGTGATCTAATGCTCCGATGATCAGGTATTCCTTGTTGTTTTCGCTTGCTAGAACAGGTTGCCCCGTCCACCCAGTGCCATACCATTTTTTCGGTTTCTTACCAATTAGTGTGCTATCGCCTCCTATTTTTAATTTCCATAATATGGAAAGATTTTCTGGAACAGGTCCAGAACCGTAATACTTTCTCTTTTCATTTCCAAGGAAGGTTGGAACAAGGATATTAAATCTTTTCTCGTGAGCGGGCTTTTTGATTCCTGTTTGAGCACTTTCGTGATAAGGCTCTTTTTTACAGCAAGAGATATTTAAATAGCATAGAAAGCCAAAAATTGGAAGTATACAAAGGTAAGAATAGCGCATACTTGTGAATAAATCTATTCACCTATTTGTCTAAGGCGTTTTTTTAAATGTAAGTACCTTTCGAACTTTTTAACGAAATCAGAATTTGTTATGAAATTATTTTTCTGTGTTTTGAGCACAAATTTCTTCATAGATAGCGGCCATTGCACGATAGTACTATCTCTGGTTTTGATTAATATACCGTTTGTGCTGGTAACAGTTTCATCTTTTGACAAGCAAATTCTTAAAGTATCATGGCATATGTTATTTTGAAATAATTTATAAATGTCTGAGAAGATTGCTTTTTCTTTCCAGACAAGCCTGCCTCGTTCGATGAACAGTTTTCGTGATTTTACGTAAATTCCGTTATTCATTTTATCCAAAAGATATTCATCACTCTTCCAATTATGAATAAGGTTGTCAAAATCTTCTTGTTGTTTTCCAGGGTCCTTCTGGTCTGACTGTATATTATACTTCGCTATGTATATTATTCCGCTTTTGCCGTCATTGTTCAGTACTATCTTATATTCATCGAACTCGCTTATAATACATCCTGCTATTAATGCAAGGGAAATTATGCACAATAAAATTCCACGTTGTGCAATGAAATGATATATCTTTTTCATTTTCAAATTGACTTACCTTTCTTATTAATGCTTAAAAAAAAATTAATTACCTAATCAAGAGAATTTAAATATTGCCAGTGTTTTTCTGAAAAATCCCGTAATGATTTCAGTTTTAGATCAGAAATCTCGAACTCCCGACGATTTTCCATTTGAGGATGAACGATGGCAACTGATTTCATGCGAGCCGCTTTTGTTGCAATTACGCCATTTATTGAGTCTTCGAATACCATGCAATGCTCTGGCTCTACGCTAAGCTTTCTTGCTGTAGTTATAAATACATCTGGATGTGGCTTACCGTATTTTTCAAATTCAGTTGAATGTATAACATCAAATAAATTAATAAGCGACGTTATTCCAAGAGCCGTTTTTATTAGTTCCATTTCCGATGATGAAGCTACTGCAATGGGAATTTTTCTAATCTTAAAAAAGTTGATCGTTTCAATTGCCCCGTCCATTACAAGTGGTTTTTCACGTATCTTCTCCTTTACGCGTTCTACAATTTCTTTTGCAACTTGTTCAAGTGATTTGTTGTTCCATGGTTTTTGTTTGTATCTATAATATACAACATCTTTAACCGGGAACCCTGTCGTAGCCATGCATTCCTCGCGTGTAAGATGGAGACCAACAGTAGCGAAAACTTCCATCTCAACTTCTTGCCAATACGGTTCAGTATCGAGCAGTATCCCATCCATGTCGAAAATTACTGCCTTTATCATGACTTATGAAATCTAATAGAGTTTTCTATGAATCGCAACAGAGTGGTGTTTGCTGTTAAATATTGCATTACCTCAATCTTTTACCTAATTTTTTTATGCAATAAGTATATTAAATTTGTTAGATGAATCAAGATTGCGAAAATTCTATTTTTCTTTTTCAAATTGAAGGGCAAAATGCTTTTGTTGCAAACATAATTGCACGCAATTTTGGAATTCCAGAGTCCTATTTTGTAAAGTAGAAATTATAAAATTATTGCAATATTAATTGCAACGAGGAACGGACTTTTCTAATGGAAATAGACATTAATTTAATCAGGGAGTTTTTTAAGAATTACAAGTGCCAAGTTTGTGAGGATAGCAACTTGCAGAAGGCAGCTGTTCTAATTCCATTGCTGGAAAAAAACAACGATCTGTATATTGTTCTCACAGAAAGAACATACAGAGTTCAACATCATAAAGGACAGATATCTTTTCCGGGTGGAAACAAAGAAATGGCAGACGTTAACTTGATAGATACAGCTTTAAGAGAAACTGATGAGGAAATTGGAATTAAAAGAGAGAACATAGAAATTCTCGGTGTTTTGAGTGACTTTAACACTGCATCTGGTTTTTGTATTACACCCGTAGTAGGATTGCTGAAAAATGTCAATAAATTTTTGATAAATAAAATAGAGGTATCAAATGTTTTGGAGGTGCCGATTTCTTATTTTATTGATTATGGGAATAGAAAGGTTGAACTATACGAAAACGGCAGAATAGTAAGAGAGAGCTATGCTTATTATTACAATTCTAACAAAATCTGGGGAATTACAGCAAAAATAATAGTTTCTTTTCTTGATGATTTAAAAGTTTTCAAAAAGGGAAATATTTGATTTTGTATATTCAAAAATTCTTAATTATCTTTATTAAAAAGAAATAAATAAACAGAAAAGAGAAAAAAGCTAATGTAGGAGAATAGAAGTATGGCGAGACATAAATCTGCGGAAAAAAGATTACGGCAAAGTAAGCGCCGAGCTGAACGTAATAAAGCCCGACTTTCGAAGATGAAAACTCTTATTAAGAAAGTTCGGAACGCAAAAGATAAAGAACAAGCCACAGCCGCATTAAAACAAACTATAAAATATCTTGATCAGCTGGCTGATGCCGGTGTTATACATAAGAACGCTTCTGCAAACAAGAAATCTAGACTTACTAAGCTAGTCAATAAGATGGGTTAATAAGATATAAGTTTTTCGGAGATTCGCTAATTATTAGTTTATAAAATTATATTCAAATCTTGAGACCACTTTGAAAGGGACGAGAATGTGTAGAAAAGCATTTCGTTTGGGTCTGAATTTACTTGCTATAATAATTTTCCCTCAAATAGTATTAACACAGCAACCGTCTTATCAAGATGATGATCTAACACCGGAGGCTTTTACTGCAATCTTAAAAGATCAATGGGAATATTTAAAAAATGCTACTGAGCAATTGGATAAGGAAACAGGGATTCGTGGAGAATTTGAAACAACGCCGGAGTTTAAAACAAGAGCTGCTAAAGCACGGCAATCTGCTGTTGAAAAATTGACCAATTACATAAAAGAAAACAAATTTGACAAGAGAACTTTTGGAGTTTGGTTAAAGCTAAATCTAATATCTTATGATGCCGATGCCGGAGTTTATTCCGTGAGCTGTCCTGTCTTAATAGAAGCTCCTTACGATATTCCAACCGTTGTATGTGCCGTACCATTAAATCCATACGTAGAACTTTCGGATAGTATTCGAGGAGGTTACAGAAGAGCGTCAATACACTTTACATTTGACCCGAGTTTCAAATGGAAAGTATCCAGAGCTGATGCCATGGCTGCAAAAGCTGACGAATCAAACATGTATTTTAAAGTTCAATTTTCGCTGGATATGACCCTGGAAAACCTTCCAACAAAAGCAACGCTGAAAATTATTCCAAGAAGTATAGCTATTGTGAACAAGGCAAAGAAACAAATATACTGGTCAGAGAATATAAAAACGAGTACTACTGTAGGGACCACTCAAACCAAAACAAAAACTGAACCTGAGCCCATTAGAGAAGAAGTTGAGGAAAAGGTTGAAGAATAGTTCTTCTTTTACTAAGTAATGCATTAATTGGTAAAGCTACAACATCCCGAGGAAACTAACAGACTGACATTGTGCGAGTTGTTTTCCCCTTTCAAGTGCCTGTTTGTTTAAACTTATGAGGTTTTGACGATGAGGTGGTAACACTTCACACAGTGCCTGCACTATGTTTTCTAACTTAACAATAGGATGTTTTTCCAATAAAGCACCTACCATTATCATATTTGCAATCTGTTTGCTTTTTAATCGTTCTGCTTCTTCAAGTGCAGGTATTGAGAGTAATTCAATATCTTTTCTTGTTGGTGGCTTTATGACAGTGGATTGTTCATAGAGTAGAAATCCGCCAGGTTTTAAAGCTGTTTCAAACTTTTCCATCGAAGGTTGATTCAAAATAATTGCAATGTCAAATTTTGTAACTATTGGGGAGCTTATTCGCCTGTCAGATACGATAACAATACAATTTGCTGTACCTCCTCGCATTTCCGGTCCATAAGATGGCATCCAGCTGACTTCTTTACCCTCTTTCATTGCTGCGTAAGCAATGATTTGTCCCATGGATAATACGCCTTGGCCTCCAAAACCTGCAATAATGATTTCGTATGAATTTTTCATGGTACGATTAGTCATTTGGTACCTTTATGTCACCTAATGGGTAAAAAGGTAACATATGTTCCACAAGCCATTTGTTAGATTCTACTGGACTCATTCTCCAGCCAGAGGGACAATTCGAAACAACTTCGATAAAGCATGTTCCCTTGTTTAATTTCTGGTAATTAAATGATGCTTCGATAGCTTTTTTAAGCTTTCTTATGGTAGATGTGTTATATACAGCATGTCGGGACACATAATATGCGCCGGGCAATTGAGCGATCAATTCTGTGATCTTAAGTGGATGTCCCGTTACAGATATATCTCTTCCATAGGGTGTGGTTGTGGTTTTCATTCCAGATATTGTTGTTGGTGCCATTTGTCCACCTGTCATTCCGTAAGTCCCGTTATTTATGAAAACTACAAGGATATTTTCTCCTCGGTTGGCTGCATGAATGATTTCTCCCGTACCAATGGCTGCAAGATCACCATCACCTTGATAAGTAAATACGTACTTGTTGGGTAATACTCTTTTAATTCCAGTTGCAACTGCGGGTGCTCTACCATGAGCTGCTTCCTGCATATCAATGTTCATATAGTCGTAAGCAAATACTGCGCAACCAACAGGTGCAATGCCTATAACATCTTCCTGAATACCTAATTCTTCAACCACTTCCATCAGAATTTTATGTACTACCCCATGGCTGCACCCAGGGCAGTAATGCATAGGTGTGTCTGTTAGTGTGCTTGGTTTCTTATACACAATTTCCATTCCATCTATTTTTGCGTTTTTCATAAAGTTTTTACCTCTCAATTTCATGCGTTTCAGCTACCAATTCGACCTGTTTCAGTATTTCTTCGGGAGTAGGAATTATTCCGCCAGTCCTTCCGTAAAAGTACACTGACTTCCTGCCTTCAACGGAAAGCCTTACATCTTCGACCATTTGTCCGGCGTTCATTTCTACGGTCAGAAATGCTTCGACATGGTTGGATAGGTTTTTAAGAGCATCGGTTGGATATGGATATAATGTTATAGGTCTAAATAATCCTACTTTTAACCCAGATTCTCTTGCTAGTTCCATTGTCTTTTCGCAAATGCGCGCTGTAAGGCCAAAAGCTACAAGCACTATATCAGCATCTTTTGTATTTAGTTCTTCCCACCGTACTTCCTTTTGAAGTTTTTGATATTTATCCTGAAGTATTAAGTTTACCTCTTCCATTTTTTCAGGCTGGATAAATAGCGATGTAATGATGTTTCTCTCGCGCCATTTTGGTTTACCTACAGTAGCCCAAGGGGCGTCCGTCTTTGGTAGTGAGCCATAAGGTGGTAGTTTAACTTTCTCCATCATTTGTCCTAAAGCCCCGTCGGTCAATATCATGGCGGGATTTCGATATTTTTCTGCGAGGCGGAAAGCATCGAATACAAAATCCACCATTTCCTGAACAGACGCAGGTGCAAGAACTATCAAGTGATAATCACCATGGCCCCCACCCTTAACGGCCTGGAAGTAATCTCCCTGTGCTGGCTGAATTGTTCCCAGTCCTGGACCACCACGTTGAACGTTGACAATAAGAGCTGGTAATTGGGCAGCAGCCATATATGATATGCCTTCCTGCATAAGGCTTATTCCCGGACTGGATGACGTTGTCATTACACGTGCGCCAGCTCCCGCAGCCCCATAAACCATATTTATTGCTGCGAGTTCGCTTTCTGCCTGTAAAATTACAACATTAGGGTATTTTGGAGCTTCAGCAGATAAGTATTCGAGGATTTCTGATTGAGGTGTAATTGGATATCCAAAATATGCTTGCATACCGGCACGAAATGCTGCTTCTGCCAGTGCCTCGTTTCCCTTCATTAATCTAACTTCAGGTTCTTTATTGTCGGTATACATGATCAAGATTGGTGGAATAATTATTCTTAAGAATAAAATTAATCCGTAACTTTTTCCACTTTTTTTACTTTTTGCTGTCTGTAAACTGTGATTGCACTGTCTGGACAGACAATAGCACAATTAGCGCATCCTGTGCATGTATCGTTTAAAAGTTGAGCATAACGATAACCTTTGGTATTAAGATTGTCTGATAGTCCAAGACAATTCTGTGGACAGGCCATTATACACAGCTCACAACCCTTGCAGTATTCTTTTGATACTATAATTGTACCTTTAATCATAAGATTTCATACAAATATTACTTATATATGTTTATAATAGCAAGAAATTTTGTAAGTGAACATATTTAGCGATTTTGTGAAAAATTTAGTTTATATTTTCATTCAGTATTTCATTCAAAAAAGTAATGCAAAGGTTGTGGTAAATTTATCAAGTTGGAGATTTTAATTTATGCAGAAATTAGATTTATCGCTAAAAAATTTAGATGCATTATTTCCTGAGAATTTTACTGAAGAGCAAAAAGCTAATGCAAAAACCATTTTTTTAAAAGAGCTTGCACTGTTATGTCACAAATTTTATAATGGAAAAATTGCAACAATTCCAAAAGCTGGTATATATGGATTTAATTGGTTTAATGTATGGTATACACCAGGTGTATCCAAGATATCAACGACAATCAGAGAAAATAACGATGCCTCGTTCGAACTCACAAACAGGGGGAATCTTGTAGCAATTGTTTCGGACTCAACACGCGTGCTCGGCGATGGAGATTGTAGCCCACCCGGTGGCTTAGGAGTAATGGAAGGAAAAGCGTTTCTTATGAAATATCTTGGTGCAATTGATGCAGTTGCATTATGCATTAATTCATACAATAAAAAAGGTGAACATGATCCAGATAAAATAATTGATTTTGTTAAAATGGCTGAACCGAGCTTTGGTGCTGTAAATCTTGAAGATATTTCACAACCTAATTGCTATAAGGTACTGGATACTTTAAGAGAAGAATGCAATATTCCGGTTTGGCATGATGATGCGCAAGGCACGGGGAGCGTAACGCTGGCAGGTTTGATAAATGCCTTAAGACTGGTTAACAAGGAAATTGAAAATATTAAAATTGTTTTTTATGGAGCAGGCGCATCCAATACAACAATTGCAAGATTAATAATAATGGCAGGTGCAAATCCGGAAAGAATCATTATGTTTGATACCAAGGGTGGACTACATAAAGAACGCTCAGACATAGAGCAAGATAAAGCTTTTTATAGAAAATGGGAATTATGTCGCTTAACCAATCCAGAATGTATAAATGATATTGAAACAGGTATTAAGGATGCTGATGTTTTAATCTCGTTAAGCAAACCAGGACCTGATGTGATCAAACCTGAGTGGATAAGGAAAATGTCCAGTAAACCTATTGTATTTGCTTGTGCGAATCCAATTCCTGAGATATACCCGTATTCTGCAAAGGAAGCTGGTGCGTATATTGTCGCTACCGGACGTGGGGATTTTCCAAATCAAATAAACAATTCTCTTGGTTTCCCGGGTATTTTGAAAGGTGCGTTAATGGTGCGTGCACGTAAAATAACAGATGAAATGGCTATAGCAGCAGCTTATTCTATGGCAAATTTTGCTATGAAAAAAGGTATAGATCCAGATCATATTATGCCGACAATGGAAGAAACAGAAGTATTTGCCCAGGAAGCGGCAGATGTTGCTGAGCAAGCACTAAAACAAGGTATCGCAAGGTTAAATTTAACTCCAAAGCAGGTATTTGATGCTACTCTGCAAGAGATATTAAACACTCGAAAACAGATAGATTTGTTAATGAGGGAAAATTTCATAAAACAGCCGGATAGTCAATTATTAGAAGAAGCTTTGCAGAGAACATTAAAGCAGATAGTTGGGAATTTGTAATTGCTCGATAAGTTCCAGGAGCTATATATTTTTTCTTCTTATTTTTCGAGCCTTTGCAGCACAAGAAGCACAAAATTCAGCTGTTGGATGTTTCTTAAGACGAGCAGGTGATATAGGTTTGCCACATAAGATACATTTACCAACATGTAACTTCTCCGGGTTCTCGAAAGATTCCATCAATATTTCCCAATAAGTACCACCTTCTATCATTTCCTTGCACATTGCTGATTTATTTTTACTGCACGGTTTGATTGAGAGATTGCAGTAAGGACATATAAGTTCTCGTCCGTTTTGAAAGGACTTGATGTGTGGAGATCGGAAAATTCGGTCCATTTCTTTTTCGAGAGCTCTTAAAATAGATCTCTTAATGGCAATATTTTTGTCTTTTTGCATCTTATATATCTATCATATACAAACAAGGCAAATATGGGATTAGTTCCTATATGATTGGTTTGTAGCGGTTCAATGCCTTCATGTAATTAGCTCTCTCATAAGCGGAGGGATCAGCAGTGGATTTATGGCTTAGACTTCCTTTTATTTCTTCAATTGATTCACTATCGTGCGTTTTCATCCAGTTTTCGATATCTTTTAATACCTTAGAAATATGTTGAGGTCCATTTTTTAGTACCGCAGAACACATCATTGTCACGTCTGCCCCTGCAAGTATTAGCTTAATTACATCTTCAGCTGTATGTATGCCACTTGATGCGGCAAGGCTTGCATTTATTTTTCCATACAATATGCCAATCCATCTTGTAGGCAGTCTACTATCATTGGAATCACTTAGCCTGACATCAGGTGTTACATCTAACTTTTCCAAATCGATATCAGGTTGGTAAAATCTATTAAACAACACAAGTCCGTTTGCTCCTTTTTTGACCAATTTTAGGGCAATGTTTGGTATAGAACTAAAAAATGGATTTAGTTTAACTGCAACAGGAATTTTTACCGAAGCTCTAACATTGCTCAGAACCGATAAATATCGCTCTTCAACTTCCTGTCCGCTCATGTTTGTGTCTGTGGGCAAGTAATATACATTGATTTCTATTGCTGACGCTCCTGCGTCCTCCATTTTTTTAGCATAGCTTATCCATCCACCGGGTGTAATACCATTAAGACTGCCAATAATAGGAATTCCAAGTTGTTTTACCGCTTTCGATAGAAGTTCGATATATTCATCCGGGGTTAACCGATATTCCGTTGCTTTCGGGAAATAAGTTATTGCTTCGGGGAAGCTTTCTGTTCCGAATGTTTCATAATGTTCCAGTTCTTCTGCTTCATGAACAATTTGTTCCTCAAAAAGAGAATGCATGACTATTGCCGAAGCTCCGGCTTCAGCAAGTTTTTTCATGCCGTCTAATGATTGCGATAGAGGGCTTGATGATACGACAATGGGATTAGTAAGTGTTAAGCCCAGGTAGTTCGTTTTTAAGTTCATAATAAATATCCCTTAATTATAGGATAGAAATCTGGTGAATTTATTTATCAAGCTTCTTCTTTCACCAGTGTTTTATCTTCACCATTTGTTCCACCTTGTGCAAACATTTCATATAATTTCCAGCGTACCTGTATATCCTGCTCTGCCAGCTGAAGTAACTCTTTAGCTCGATCTGGGTGAGTTTTACTCAGCATATTGAATCGTGTTTCGATAGAAGTAAATTCCGATAGATTTATCTTTGGAGGCTTGGAATCGAGCTTGAACGGATTCTTTCCTTCCTTAATTAATGCAGGATTATAACGGAACAATGGGAAGTAGCCAGTTTCCACAGCAAGTTTTTCATTATTCATTCCACGTGCCATATCGATTCCGTGTGCAATGCAATGAGAATATGCAACTATAAGCGAAGGACCTTCGTAGGCTTCTGCTTCAATGAAAGCTTTTACAGCCTGTGCGTCATTTGCACCTAATGCGACACGCGCTACGTAAACATCTCGATACATCATTGCCATAAGTGAAAGATCCTTTTTGGCTGTGGGTTTTCCTGCTGCTGCGAACTTTGCTATCGCTGCTCTGCTGGTTGCTTTTGACATTTGTCCGCCTGTGTTTGAATATACCTCGGTATCAAGCACAAGCAAATTTACATCTTTTCCTGAAGCAAGCACATGATCTAATCCACCGTAGCCTATATCATAAGCCCACCCATCGCCTCCTATAATCCATACGCTTTTCTTTACGAGGTAATCAGCAATGTCGAGCAATCGTTTTGCTTCTGGTTTATTAATTGTAGCTAATTTTTCCTTTAATATTTTTACGCGATTTCTTTGCTCGTGAATTTCTGCTTCTGTTTTTTGTTGTGCTTTAATTAGTGCATCTGCAAGTTCCCCACCAATATCAGTGGAAAGCATGGCCACATATTCCTTTGCCATTTGGTTGAACTTATCAATTGTAAGTCGCATACCAAAGCCAAATTCAGCGTTATCCTCAAATAAGGAATTAGACCATGCAGGACCACGCCCTTCTGCATTTTTTGTATAAGGTGTAGTAGGTAAATTCCCTCCATATATTGAAGAACAGCCTGTTGCATTTGCTATTAGCATTCGGTCTCCGAATAGCTGTGTTGCAAGTTTTATGTATGGAGTTTCTCCACATCCACCGCAAGCTCCGCTGTATTCAAACAATGGCTGCAGAAATTGAGAGCCTTTCACTGTATCGACTTTAACAGTTCGCCGGTCGATATCTGGAATAGAAAGGAAGAATTCGTAGTTTATTCGTTCCTGTTCCCGCAACGGCGGTTGAGGCTTCATATTGATTGCCTTTACATTTGCTTCCTTTTTGCTCTTAGCAGGACATACCTCAACGCACATACTGCAACCAGTACAATCTTCAGGAGCTACTTGAATTGTATACTTCATGCCTTTGTATTCAACACCCTTGAAATCAGTCGATTTGAAAGTCTGTGGTGCCGAAGATAAAATAGCAGGATCATAAACTTTAGATCTTATAGCTGCATGTGGACATACAATAACGCATTTGTTACATTGGATGCATACTTCGGGTACCCATACTGGAATCTCGAGTGCTATATTACGCTTTTCCCATTGAGATGTTCCACTCGGGAATGTACCATCCACAGGCATTGCTGACACAGGAAGCTCGTCACCTTTTCCTGCGATAATCTTTGCAAGTACGTTCTTTACGAAGTCAGGCGCTTTATCCGATACAGGTGGTCTTAATTCAATTGTGCTTGTAACCTTTGAAGGTGCTTTCACCTCGTGGAGATTGGCAAGAGTTTTATCAACTGCCTCAAAATTCTTCTTTACTACGCTTTCACCTTTTTTACCGTAGGTCTTTTCGATAGCTTTCTTGATCTGATTTATCGCCTCATCCTTTGGAAGTATTCCCGAAATAGCGAAGAAACATGTTTGCATTATGGTGTTTATTCGCGAACCCATTCCAGTCTCTCTTGCGACTTTATATGCATCTATTACGTAAAATTTTAATTTCTTATCAATAATATGTTGCTGGATATGTCTAGGCAAGTGATCCCATACTTCATCTTTGCCATATATACTATTCAGTAAGAATGTGCCGCCAGGTATTGCTGATTGTAATACATCGAATTTTTCAAGGAATACCCATTGATGGCAGGCTACAAAGTTAGCTTTATTAATTAAATAGGACGACCTGATCGGTCGAGGTCCGAATCTAAGGTGTGAGATTGTCATTGCACCAGATTTCTTTGAGTCGTAGACAAAATAACCCTGGGCATAGTTTTCTGTTTCCTCACCAATAATTTTAATTGAGTTCTTATTAGCACCAACGGTTCCATCTGCTCCAAGTCCATAAAATATGCATCGAGCGACATCTTCGCTTTCCGTATCGAAATTCGGATCGTATTGTAGACTTAAGTTGGTAACATCGTCGTTTATTCCGACCGTGAAATGTTGTTTGGGTTGAGACTTAGACAGTTCATCGAATACTGCCTTTACCATAGCTGGTGTGAATTCTTTTGATGATAATCCGTATCGACCTCCAATTACAATCGGCATGGTTTTGAAAGGAGTGATCCCCTTTATCATTGCTTCATTGATTGCAGTAATGACATCGAGATACAGAGGCTCACCTACAGCTCCGCACTCTTTTGTCCTATCCATAACAGCTATGCTTTTAACCGTCGATGGCAGGGCTTTAATAAAATGCTCGACAGAAAACGGACGATACAAACGTACTTTGATAATACCTACCTTCTCGCCTTTCTTATTTAGGTATTCAACTGTCTCGTGTGCTGTTTCCGCTCCAGAGCCCATTAGTACGATAACTCTTTCTGCATCAGGAGCTCCAACATACTGGAATAATTTGTATTCTCTCCCAACTATTTTATAGAATTTATCCATTACTTTCTGAACAATATCTGGTGCAGACTGGTAATATTTGTTTACAGCCTCGCGTGCCTGGAAGAATACATCGGGATTTTGTGCTGTTCCACGAATAACCGGGCGATCGGGCGTCAATGCCCTTTGTCTATGTTGTTTTATGTATTCAGTATCGAGCATGGCGAGCATGTCTTCATCGCTTAATTGCTCTATTTTAGAAACTTCATGAGACGTTCGGAACCCATCAAAGAAATGCAGAAAAGGAATTCTTGACTCTAGGGATGAGGCGTATGCTATTAATGCTAGGTCCATATTTTCCTGTACGGAACCCGAAGCAATCATACCCCATCCACATTGTCTTGTAGCCATAACATCACTATGATCTCCAAAAATCGACAGAGCATGGGTTGCAACAGTTCTTGCAGCGATGTGAAATACGGTTGGAGTTAATTCACCAGCAATTTTAAACATGTTGGGTATCATTAACAATAAACCTTGTGAGGCTGTAAACGTGCATGCGAGGGATCCTGCCTGCAAGGCACCATGTACAGCACCTGCAGCGCCTGCTTCACTCTGCATTTCGACTACCAAAGGTACCGTACCCCAGAGGTTTTTCCTGCCTTGAGCCGACCATTCATCGGCGAATTCCCCCATATTGGAAGATGGAGTAATGGGATAAATAGCAATGACTTCATTAATTTTATGCGCAACATAAGCGGTCGCTTCGTTACCATCAATTGTAACCATTTCACGTTTATTTGAGTTTGCCATTTTTAAGTCTCCGATTTCTTAATTCTCTTTTAAAGTTTTTTAATGTAATCTTTTAAAATTATGCAAAAATCGTTCCCTTTTGGAAGGGGCTAATCTTTATAAATTTCGCAAAATATGTTGAGAACTACAAACCAAAAAATGGATAATTTAATACAGGAATCAACTGATAACTGTTAAGAATGTATTGATTTCTTATCCTATCTTTAAATTGATATGGAATATTGCGCAAGTTTCGAGTCGAAACGCGCCATTTCTAAGTTTGTAATTATTTCTGCGAAACAGTTTGAGTTTTTCAAATTTTCAAAGAATTTCTCATTATTAAAAAATTTTGAGATGCTCTATGAATTTTCCAGTTGTGGGCATCTTCTAATGCATCCAACTACTTGATTGAATAGTTTTTGATGATTATGTTTATGAAAAGTAAATTATCTTTAAGTAAAATAGAAGGAGAAAATATGGGTAAAGGAGATCAAAGAACTAAACGTGGGAAAATTTTTCGAGGTACTTATGGCAAAACAAGACCGAAAAATAGAAAAAAAAGAGCTATGAGAAAAGAGAAACAAAAGTCAGTTGTTTCTTAATGAAATTTCATTGAAGTCATATTTTGAAAGACTTATAGGTGAGGTGAGTAAGGAATTTTAGTGTATGAGTTGTAAAGAGAGAATAGACCTTTTTAGCAAAACAAGAAACCTGGATAATGTCTGAAGATTTACCCCAGTCGAGCCTGAATAATATTTCTGGCAGAAGAAATTGTAGCCCTACATTTCGCAGGACATTTGCATCCTTTAAGTACAGAAATTTTAGGCTCTGGTTTTCAGGTCAGGTGGTATCACTTTTCGGGACATGGATGCAGACAACTGCTCAGGGATTTCTAATTTATGAATTGACTCATTCGCCGGCTTTTTTGGGATATGTAGGATTTGCCGCGGGTGTTCCATCAATACTCTTCACTATGTACGGTGGTGTGGTAGCAGACCGATTACCCCGAAGAAAGCTTCTAATTATTACTCAGTCGACGATGATGTGCCTTGCGTTGATTTTAGCATTATTGAGTTTTCAAAATATAGTACAACCATGGCACATAATTGTTCTTGCGTTCGGTCTAGGTATAGCTAATGCGTTTGATTCACCAGCTCGTCTTGCTTTCGTATCGGAGCTGGTAGAGCCAGAAGACATTACTAATGCAATTGCTCTCAACACAATGATGTTCAACACAGCGAGTGCTATTGGGCCAGCAGTTGCAGGTTTAACCTACTCTACTTTTGGCCCAGGTTGGTGCTTTTTAATAAATGCACTTTCTTTTATAGCAGTTATATCAGCTTTGTTTCTAATGAAAATAAAGTCACAGAAGCAGACAACCCAGAAAACATCAACAGCTTCAGCGTTGCTGGAAGGTTTGCATTATATTTACAAACACAGGGTAATTAGAACTTTAATCATTCTGGTTGCTTCGGTGAGTCTATTTGGTATGTCATTGGGTACTTTGCTTCCAGCTTGGTCTGTTAAAATTTTGAATGGAAATGCTGTAACAAATGGATTATTGTTTTCCGCACGCGGTGTAGGATCTATTATTAGTGCTTTATCAATAGCTTCGCTTGCAATTGGAGCTCGAAGGGGTAGGTTAGTAAGCATAGGCTCTTTCCTTTTTGGTATATTTATAGCTCTTTTCGCTTTCTCAAGTTGGCTATGGTTATCTATTTTATTGATTGCTTTGGTTGGTGTAAGTACGGTGCTGGTTGCGAATTTGTCAAACTCTACCATACAATCGCTTACACCGTTAAATCTGAGAGGAAGAGTAATGGGGGTTTATAGTACCGTATTTATGGGCTCTATGCCAATAGGTGCTTTGATTCTTGGGACTATTGCAGAATATGCTGGAGAAATAACTGCAGCTTTAACGTGCTCTATTTTTGCAATATTAGTAGCTGGTTTTGTGAGATTTTATATTCCAGAAATTCGTGAAATTGAATGATATTAAACTGTTCTTGCTTCCAGAATAAGCGCCACTGATTTAAGAAAGCCTAAATAAATTCATATTGAATTACTATTATCTAACGCCAAAGAGTTCAATAAGCCACAGGCTTAGTGGAGGGAAGTAGGTAATGAGTATTAAAGCAATAATCTCGAGTCCAATGAAAATCATGATCGATTTTGCAACGTGAAGTATAGGTTTGTTGAATCGTAGACTCGACATAAATAAATTTAGTCCAACAGGCGGAGTTAAGTAACCAATTTCAAGGTTGGTTAAAAAGATTATTCCTAAATGAACGGGATTTACGTTGAAAGCTTTGGCTATTGGCAAAATTAAAGGAACGACAACAAATATGGCAGAAAATATGTCCATCATCATGCCGACAATTATCAAGAAGCAATTGAGAACCAAGAGAAAAGCAAATTGGCTTGTTATCTGTGCTTTAACCAATTCAAAAAGAGCTTGAGGAACTTGTTGATCTATGAAATAGTTTGTTAAGCCAAGTGCAACTGCCAGTATAGAAATAATAGCACCTACCAGGATCATCGATTCTTTTATTATACGTGGTACGTCTTTAAGAAGATCCAGGTCTCGGTAAATGAAGACTTCAACAATTAAAACGTAGAAAGCAACAATAGCCGCAGATTCTGTTGCTGTGAAAAATCCACCATAAATGCCTATAATAATGATTAATGGAAGTGGAATTTCCCAAGCGGCTTCTTTACAGGCTTGCCATAAATTTGACCATTTGAAAGGAACAATGGGTACTTTGGTTCGAGCACCTTCTCTGATGCTATAAAGAGCCAGAATTGTTATTAACAACAAACCAGGTAAAATTCCTGCAACAAAAAGTTTATCGATACTAACTTCAGATATAATTCCATAAATTATGATTGGCAAACTGGGCGGAAACAATAGTCCAATACTACCCGAAGCTGTAATTAATCCGAGTGAAAACTTTTCAGGATATTGTTGTTTGATTAGCATTGGAAGCAGTAACCCACCGAGTGCTACTATTGTTACTCCAGATGCTCCTGTGAATGCAGTAAAAAAGGCGCAGGTTGAGAGCACTACAATTGCTAGTCCTCCTCGTAGCCATCCAAATGCAGACTGCGCGAGGTTTACGAGTCTCTTGGGTGCCTGACTTTCTGCGAGCATATAGCCTGCGAATACAAAAAGTGGAATTGCTATTAGTGCAGGCATGTCTGCGATTCGGTAGAGTTCAATAATCACAGCAGAGGTGTCTATATCACTGCTGATAAAAAGGAATATTGCTAAAGCACCGAAAACACTAAAAAGTGGTGCTCCAAGTAATGCGAATAATATGATTATTGCAATAATAATCCAAATACTCACGCTCTGTCCTTATTGGTATGTGCTTTTTCTATGTCAATTAATATGCGAATGATAAAATGAATTACCAGCATAACATATCCTACAGGAATAATTACCTCAGCAATCCAGGAAGGAATATTTGCATATATAACGTTTTCATTCGCAATTTCGAACTGTATAAATGTTAAAGATGCTTTGAATAGTAAGTAGCAAATCAAAGCTGCAAAAAGATTGGTGAGCGCTGAGACAAAATACCTCTGTTTTTCTGATAAAAATCTCTTTAGTATTTCGATATTTAAGTGCCTTTCATTACTAGTTGCTAAAGCGGCCCCCAAGAAACCAATCCATAGAACCAGGTGTCGCAATAAAATATCTCCCCATATAATTCCGCCCGAGAAAAAATTTCGAAGAATAACCTGAAGGAAAGCCATTAGTAGCATGCCAATGAATAGGGCGATCAGAATCGTTGTTTCGATTTTGTTCAGTGTGCTATCTATTTTTGACAGCAGTTTCACTATTTTTTCCCCTTCCTGTATTCCTCTATTGCTTGTTCTACGCGGAGCATAAAATCTTCGTCGTATAGTTTTCCACAAAGCATTCTTCTTGCACGAATCCCTGCTTCCATATATTGTTTAATACCTTCCTTGGATGCTTCTGTTAAGACTAGCCCGCGTTTTTTAAGTTCTTCAATTGATTTTTTGTTATCCTCACGTCCAAGCTCAGTGAGTTTTTTCATATATTTTTTTCCGTTCCTGAGGAGTATTTCTTGAAAATCCTTAGGTAAATTATCAAAGTATTTCTTGGATATTAAAACTGCACCGGCCGAGCAAGTCAATGGATAGTTTACCATATATTTAGCTTGTGTATACCATTGCAAAGCTATGCTTGCGTATGGAGTAGTATAGAATGCATTGACTAACCCTGTTTGCAAGGATGTTCTTACGTTGTCTATTGATAAAGGAATTGGTTTAATGTTTAGAGCTTTAAATGTTATTTCAGCCACAGGGTCTCCTTCCCAAACCCACATTTTTGTTTTAAGGATATCGTCTGGTTTGGTTATTGGTGAGTTACTGAAAATATATACGAAACCAACTTCAGCCCAGCCAAGTAATACATAACCGTTTTCCTCGAATGCTTTCCTGAATTCTTCATCAAACTTTTCATATAAGTAGTCAGCCTCGTCACTTGAGCGTATAAGGAAAGGTGTGTCCAGTATTCGTACTTTCGGAGCAATTTCTCCAAGTCCAACTCCAGTAAATCCGCCAGCATGCAATTGACCTATGCTTATTTTGCGGATTACAGTTTTCTCATCACCCTGAATTTGTCCAGGGTACATTTGGAAACCAACTTTTCCATTGCTCTCTTTTCTTACGGCCGCATCGTATTCGCGCATTACATTCATCCAAGTACTACCTTCAGTAGCAATGGATGCAAATTTTATTTTGTATTGTTGTGTGTAACCGTATATTGACAGAAGTGTGACTATTAAAACAAGATTTTTAATTACTTTCATTTAAAATTCCTTTGGATTATTAATTTAGAAAAGGTCATCAATTTGTTTGTAGAGTTTTCTACCTTTTTGTTTGCTGATCGCGTTAACCAATCGTGCTTCGGGTAATAAATCAACAGGTGCATTTTCAATTTCATTTAGAACATTTTCAAAAAGTTCCCGGTCTTGCATTGTTACCGCGTAGGTTTGTGCATAATAGAATTTTGCAAGTAAAAATTTATTATTACTAATCTCGAAGCATTTTTCGAAGTAGCTTTTTGCCTTCTCGGGATCTCCTCCAAGCGCTTTTGGGATGGTTGCTTCTATTGTACCAAGAAGTAGATATGCTCCTCCATAATAGTATGAAGGTTCTTTTTCTATGACAAATTCCATCAAAGCCTGAACCTTGCTAATATCTGCCAATGCGGAAATATCCGAACGTGAGATATTTATGTAACTTCCCCAGCTTAAGGCTGTCCAGAAAATTGCTGGAACATCTTTTTTCTTGAAAGTCCATATTGCTTGCTTAAATGTATTTACATCTTTGTCTAATGATTCTTTGAAGGCCTTATTTTTACTCAATGCTTTTATTCCGTAATCTCTTGCGCGCAGGTAAAACACGCGGGCACGTTCGACGCTGTCATCCTCGCAAAAAGCTAAAGCATAGGCACTATAGCCTTGCGCTGCAAAAGTCAGTAGTTTTTCGTTTTCTGGATCGCTTTTGATGAGAGCTTCTATAAGTTTCAAATTACTGGCAAGAGCTTCATGTGCTATTGTTATATCGGATTCTTCGTTGAAAGCGACCAAACCGTTATCAATTATGCTGCCCATTGATCTGATGGCTATGGTTTGTATACAGCCTGAAAAAAACACAAGTGATGAGATAAAAATGTATATCCAGTATCGAAACATGGTTTACTCCCCAAAATTATTTAAAAATATATGCAAATAAAATTATGGATTCAAACAGAGCAATGTTAAAAAATTTTAAGCTACTAATTAATTGAAACTTTTATGAATAAAAGCTAACTTAACTACAGGATAATAATTTATCTTAGTAGGAGGGAATTTTAGCATGCGCATTCTTGTGATAGAAGATGAGCAAAAAGTTGCACGGTTTCTGAAAAAGGGACTTGAGACTGAAAAATATGATGTTGATGTTGCTTATGATGGTAAAACCGGAGAAAAATTAGCACGTACAGAGATGTATGATATAATTTTGCTTGACATTCTTTTGCCGAAGAAAGATGGTTTTCAGATTTTGCAGGATTTGAGAAAGGATGAAATACGAACACCTATAATAGTATTAACCGCCAAAACCAGTACGGAAGATATTGTAACAGGATTGGATAAAGGAGCTGATGATTATATTTGCAAGCCATTTGAGTTTAAAGAACTTTTAGCCAGAATACGTTGCCTGTTGCGGCGTGAAAAATCGAAAACAAGGTTAAAGTATGCTGATCTTATTCTCGACACGGTTTCACGTAAAGCGACACGTGCAAATAAAACAATTGAATTATCATCTCGAGAGTATTCGCTTTTAAAATATTTTATGCAAAATAATAACCGAATTGTTACACGCAATGAACTTGCAAAGGAAGTCTGGGGCTTTGATTTCGATCCAGGGACAAATGTGGTTGATGTCTATGTAAATTTATTAAGAAAGAAAATAGACCATGGTTTGGGAACTAAACTGATTCATACTGAACGAGGCAAAGGTTATTATTTGTCTAATAAAGATTTGTACAAGCATAAAAAGAAAAAAAGTAAAGCGATATGATTGTATTCCGATCCATAAGGACGAAATTGACTCTCTGGTATGCAGGCATTTTTTCAATAATACTTGGTGTTTCATCTGCAGTTGCATATTTAATATCGATATCGACTTTATTAGAAAAATTGGATAATTCCCTAAAGCTGGAAATAATACATATTAATGAATCTTGCAAAAAGGAATTCCAGCATCTAAACGATGGTAGCAAAGTTGCATCGATTGTGTGGGAACAGATATACAAATATGCTAGTGTTGCTCCTCAATTTCATTACATTCAAATATTTGATGCGAAAGGAAATGCAATATACAGATCAGAAAACCTTCGTAATTACAGGATAAATTATGGTATAAATCCAACCAATGAAGTAAGTTTTGTAACATCAGTTGGCCCGGATGAAGAGAAAATCCGAATAGCTATAATTCGAAATGAACACATTATAATATGTTTGGCGTATCCTTTAAATCAATTATACGAATCGGTTAATGGAATTTTTTTTAATTTGCTATTGATTGTTCCGCTGGCATTTCTAGTATCTATTGTCAGTGGTTGGTTTTTAGCCAATAGATCATTGAAACCTGTAGATGAACTTACGAAGGCAGCCAAAGAAATTTCTTTGCAGAACTTAAATAAGAAATTGCCGTTTTATAATATTGATAATGAAATTGGGAGACTAGCCAGCCAGCTTAATGATATGATAAGCAGATTGCAAGAATCTTTTATGCAAATACAGCAATTTTCTGCCGATGCTTCGCATGAATTACGCACTCCTCTTACCATTATGCGAGGTGAAATAGAGATCGCACTTCGCAATCAAAGAATGTCAAAAGAAATGAGAGAATTGCTCGCTAGTATTTATGATGAACTGATAAGATTGTCTACAATTGTAGAAACGTTAATGACTTTGATAAAGTCTGATACTGGCAGGTTAGCACTGAGTAGTAGGACGGTACCGTTGAATTTTTTAATCAACCAGGTATTTGAAAAAGCTAAAGTGCTTGCTGCTACCAAGAAAATTAATGTCAAACTTGAGAAAAACATACCATTACATATTAAAGGAGATCAGGCATATCTTAAACAATTATTATTGAACATTGTCGATAACGCAATAAAGTATACAAATCCTGAAGGATCTGTAACCATATCCTCGGTAAGGGAAAATGGAAGAGCTGTGGTTACGATTAAGGATACGGGCATAGGCATACCTAAGAAAGATATTAATAAAGTTTTTAACAGATTCTATCGTGTTGAAAGAGATAATAAAACAATAAAAAATGCAAGTGGTACAGGACTTGGTCTGTCAATAGCTAAATGGATAGCTGAAGCTCATGGGGGTACAATTATACTAAGAAGCAGAGAAGGAAGGGGCACTACTGCTGTAATTCAACTCCCTGTCTGGGACGGGAATTAAGATTTTTAAGGAATTAAGATTAACAGTGCTTGCAATTTTTATTGATGCCTTTTTAGTAAATGAACCTTTTACTTTAACTTTTCCTTCAAGGCTTTTAGTACTACGTCAGGTACGAATTGGCTTACATCTCCGCCTAACCTTGCGATTTCACGAACCACGTTGGAACTAAGATATGTGTATTTTTCGTTAGGCATCAAGAAGACAGTTTCAATATTATTATTAAGTTTCCTATTCATTAAAGCCATTTGCAATTCATATTCGAAATCGGTCATTGCCCTTAAACCGCGTACTATTGCAATAGCTTTTTTTGACTTGATGTAATCGACCAGTAATCCCTGAAAAGAATCGACTTCAACTCTCTTTATGTTTTTGGTTGCTTTTTTTAACAACTCGAGTCTTTCTTCTTCTGTAAATAGTGGTGATTTGGATGTATTTTTTGCGATGGTGATAATTACTTTGTCAAAGAGCTTGAGAGCGCGTGTTAATATGTCGATATGCCCGTTAGTTACTGGATCGAAGGTTCCTGGATATACTGCAATTTTCATTTGTCCTCCTTTATTTTGGTGGTACAATGGATTTCATAATAAGTATATTTGTTTGTCCGCAAGCTTTTCGAGTGACATCATATCGTGACAAATCTGTTTTTATTGCTGAACGGTAATGGTGTTCTAGCACGACATAAGAGCCGTTATGCAAGGTTTTTGAGTCATAAATTATATCTGGTAATTTGCCTATGTTTTCCAGTTTGTATGGGGGATCAACAAAAACTATATCGAATAATTTTTTCACGTTTTTTAGGAACCAGAATACATCAGCCTGGTGTACAAAGCACCGATCTTGGCATCCTAAAAGTGCAATATTTTTTTGTAGTACATTTATTGATTTTCTGGAACTGTCTACAAAAGTTACTTTTCTTGCCCCTCTGCTGATGGCTTCCAATCCCAGACTTCCACACCCTGCGAATAGATCCAGGATTTCGAGGTTTTCAAAGTTTACATAATTTGAAAGAACATTGAAGATTATTGTTTTTGCTCTATCTGTTGTTGGTCTGATAGAATAATCATGGACGGTTTCAATTTTTCTTCCCTTAAACTTACCAGCTATGATTCTCATTTTGCTCTCAGGGCAAGCCCTATTGCAGCTGCAAAGCGATATGACTCTTTTAAAAGTGGTGGATTAAGATCGTCGACGGCTTTTAACTTTCTAAACACATTTAAAGGTAAAGTCTGCTTGATTCCTGTTTCTGAACGTATTGTTGTTATAAAGCTTTTATCAATATTTTCACCATGTAAAAGCATTGCTTCTGGTGTTTTTCTAATTTTCTGCTTTAAGTAGTTTAGATAATCCATCACATGCTTGTCTGGATTTGCCTCACCGTCGTGGAGAAATGTTCTATAGTCTACCATAGTTCCATTGTGAATTAGACTTGCATCTATGCTGTTTTTTCTTAATCCGAGCAAAACTATATCGTGATCAAGGATTTCAGGATAATTGACTATTAAAGTTTTCTCAGTGCTGAATTGGTCAACATCTACAATATGTAATTTCATTCCGAGCATGGCTGATACTTTTTGGAGGAAGGCAACTGTACCACGCCGAACCGCAACTACAAAACTTTGTTGTATTCCGGTTCTTTCGTCAGTAAGTACCTGGGAATCGGTGATAAATGCATTAGGAGATTCGTCGGGAAAATATTGGCCAATTTCCCAGTTTAGGTAACTCTTTAACTCCTTGCCAGATAGCGAGGGGTCAACGGGTATGATGTTAATAAATACCGGGCTTGGAGGAATTGCAAAAGAGATGTATTCAGCTGAAATTTCACTCTGCTTCAAAATATCCTTTAACTCTTTTGCAAATCTTGAAAGTTGTGGATGGTCTGCAGATAGAGAAGCTCCAGTATTTTCGAGATCAATAGATGCGGGCCTTTCTGCCAGTACTGTCACTTTTAATTTTTTTCGTTTATGCTGAATCTCGGCAATTTGAATTCCGCCTTTAAGAAATGAAACACCAAGATAATAGGTTGCACCCATGTTTTATCTTTCTTGTGAGTTACGCTATTCTATTGCTACCAAGCCCTTGATTTTTTCTAGTTTGTTTTTTCCAATACCTTTGATTTCTGATAGCTGTTCAATTTTTGTAAAATTGCCTCTTTCTTTTCGGTATTCGAGAATCCGCTCAGCTATAGTTTCTCCAATTCCGGGCAGTTTAATAAGTTGTTCTTTCGTAGCCTTATTTATGTTTAGCTTTCCTTGTATAAAGTTTTCGTCTTCTTCTGTATGCTCAGATTCGTGCTCGTAGCTCAGAGTGGCGAATAAGCTATCCTGCGCTTTGTAGTCAAAGGAGTGTGGCGTTGCAGAAGCCTTTTGTGTTAATCGAATTCCATATCCAAGTATTAAGGTAATAACAAGAAATAGCATTACCCTTCGTTCGGATTTTGTTAGAGCAATCCAATCCATAAAACCATTTATTTTATTACGAAAAGACATCCTTTACTCTCTCAAAAAAAGTTTTGTCATCTTTTCTTTCTTCTTCGGTTGGATTAATATGCTCGCAGGTGGAAAGGTTTTGCAATAATTCCTTTTCTCTTGTATTTAATTTGGTAGGAACCCATATGTTTACCCTTACTAGTAGATCCCCCTTACCATAACTATCCAGGTGTGGTATTCCTCTTTCACGTAATCTTAACATTCTTCCTGCTGGTGTACCCGGCTCAATTGTAAGTCTTGCCTTGCCTGTTAGAGTTGGAATTTCGACGGTTCCTCCCAGAACTGCCATTGGAAAACTTATCCATAAATCGTAGATAATGTCATCTCCGTTTCTTTTAAACTGTGGATGGGGTTGTTCTTCTATAACTACTATCAAATCTCCAGCAGGGCCTCCTCTTCTACCTGCATTGCCCTGACCATGTAATGGTATGTAGCTTCCGTTTGTTACGCCTGCGGGTATGTTGACTTTAATTGTTGACTCTCCCTGAACTCTACCTTCTCCATAGCATACTGGGCATGGTTCTTTTATGATTTTGCCTTCGCCTTCGCAAGTAGGGCAGGTTGTTATGTTAATAAACTGTCCAAACATTGAGCGAGACACTTGTCTGAGTTCTCCACTTCCTCCACATTGCGGACAGGTTGTTTTTGCACCCGACGTTTTGGCTCCACTTCCATTACATGCTTCGCATTTTTTAAATTTTTTAATTTTGATCTTTTTCTCAACGCCGGTAGCTATTTCTTCTAGTGTTAGTCTCAGGTTGACTCGTAGATCGGAACCAGGTTGGCCTCTTTGTGATGAGGTTCTTTTTCTAGACCTATGTGTGTCTCCAAAAACTTCGTCGAAAATTGAACTTCCAAATCCACTGGAAAAAATATCACTGAATGCACTGAATATGTCGTTTATATCGTGAAAATCTCTATAATCTGTGCCACCACGCAGTCCATCATGTCCGAATTGGTCGTAGCGTCTTCTTTTTTCAGGATCACTCAACACTTCGTAAGCTTCTGCAGCTTCCTTAAATTTTTCCTCAGCCTCTTTGTTGCCAGGGTTTCGATCAGGATGATATTTTAGCGCCATTTGGCGATAAGCCTTTTTTATTTCATCCTGGCTTGCATTTCGGTTGATCCCGAGAATTTCGTAATAATCTCGTTTCGCCATGGTTTATTCTTTCTTCTCCGCAACAGTCTGATTGGTATCTTTATTCTGTTCGCCTGATTCATTCAAGGGTGCAGATGATACAATTACCTTGGCGTGTCTTATAACTCTATTGTTCATCATGTAGCCCTTTTCAATTTCGTCTACTACTGTGTTGGGTGGCAAATCATTTCGGGGCACTTGCATTATCGCCTCGTGGTACTCTACATCAAATGGTTTTCCAATGGTTTCGAAACTTTTTACACCCTGAGACTCAAAAATTTTCAGGAACTTCTGATAAATCAATTCAATGCCTTCCAGTAGTTGCTTGTAGTCTGCACTTTCTCTTCCATGTTTCAGTGATCGTTCAAAATCATCCAACACAGGAAGCAATTCTTCTATTAAGGATTCATTTGCAAATTTTATGATATTGTTAATCTCGTTTTCTATTCTACGCTTATAGTTTTCGAACTCAGCTGCCTTTCGCAGAAATAAATCTTTATATTTTTCCACTTCTTTTTGGAGCTCCTCTATTTTTAAAACTGCCTCTGATACTTCAGGCAATTCGGGTGGTGTAATAACCTCTTTTTTCTCTTCTTGTTCTTTTCCGTTTGATTTTTTTTCAAGATTTTCATTGACTAATTCCATTTCTCAACCCTCCTACGAAACTAACATTTTTGCGATAATTTGTGCTACATAATCCACTATAGGTATAACTTTGCTGTAATTCATACGTTTAGGTCCGATTATTCCAACCCTACCTCTAACACCATTGACATCATATACCGTTGATACAAAACTATAATCTTTTGCATTTTCATCTTCGTTTTCATCACCAATAGTAGTAACTACTTCGTTTTTCTGTTTTTCATCGTGTTTTTTTAGAACATGGACGATGACATCTTCATTTTCTATGAGTTCTATAACGGATCGAAAATTTTTGGGATCAATAAATTCTGGTTGCTCAATTATATTTTTTGTTCCCCCAATATGAACTTTTTCTCGCTCCTTGTTGTCGGTGAACAATAAGTCAATGGATTCGATAAAAAGCCTTACCAGTCCTGTACGTTCGTTTTCTACGTCACGAACCCTTTCTGCAAAGGTATCTCTAATCTGTTTTAATGTCAATCCATGAAGCCGTTCATTCATAATGTTACTTAATTGCTCCAGATGTTCCTTTTTAACCTCGGTTCCAATTTCCATCATTATAGTTCTAACAATTCCTGTTCTCACTGAAATTACGACCAGGAGTTTTGAGCTCGATACAGGTACCAATTCCATTTTCTCAAATATACCACTACCTAATTGTGGAGAAGTTACAATGCTAAGTTGATGCGAAATTTTGCCTAAGAGCTTAGTGGTTTCTCTGAAAAGCTCTTCAACATCAATAACCTGGTCCAGAGTTCTTTCAATTTCCAGTTTCTCAGCCTCATTTAGCTGTTGAACTTCCATCAAGTAGTCTACATAAAATCGATAACCCCTGTCCGTAGGTACGCGACCTGCGGAAGTATGCGGTTGCGATAAAAATCCCATTTCCTCGAGATCTGCCATTATATTACGAATTGATGCAGGGCTTAATTTTGACTCGAGATGCTTTGAAATATATCTTGAACCTACGGGTACAGCAGTTTTTATGTAGTTTTGAACTACGTGCTGCAGTATACTCTGCTCTCGTTCATTTAAAACTGGGGTTTTTTCCATTGTTTCAAACATAAGTTAGCTTTAACATATATAAATTAACCATTAAACGTTCCTTTGTCAAGGAAACGAATTTTTCGCAGTCAATAAGCGAACTTTTTGGCACACTCCCTGAATTTTTTGACAGTTCAGATACTTCATTTGTTCCTCTATTCATGGACTGATGACAATGATTTTTACTTGGGTGTTATGGAAACCGAGTTTAAACATCGGTATTTAGTTTGGTAATAAATGATTTAAGTCGCTAAAGATTTATTTGACTATACTTTAACTTATCATTACATTTTTAACGTTTGTAATCTAAATATTTTAGAGATTACGAGTGTTTATTAATTGAATATGAATATAGCTGTTTTTGCCTCGGGACGTGGTTCGAATTTTGAATCAATTTTAAAAGCAATTGAATCGGGCTTTATTCCTGCACAGATTCGGCTTTTGGTAAGTAACAAATCGAGTGCTGGAGCTATTGAAATAGCCCGCGCTCATGGCATACCAGCTATTCATATTTCTCAAAAAATGTTTCAGAATGATTCGGAATATGCAAGAGCCCTTCTAGATACTTTGAATAATTATAGAATTGAATTTATTGCATTAGCGGGTTACCTGAAGAAAATTCCAGATGAAGTTATAAAGCAATACAAGAATAGAATAGTTAACATTCATCCCGCGTTACTTCCTGCATTTGGTGGGCCGGGGATGTATGGACATCATGTGCATGAGGCTGTTCTGGCAAGTGGTGTAAAAGTTACCGGAGCGACCGTTCACCTGGTTGATGAACAATATGATCATGGACCTATTCTTTTGCAAAAGACCGTACCAGTTTATACTAATGATACACCCGATACTCTGGCTGAGAGAGTGTTAAAAGTGGAGCATGAAATATATCCGCTGGCAATAAAAGCATTTGCTGAGGGTAGAGTAAAGATTGAGGGCAATAAAGCCTGGATAGTAATATAAGAAGAGATAACAAATGAGCGATAAAGAAGGATTGTTAAAGATAAAGCGTGCGTTAATAAGTGTTTCTGATAAGAAAGGAATTATTGAGTTTGCAAAAGGTTTGAAAGAATTTGGAGTTGAAATTATTTCAACAGGTGGAACTTACAATGTGCTGTTGAATGCCGGGATAGAAGTAAAATCGGTATCGGATGTGACGAACTTTCCGGAAATTTTGGATGGTCGGGTAAAAACTTTGCATCCCGCAATACACGGTGCAATTCTTGCCGTCCTTGATAATGCGAGCCATGTGAATCAATTAAGAGATCATAATATAGAGCCGATAGATCTCGTTGTTGTAAATCTTTATCCTTTCGAGCAAACCATATCAGCAGAAAATGTGAGGCTGGATGATGCCATTGAGCAAATAGACATTGGCGGACCTGCTATGGTACGTTCAGCTGCAAAAAATTTCAAATATACTGCTATAGTGGTAAATCCGAGCTTGTATGGGGTTATTCTTGAAGAGATGCGAGAACACGACGGAGCGTTAACATTACATACACGCTTCCAGCTGGCTTGTAGAGCTTTTCAACACACTGCACATTATGATACGGTGATAGCATCGTATTTAGCTGGACTCATGCCCGAGAAAACCTTACCCGATTCTATTACTATTTCTATGTCCAAAGAATTTGCAATGCGCTATGGCGAGAATCCGCACCAGAGAGCAGCATTATATGGAAAATTTGGTGAGCATTTTCAAAAGTTGCATGGTAAAGAATTGTCATACAATAATGTTCTTGATATTAATGCAGCATCGTTGTTGAGTGCAGAATTCAATGAACCTACAGTTGTTATTGTTAAACATAACAATCCATGTGGTGTAGCTTCAGCTTCTACTTTGCTTGAAGCTTATAAAAAAGCTCTTGCTACGGATCCTAAATCAGCTTTTGGAGGAATTGTTTGTGTTAATCGTCCGCTGGATTTATCTACTGCAGAATCTATAAATGAAATATTTACGGAAGTCATAATAGCACCAGAATTTGAACATGGTGTGCTCGAGTTTTTGACAAGAAAGAAAGATAGACGAATTATTAGGTTGACATCGAATTTGAGGAAGATATGGGAACTTGATATCAGGAAAGTTATAGGAGGATTGTTGGTTCAGGAGCCGGATCAGCACCGATTGCATCCCAGTGAGCTAAAGGTTGTTACTGAGAGAAAACCAACGGATCAGGAAATGAATGCGATGCTATTTGCTTGGAAAGTGGTTAAACACGTTAAATCCAATGCAATTGTATATGCTGTTGAAGATAGAACACTGGGCATTGGTGCGGGACAAATGTCACGGGTGGATGCTTCAAAAATAGCTGTTATGAAAGCAAATGAAGCAGGTCTAAGACTGGAAGGTTCTGTCGTGGCTTCAGATGCATTTTTCCCATTTGCGGATGGTTTGATTGAAGCTATAAAGGCAGGGGCTACGGCGGTAATTCAGCCGGGCGGTTCAGTAAGAGATGCTGAAGTAATAAAAGCAGCTAACGACCATAACATTGCTATGGTTTTCACAGGGATTAGACATTTCAGGCATTGATTATGAGAAAATTTTTTTGTTCACTTAAGAAATAATAATTGGATAAACAATGGGATTCTTATCATTATTTTCAGCAGACCTTGCCATTGATCTTGGAACAGCTAACACTGTTATCTGGATGAAAGGCAAGGGTATAATTCTTAACGAGCCCTCTATAGTTGCCTTCGATCGAAATACGAAGAAGATAATTGCAATTGGTAATGAAGCAAAAGAAATGCTCGGAAGAACTCACAAAGATATTCGAACCATCAGGCCAATGAAGGATGGCGTTATTGCCGACTTCGAAATTGCAGAGGGGATGCTACGTGAATTCATAAAAAAAACAACAGCAGGCTGGGCACCAAGCAGAAGGATAATAGTTTCTGTCCCGTCAGGAATTACCGAAGTCGAGAAGCGTGCAGTCAGAGATTCAGCTGAGCATGCTGGTGCGAAAGAGGTTCACTTGATTGCTGAACCTATGGCAGCAGCAATTGGTATTGGATTAGACGTGGATGCACCAGTCGGGAATATGGTAGTTGATATTGGAGGTGGTACAACAGAAATAGCAGTAATTGCGTTATCTGGAATTGTAACTGAAGAATCAATTAGAGTTGCTGGTGATGAGATGAACAATGCAATTATACAATTCTTTAGACGTAATCATAATATATTAATAGGTGAAAGGACAGCCGAGGCAATCAAATGTGAGATAGGTTCTGCTATGCCTATGAAGGAGGAAGTTACGATTCAGGTGAAAGGGCGTGACCTGGTAAATGGAGTACCAAAAATTACCGAAGTAAGTTCAGTTGAGATTAGAGAAGCGCTTAATGAGCCCATTTCGCAAATAGTGGAAGCAGTTAAAGTTACTCTTGAGCGTACCCCGCCTGAACTTTCAGCTGATATTCTGGACCGCGGCGTAATGCTAACAGGTGGAGGTGCTTTGTTGAAAGGACTTGATGAAAGAATAAGATTAGAAACTAATCTTCCGGTACACATCGCAGAAGAACCGCTTCTTGCAGTTGTTCGTGGAACTGGTAAAGTTATGGAGAATTTAGATAAGTATTCTAAGGTCTTACTAAAAGGGAAAAAGTATTAAGATAATGCAGTAACTACTATGTTTACGCATTTACGCATTCGGCATTTTTATGCTCGATAAAATATACAATCTTGTCTTTGCCTTCAAATCTTATTTGATTCTTACAGTTTTAGTAATTATCTCTCTTGTGTTAATGGCTCTGAATGATAATTCTCAAATCAGGTACATTCGTTCTGTTATAACTACTGCTTTTGGCATTATTCAGGAGCCTTTAAGTTTCATTCCTTCGTATTTTAGATTGAAGTCCGAGAATGAATTATTACGGCGCAAAAATATTGAACTTGCTCATGAAGTTAATCAACTTAGAGAAGCAAAGCTGGAAAACATTAGACTGAGAAAATTAATTGGCTTGAAGGAACAAATTCCTTATAAGTTAACAGGAGCACGAATAATTGGAAAAAATCTGGATCTCTTGAGGAACACATTTACTCTCGATGTGGGGTCAGAGGATGGAATACAGCCAAACATGCCGGTAATAAATGGACATGGTCTTGTGGGAGTCATAGTTGCTGTTAGTAAACATTACTCGGTTATGAACATTTTATTAAATGTTGATTTTAGGGCGAGCGCAAAGATTCAGCGCAGTTGGGTCGATGGGATTATAGCCTGGAATGGTGAGGACCTGGTTTTAAAAAATGTCCCAAAAACTCGAGATGTCAAAGTAGGCGATGTAGTTATGACATCTGAATACAGCAGTATTTTCCCGAAGAATATAAGAATAGGTACAGTAGCTGATGTTAAAGATTCTGAAACGTCTCTTTTTAAGTTTATAAAGATTATCTCTGACGTCGATTTTGTAAAGCTGAATGAAGTGTTTGTTGTGCAATACATGCCAGATTCTGAGCGGGTGCAACTTGAGCATCAATTCATGAAATATCCGGCAAGATAAGTTTCAGACATTTCTATTTTTTCTTCTTTTTTTCTGGGCGTTTCCGTGCAGGCGATTTTCGCTCGTAGTTGTTATGAATCTTTTTGTTCAACAATGTGTAAACTATAGCTTTTTGTGTATATAACCTATTTTCCGCTTGATCGAATACTATTGACTGAGGAGAGTCAATTACATCATCTGTGACCTCTTCCCCGCGATGTGCGGGTAAACAATGCATGAATATAGCAGTAGGTTTTGCAAGTTTCATCAGCCTTGAGTTTACCTGAAATCCTTCAAATTCTTTTATCTTTAAATCTTTTTCTGCTTCCTGTCCCATGCTAACCCAGACGTCGGTATAAACGATATCAGCGCTTTCAATTCCTTCTTCGGGGTTGCAAGAGAGCTCTATGTGGGCTCCTGAAGTGCCAGCAAATTCCATAGCTTTCGTAACAACTTCATAATCTGGTTGAAATCCTGAAGGGGTAACAGCAGTAAAGTTGATTCCCATCTTTGCAGATATCAGCATAAGTGAATGGCAGACATTGTTGCCGTCGCCGATCCAAACTAACTTTAAACCTTTCAGCTTACCGAAGTGTTCTTGGATTGTAAAAATATCACCCACAGCCTGGCAAGGGTGTTCATGATCAGAAAGTGCATTTATTACGCTTATATTTGAGTATGTAGCCAGTTCCTCAATATTTTTTTGTGCATAAGTTCGGATTACAATAGCATCTACCCAGCGTTCAAGGTTTTTTGCTAGGTCGTAATTCGATTCGCGCAAGCCCAGACTTATATCGGACTGCGTTAGATAGACAGTATGAGCACCCATTTGCTTGAGACCAATTTCAAAGGTGACATGTGTTCTTAATGATTGTTTTTCGAATATCAAGGCTACTGATTTTCCTGCGAGTGCTTTCGAAAATTTCTCGGGTGAAGTTTTTATTTTTTTTGAAATTTTCAAGATTTCGTTTAATTCTTTGGAATGCCAATCTGCAATACTAATAAAATCTTTTTTCACTTTAATTTGTCCTTGTTAAAAGTATAAAAAGTAATAAATAATCTGCACAACCTTGCTTAATAGCATTATAATATCAGAAAGGTTTTTCAGATAGTCAATTAGGAAGAATTCACATAAAAGGTGCTGATATCAAAAGCCCTTAAATCTTGCTTTTCAGGCAATTTATGCATAAGTTATAAATTCATTGAACTAATATATTTGTAACAATATTGGAGGGTAAAAATGGCAGTCAAGGTAGGTATAAATGGATTTGGTAGAATAGGCAGATTAGTATTAGATGTTATAGCCGAAAAGGGTTTGCTTGGCAAGGAATTGGATGTTGTTGCCGTTGTTGATATTACAACGGATGCAAAATATTTTGCTTACCAGCTGAAATATGATACCGTACATGGAAAATTTAGAGGTACATTAGGTAGCGAAAAAAGTACCGCTACTGCGGAAACAGATGACATACTGGTAGTTAATGGGCATAAAATTAAGTGTATTTTGGCTCAGAAAGACCCATCGCAGTTACCCTGGAAAGATCTGGGTGTAGATTTGGTAATTGAATCCAGTGGTTTATTTACCGATTCAGAAAAGGCTAAAGGGCATTTTACTGCAGGAGCCAAGAAGGTTCTAATAACAGCTCCAGCAAAAGGCGATGTTAAAACACTCGTTATAGGCGTAAATGATCATGAATACGATCCCGCAAAGCATAACATTGTTTCCAATGCATCCTGTACAACGAATTGCCTTGCACCATTGGTTCATGTTCTTCTAAAGGAAGGTATAGGTGTGGAAACTGGCTTGATGACCACAATACATGCATATACAGCGACTCAGAAAATCGTCGATGGACCTTCGAAGAAAGACTGGAGAGGTGGTCGTGCAGCAGCAATGAATATTATTCCTTCTACAACTGGTGCGGCAAAAGCAGTTGGTGAGGTTTTACCTGCCGTAAAAGGTAAGTTAACAGGAATGGCTTTTAGAATTCCAGTAGTGGATGTTTCGGTTGTGGATTTAACTTTCCGTTCCCAACGTGATACCTCAATCGAAGAAATCGATAGTCTGATGAAGAAAGCTTCAGAGACTTATCTGAAGGGTATTCTTGGTTATTGCAATGAAGAAGTTGTGTCTTCAGACTTTATACACGACGATAGGTCTTCGATATATGACTCGCTAGCTACGTTGCAGAACAACTTGAAAGGTGAGAAGCGGTTCTTTAAAATTGTATCCTGGTACGATAATGAATGGGGATATTCGGTTAGAACAGTTGACCTTGCGAAATTGATTGCATCCAAGATGTGAGCCGGTAAGAAGATAAATTTGATAAGTAGATCGTAGCGGGCTGGCGACTGATTAGGTCGAAGCCCGCTTTTTTAACATACAATTATGATGATTCTAAAGGAAGATTAAATATGATCAAAAAGATAGTTAAAGACGTTAATCTTGAAGGCAAAAGGGTATTAATGCGAGTTGACTTTAATGTTCCAATGAAAAACGGAGTAATTCAAGATGATACCAGAATTACTGCTGCATTGCCAACAATTCAATACGTTCTGGATCAGAAACCAAGGTATCTAATTCTAATGTCGCATCTGGGTGATCCTAAGAAAGATGTACAAAAAGCAAAAGAAAAAGCAGAAAAAGATGGCAAACCCTTTGATGAAAAAGCTTATATTGAAGGTAAGCACAAGATGAAACCAGTGGCTGAACACCTGTCAAAATTGCTTGGTAGACCTGTGAAACTTGCACCTGCTGCTATAGGCCCAGAAGTAAAAGCCATGGTAGAGAGTTTGAAGGAAGGTGAAATCTTGATGCTCGAAAATACGAGATTCCATAAGCAAGAAACATCCAAGGATGCGTCAGAGCGAGAAGAAATGGCTAAAGAACTTGCATCGTACGCGGATATATTTGTAAATGATGCGTTTGGAACTGCTCATAGAGCACATGCTTCGACTGAGACAGTGGCTAAGTTTTTGCCAACTGTAGCAGGTTTCTTGATGGAAAAGGAACTAGCCTATTTAAGTAAAGCCATACAGGATCCACTTAAACCGTACGTTGCAATAATTGGAGGTGCCAAAATATCTGGAAAAATTGATGTTATTCAGAATCTTATGAATAAAGTTGATTCTTTGTTGATAGGTGGAGCAATGATGTTTACTTTCTATAAAGCTCAGGGTCTGGAAGTTGGAAAATCAATGGTGGAAGAAGATAAAATTGATCTTGCCAAAAAAATACTCGATGATGCAAGAGTAAAAAATATAAAGTTGTTGTTACCGGTTGATTGTGTAGTTGCCGACCAGTTCGATAATTCAGCAAAAACAAAAATTGTAAAGGCTAATGCTATTCCTGCCGATTATATAGGTATGGATATAGGTCCTGAGACGATAAAAATATATACGGATGAAATTCTTAAGGCAAAAACTGTGGTCTGGAATGGCCCTATGGGCGTGTTTGAAATGTCTAACTTTGCTAAAGGTACAATGGCAATAGCTCAAGCTTTAGCTGAAGCAACCAAAAAAGGTGCAACTACAATAGTAGGGGGCGGGGATTCGGCTTCTGCTATTACTCAGGCAGGTCTGGAAAAATCAGTATCACATGTTTCAACAGGTGGCGGTGCTTCGTTAGAATTTCTCGAAGGAAAAGTACTCCCGGGTGTTGCAGTTATAAATGAAAAATAAGTAAGTATTTACAAACCTGCATTAATAAGTTTTTTTGCAGTGAGACTTGAAAAGTTGTTCTCACTGCAAAAAGTATATTATATCACAAATAAAAGTTAAAAAAGTGGCATATAATTCTAGAAATTACTATCGACCTGAAATTTTTGGTGGGTTTCGTTTGTTTCCACCTGTGGTAAAAACTCTTTTGATTTTAAATGTAACAGTTTATGTAATGATGTTATTCTTTGGTGCCTTCCGAATCGGACACATAAGCCTTTATCAATATTTTGTTCAAATACTTGGATTGATGCCGATAGGATATGGCTTTTACCCCTGGCAGCTGATTACCTATCAATTTGTTCATGCTGATTTCTGGCATTTGTTTTTTAATATGGTGTTTGGCTTATGGATGTTTGGAAAAGAAGTCGAAAGCGTTTGGGGCTCAAATAAATTCCTTTTTTATTACCTGTTTTGTGGAATAGTGGCAGGACTTGCTCAGCTTTTTCTATCTCCAATTTTGGAGTCAGTAACAGGTCCTACTATTGGTGCTTCTGGTGCTATCTATGGCGTGCTTGTAGCATTTGCTGTTATGTTTCCTAATCAATATATATTTTTATACTTTCTTATTCCTATAAAAGTAAAATACTTTGTGGCTTTGTTAATTATAATTGGTATCCTTTCAATTGGAGGTCCAACAAATGTGGCAAACCTTGCGCATCTCGGTGGAGCTTTAGCGGGATACTTATACATTTTGTGTGAACGCAGGTTTTCTTATGGGACGCGAATATGGAGGAAACGCAGGCAAAAGCCAGTGTATTATACATGGAGTGAATCGAGCATTGGACAAAATGAAGTAGTAGACGCAAAGATTCTTAACATTGAAGAATCAAATGCCTCAAAAACAAAAGATGAGAAAGCAGAACTTCAAAAAAGAATAGACGAGATACTGGATAAGATCAGCCGAAGCGGATATCAAAGTCTAACCGAAGAGGAGAAAAAAATTCTCTTTGAGGCAAGTAGAAAAATGAATTAAAAAATTGGATTATTAGCGCATAAAAATTATGGCTCACGAGATTCACGAAATAGTTAGGCGCAGAAAATCCAGGCAGGTAAATGTTGGTGGAGTGAAAATAGGTGGTGATGCGAGCATTTCTGTGCAAACCATGACAAAAACAAAAACAGAAGATGTGGAAAAAACAATTGCTCAAATTCAGATGCTGGCAGAAGCAGGGGCGGATATTGTGAGAGTAGCAGTGAATAATAAGGAAGCGGCAAAAGCAGTTAAGGAAATATTAAAATACGCACCTATTCCAATTGTCGCGGATGTACACTTTAATCATATTCTTGCTTTGCAAGCTATAGATGCAGGTGTAGCAAAGGTTAGAATAAATCCGGGAAACATTGGTTCCAAGGACCGTATAAAAGAGGTGCTCAAAGCTGCAAAGGAAAAGGGAATACCAATAAGAATTGGCGTCAATTCGGGGTCTCTTGAATCTGATATTCTTGAAAAATATGGTTATCCAACTGCTGAAGCCTTATATGAAAGTGCAATGAACCATGTCAAAATATGTGAGGAATTCGATTTTGGAGATATTGTAATTTCCGTTAAATCCTCTAGTGTAAGACTTATGATTGATGCTTATCGTCTTATTGCAGAAAGAACAGATTTTCCTTTGCATCTTGGCGTAACTGAAGCTGGCCCTGCCAGGGCAGGAACAATTAAATCTGCGATAGGAATTGGAACTTTACTTGCTGAAGGTATTGGTGATACGATTAGGGTATCTTTAACTGATGATCCTGTTAAAGAAGTCCAGGTTGGTAAGGAAATCCTAAAATCCCTTAACCTGGGTTCAGGTGGAGTTAATATAATAGCCTGTCCAACCTGTGGACGTCTGGAGGTTGATCTTTTTAGTATAGTTAAAGCCCTTGAGGAAAAACTTGCTCACGTTAAAAAGCAAATTACAATTGCTGTGCTTGGGTGTGTTGTCAATGGGCCTGGTGAGGCAAGTTCCGCAGATATCGGTGTTGCAGCGGGTAAAGGAGTGGGCGTGATTTATAAAAAGGGTAAAGTGCTTAAGCGTGTAAAAGAAAATGAAATAATACAGGCACTACTGGAAGAGGTCGAGAATTACTAATTTTTTTAGAAAATATTAGATTTGTGGAAACTATTGATGCGGTTTTGTATGTTATAATATATAAGAAAGGAGAAATTTGATATGCCTGTATATGATTATAAATGTTTAGATTGTAATATTGTGTTCGATGTTTTTCACAAGGGTAAGGAAAATGTAGATGATATTGTGTGTCCAGCCTGTGGTTCCAGGAATTATAAAAAGTTAATCTCCGCTCCAAGTGTGATATCCGATTCTGGAGTTTCATCTTCTTCAGGAGGGTCATCTTGTTGTTCATGTAGTAGTGGTAGCTGCAGTACCTGTTCATGATGTGTTGTTAATGTTAATGGCTATAATCAAAAGCAATTAGAAAAACAATAAAAAAACGAAAGGATAAAAAATGACTGAAGATTTAACAAAAGAGACCTTCTTGAAGAAGGTGTTTAACTATGAAGAAAATGAAGACTGGAAGTACGAAGGTGATGTTCCTGCAATTGTTGATTTTTGGGCTCCATGGTGTGGACCATGTCAAACGCTAGGACCAATTCTTGAAAATCTCTCTGAAGAATATGCCGGCAGAGTAAAATTTTATAAGATAAATGTTGATGAAGAGGAAGAACTTACAGGATTATTTGGTATTAGGAGTATTCCTTCAATTCTATTTATACCAATTCAGGGGAAGCCAAAAATTGCAGTAGGTGCATTGCCCAGGGAAATTATTGTTGAAGCTATTGACAAAGAGCTAAATGTACAGCTAAGCTAAATATGCAGTCTCGCATGTTGTTCTCATTGAAAATTCCTAAATGACATGATAAGCTCTAAAAGCTTTTTCAGTTGAAAAATATACAATAAGGATTAAATTATTATTTGTGGATAGTATAAAATTAATTCCCAAATTGTTAAACTACAGTCTCAAGGAGAATAACAATTTATGGAACCAATAGTTCTTTACGATTGTGATCAGGTTACTGTTTGGTATTATCCTGATAAAAAAATTATACATCATAAAATGCACAAATTTGTTCATGGTGAACATTTTCATAATGCTTTGATGGCAGGTGCGGAAGCTATGGAAAAATACGGAGCTATTAAGTGGCTATCTGATGATACAAATAACCCTGTTTATGATCCTGCAGATATAGAATGGGGCAACCAAAATTGGCAGCCGAGGGTTCTTGAAGCTGGTTGGAAATACTGGGCGGTTGTAAGGCCTGAATCGTATCTATCTCAATTAAGAATGATGAAATTAGTTGAAATGTATAAAAGTTTGGGAGTAACAGTCGAGTTGTTTACGGATGCTGAAGAAGCTATGAAATGGTTAGAAAAACAGGGCGAATGAAGTTACTAAGAGTTCAGTAATTATCTCAAAATTTGTTAGCTAAGGAGTTGACAGAAAATAAAATCATAGTACGTGGTGCTCGTGTACACAATTTAAAAAATATAGATGTAGACATACCTAATAATTCCCTCACAGTCATCACTGGGCTTTCAGGCTCAGGTAAATCCAGCCTTGCATTTGATACTATCTACGCGGAGGGGCAACGTCGTTATGTTGAAAGTCTATCTGCCTATGCACGACAATTCCTTGATGTTATGGAAAGACCCGATGTAGATCTTATAGAAGGCTTGAGTCCATCAATTTCAATTGAACAAAAAACGGTAAACACAAATCCGCGTTCAACGGTGGGAACTGTAACTGAGATTTACGACTATATGAGATTATTGTTTGCTAGAGCTGGTACTCAGTTTTGTTATAACTGTGGAGATAAGGTTCAGAAGCAATCTGTAGATCAAATTATTGATTCGATTAACAGCTATCCGGAGGGAGCAAAACTACAAATACTTGCACCTGTTATTAGAGGTAGAAAGGGACATTATCGCGAGTTGTTTGAGAATATTCTAAAGGATGGTTTTTTGCATGTCAGAGTAGACGGCCAGTTCCGTGAAATTGAAAAAGGTATGAAGTTAGATCGCTACAAGATACATACAATTGAAGTTGTTGTTGACAGATTGGTTTTAAAAAAAGGAATACGTTCTAGAATATCCGATTCTGTTGAACTTGCCATTAAACTCGGGAATGGTGTTCTCATTCTATACGATGGAAAGAAAGACCACCTTTTTAGTCAAAAATCGTCATGCGAAAGATGTGGAATAAGCTATGAAGAACTAGCTCCAAATTCTTTTTCATTTAATTCACCTTTAGGTTATTGTGCAAAATGTGAAGGACTTGGCGAGTCAAAAAGCTTTGACATAAAACTAATATTTCCTGATGAAACTCTTTCAATAAATCAGGGGGGAATAGCACCTTTTGGAAAGCCAAGACAGAACTGGATATTCAGCCAGTTAAGATCAATTGCCAGGCGGTACAGGTTTGACTTTAATACTCCTCTGAAGGATTTGTCCAGAGAGGCTCAAGAAGTTTTGTTATTTGGATCAGATGAGAAACTGGATATTGAGTATACGTATGAATCTGGATTAAAACAGATTTATAAGCATCGTTTTGAGGGAATCCTAAAAATTCTGCAAAAATGGTATGAAGAAACGACATCCAATCAGATACGAGAATGGGTTGAATCTTTTATGACTACAAACCCGTGTCCTGAATGTAAAGGAGGCAGACTACGAAAAGAGAGCTTAGCAGTTAAATTGGAGAATATTAATACGGGTGATAACAAAAACATTCATGATATAGCTCGGATGTCAATTTTGATAGCAAAGCATTACTTTGATAATCTCAAGCTTCCACCACGAAAAGAAGAAATAGCTCGGCCAATTGTCAAAGAAATAAAACAGAGGTTGGAGTTTCTGTTGAATGTAGGATTAGACTATTTAACACTTGATCGTCCGACTCGAACTTTGGCAGGTGGAGAAAGTCAGCGCATTAGATTGGCAACGCAAATTGGAACTCAATTAGTGGGAGTTTTATATATACTCGACGAACCCAGTATAGGTTTGCACCAAAAAGATAATATCAAATTAATAAAATCATTAAAGGATTTAAGAGATTTAGGAAATACGGTTATTGTAGTTGAACATGACAAGGAAATGATTGAGAACGCTGATTACATTATTGATCTGGGTCCGGGTGCTGGAGAGCATGGAGGTTGGGTTGTAGTTGCGGGAACTCCAGAAGAGGTCAGGAATTTTAATGGTAAAAAGGACTATGGAACTATTAAATCTATACCAACCAGTACTAATAAACGTTTTAATAATCATTATTCTTACACGGCAGCTTATCTACGCAACGAGTTAAAGATCGAAATACCAAAGAAGAGAAGGGAAGGGAATGGTAGATTTATTATTCTGAAAGGCGCGAGTGGAAATAACCTTAAAAGTGTGACTTTGCAATTACCTTTAGGAAAACTTGTATGTATTACAGGTGTGAGCGGCTCTGGTAAATCGACATTAATAAATGAGACACTTTATCCGATTTTATCGAGGAAGCTTTATAAATCAAGATTAGTACCACTGCCTTATGAATCAATCGAGGGAGTTGAGAACATAAATAAAGTAATTAATATAGACCAATCTCCAATTGGAAGAACCCCACGTTCAAATCCAGCAACATATACTGGAGTATTTACGTTGATAAGAAACTTATTTGCCCAATTACCGGAATCAAAAGTAAGAGGTTACAGACCAGGGCGCTTCAGTTTCAATGTTAAAGGAGGCCGTTGTGAAGAATGTGAGGGAGATGGTGTTAGAAAAATAGAGATGAACTTCTTGCCTGATGTTTACGTTTTATGTGAGGCTTGTAATGGCAAGCGATACAATCGTGAAACGTTAGAAGTTCGATACAAAAATAAATCAATAGCCGATGTGCTTAATATGACGGTTGAAGAAGCAATGGAACTTTTCAGCGAGATCCCAAGAATTAAGAGATACCTGCAGACTTTATGTGATGTTGGATTGGGATATATAAGATTAGGACAGCAAGCAACAACATTGTCCGGGGGCGAAGCTCAGCGAGTTAAGTTATCTACCGAACTGGTGAAAATTGAAACCGGCAAGACCTTGTATATATTGGATGAACCAACAACAGGTTTGCATTTTGAAGACATCAGAATGCTCCTGCAGGTACTAAATAGACTGGTGGATAATGGTAATACTGTTGTAGTGATCGAACATAATATGGAAGTTATAAAAACAGCCGATTGGATAATAGATTTAGGACCTGAAGGTGGTGATAAGGGTGGGGAAATAATTGCTGAAGGCACTCCAGAAGAAATTGCTCAAAATCCTTATTCTCATACGGGATTCTATTTAAGGAAAGTGCTTGGATTATGAGCTCCTTGAAAGCCTGCCAGCTAACTATTTCTTTGACACCCACAAATTATTATTAATAAAGAATCTATATTCTTTATCGGTACCTTCTTTGATTCCAATTCTATTTGATTTTCTTATTAGCTTTGAAGGTATTTTATCACCTTCCACTATAAATATTTTGCCTCTAAGTAAAGATATTCCATTTTCCTTTCTTCCTATCTTGAATGCTTGGCAGAATTTAGCAGGTCCATTGGTAAGTTCAATCAAAGATTTAATATTCATTTTAGTTTTAGTGCCATATCTATTATAATGCATAATATCTATGCCGCTTATAGGTTCTACTGCTCGTATTAGAACTGCTTCTCCAATTCCTTCTCTTCCAGTAACCACATTAGCACAAAAATGCATCCCATAAGTGAAATAAACATATAGATAGCCCCCTTTCCAGAACATAACATCATTGCGTGGAGTTCGTCCCCTGTAGGAATGCGAAGCAGGATCGTTAGAACTGTATGCTTCTGTTTCCACTATTTTTCCGATCAATATCTTTTTGCCGATCTTACGGACAAAATATTTGCCCAAAAGCTCCCTTGCAACCTCAAGTACATTCCTTGTGTAAAAATCTTCTTCTAATGGTTTCAATGTTATATTTTTTTATTTAGATTGATACTTATAGGACATTGTTAGGTTTGTAAATTTAAATCAAAAAAGAATGATATTCAATTTACTCTTCAGGTGAAACTCAGTGAGATGGAAACTTGAACATTTACTCAAAAAGGCAGGTGGAAGCATATTATTCGAGGATGATGTAATTATGGCTATTAATAAACCTGCCGGGCTACTCGTTTTACCAGATAGATATAGTAGGGAATTGGTTAATTTGTATGACCTGTTGAAAGAAACGATAGGATCGGTATATGTAGTTCATAGAATTGATAAGGAAACAAGTGGTGTAATTCTTTTTGCCAAAACTCGTGAAGCTCACGCTATTCTGAATAGTCAGTTCGGAAATCATACTGTACAGAAAAAATACATAGCTATAGTAGCTGGAGTACCAAATGTTGATTCGGGCACAATAGAATTGCCTATTATCGAATCTAACAGAAAAATGTGTATTAGTGAATATGGGAAAAATGCTATTACAAAATATAAAACTCTGGAAAAATTTAATAATTACTCAGTATTAGAACTTAGCCCCTTAACCGGACGAATGCACCAGCTCAGAGTGCATTTGAGTGCAATTGAACTTCCGATAATAGGGGATCCAATTTATGGAGATGGAAAAAGCTTTCTTCTTTCAAACATTAAACATAATTACAGGAAGAAAGAGGAAGAGATTGAGAAACCTTTAATTGACCGTACTGCTCTGCATGCCTTTTCTTTGGAATTTATTCATCCGTCGAAAAATGATCGAGTTAAAATAGAAGCGACAATTCCAAAAGATATGGAAGCAGTTTTGAAAGCATTAAGGAAATATTCGAAACGATCAGCTTATTGAAATAATAGGCTATAGATATTGTAAACTTTTTTCAAATGGGGAAAGTAGACTTGATCCGTTTCATTAGTTAATAGTTATTCCGTAAAGGGATAGAGAGATATCTGTATCAACTGCGCGCCAGGTTGAACCCCCATTTGTTGTTCTGAGAATAATGCCCTTTGTGCCAACGATAATGCCCTGGTTTTTATCGAAGAAGTGAATAGATTGTAAATCGTTCTCTATACCGGAATCCAAAGCTTTCCATTGAGTTCCACTATTTTCAGTAATTATTAATATTCCTTTTGCACCCACGGCAAAACCTTTTAGGGAATCACAAAAGAATATATCATACAAATCATTTGTATAACCACTTGGCTGGGGTAACCATGTAGCTCCGTTATCTGTTGTTTTTAGAATTGTACCTGCTGATCCTGCTATCATGAATGTGCTTTGAGATACTCTTGCAATACTGTTTAGCCATCCTTCCGTATTGCTAACTACTGGGTTCCAGCTAGTACCACCATCAGTGGTGCGTAAGATTGTACCCATTGCTCCACATGCGATGCCATCTTTACTTGTTGTGAATATCACAGCTCGGAGGTGGTTTATGCTATTCGATTGCATTCGGTTCCACGTAGTTCCTCCATTTGTTGTCTTCAAGATTATGCCATAATCTCCTACGATGTAACCTGTATCAATACTTGTGAAGAATGCATTGAATAGAGGCCTTGTTAATCCGCTAACCTGTGGCAACCAATTTACGCCAAGGTCGGTGGATTTTAGAATGGTGCCGCCATTGCCAACTGTTATGGTTGTGTTGGCATCAATTGCTAATACGGCTGTAAGAGTGTTTTCCGTTTTACTGACAAGTTTTTTCCAGGTTTTCCCCATGTCCGTGGATTGAATAATAATCCCGTTGGCACCAACTGCGGTAGCTATATTACTTTTCAAAAATTGACCAATTGGTGGTGATACAGGCTTTTCAATTTTTATTGATGCTGGTTTCCATGTCAGTCCGCCGTCAGAGGTAAAGATAATGGATTGTTTCTCTCCTGCTATGATGCCTTGCTTTTCATCAAAGAAGGCAGTTGATTTGAGGAGAATCTGGTGTTCGTAAGGGGAGGCATTCCAGTTTGCAGCTTTGTTTGTTGAGATTAATATGGTGCTCTGTGCACCGGTCGTTACTGCGAATTCTGGTGAAATCATATAGCACGAATGCAACGTGTTTGTTGTATTACTTGGAGCTAAAGTCCATTTTTCCCCACCATCAGATGTATAAATGATGGTCCCATTTTGGCCTACTATAATGCCGTAATTAGTTTTACAAAATGTTGCGGAGTAAAAGTTGTATGTGATTAAAGAAGATGATAAGTTTCTCCATTTTGCTCCCTTATCAGCTGACAGAAGTATTGTGCCATTGTCGCCAACAATGCAATACTTATCATCATCTATTGCAAAAACGCTGTTAAGGTTGAAGTTTACAATGTTATTCTGCCTGGTCCAGTTTTGTCCGTAGTTTGTAGTCCGATATATAGTGCCTTGCTCTCCAACAATTATACCTGTTCCATTTTTATTAAGGGAAATCGCACGGAAATTTTCGCCCGTTCTTATTGATCTATTGTACCATACAACTCCTCCATCTGTAGATAAAAGCAATGTACCGTTTGTTCCTACTGCTATGCCATTATTTGAATCATAAAAACTAACACTGTACAAAGTAGAATTTAACTGGCAAACCTTTTTCCATAGGATCCAGTTTTTCCCTCTGTCTATCGACCGAGCAATACTACAACTATCACCAACCGCAATTGCGCAATTAGCATTTGTGATGGTAATTGAATGGAAAGTTATATTATCTGAAGCCTCTATTTGCGTGAAAGCAAAGTTTCTTATTATTACAATGCCGATTATGCTAAATATTGTTACTATTGGCCATATTGGATGTATTTTCTTATCTTTTCTCATTTTTAGTTTTCCCGTGTTATCATTTTTAGAATTCCAGTTGAGGTTGACTATGGCCCTTTTGCTTAAAGTTAATTCCGAGGTATTTGTAAGCCAGAGAAGTAGCTTCTCTTCCGCGAGATGTCCTTTTCAGGAATCCTTCTTGGATAAGGTACGGCTCATAAACTTCTTCGATAGTTCCAGGTTCTTCGCCTACAGAAATGGCTAATGTGGTTAGACCTACCGGTCCGCCATCGTATTTTTCTATTATAGTTTGCAGAATTCGTTTGTCCATCTCATCAAATCCGTGCTCATCTACTTCGAGTGCTTTAAGAGAGTAATCAGCCACTTCTTTGGTAATTACATTGTTGTAATGTAATAGGTTGCCATCTGCTTCGGCAAAGTCTCTGCATCTTTTCAATAAACGGTTTGCTATTCTTGGGGTTCCGCGGGATCGTTTGGCAATTTCATTTATAGCATCGTCGTTTATAGAAATCGATAATATTCTTGCTGAACGTCTTACTATTTGTGCCAGTTGTTCGGCGGAATAGTAATCTAGCCTGTTTACGATTCCAAATCTTGATCTGAGTGGAGAGCTCAATAATCCTGCACGTGTAGTAGCTCCCACTAATGTAAATGGTTGAAGTCTCAGCTGAATTGTCTTGGCTCCAGGTCCGCTGTCTATAATAATATCTACCCTAAAATCTTCCATAGCAGAATACAGGTATTCCTCAATCTTTGGAGGTATGCGATGTATCTCATCGATAAAAAGCACCTCAGATTTTTCCAGTGAAGTTAAGATGCCTGCAATATCCCCTGGCTTCTCGAGTGCAGGTCCGGATGTAATCTTAATATTTGTTCTCATTTCGTGTGCTATTATATGTGCCAAAGTGGTCTTTCCGAGTCCTGGTGGTCCAGTCAGCAGCACATGGTCAAGAGACTCTCCCCTCTGGCGTGCAGCCTTAATGAATATTTTAAGATTCTCGACGATCTTATACTGACCTACGAACTCAGATAGCTCAGCAGGTCGCAAAGTCTGGTCAAGATCGTATTCTTGTTCTTGTCTTTCAGGCCGAGTTAAACTAGATTGCTTCACACTTGAAAAATTACCAAGAACCTTAAAGAATTGCAATAGCTTAGTTAATTGTTTCTAATTATTTTATGGTAAAAGTGAAACGTAATGCACGTTTTATAAGCTCTTCTATTGAAATTTCTGAGGTTTTGCATTCTTTAAGAACTAGTCTGATCGCTTTTTCCGCAATCTGCTGGTTATATCCAAGCGATATCAATGCTTGCAGTGCCTCGTTACGTTTTGCCACCTGTAATTCAGTATCTCCTAAAATGGGTTCACCTCCCATGGGAATCTTGGCAATTTTATCTCGTAGTTCAAGTATTATTCTTTCTGCTGTTTTTCTCCCAACCCCTGGAATAGATGTTAATGCCTCTATGTTCTTATTTAATACATGAGATTTTAGCTCTTCAATGCTTATACCTGATAGTATGCTTTGAGCAATTTTTGGACCTATACCAGTTACGGAAATCAGCATACGGAAGAGAGATCTTTCTTCTTCTGAAATAAATCCAAACAATTGAATAACATCTTCCCTTACATATAAATGGACGAATAAGGAGACTCTGGTTCCTGCATCACCAAGCTTTTCGTAAGTGGATAAAGGGATATTAACTGAAAAGCCTATGTCATTTACATCTACAATTGCTTCTGTTGGACTTTTAGATTTTAGTATTCCAGTTATGGTAGATATCATTTTCTTTTTATGACCAGTTCAGGGTGTTCTTTAACAAATGTAGACCAGCTTTTGGGAGCTTTCTTGTTTGACTTGTATTGTGAAGCCAATAAGCCTTTGTTTCTGAATGAGTGGCAGAGAGCAACGGCAAGAGCGTCTGAAGCATCGAGATTCAGTGCAAGTTTCTGCAAGCCCAGTTGTTTCTTTACCATAAATCGAACCTGTTGCTTCGATGCCGAACCATTGCCAGTAATAGCTTTTTTTATTTCACGTGGCGAGTATTCAACAATCGGTATGTTGTTTGCAATAGCTGCAAGTATGGAGACACCTCTAGCGTATCCTATTTTAAGTGCAGACTGTGGGTTCTTTCCATAGAAAGAGCTTTCCATCGCGAACTCATCAGGGTTATATTTTTTTATTATATCACATAATCCCAAATAAATTTGACTAAGTCGCTCTGGCATTGAACTATTACGAACGTTTTTTAGAACATCACAGACTATTACCGAGCAATTTCCATTTTTTACTTGAATCACTCCAAAACCTGTGAATATTGTTCCTGGATCAACACCAAGGATTGTCATTTTATATCTATTTAAACTGGTTGCTAATTACCGCCACTGACTTTAGCAAGTATTTTATCGTCAATTTCAAAATTAGAATAGACTTTTTGAACATCATCGTGCTCTTCAAGTGCTTCCAGCAGTTTCAATAACTTTTCCGCATCCTCGCCTTCTACCTTGACCGTATTTTCAGCCATAAGATTAATTTCGGCAGATTCTATTTTAATGTTCCCAGATTCAATTGTCTTTTTTAAGTTATCGAAATTTTCTGGAGTGCATTCAATTTGATATTCATCATCTTCTACCTTCATATCATCAGCACCGGCTTCTAAAACAATTGATAGAAGATCGTCTTCTGCAATTGCATTTTTTGGTACAATAATTATACCTTTCCTTTTAAATTGAAATGAGACTGATCCTGTTGTTGCAATTTTCCCGTTATTTCTTTCAAGAATGTGTCTCAGTTCTGAAATAGTTCTGTTCTTATTATCTGTTACAGTTTCAATAATAATTGCTGCTCCACCCGGCCCATAAGCTTCGTAGACAGCATCCTCGTAGCTTGTTCCAGGAAGTTCACCCGTACCTCTTTGAATGGCGCGTTTAATATTTTCGGCGGGCATGTTATTTGCTCTAGCTCTTTCTATTGCGAGCCTTAGCCTTGGATTAGCCTCAGGATCACCACCACCGGATTTCGCAGCTACTGTTATTTCTTTTATCAACTGCGTAAAAAGCTTACCGCGTCGTGCATCTGTGACGGCTTTCTTTCGCTTAATTGTAGACCATTTACTGTGTCCGGACAATTTTAATTCTCCTGTAAATTTTTCCCTTATTTGAAAAGTTTATTAGTTTCCATATATATTTAAATTCAAAAATAATTTCAAAGAAGCAAGAGTTGTTATTTAACTTTATCTGTTAGTAAAGCCCTAATTGTTTTATATCCCTGATTTTAAGTTGAGGAATAGATTCACCTATGAATTCACCTTCTTCTATTGAATATACAACATCTACTATGTTATGTGAATTAACCAGATCGATTAAATAACCTAAGTTGAAACCAATAGCATCAAACACGCAAGCTCTGTTTCTTATTTTAAATCTTAGATGATTGTTCCCGACAATTTTAGGTTGACCAAGTATTTCAACGTTCCTTGTGGCAAAAACAGGCTTCATATTTTCTGGTCCGAATGGTGCAAATTTGCCCAGAACCTGTATAAATTTTGGACTGAGCTCGGAAAGCTGAATTTCAGCATCGATCTGAATTATTGGTATAAGCATATCTTTAGTTAATAACTCTTCTGCTGTTTTTTTGAAAGATATGCAGAAATCATTTATTTTTTCCGGACTTACTGCCAAGCCAGCAGCATATTTGTGTCCGCCGAATTGTAGTAGCTTGTCCTGACATTTTCGCAAAGCCTCGTAAATGTTAAAACCTGGAATGCTTCTTGCAGAACCCTTTATCACACCATCTACGGTTGTCATTAGAATAGTGGGTCTGTAGTACCGTTCTACCAATCGTGATGCAACTATACCTATTACCCCAGGATGCCAGTCGTTTTGATGGAGCACTATTGCATATTCATTATCTATATCGAGGGTGTCTTCTATGATTTTCTGTGCCTGAATAAAGGTTTCCTCATCGATTTTTTTTCTTAAATAGTTTTCACTTTCCATGATTCTGGCGATTTCAAGGGCTTTTTCAAATGATTCGCTTGTTAATAATTCTACGGCACGATTTGCATCTCCAATACGACCCGCTGCATTTATTCTGGGAGCAAGTACAAATACAATCTGCCCAGTTGATATTTTTCCTAACTTCAGACCTGATGTTTCAATTAAAGCTCTTATACCGGGAAGGGGATCGTAATTTATTATCTCCAATCCCATCTTAACAATACTTCTGTTTTCGTCTATTAACGGTACAATATCTGCAGTAGTTGCAAGTGTAGCATACTGTATATACTCTTGGATTTTTTTATGCAAAAGAGCATTTCTATCTATACAGTCTTTTTCGGACAACTTATTTGCAATATAATCGGTCCCAAGCAAAGCTTGAACTAGTTTAAATGCAACTCCAGCTCCACATAGATATTTAAATGGATATTGGCATGAAGGTTTAAGGGCGTCCAGTACCGCAGCAGCGTTTGGAATTTTATTGCCGGTTTCATGATGATCGCAAATTATGGTGTCTATTCCAAAAGATTTTGCGAGTTCAACTTCTTCAACTGATGTAATACCGCAATCAACTGTAATTAAAAGCTTTGTATTTGAGCTTGAGAGTTTTTCTATTACTTGTTTGGATAAACCGTATCCTTCTCTAATGCGATGTGGTATGATATATTCGACATTTGCATCTAAACTTCTGAAGAATCTAAGTAACATTGAAGTACCATTGGTTCCGTCAACGTCGTAGTCTCCAAAGATCGTGATTTTTTCCTTACTTATTATTGCGTCTATAATGCGCCCAACAGCTATATCAAGCTGATCCATTAAATAAGGATCGTAGAGATCCTCGATAGATGGTTCAAAGAAAATCCTTGCCTTTTTAGGTGTGTCGATTTGTCTGTTAATAAGGATACTGGCTAGCACGCGTGGTATTGAAAGTTCTTCTGCTAGTTTTATTGAAAGCTCGTTCAAAGAAGAGCCTGTTCTTGTTGCATCTTGTTGCTGTGAGTTATTTTTCAGTCTCCACTTGTAACGAAGATTGTTTTTCAGAATCTTTCTCCGTTTTTTAAATTATTAGCAATTTATCTCAGAGACACGCAGCAGGCAGATCTATAAGCCGAATTCTGTCTATTCCGCTTTTATTGCGGAAGAGGCAGCCATTTATCTTAGCGACCTACCCATCCCGTCTTCTAAGCATAGAAGTTGAGCGGGCAACTCTTCCTCGATATAGATTTACTATATCGAGAACGGGACTTACTTGGTCTTGCACCGGTTGGAGTTTGTCCTGTTCCAGCAATAGTAATTAACTACTGCCAGAATCCCGATTTTCGGGACCGCCACCATTACTGGTGGCGCGGTGGTCTCTTACACCACCTTTTCACCTTTATCTCCTGCCCAAGGTTTATTGCCTGAGCAGGGGATGTATGTTTTCTGTGACACTTTTCGTTCTTGCAGTATATCGACCGCAAGACCCTCACTTAACCTGATCAGGTCAGGTCTTCGTGAGGCAACCTGCCCTCTGGTGTTCGGACTTTCCTCCCCGTTTTTATTCAAAACGGAGCGGCTGCCTGACCAACCTGCTTCCCTGTCTCTGAGATGCTATAATTAATATAATCAAATTTCTATTCTTTTTTTAGATTTTATACCTAAATTTGCTAACCTATCAGCTTCTTTGTTTTCTTCCCGCAAAATATGCTTAATTGTAAAAGAATATCTTGATTTGGCAAGTAACTTTAACACCTCTGAATAGTACTTTTTTAAGTTGTTATTTCTAACCTTATATTCTCCAAGCAGTTGCTTGGTCAAAAGTTCACTGTCTGAATGTACAATTAAATTATCACAGTCCATTTTGTTAACAAGTTTTATGCAGGCAATTAAGGCTTTGTATTCCGCTATATTGTTTGTTGTTTTGCCAATATGACCATAAAGAGTTTTTAGTATATTATTGTTTGTATCTTTGAGTATTACACCAATTCCACTTTCTCCGGGATTTCCTTTAGAAGCGCCGTCTGTATAAGCTAGTATCGTCATGACGATTTCTTGACGCTTTCCACAATTTCATCAGAAACCAATATTCTTCCACATCGCTCGCATGTTATGATTGCGGAGTTTTTTCTAAGCTCAAGCCTACGTTGCGGCGTAACTCTATTATAACATCCGCCGCATGAATTTCGCACTACAGGAACAACTGCTTTACCATCGCGTGCCTTCCGTATGCGTTCGTACATTTGATAATCAGATTTACTCATGCGGATAACAATCTTTTCGCGATCATGTTTTAATCTTAACTCTTCTTCTTCGTTTTCCTTGCTAATACTTGCCAATTCCTTTTTGTTTTCCGTTAGTTGATTCTGCAAAGTCTCGATTTCCTTTTTTAACTTTTCCAGTTCTTCTTTTGTTGTCAATACTTTATTTTCCAGCTCTTCCATTTCTTTTTGCAACTTTGCAATCCTCTCTTGAGAATAATCTATTTCTCTTGCAAGCATATCATACTGTTTGTTGGTTTTTACCTGAAATTGCTGGGTCTTATATTTTTCTATTTTTTCTTTTAGAGAAATAATTTCTATATCTAGTTCGTCTCTGCTTGCTGTTGACCTTTTTATTAATTCCTCAAGAGATTTCTTTTGCGAGAGCTTGCTCTCCAGGCTTTCTGATAGTTCCGCAACGATTTTCGGAAGATCACCTTTTAGTTCTTCTAACTCATCTAAGTTGGTATCGACCAGTTGAAGTGCATAAAGAAGTTTTAAACGATTCTCCAATACTTACTCCTAAAATTAATTTTACATGTAGTCACGTTATAAAAACTGGGTTTGTTGATTGTTTTGAAATGAAAACATTGATATTTGAGCCATGAATTTTAGCATAATCTTTGATTTTCTTTGAGATCCATTTTATTACAACATTCTCGGTTTCCCAATGACCTGCATCAACCAGCACTATTTTATTACCTACCATTTGGAATGTATGATACTTTATATCTGCTGTTATAAATACATCTGCATTTGCCTTTATTGCGTCGTTGATTAGCGTGCTACCCGATCCACCACAAACTGCAACCTTCTGAACTAATTTTTCGGAAACTCTATTATATTTTATTAATCTACTGCTAAGTGATCTTTTTACTTTGAGCAAAAATTGATGTAATTTTTGTGGTTTTGAAAGTACACCAATAGCACCCATTCCATAATTTGAGTGGGGAGTTTCTACGTTATATATGTCGTAAGCTACTTCTTCGTAGGGGTGAACTCTTTTCATTTCAGATATTATTCCTGCAATTTTGGAACGCTCGGCAACCATTTCAAGTCTGACTTCTTCAACAGATTCGAGCCTTTCTGCTTTCCCCAAAAATGGGTTTGTAGAAGCACTTCCTTTAAAGGTGCCTGTCCCTTTGGTTCTGTATGAGCAGAATGAATATTCTCCAATTATGCCTGCACCTGCATTTGCCATTGCCTTAATCACTTTTTCAGAATGATCTTCTGGTACATAGACCACAATTTTTGCCAACAGGTTCTTGAGCGGTGATAGAAATTTAATATCCTTAAGATCCAAGGCTCGGGCAAGTGCAAAACTAACACCGTCTTTTGCAGCATCAAGATTGGTATGCATTGTATAGAGCGAAATATTATTTTTTGCCAGTTGAAGTATTATTTTTCCTGTTTCGCTTTCCGTAGTGACATTTGGGATGGGTCTAAAAATTAAAGGGTGATGCGATATAATTAATTGAACTTTCTTTTTGATGGCTTCATTTACTACTTCGTTCGTGACGTCTAATGTAATGAGGAGACTTGTTAATTTGCTTTTTGCATCACCAACTTGTAAACCACAATTATCATTTTCCCAGATTGTCCAGCTAGGTGCCCAAGATTCGAGGAAATCTATTATGTTGCTTATATACATTGTATATCAAAAAAAAATCCCGTCTTTTTGAAACGGGATGTATTTTGTGATTTTAGGATTTCGCTATTTTCAGACGCTATCAATTTTCTTGTGTGCTGTTTTTCTGTTGTCTTTTTCACGCGACCTATTATTTGTTGTTTTAATTATACAATAATTTCGCAAAAAATATATTTTTATTCAATAATAATTTTCATTACATATTCTTGAGCTCTTCCAAATTCTTTTCGATTTGTTCATAACTGAAGTCCCTTAATTTTTTTATTTCGTTCTCAATTTTGTTAAAATTTTCTTCGAAGTTCTTGATCAAATCGTCCACCCTGCTATCTTGCATTTGCTTCTGGAGCAATTCCAGACTTATTTTGATTGCTGCAAGAGGGTTGTTGAATTCGTGGCAAACAGTTACAATTAGTTCCCTGATGGCTTGTGCTTGATTTTCAGCCATTATAAGTCTCTTTTCAACTGCTTGCTTCTGCTTTCTAAGAGTTACCCTATCAAGAATGTTTATTATGGTTCGAGGTAAGTAAGATTGATTCATATCTTCTTTTACAAGAAAATCTTCAACCCCCAGTTTCATTGCTTCTACGGCGAGTTTTACATCTCTTGCAGCTGTGATAAAGATTATTGGTACGGATAACTGGGATGCATTTAATTGCAGGCAAAACTCAAGACCATTGGATGTTGGGAAATAATAATCGGTAATGATAACATCGATATTAGGATTATGGGCAATCTCGGTAAGTGCACTTTCTACAGAATCCTTCCAGGTAACAACAAAAGAGCGCTGTTTGTAATGTTCGAGGATGGTCTTGACTATCTTTGCGAAAGCGGGATCATCATCTACGAGCAGTACTTTAATGGCTTTACTGGTCTCTTGTATATTCATTAAATTTAATTATAATAATAATTAATCAATTATTCAACGTTAGTAGGAAAAAAGTCTAAATTTTACGATAACGTTCTTAAAATTGTGTAAAGTCCAAAATATAATTAAAAGAGGCATTTCCAAGTAATTGATTAATAAAATCAAACACAAAGAACAATATTTTATTTAGACTAGACTTATTCTCAAAGCAACCAATAATATTAGCCCTTCTGCGTACTTCTCTAAACATTCTATCTGTTGGTGTTGTTGAACCAGTATTGCTTATTTTATTTATCGTTGATATTGACATTGTGTTATCTCCATAAAGATGACCCACCATCCATCTAATGTCTCGATAACTTTCTCCCTAGACAAATAATTCTATTATCGCTTCCTCTACTTCTCCCATCTCCTTTGCCACTTCTCTATCCATTTCCTCAAAAAATTCTCTTAATTCTTTCCTCTGACTCTCTCTGTGTCGCTCCTCCAGCTCTCTCTCATACCTGTCGATTTCTTCCCGGTACTTCTGTAAACTTATATTGTCTATTGCTCGCATTAGGATTTACTTCCTATGATAGTTCGTTTATTTTTTTCTTTACGCTCTATCTTAGGGTAAACCCTTCTTTTTTTCAATACCCCCCCCCCCACTTTTTTATATACAACTTATACAACTATATTAGTTGATTTTGTTGATGATTATTCATATTATCTTTAAGGAAAAGGGGTGTATTTAGACTCTAAATTCATAGAGTCATATTTTAGAGGAGATTTTTTATGCCACAGAAAAATAAAATTCTTGTAGTAGATGACGAAGAAGCATTACGGACTGTTTTGTGTGCGGAGCTGGAAGGGGAGGGCTATCAGGTTACCAGTGCGGTGGATGGGCAGGATGCAATAAATATCTTAGGCAAAAATGGGTTCGATTTAATATTACTTGATATTAAAATGCCAAATGTTGATGGGTTTGAAGTTTTGAAATTTGTTAAGGAACATTGGCCAAAAACAAAAGTTGTAATGCTTACTGGATTTGCAGATCTAAAAAATGCTATCGAATCGAAGAAATTAGGAGCAGAAGATTTCATAAGTAAGCCCTATGATCTTGTTGATCTTCTAACCACTGTTGAGAGGGTATTGGCAATGCCATAAAATGGCAAGGGAGATTCCCCGCCATGTCTAATAAATATCGTGTGCTTGTTGTAGATGATGAGGAATCAATAACCTATCTTGTAAGAACCGAGCTCGAAGATCTTCCAGATTTTGAAGTGGACACAGCTTCCAATGGTTCAGAAGCCATGAATCTTGTACGTTCAAGGGTGTACGATGTTGCTTTGCTTGATATTAAAATGCCACGTGTAAGTGGCATAGAAGTTTTAAAATATATTAAGGAAAACTCACCCTCGACACAAGTTATAATGTTAACAAACGTTGTAGATATTAAGACTGCAGTTGAGGCAACAAAACTTGGTGCTTATGATTTTATCAGTAAGCCATATGAAACAGACGAACTCGTTGCAACTGTAAGACGTGCTGTTGAACATAAAAAACTTTTAATCAATACGGAATTCAGTCAAATTTCTAAGCAACCTGTTCTAATCGGTGAAAGCAAAGTTTTTAAAGATGTTATAGAAAAGGCAAAAAAAATTGCTGTTAGTGAGGCTTATGTGCTAATACAAGGAGCAAGTGGAACAGGGAAGGAACTTTTTGCCAGGTTTATACATCAGCATAGTTCAAGACGTGACATGCCTTTTGTTGCCGTGAACTGTGCAGCAATGCCAGATCAACTTCTAGAAAGTGAATTGTTTGGACATGAAAAAGGATCTTTTACAAGTGCTATAAAAACAAAACAAGGATTGGTTGAAGTAGCAAATGGTGGCACTTTGTTTTTAGACGAAGTCGGCGATATAAGTCTTACTACACAGCCTAAACTTCTTCGTTTCCTCGAAACCGGTGAATTTAGAAGGGTCGGCGGAACAAATACGCGAATGGTAAATGTCAGGGTAATATCGGCAACAAATAAGAATATTCAAGAAGAAGTAAGAGCAGGAAGATTTCGTGATGATCTATTATACCGACTGAACGTTGTTAGCCTTCGATTACCCGAATTGAAGGAAAGGAAAGAAGATATTCCGCTGCTGGTAGAGAATTTTCTTTCAAGGAAATCTAAAAACAAACGCATAAGTCCGCAAGCTATGGAAATTCTTATGAATTACGATTGGCCTGGAAATGTTAGAGAACTAGAGCATGTTATAGAAGGAGCAATAGCACTTAGCCATTCGGACGTAATTGAACCAAAGGATTTATGGATGAATGTTGCACTTGCTAACGTACCTGCATTGCAGAGTAATCCAGGGTTTGATTCAATGGATACTAATAAGCTACTGACAATGGAAGAAATGGAAAAACTGTATATTGAAAGAGCATTAAAATGTAATAACTGGAACAGGTTGAAAACAGCGGCAGCCCTGGGTATAACAGCAAAAACTCTTTATTTAAAAATAAAAAAATATAAAATTCAAATTCCCCAATAAAATTATTGATGTTCACACTCCTGTGAATTGTTTTGAAAATTCTAATATTAAGAAGCGGGAGCAAAGCGGTATAATATCAAAAATCCAGGTCGCAGTTCTTGCATTTGCACATATTATTATCTAATTTTTGTAAATTCTATTTAGTCTTATAACAAGGTCTGCTTTCTGTAAATTAGTATTTCTAAATATTATCATGGCGCGAAAAAGCAAAAAAATACTGGGTGATGCTGTAACTTATGACGACGTCTTATTAATTCCAGCAAAATCGGCTGTTTTACCGCGTGAGACTAACCTTAAAACGAAATTAACAAGGAAAATAGACCTCAATATTCCTTTGGTAAGCGCCGCAATGGATACTGTTACAGAATCGGAAATGGCAATAGCAATAGCTCGTGAGGGTGGAATTGGAATTTTGCATAAGAACATGAGCATACAGCGCCAGGCCGAAGAAGTAGACAAGGTCAAGAGGTCAGAAAGTGGTATGATTCAAAAACCTATAACCCTTACTCCAGACCGAACTGTTTCGGATGCTTTGGAAATGATGAGAAAATATAGTATTTCGGGTATACCTATAGTTGAAAATGGTAATCTGGTTGGAATCCTCACGAATAGAGACCTCCGCTTTCAACCAAATCTCGATTTACCTGTTTCAAAGGTAATGACCAAAGAAAATTTGATTACAGCTCCTGTTGGTACAACGCTTGAGGAAGCTGAAAAAATATTGCAGAAGTACAGGATAGAAAAATTACCTGTAGTTGACAAGCATGGAAAACTCACAGGTCTTATAACGTTTAAGGATATTCAAAAAAAGAAAAAATACCCAAGCGCTTGCAAGGATACTCATGGAAGGTTACGAGTTGGAGCGGCGGTTGGGGTCTCAGCGGAAACGCTCGACAGAGTTTCTGCGCTCATTAGTGCAGGTGTGGATGTTATAGTAGTAGATACTGCTCATGGCCACTCTCAGGGTGTCATTGAGATGGTAAGACGTATTAAATCCAAATTTGATATAGATGTGATAGCCGGTAATGTCGCAACTGCACAAGCAACAAAAGATTTAATAAGAGCCGGTGCCGATGCGGTAAAAGTCGGGGTTGGACCTGGTTCAATTTGTACGACCCGTGTTGTTGCTGGAATAGGTGTGCCGCAGGTAACTGCAATAATAGAGTGCAGTAGGGTAGCTTCAAAGTCGGGAGTGCCTATTATTGCCGATGGTGGAATAAAACAGACTGGAGATATTGCAAAAGCGATTGCGGCTGGGGCAGATTCTGTTATGATTGGTGGACTTTTTGCAGGAGTTGAGGAAAGCCCTGGCGAAAAAATTCTGTATGAAGGTAGAAGCTACAAGGTATATAGAGGAATGGGAACTATCGAAGCGATGAAGAAAGGTAGTAAAGACAGATATTTTCAGGATGTTGAAGATGATATACAAAAACTTGTGCCGGAAGGAATTGAGGGGCGAGTTCCTTTTAAAGGAAATCTCGCAGATGTTGTTTTTCAAATGATAGGTGGATTACGTTCTGCAATGGGCTATTGTGGATGCCGTACAATCGGAGAATTAAAAAAGAAGGGAAAGTTTATTAGAATGACAGAAGCTGGATTACGTGAAAGCCATCCCCACGATGTTTTTATTACAAAAGAACCTCCCAATTATCATATTTATTAACTGCCCAATGTACGAGAAACGCATTGCTGATGTAAAAGCTGAGCTCTCCAGAAGAAAACTTTACGCACTTCTTGTAACAAAATTGGAATATGTACGCTACCTGACGGGCTTTACAGGCACCAGCGGTATATGCGTAGTTACTCTGAATAATCAATATTTTTTAACTGATAGAAGATACAAAGACCAAGCTCGCATAGAGGTCAAAAATTTTAAGTTAATTGTTGTAAAAGAAAATGTTATCTCTTTCCTGTCCGATATAAAAATTCTACCACCAGGATCAAAAATAGGATACGATAGCAAAAGTCTGAAAGTTAATGATTTCTTAATGCTAAAAAAATTACTGATAGGACGTCGTTTGATACCAGCCGATGAAATCATGGAAAGAATAACTCTTGTTAAGGAAGCTGATGAAATAGAATTAATAAAACAAGCTGCTGGTATAAGCATTAAGGTGTTTGAATCTATATTGAATATAATAAAACCCGGGATTAAAGAAATCGAATTAGCTGCTGAAATAAGTTATCTTCATAAAAAATTCGGAGCAGAATGCGATGCATTTGAACCAATTGTTGCAAGCGGATATCGGTCAGCATTACCGCATGCAAGAGCTTCGGATAAGGCAATAAGAAATCGAGAAATGCTTGTAATCGATTTCGGTTGTAAGTTTAAAGGTTATAATTGCGATATAACAAGAACGGTGGCAATAGGCAAACCGATATTAGAGTTGAAGAAAGTATATAACATAGTTCTAAAAGCACAGAATATTGGTATCGAAAGAATACACCAAGGAGTTAAAGCAAATTTTGTGGATAACATTGTAAGAAAATATATTAGAACATGTGGATATGGGAAATTTTTTATTCATTCACTTGGACATAGTGTTGGATTAGAAATCCATGAACCATTAAAGCTTTCTTCTGCCAGCAAAGATGTTCTCAGAAAAGGAAATATTGTGACAGTAGAACCTGGCATATACCTGCCTGGTAAGGGTGGTATTCGAATTGAAGATATGGTGCTTATTAGAGAGCGAGATTGTGAAATATTAACTCCATTACCAAAGGAATTATTAATTCTCTAGATAATTATGAATGATAATTTCAGAAAGGTTTTGATAATAGCATACTATTTTCCTCCGATGGGCTTGAGTGGTGTTCAGAGAACAGCTAAGTTTGCTAAATATCTAAAAAGATATGGCTGGTTGCCCACGGTTCTTACTGTTGAACCAGGTGCCTACTTTGCGTTTGATGATTCATTGCTGAAAGAAATTGAAGAAGCAGGAGTTAGAGTTGTTCGTACGCAAAGCCTGGATATGAGCCGTTTATTGAAGAAGAGACATGTTATTAGAATGCCCTCAGAATTCACGAGAAAATTGTTACAGTTTTTCAACGATACTTTTTTTATTCCCGATACAAAGATCCTTTGGAAGTATAAAGCGGTAAGAACTGCAATCAAGTTACATAAGCAGGAAAAATTTGATTTAATATTTGCAACTTCGCCTCCGCAAACTGATTTTCTGATTGGAGCAAAGTTAAAGAAGAAACTTGGAATTCCACTTGTAATAGATTATCGCGATGCCTGGCTAGACTACCCGTTTAAATATTTTCCAACTCCACTGCATCGGTTTATCCATAAGCATCTGGAAAGGAAAGTATTGAAAGCTGCAGATAGAGTTATAGTTACTCATCGAAGAGTAAAGGAAGGAATTTTAAAACGATATGGACTTTTCGATTATAATGAGATTGATATAATTCCACAAGGATATGACCCGGAAGACATTTTGCATGTATCTAAGAAAAAGACTCATTCATCGAAAATGAAAATAACCCATGCAGGTACTTTCTATGCCAGTCGTACACCTAAATATTTTTTAGAAGCGCTTTCCAATGTTCTAAAAGCAGATCATAAACTGAGGGACAAGATTGAAGTCATTTTTATTGGGAATTTGCGAAACTGTGATCAAAAACTAATACAAAAATTAGAGCTTAATAACATTGTTAAAATCCTTGGTTATTTGCCTCACAGAGAATGTGTTGAACATCTGCTTGATTCTGATGTGCTCTGGTTTGTAATCGATAACGACTATCAAACTCCAGGCAAATTATATGAATATTTCGGTACAAGGAAGCCAATTATTGCTTCTGTAGTCGATGGTTATACCAGGCGCTTGTTGCTTGAAAGTAAAGCCGCAATTTGTGTTGATCTTAGGGATGTTAAGGGACATGAAGAAGCTATTTTAGAATTCTATTCGAAATTTGAACAAAAAAAATTACCGAGGATACCTATCGAGTTCTCTACAAAATTCGATAGATTGGTATTAACTGGCGAACTTGCGAAGGTGTTTTCATCTTTAATGTTCTATGATAATTGGAGTTTTGTTAAAATTGGGGAGAATGACAAATGAAAGTGCTTGTAATAGGTTCTGGCGGAAGAGAACATGCAATCGTCTGGAAACTAAGACAAAGTGCAATGGTTACTGACATTTTTTGTGCCCCTGGAAACGCTGGCATTGAATCAATTGCAAACTTGGTTCCTATTAAAACAAATGATCTAAAATCCCTTCTTAAATTTGCAAAGAAAGAAAAAATCGATTTAACGGTTGTTGGACCCGAACAACCACTTGTTGAAGGTATTGTGGATGTATTTGAAGAAGAAGAATTGAAAATCTTCGGACCTTCTAAATATGCTTCTCAATTAGAAGGTAGTAAAGTGTTTTCTAAAGAATTTATGATAAAGTATAAGATACCTACAGCAAGATACAAGAGTTTTGACGAATTCGAAAAATCTTCTGTTTTAAATTATCTAAAAACCTTAAAATTTCCTGTTGTTGTTAAAGCAGACGGACTTGCAGCTGGAAAGGGAGTAATTATTTGCAACACGATACAAGATGCTTTTTCTGCCATCGAGGATATGATGGTTAGGAAGGTCTTTGGAAATTCAGGTAATAGAGTTATTGTAGAAGAATATTTACAGGGAGAAGAGGCTTCAGTGTTTGTATTGACGGATGGTGAAAATTATGCTACTTTAGCTCCTGCGCAGGATCATAAGAGAATTTGCGATGGAGATCTGGGCAAGAATACAGGAGGAATGGGAGCGTATGCTCCAACTCCTCTCATAACAGACAGCATTATGGAACGTATCAGGGCCGAAATCATTAAACCAACATTAGATGGAATGAAGAAAGAAGGATTTCCGTATCGGGGTTGTTTATACCTTGGACTAATGATAACTGATGATGGGCCAAAGGTTTTGGAATATAACTGTAGGTTTGGAGATCCTGAAGCTCAGGTTGTTATTCCATTAATCGATGGTGATTTTGCTGAGATTCTTCTTGCAATTGCTGAACGCAGATTTAATCCTTCTATTTTTAAGATTCATCGGGCAGTAGCGGTATGTGTTGTAATGGCTTCGCAAGGTTATCCCGATGCATATGAAACAGGAAAAACCATTTACGGACTGGATAACGTTAGTATTGAAGAAGGCGTAGTGATATTTCATGCTGGTACAAAAAAGGAAGGAGACAGAATGGTTACTTCAGGAGGAAGAGTATTGGGTGTAACTGCAGTAGATTTCAGCGATAAATTGGATCGTGCAATACTAACGGCATATAAAGCTATAGAAAAAATAACATTTGATGGTGCATACTATAGAAAAGATATTGGAAAAAAAGCCTTTAAATATTTAAAAACTGAACAAAAGTGATAGGAGGGCTTTGAAAGTGAATATTCTCGTAACAGGTGGCGCAGGTTTTATTGGTTCTCATGTGGTTGATGCTTACATTGAAAATGGTAATAACGTTATTGTTATCGATAATTTATTGACCGGTAATTTGAAGCATTTAAATAACAAAGCGAAGTTTTATGAATTAGATATACGAAGCGAGAAAATATCCGAAGTTTTTCGTAACGAACATATAGATGTTATAAATCATCATGCTGCTCAAATTGACGTCAGGAAATCTGTAACGGATCCGATTTTCGATGCATCTGTTAATATAATCGGAGCATTGAACTTGTTTGAATGTGCTAAACAGTTTGGTGTGAAAAAAATCATATTTGCTTCGACTGGTGGTGCAATTTATGGCGAACAGGATTACTTTCCTGCTGATGAGGAACACCCTTTGAGACCTGTTTCGCCATACGGAGTTGCGAAATTATGCACAGAGAAATATCTGTATTATTACAAAGTGTCTTTTGGTATTGAATATGTGATTTTGCGATATTCTAATGTATATGGTCCAAGACAAAATCCTCATGGGGAAGCGGGAGTTGTCGCAATATTTTGTGATAAAATGTTAAAAGGAGAACAACCAATAATCAATGGAGATGGTAAGCAAACACGTGACTATGTTTATGTTTCTGATGTAGTAAGAGCGAATTTGTTGGCACTGCAGTATGAAGATTCAGATGTGTTTAACGTTAGTACAGGTGTTGAAAGTGATGTGAATACTATATTTTACAAACTGCGCGATAACATAAATCCTTCTTGTGCAGAAGTGCACGGCAAACCCAAGGTGGGTGAGCAGAAAAGAAGTGTAATAAGTTTTGAAAAAATAAAGAGGATAATGGGCTGGAGTCCTATTGTACAACTGGACGAAGGTCTTAAGCTTACAGCTGAATACTTTAAAAAACAAGAACTAAATAAAATGAAGGGGAACGAAAAATGAAAATCAAACAAGATTTCTTGCATGCCATGGTTGTAATTCTGTTTGTAATTTCCAGTGTTTTAGCTTCAATATACGGAATTATTTTTTTCAAATATCTTATCTTATTTATTGGCGACACTATATATACCAGATCTATTGTTGTTAGTACTTTATTTGCTGGATTTATACTTGGACTGCTATGGTTCGGGCGAAAAGCCGATTCCTCTAAAAATAGATTGAGACTATATGCAGTTATGGAATTAATCACAGGAGTATATTGTTTATTGTTTCCACAATTGCTGTCACTGATGGAAAGTGTATTTGTTGGCTTAGTATTGAGTTTACAATTTTCGCTCGGTGGGTCCGCAGTTCTAATTTTGAAAATTATGTTTAGCGTACTTTCTCTATTACTGCCTGCAGTGCTGATTGGTGGTAAGTTGCCCGTTATTCTCCGCTCTTTATCGGTTAAAACTTTAGATGCAAGTAATAACTTTTCTATGCTGTATTTTATTCAAAACTTTAGCTCAGCTATGGGTGCTATAATGACAGGATTTTTCTTTGTCAGACTTGCAGGATTGAGCCCAACAATTCATACAGCGTCAATTCTGAATATATTGACTGGTATTATAGCTTATGGTCTATCGACTCTTAAGATTCATAATTCAAATATTACGATACAAGGTCGAAGCACCGAGATTAAAATTCCTTCTTCAGCTAAAAATGAAATTCTTATTATTTTTACAATAGGATTGTCAGGATTTGTTGCAATGATTTATATGGTAGCCTGGTTAAGAATGCTACTTCCAGTTTTTGGTTCATCTATATACACTTTCTCCTTGAGTCTGGTCACATATTTAATTGGAATTGCAATTGGCAGCTATATTGCTAATCTCTCTTTATTGAAAATAAAGAGACCAATGTTATTTTTTACTCTATGTCAATTTGGTGTAGCTATATTCTTATTAGTAACGCTTCCTTTTTACGTGAGGTTGCCTTATGATTTCTGGAATGTGAGTTCGTTACTTTCATACGGAACAAGCTTTTATAAGATAAATCTCTTGATTCAATTCGTGTTTTATATTTTACTTACAATCGGTGTGACACTGGTTCTTGGGATGCTTTTACCTGTTGCGGTCAAATCTCTGGCTCGTAAAGTAGAGGTGTTTGGAAAATTAGCAGGTGATTTATATGCGGTTCTTTTAACTGGTGCATTACTTGGTTTCATATTCGTAAACCTTATTTTGTTACCTCAGGTGGGTATAAAAAATACATTAGTAATTGGAATACTTCTTAACGTCATAATCGGTTGGTTGATACTTTTGCTCTGCCTTAAGGTAAACAAACGAAAAGCAATTGTAGCACTTGGTTCATCATTGGTTATGCTTCTTATATATTTTTTGCTGATACCAGATTGGAACATAAAGGCTATGTTGTATGGTGTAATTAATAAAATTTATACAAGAGAGAGAGCGCCATCTAATTATTCCAGCTTTTTGCAAATTGCTAATTATAGTAACGAAGTTCTGTTTTATGATGAAGGATTATCGGCGAATGTGGGGGTTATCGAATCCGATGGTCAGAAAGCAATAGTTGTAGATGGGAAAGTTGATGCATCGACGAGAGATATTGCAGTTCCAGTTTTGTGCGCACATCTGCCATGTTTACTGCATGGAAATCCAAAACAGGTGCTGGTTATTGGATTGGGAAACGGAGTTACATTGGGCAGTGTTTTGACACATCCCGTCGAAAAAGTAGATTGCATTGAGAAAATAACTGAAGCTGTGAAGGCATGTAAATTTTTTCATGATGTAAATAATAATCCACTTGATGATGCTCGTACCAATCTGTTTCTGGAAGATCCTAATACTTATTTAAAGCTGGTAAATAAGAAGTATGATGTTATTATCAGTGGTACAGCAGATTTATGGGTTGCTGGGACGGGAAATCTTCTTACCACCGAATTTTTACAGGAATGTAAGAAAAAGCTGAATGGTAATGGCTATATCTTACAGTGGCTTCGGGTTAATGAGGTAGATAATGATTTGTTCAAAATGATCGTTCGTACATTTCAATCGGTTTTTAATTATGTTACAGTTTGGGAGGTAAATCGTTCAAATGTACTCTTGGTTGGTTCTGAAAGTGGACCTGATATAAATTTCCAGGCATTAGATAGCTTAATGAGAAGGAAATCTATCTATGATGATTTGAAAAGAATTAATATAATAGATGTGCCAACCTTGCTTTCCCTGCAAATTCTTTCGTCGGATAATTTAGTGAAATTGGTCGGGTTGGGTGAAATAAATACTGAAAACCTGCCAAGGATTGAGTATGAAGCACCAAAAGCCATTTGCGGAAATAATTATCTGAATGAAGTTCTTGAGCACGATGAAAGGATTTATAGCAAATATTCCAAAATTTTACTTGCAAAGTATATGAGTGAAAGGAAACTTAAAAATGAAGAACTGCAAAATATGGCTTTTTATCAAACAAGGATACCATCTGGAAATACTATTTTCGCTTATGCGATTTTAAGCAATTTGAACCAGGATAACTACAGAAATGTTGAGGTTTTAAGCGAATTAGCAAAAATCGCTGAAAGAATCAATCTTCAGGAGGAAGCTTTATCATATCGGGAGAAAATAATTAAACTGCAACCCAACAATGTGAATGAACTTGAAAAATACGTATGGTCGAAATATAGAATTATACGGAACCGCCACTCGATATTTAAACAAATTGACATCAGTGAGTTTGAGAGGATGCTACTTAAATGCATCAGTCTTTCATCTGATACGGTTGATCGCTTCAATATGGAATTGGCAGAAATCTATTATGATGTGCAAGAATACGAAAAAGCAAAAACTCATTATCTCAAAGTACTTGATCTAAGGCAAAAATACACCAATGATCCAACTATTTTGGATGATCTGGTTTTTCTGAAAATTGGTAAATGTTTTATAAATTTGGGGCAGAGTGAAAGAGCTATTATTTATTTGTTGCAAGCTGTTAGAATAAATCCAAAGAACGAGACTGCAAGAGATTTAATATATGACATTTTAATGTCGAAGTCGAAATTGAAAAAACAGATGTAAGTAAACCTGATAATTGTGCTTTTTGTAACCATGATATGATTATTGAAAAATGTACTTGCATAAAATCTATTTGTTAATTGTTATTCTTTTTTGCTCAGGCTGTTTACAAACGTCTGTTGGACAAATTACTGCTGAAAAGCAAGCTTTGAATGAATTATGGGACTTTAATCTGCCAGATAAAGACGAATCAAAAATAATGTTAGCAATCAAGTATCTATTTGTACCTCAGGTTGTAATAGATGCTAATAAAATGAGACAATATATTAGTGATGAACGATTTTCTAGATTTCGCGATAAATATGGGGATATAAATGCTGTGAATGCGATTTTCAGTAAATCTGTAAAAGAATGTGATTATAATTTGAAAACTGCTTTATTTAGTTGCTTGTTTTCCGTGTTAGATCATCGGTATGTTACTTTTAAGGCTCCATTAGGCAGTACTGTTAATTTGCCTTTAACATTTGAAACAGACAGTTCATTTATAGTGCGTGTGAATCATTTGCCCAAAAGGCTTTATGATGATTCACCAAACACAACAGTTGGTGATCGTGATAAACTTCAGCATTTTTTTGCTGGTGCGTATCTTGCATATTTAACGGATCTTCCGAAATTGGTTGAAATAATTGGTAATTTAATTGAATGGTTAGAGCAAAGGCTTGTTGTTGATGGACTAGATGATTGGCGGGACAAAAGAGCTAATCGACAGGGTGCTAGTTTTGGGTCAGCTCTTTTATATAATAAAACATCCATTCCTTCAGAATTTATAGGATCTGAAAAACAAGAGGAATAAAATGAGAACGATACTTGTTGTAGATGATGATAAGTCTATTCGTGATTCATTAAAAATGATACTGGAATATGAGCATTATGAAGTTGAATTTGCGGAAAATGGCCAGCAGGCTCTTGATAAACTTGCGCAATCGAATGTAGATGCTGTTTTACTGGATGTCAAAATGGCGGGAATGGATGGTATTGAAGTCCTGACTAATATTAAAAAGAAACACGAGAATCTGCCTGTTATAATGATATCTGGACATGGAAATATAGAGACAGCAGTAGAAGCTACAAAGCTAGGTGCATACGATTTCCTTACAAAGCCTCTGGATCGCGATAAGATATTGATTTCCATAAGAAATGCTTTGCGAGAAGCTAAACTTACAGAAGAATATGAGAAACTTCAGGAAAGCGTTGAGGGGAAAAGAAAAATTCTCGGTAAAAGCAAAAAGATAATTGAAATTCTCGATATTATTGAACGTGTTGCTCCAAGTGATGCAAGGGTTTTGATTATAGGAGAGAATGGAACGGGCAAAGAGTTAATTGCTCGTGCAATACACAGAAAAAGCAAGAGGGCATCAAAGCCCTTTATTGAAGTCAACTGTGCTGCTATTCCTTCAGAACTTATTGAGTCCGAGTTGTTTGGCCATGAGAAGGGTGCGTTTACTGGAGCTTCTAACCAACGCATCGGTAAATTTGAGCAAGCGGATGGCGGCACTCTTTTTCTTGACGAGATTGGCGATATGAGTCTGCAAGCTCAGGCAAAGGTACTGCGTGCACTGGAGGAAGGGAAAATCGAAAGGGTTGGTGGCAACAAGCTAATTCCTGTTGATGTTCGTGTTATTGCTGCGACAAACAAGAACCTGGAAGATGAGATACAAAAGGGAAATTTCAGGAAGGATTTATTCCACAGGCTGAATGTTATTCCAATATATGTTCCTCCACTTAGGGAGCATCTGGAAGATATCCCCGAGCTTGTACAATTTTTTATTGAAGATGTGTGCACAAGGAATAATATGACTCTTAAGAATATTTCCAGGGATGCGCTAAGTATGCTTATGAGAAGGAGTTGGCCAGGAAATGTTCGTGAATTGCGTAACATGGTTGAACGACTGGTTATACTTTCGCCATCGAATACAATTGATGTAAATGAAATCAGATTGCTGGATAATGTTGGAAAAGTTGGTGAACAGGTGATAAATGGGGTTACGGTGGATTATTCTGGAACATTTCAGGAGTTTAAGGATCGTGCTGAAGCTGCGTACATTAAAAAGCAACTCGAGATTCATAACTGGAATATTACGAGAGCTGCTGAAGCCATGAATATCCAGCGTAGTCATCTCTATACAAAGATGAGAAAATATGGACTAATGAAAGAAGGTATGCAAAATGAGGAAATGCAGGAATAAGGAATTATGGAGTTGAAATCCATACTACCAGCTTAATCCCAGCCTTCTAATTACACTATTGCTAACTTAATTGATCACCTAATGATGTTAGTAGAAAAAATTCTTTTGCAGGTAATTACTGGTTCTGAAAATAGTGAGATGAAGTGATTTGCCAGTATCAAGAAGAAAGCAAATTATCTTGGTTTTTGAATAATGGAATTAAGAAAAAATAAAACGATCAGTTTTGATTCGGTGTTGCAAAAGCTTTATGAGAAATTTAATTAACTAAAAATAGTGGAAATAAAATTTTAAATCAGTAAGCAATGCTGTTAAAATGTAGAAACTTGATTAGTTAAGTAGTTTATAATTATTTGGATTGTTCGGTAGTATTGTAAATAAGATTATATATAGTTGAGTTCTCAAATACTTTTTGGATTTTTTGACGCATTTCCTCCTTATCTTTTAGGTTATACCATTGGTCATAAAATTTCCATCCTTTTTCTTTTTGTCCTGCATAAACGTAATCAATCAATATCTTAAGAACATAAGAAAGATATATCCCATCGTTATCAGTATAGAGCTCACAGTTGATAGAGTCAGAAAAAGATTTAAATAGCTCGATGGACTTGTTAATGTTGCTAAGTAATCTTTCAGAATATTCACGATTGCAATTTATATATTTATTTTTTATTGCATCATATTTAAAATATGCCGTCGAAAAAGGAGATGATGCGTGGCAAAGTCGGTCGAAGTAATCAAAAGCAACTATAGACTGGCAAATTACGAGAGTTGAATCCTCTCTAATATCACAAAAACTTATGTCATAGCCCAAATCATTATAATCTCTACTGTCAAAAAGGATGTGGATACTATCAGATAAGTCAAGAACCATACATGTGAAACAACAGTGGGCTCCACCGGAAAATTGTTGAATAACTAGTGATTTGTTACGATTAGGTACAGCATCAACAAGAGCGAACATAGTAAAATAAGGGCTTGGACCTGCTTCATCTAACTTAAATACTATAGTATCATTTTTAATTATGGTTGCATAATAAAATGTGGTCAACGAATCGTATATCTCTGAGGTTCTAGTTATCAAATAATCATTATACCAAATAGTGTCCGCAGATAGAAATTCAATGTCTAAAGGATTTTTCTTAACAGATTCTTTCTGTTGAATATCTGTGGAAGTTATAGAAGAGTTTGGTTTTTTATTAAATGATAGTTTTAATTGTTCATAGTAGCAGAATATGTATTCATGATATGCAACGCTAATAGCAATTACAATAAATAGTAATAAGTAAAGCATAATTATTAAGACAATTCTGAACAACTTTCCATTAAGAATTTTTGATTTCATAAAACTTGGTAGTAAGGTTACGTGAAACAAGCTGAATACAAAAATTGTGTCAATCTTAACATTTTATTTTATAATAGTAAATACTTTAAAATCAGAATTAATTTTTTAGAAATCTTTTTGTAATTTGTGCTGGGTTTTAATTATAACGCTACCTTATTATCCCTATTACTAAAAATTTTGTTATTAGTCATGAAAGATATAACATGTCCTATAAAAATACTGATAATCGTTGAATACACATCATACCAGTCAAAAGTATACTTTGCTTTCAATAAATTCCAGGGCCATGAAAATAACTGGCTGAATTCAAGCGTTAAAGCAATTATCACAACAATTGCAGTAATTTGATTCAATGATATCTTCGACAATATTCCTGTTCCTGATTGCAAAAAGAATATTAGACCTGCAGGACCTAGAATACTTGGAGAAATACCAATAATAAATTTGTTCAAATCACTAAGATTTATTACACGTATTATTTTTATAGGAATTATCAATAACAATAAGGTTGAGCCGAGCCATCTATATAATTTTTGTTTCTTATTCATATTTTTCTGAGCGAAGAGAACGATTTTAATAAATTAATGCCTTGTTCTAACTACTATTATTGTCCCCAATATTATGAACTTTCCGTTCAAAACGCAATAATTTAAAATCTTCCTTTTGCTTTTATATATAACTTTCTTTGATACTTAAATAAAAATTTAGGAAATTTATATTGGTATGACTTTATTTATTATATTTATTGCTTCATATCTTATTGGTTCTGTACCGACTGCCTATCTTCTAGTTAAGTTAAAAGCAGGGTATGATATCAGGAAAAAAGGCAGTACAAATGTTGGTGCTATGAATGCTTACGAAGTTACAGGCTCGAAGCCACTCGCAGTTGCTGTGGGGGTTTTGGATGCTTTAAAGGGATTTATTGTGCCGTTTGTACTCCTTCAGCTTTCGTATCCATTCTGGATACAGGCTATAGCTCTGCTTATTACAATCATTGGCCATAATTATCCTGTTTGGCTCAAGTTTCATGGTGGACGGGGACTCGCAGCAGCAGCTGGTGGGCTATTTGCTATTGGACTCTCATATATAATAGTATGGTGTGTGGTCTGGATAATCTCATTTAAATTGACAAGGGATATTCTGAAAGCAAATATAATTTCTATCGTATTTGCACCTGTTTTGCTTATTTTGGTTCCGCATGGATTGATAGAAATGGTCATGATTCAAAAATGCGTTTTGATTGGTGAATATAGAGTTTTTTCTGTAGCTTTGAGTATTATACATTTATTAAGTCATTTGCAACCATTAAAAGAAATCATTAAAAATCTTAAATCATCTTATTGGACAGAACTATGAATAACCCATATATTCGACTTTCAGTTGTTCTTATAGTACCGATGTTAATTGGATTTGGCATTGGTTATTTTGCAAAATCTCCTGCCGATACTGTATCAAAGGCAGAAAGCGAAGCATCAAGCCAATCGATTCAGCAGTATTCGAAAATTGGCGAGGAAGGTGAGCAAATATATAGATCGAGGCAGAATGCCATTACAAGAGCTGTGGCTAAGGTGAGTCCTGCCGTAGTAGGCATTAATGTTATTGCTGTGAGGCAGTTCAGATATCGTGATCCTTTTTCTCAATTCTTTGATGATCCATTCTTCAGGCATTTTTTTGGTGATCGCATTTATCAGCAAGAAGTAAAGGAGTTAGGATCAGGTTTTATAATTTCACCCGATGGATATATTGTAACAAATGATCATGTTGCAGGCAATGGCACAGATATTACTGTGACTCTTGCAGGTGGCAAGCAAATGAAAGCAAAACTTATTGGTAGTGATCCAGCCACTGATATATGTTTGCTCAAAGTTGATGGAAAAGATTTACCGTATGTTCAACTTGGAAACTCCGATGATATAATTATTGGAGAATGGGCAATTGCACTGGGAAATCCTTTTGGTCTATTTGAAATAAACGATAAACCAACAGTTACGGTAGGTGTAATTAGTTCTGTTGGAATGAACCTGGGCAGAGTGGAAAATAGATATTATAGAGATATGATAGAAACAGATGCAGCAATTAACAGCGGTAATAGTGGTGGACCATTGGTTAATGCTAATGGTGAAGTTATAGGTATGAACACACTTATTTTCACAGGTGGTCAAACAACTACATACATAGGATATGGATTTGCGATTCCTGTGAACAAGATAAAAAAAGTGGTTGCCGAGCTCAAGAAGAAAGGAAAAGTTATGCGTGAAGTTACCGCAGGGTTCGAGGTACAGCCTGTTGATGTACGCATAGCTCGGTATTTTGGTCTGGCTCAGCCGCAGGGAGTTATTGTTAGTGATATAGAATCTGGCGGACCTGCAGATAAAGCTGGTCTTAAAGTTGGTGATATTATTATTGAAGTAAATGGTGAAAAAGTAAATTCCGAAAGTGATATTCTTGGAGTAATGGTTGAAATGTCTCCCGGGGATATTATGAGATTTAAGGTTTACAGGGAGCGAAAGATAATTGAAGTCAAATTAAAACTGGAAGCAATAAAAGGGTAATATATGATTAAAAGATATACACGATCGGAAATGGGAAGGATATGGGAAGAAGAAAATAAATTCCGCATCTGGTTGGAAATTGAAATCCTGGCTTGTGAGGCTCAGGCGGAACTTGGAGTTATACCGAAGGAAGCGGTAAAGGTTATACGCGAAAAAGCCAATTTCAATATCGAGCGGATTCTGGAAATAGAAAACGAAGTCAAACACGACGTTATTGCATTCTTGACATGCGTTGGTGAATATGTTGGACCCGAATCACGTTATATACACCTTGGTATGACATCGTCGGATATACTCGATACCGCACTTGCAGTTCAGATGAAAGAAGCAGGAGAAATATTGTTAAAAGATATGGAGGCATTGCGAGATGTTATTGCGCGGCGAGCAAAAGAGTTCAAAAATACATTAATGATAGGCAGAACGCACGGAATCCATGCTGAACCAATAACTTTTGGTTTGAAAATGGCTCTATGGTATGCCGAGATGCAGAGAAATATCGAGCGAATGAAATCTGCAATAAAAACCATTTCTGTTGGCAAGATATCGGGTGCGGTAGGAACATATCAACATCTTGATCCCTTTGTTGAAAGATACGTATGCGAAAAACTTGGATTGCAACCTGCACCAATTTCAACCCAGATATTGCAAAGAGATAGACATGCGGAATTTATGAACGCCATTGCTTTATGCGGAGCTTCACTCGAGAAGTTTTCAACTGAGATAAGACATTTGCAACGTACAGAAGTTCTTGAGGCTGAAGAATATTTTTCAAAAGGACAAAAAGGTTCGTCAGCTATGCCACATAAGCGCAATCCTGTGGTTTGCGAGCGCATATCGGGCTTGGCAAGATTGCTCCGTTCCAATGCGCTTTCTGCAATGGAGAATGTTGCATTGTGGCACGAGCGGGATATTTCGCATTCGTCAGTCGAAAGAGTGATTATACCCGATAGTTGCATAGTGCTCGATTTTATACTTTCAGATATGACAAGGATCGTGGAAAATCTGCTTGTTTATCCTGAACGCATGCTGCATAATTTGAATGCTACGGGTGGATTGATCTATTCTCAGGAAGTGATGCTTGCTTTAACAAAGAAAGGGATGAAGCGAGAGGATGCTTACAAAATTGTTCAAGATATGGCTATGAAAGTGTGGAATCAAAAATATACGCCTGGTGGTATACAGCAGGATTTCAAATCACTTTTGCTTGGAAACGACGAAGTTACAAAATTACTTTCGCCTAAAGAAATTGAAGAAGTATTTGATACAAATAAATGTCTGAAGCATGTCGATTATATATTTAAAAGGGTTGGGATAGATTAATTGAAATAGTAAACAAATTTGAAAGGAGATTATTATGCAAATTGCAGGAAGAAATATCAGTGAGGAACTTACTATAAAAACAAATTTTGTTTGTAATTATCTGGTTTCATTTCTTAAGGAAAAATTTGAGGAATTAGGCTTTTCTAAGGCTGTCATAGGAATATCAGGTGGTGTTGATTCGGCAGTATCTGCTACTCTCGCCGTTAGGGCTTTAGGTAAGGATAATGTCTTGGGCTTAATTCTGCCTTATAAAACAACAGCACCAGAAAATATTGAGGACGCAAAAATTATTATTGGGAAACTGGGAATTGCACATAGTCAAATCGAAATAACCAAAGTAGTAGATAGTTATTGTGAAGAATATAGTGTGACTGACAAAGTACGCCGGGGTAATATAATGGCTCGTGTTCGCATGATTATTTTGTATGATTTCTCTGCACAAGAAAAAGCTTTGGTTATTGGAACAGGCAATAAGTCGGAGGCATTGATGGGATATGGCACATTGCATGGTGACCTAGCATGTGCAATAAATCCGATTGGTGATCTTTATAAATCTCAAGTTTGGATGTTAGCGGAGGAATTGGAAATACCAGAGAAAGTTATAGGGAAAACACCTACAGCTGATCTATGGCAAGGTCAAACCGATGAGGGAGAGCTTGGCATTAAATATGAATTACTGGATGAAATACTATATAAGTTATATGATAAGTGCTTGACTAAGCCCGAGATGATTAAACTAGGTTATGATGCTGCCACACTAGATAAGATTATCGATAGGGTGAGTAAAAACGAATTCAAAAGAAGGCCACCTATAATCCCTCAGTTACCAACTGAAGCTTGGCTGAACAAGTGAATCCATTCAAGTGATAAAGTTATGGAGAATGACGCAAAAATTGGTGTGTTATACTTAGTAGCCACGCCAATAGGGAATCTTGATGACATTACATATCGTGCAGTAAAAGTTTTATCATCAGTCGATCTAATTGCAGCAGAGGATACTAGAAAAACAAAAGTATTGCTTGATCATTATGGTATACATAAGCCAATGATAAGCTACTATAGTTATAATGAAAGAACTCGTACACCACAGATAATTTCTCAAATTCTTGAAGGGAAATCCGTGGCACTAGTATCCGATGCTGGTACCCCTGGAATTTCGGATCCTGCTTACCGTATAGTGCAGGAAGCTTTAGAGAAGGGAATTACAGTCGTTCCGATTCCCGGACCAACAGCATTTGTTTCTGCACTTGTAGTAAGTGGTTTGCCTACGGATAGATTTGTGTTTGAAGGATTTTTACCGGTTAAAAAGGGCAGGAAGAAAAAGCTGGAATCGTTAAAGCATGAATCGAGAACTATAATTCTTTATGAATCGCCACATAGGATTCTTAAAACTTTGAGCGAACTATACGAAAGTCTGGGTAATAGAAGGGTAGTGGTTGCACGTGAATTAACTAAAAAGTTTGAAGAATTTTTGCGAGGTCCATTGGAATCAGTTATCTCTGAGATTAAGAAAAAAGAGCCTCGAGGGGAGTATGTTGTGATTGTCGAAGGACAAGCAAGAACGGATAGAGATGATTCGCAGCTTGAAGAGTAGTAAAAAGATTTTATAGAAAAATGGAAATATTCTAAGGAGCGCACTTCGAACCGGGTTTCGATAACAACCAGAAACAAGCAAAACAACCAAGCGCCAAAAAATAGTGAGGTAGAGAATATTAAAGGAGATAAAAATACATCCGATGTTTATGAGTATGGTAAGAGATTTAATGGAGCAGATGAGGTAACACGAAAAAGGGGTTGTATTCATAATTCGGAAAAAGATGAGGGGTAAAAGATAGGAAGTCAATAGGATTACAGGCAATTGCAGGAGGAGCTAAAGGAATAACACTTGCTTGTGTTTTCAGATTGGTTTTTATGATTACTTGCTCAATCGAACTGCTGGTTAATAATTGCGTATACTATCAGGTTTGATTTGGTCGGTGTAAAATGCAGGTTTCAGGTATTTAGTGTGGTAGTTTTAGCACAGAGTTCAGCTCACAATTTGACTCATTGTATAGAAAATGTGCCTAAAAATTGTTGTTGTAAAATAGCTACAAGTAATTTAGTTGAGAATTGAATTTACAGTTGTTAGTAAGTTGTGGAAAAACACACAAAAAGCTGAAATTTTTTGAATTTTCGAATAAATCAGGATTTATTCTTGTA
>Ga0078972_1000933_pt1 | contig 117564 bp, 100 predicted proteins | sample YelNatPaOPGAMG01_FD_67568 | JGI IMG/M metagenome (GOLD analysis project Ga0078972, IMG submission 67568) | Hot spring thermophilic microbial communities from Obsidian Pool, Yellowstone National Park, USA - OP-RAMG-01 (SPADES assembly) (version 2) | ecosystem: Environmental > Aquatic > Thermal... | reverse complement strand
CCCTATTCTTTGCACCGTTTTGGTTCCTATGTTGTGACTTCCGCACTTGGCGCACTTCGGATAGTCACTGTTTTCAATTCCCTTGTCCTTGTTCGTATCCTCATTCATTTTCGTACCTTTCGTAGCATTCCCTGAGATATCTGATCGAGTCCGGTCCGGGCTCCCTGCAGAACCATCCAACCGCGTCAAGCACCAGACTCATCAGCTCAAACACTCTTCTTTTTACAACGATGGTATCATCCTGACTTTTCATTTCCTTCACCGTATGAACCTCCCTGTCATCCTCATAAACTTTCTGGCCATGCCCATGAAAGTCAGCATAACCTGGCGATGATACATGTACTGAAGGGGTCTGCCCTTGACTATCGCGCGCATCATTCGCCACCTGGACATCAAATGATATATGTTGAAATTCATATTTCCTCCCCATCCCCCTTCTCCTTAAGGAATTTCTCAAGAATACTATTCATTTTCTCATCGAAATCGGGCGGAACTTCCATATCCATGTTCCGCTCTATTTCGTACCAGTCCTCGGCTCCGTACGGGTCAAACACGGACTCCGGCAGTTGCACATCGAACCTCTTGACCATAGCCGCGTCAAGATCCAGAAGGTCGTTCAGCTTCGGACTCTTATGGCTCGTGTAAAATTGAACATTTCCGTTAAGATAATAAACGGTCATATACTCACAAACTAGAAGGACGGTTGTTGACTTAGTCAGACTATTCTCCTCGGTAACAACAATCACCGGGGAACACCACCCTTCGAGGCTATGGTATGTTATTTTATCATATGTTTTTGATATTTCATTCCACTCCATGTCACTCCTCCTTGCTCATTACAGCTCACTCCTCTCTGATTAATAAAAATTTGGTTATCGCAAACAGGCGTCAGGACCGTTTGTCATCCATGACATACTTCACATTCAGCCTGTGCTCCCATCCTCCGACATTGACATCAATCGTATTTTTCAAAGATTGGTCCTTGTCAATGACGGTTATGGTCGCCTCGCCCGCTGGCAAATCAACCTTCGCCTTTCCATCGACTATATCGCCAAGCCTTACCATGACTGTTCCCTCGATAATCACGTCCCTCACTGACAGTCCCGTCAGTGAAAAGCCGTCCACCGGGAGAACATCGAAGCCAACGTGCAGGTTCCCATACTTGAGTAATCGCGGGGACCAGTCGCCCCCATCATCTATCCGGTATCCGAAGACATCCTCGCTCCTGGCGGGAAACCTTACCGACACCGTCCTCGATTCGGGAACGGTTCCCTTTCCATTACACTCGGAGCATGGTTCGGACGGGGCTTTTCCAGTCCCGTTGCAAACCGAACAGGGTCGCATGTAGGTCATTCTTCCTCCGGAAACCCCCTCCGTTATAGTCACGATGCCGGTTCCGTTGCAATTACCGCATGAAACAATGACCCCATCCTTCGACCCGGTCCCGTTGCACTTCTCACACTTTCCCGCTCGCTGATACCGGACCTCGGTCTCCCCGCCCTTTAGCATGACATCCAGGGGAACGGTCACCCTTGTCGTTATGTCAATCGACTTTTCCGGTTGACCCCTGTTGAACATCGTATTCATGATGTTCCCTATGTCGATGCTGAAGAACCCTCCGGGGCCGAAGAACGCATCCCCGAAGGGAACCTCGAAGACGGGAAAGGGATTTGGATTGGACGCAAGGCCGTTCTCGATATCGTGTTTCATCCTCTTCTCGGGGTCGACCAGGATGTCACGAGCTACGTTAAGCTCCTTCATTCGCTCCTCGTCTCCACCCTGATCGGGATGAAGGTCCCTGGCCTTGTCACGGTAAGCCCTGCGCACCTCCTCCTCGGTGGCGGTCGGGCTCACTCCCAATACTTCGTAAGCATTCATTTAGCCAACCCCTCCACTACTTCAGTCGCGTACCATTCCGGATGTTTGAGCCTCCAGTTCCTAACCTTTATGCTCATATAGTATCTCCAGGACAAGTCGTCTTTCTTCCACATGTTGCATTTAACGCACATGGTCTGGAGATTATCGGGATCGTTCGTTCCGCCTTGGGATTTCGGAATTATATGATCCACCGTCATAAGCCGTCCGTTGTATCCGTAAAATCTCAGGTACGCCTCTCTATACTTATCGTTCGGATTGTCCATATCGATATGCAGGATAGCGTAGTTTATCCTTAACCCGCATCCTTTGCAATAGGGGTCCTTGAGAAAAACAGCGTACCTCTTCATAAGGTCCGGTCTTATTCCGTAACTCACCCCTCCGGACACAAATTCCAAGTCGCCTCTCAGAAGCTTCTCCCTGACCTCCTCGTAGTCCCATAAGCCTATGGACTTTATGGAGTGTCCTCTCATAACTTTTCGGCTGGAATCCGACTCCCCGAAGGGTGACGGATTGATGCCCCTCCTTTCCTTGTATTTTAGTTTCACCTAATCGCGTACTTCTACGCCTCCTGAGCTTCCGACTTTGCGGCCTGCATCACCGTTATCATGCTGATGATAAATTCAAAAAGCATAACACCCAGGGTGATAGCCATAAGAACCGTATCAAGTGTCATTTCTCGCACTCCTTTCCTAATTTTTCTCATAAGCGGATCTTTATTTTTGCTAACTATAAAAAACAGGGGTAGCCAAAGCTATCCCCTTTTAGAACAAATACTTGTTAACCTTACCGCCTCCAACCATTACTTCCCATTTACTCGAGGGTGCTATTGTTAAGATGCTCAAGCACTTCGGACCAGGGAGTGTCCTTGGGGACCTTCACCAGGTCTCCCACCTCCTTCCTTGCAATGTCCGAGGTGTAAAACATAGGGGTTCCATTCATAAGTTGGATGCCTATGTAGTCCATCTTCCTGGTCTTGCACAACCTTTGAGTTGTGGCGTAAACCTTTTCCAACTCGGCTTCGTTTTTCATATAAAATCCTCCGTCCAAAAAGCCGAGGGTGGTTAGCCTCGGCCGTGGTTATGTTACATGCTATTTACTTACGTTATGTTGCAAATATCTCCACCGAGGAGTTGGCGGCCAGCTCCTCCTGATGGAGTTCCGAAAGGTGAAGCCAGGCGCAGTTAATCGAACAGAATGTTCTCTTCTCGGGTCTCCTGCCCTTGCGATTGATTGATAGCGAAACGGATATCTCCTTGGTCACCGACTTGTCGCATTGGGAACACCTTAGGCCTTCATCGATGGCCTTGTTCAGCTTGGCGCCTTTGAGCTCCTCGATAAGTCTTGAGCAACTCCACCCCTCATCGCTGGATTTAATAAGCCACTTGATGGCCTCGTCCCTGTCCTCCAAACCAGCGCAAACGCGGTAGTGGGTCCAGGTTACGGGAAGGGCTCGCAGGCTGTCGTCATTGAATATTCCGGCAACCCACCGATACTGGGAGAACGCGCTGCGACTCTCCCCGGTTGACTCCAGAAAGTCGTCAATAATGCCCGACTTTCCATTCTTCTCGATCTCCGCATCGTGCAGCGAAGTCACAATGGTGGCGATGTCACCGCGCACCCAGTTATTGTCAACCTCGCTGGCCAGTATGGAACGATACTGATCCTTTAAATCCTCGATAGTTTCGTTAGGTTCCATGCGATTCTCCTCCGAAAGCCTTTATTGCCTTGATTATACCCTGACATTCCGTTCGATGTCAATTGCAAATTAGTTTGAAGTCTCGCGCTTCGAATCCTCACCCTCGGTCCGTGGAAATTTACGCAGACCGCTGAAATATTGCGTAGCGTTGTCAACCACGCGCTTCAGTAGCGCAAGGTCATCGGGTGGAAAGTCCCGGACCTTGAGCATTGAACGTATTTGCTCTCTGTCGAATTTCCCGTACAACTGGCCGATTGCCGTATTAAGAAACACCGGGGTGAGTACGGTTACATTGCAGAATGAGAGCGTGACGTTTCGCTTGTTTCTCAGGGCGAGCGCCAGTCGGTCGTAAACCTTTTGGCCGGCACTTGAAGTCACGCAATGCGAATCGCCCGTTATTTCAAATACGGATATGTTCAATTCATCGTCCATATCGGCCTCCGTTACTATCTAATCATGGAACGGGCCATTCTGTCAACGGTCTCGTTCATGAGGACTCCGTTATGAGCCTTCACCTTTTCAATCCGAACCTTTCTTCCCTCAAGCTCTCTGGCTATTTTCAATACTAGCCCGGGGTTCTTGTGGGCTGCAATCCAGTCCGGCTCCTTGCAGTGCCTTGTGCAGGTGATGATATACGCACTGTCCGTTTTCACCACCACCGGCAACTCTTTGGGAACCAGTTTAAGGCCTTGAAGCAGCGCCATAAGCTCCATTCTATTATTGGTTGTCTCTGGCGCGCTTCCCTTTGCGGTCACCTCTCTTCCGCCAATGATTGCAAGCGCGGCCCATCCTCCGGGCCCGGGGTTGCCGGAACACGCCCCGTCAACCCATAACATGGCGCAATCCTTCCCGTTATCGTTCTCCATTTTCTGTCCTTTCATGATGTCACATATGCGAAAGGGAGGCTATGTTTCAAGCCTCCCTGTCTAGCGGGGTCCCGTGCCAACCCCGTTTCTTTAAGTACGTGACGCCCACGTACTTAAACCTTTTATTTTATTTTAATTTATTATTTATTAATCAATCGAAGCCGAAGGCTGAGATTGACGCGAAGCCGAAGGCTGAGCGTAGATCGCGTAGCGTTTAACTTCGCTATCCCCCTGCTTCGGACGCAGTTTGGGCATAATCCCCCCCTAAGGATCCTGTCCTCACCACCATGCCAAGCGTGTCCCCCTCTAACGGGTGGTAGGCCGCATTCGTTCAGCCCGTTTTTCATGTCGGGCTAAGTCCTACGCAACCAGAATTCCGTTAGTGGGCCTCGGCATCTAACCATCTGATCGGATCGGGCTTATCGGCCGCAAGCATTTTTCAGCTTGCACATACATTATAGCATACTTTTCATGGATGTGCAAGCCCGTGAAAAAAATATTTTTTATCACCGGGGGAGTGAGGCCGGGGGGCATACCTTCAGGCATGTCCCCGTGAGGTTTGCCTCGCTTATTGATGAGCTTGGTTACACATTACTAGGGATAACGGTTTGTTCTTCCCTACGGGAAGAGCAAACCTACACCGGGGAGTACGGGCCGCAATAGGCCAAAATAAGCCGCGTCTTTGTCGGGCCTAGGCGCGTCCAGCCGAGCCCGTTTTCCGCTTAGAAAATCGCGCGCGAATGCATCCACTTACGGCTGAGCTTGGTTGCACATTACTTAAGTAATGCACCCCGTTTATTGCTGAGCTTGGCACCCCTAATTACTTGAGTAATCGCGCGCGGGGAATGGCTTCCCGGGAACGCGCTTCGGCTGTTTACCCCTATGCCCGGCCATCCCTCCGGTGTATGCCATTACTCTTAGTAAATATGCATGACATACTCGGTCCGTGCTACATTACTTAGGTAATGCGCACGCCTTCCTCAAAACAGTTTCCGCGAAGCCGTCAACGAAGCCCTCAATCTCAGCGCCCGTAAAGTCGGCCGTCTCGATATTGGGGCAGCAATAGCTATTCGATGAAAGCATCACGTTTCTCAGGCTGGCGCGGGTGAAGTCGGCATGATAGGCGCGCACGTCAAGCATAACGGAGCCGTCAAGGATGGCGTTTGCGAACATGGCTCCGATTATGTCGGAAAACGACATGTCCGCCCCCTTCAAGCTGGCGCGGGTGAGGTCCGCTTTTCTCAGCCGGCTTTTGAACATGCACGCCCCGTCAAGAACCGCGTCACACAGAACCGCACCCGTCAGCACCGCCTTCGTCAGCTTCGCGTTTCTGAAGGACGCCTCCCGAAGCATGGCTCCGTCAAGCTTCGCCCCTACCAGAACCGCACCGTCAAAGATTGCACCAGGCGCGGTAACCTTCCTTAGGTCCGCCCTATACAAATTAGACCCCCTGAGACCGCTTCCAGTTAGGTTGCACCCGTACAGAATGCATTTTCTCAGGTCCAAACCCGACAAATCAAGGCCGCTCAGGTCATGTCTCGTCAAATCAAGCGGCACCTCGTTCTCGCAATGAGCCCGGCCACTCCCCCGGTGATTATTAATAATATCTATTAACATATTCTCACTGACGGGAATGAGGGCCGCTGTCGCCTTCCTAGTCATTATCGTCTCTTTCGTAATGTGTCAGGGAGTGTAAGACCGAAAATTACTCTTCGCATACTTCCACTCGGCCCACTCTCTTACCGCATCCAGACTTTCAAAAGCCATTGACTCCCTCTCAATAGTCCCCGCTCTTCCGTACTCCACGCCCCACATTCCATCATCTATCGGTGTCGCGTAAATAGGCACGGTTCGCCCATATTCATTGGTGAAGTCACCTATGAACTCGAACATTGTCAGGTTTCGGCCCATAGCCTGGATGACGTCCACCGCGTCCTCGTAGGACTTGTAACTCACATCCTCCTTCCTTTTTGTAATTATTTTTTGAATCTTCCAACCGTCCAAATACCGGACGGCATAATATTCCGTTCTCCTATTTCCATCCTCGGAGAACTTCTCGGCCACCTTTATCGGTTTCATAACCGGCATAAAGCCTCACCTCCTTTCTCGAATTTTCATAAAAGGCTCTCAGTCGCCTTAAGTTATTCACCGGAGAGGATGCCGAGTATGATTTCGGCACGCCTCTCCATATCCTCCTGAATCACAAAGTGCTTTTCGTTCCCAATATCCACTCTCCAGCCGAATCCCGCAAGGATTAAAGCCCGGACGCCCTCGGCATTCCGTATGCAAGCGATAGGCCTCCGATAAATCGGCATGTTTGTGTTCGGAAACACTGGAATTCGCCTAATTCTCACTCTCATAGCTTACGTACTCCCTTATAGCCTCCTCGGCCTCGGCTATGTTCCTCTCAAGGTCCGCTATCGCGGCCTTCAGTTCCTCCGTAAGCGCCTCGAGCCGCTGATTTTTTCTTCCAACCCTCCCAAGCAGTTTGTTCTCGCGCCCTATTCGGGCTTTTAGTTTGTCAAAGTCAAGCATTTCTCTTTTTTCCTTTCTCCGAATCCAAAAATTCGGTCTTTTTAGTAAAAATTCGGGCTACAGCAGAAGATTTTTGCTCTTCCCTGTCCCCTTTTCAACGGAAGCGTCCCCCGCTCGCACGCTTACGCCCTCCTCCGAGTGCGTAATTTCAAGTTTCAGGGACTTTTCAGACAGATTTTCACCTGGAATGATCACCGAATAGCCCGTATCGGTGCCCATAGTAAGCGTCCCGTCCTTGACTTCGAGCGTCAGGCGCTTTCCGCTTCCCTTTTCCTCCTTTGGCTTCGTTATTTTCGCATTGCGAAGCCCTAAAATCGAAAGGATCAGGGCAGTAACAGCGAAAATATCAAATAAAACAGTCATCATTTCACATCCTTTCATCAAGTGAGAACCGCTTACGCGGTTTTGCGTTAATAATCACCATAAAACATCGGTTTTGAGCGCGGAACCCTTCGACAGGGCGCTTTGGGCCTTTTCAATGGCCAGTCTTAATGTCGTTTCCCGTACGATCTCCTCCGTCCACTCAAACATTTTGTTCAAATCACCCAGAAATCCCCCTATTGTGGCGATTATGGCCTCGATTACGTAGAAATACCGAACATCCTCAACATAATCATACAAATCGCCAGTAAGAACTATCATTTTCTCGACATCCAATGACAATTTTTGGTTTCTGGAGTCATATTCCCGGGTTCGGAGGGCCAAATCCTCCAAATTGTCCGCTCTTTCCAGTTTTTCGTACGATTCCTTGAGGAAATCCAGGTCCGTCATTATCCAGACCAGCAAATCCTCGAAGGAGTCCTCGATTTCCGCCCGATGGGCGGCTGAAATCCCCGAAATAACATCGTGGAAGGCGGATTTCATCCCCTCCCACTTGTTTTTCAGCTCCCTGAAGGCCAGAAGAGCTCCTTTTCTCTTAATTCTGACGAGCGTACCGAAAAGTTGGTTGTTCGGATCGCTTCGTCTCGCATCCTTCGATCCGATAAGGCCTTTCGGCTCGGAAAATCCCTTGATTTCCATAATTTTCTCCTTGATTCGGGCGGTTCTCGGCCCCAACATATATGGAGTTAGAATATTGAGCTCCATATATGTTGGATCCGGTGAAAAATAGCCCGTTCCAATAAAAAAAGAGGCACCGGGGGTCGCCCAACCCGATGCCTCGTTAAAATCAACCCCCGGAGGGGTATTCGCCTCGATTTTCAGGCCTTGCCAGCGGCCGGAGCTCCTGAGGGAGCGTTCGGCTGCTTTGTCGAGTTCCATCCAGCCTTCGCTCCATCCTTGAAGGCCGTAACTACAGCCTTTATCGCATCAACCGTCTCTCTAAGCGGCTTGCGATTCGTAAAGTGCTGAATAATCAACAGCACGATTACGAGTCCAACGAGTGAAAGCATCACAACTCCCACCAAAAAGGCTAATCTATGCATTTTATCGTCCTTTCCGGGCGCCCGGACTATTTGGTCCGATACGAACGCCCTAGTAGCTAAAAATTTCAGCCAAGTCGTCTTTCCTTATACCCGGCTTGGCTCATTAGCGGGAAACAACTTCCCGCTTCCTAACATTTCCTTAATTTCTGACAGACTAGAGAAGGTGTCCGGATGCCATTCCGACTTTCCGGTCTTCTCTATCTCCACGCCCCATAGGTTTTCCGCCAAGGGGCGTGCGTAGATATTCAGCCGCAAGCCATCAGGGGCGGTATATTCACCCATGAGTTCATGGATGACGGCCTTGCCCTCCGAAAGGGTTCGGACGGCCTGAGCCACTTCATTCAGGGATTGATAGCGCACATGCGGCATGCACCGTGTCACCCGCTTCTCAATCTCCCATCCGCTCGGGTGCTCTATGGCGAAGCATTCAATGTGCTTCGCTCCATCCCACCAGTCGCCAACTTTGACGACCCTATCTTCCATAACAGTTGTCTTTTCCATTCCAATTCACTCCAATTAATATTATGTCAGATATTGTATTCCAAATCATCGGAAGAGAGGAGAGGATGGGCGCGACTCGAACGCATCCAATGCTCCCTTCATCCCGCTCCTCCCGTTTTCCCGCTCCGATCACGGGCCGGGGCGCGGAGGCGAGGGGATATTTCACCCATCGCGCACGACACCCGGAACTTCCTTTCACTTGCCAAATCTATAATTGCGTATCGGAAGAGAGGGACAGATGGGCGCGACTCGAACGCATCCAATGCTCCCTTTCATCGTGTCCCTCCCGTTTTCCCGCTCCGATCACGGGCCGGACAGAGGCGAGAGACTTTTCACTCACGCCTGCAGTCCGGGACTTCCTTTCACTTTCCAAATCTTATTAAAAAATTACTCAAGTAATTCCTCGGAAGGATTACTCAAGTAATCGATTTCAAACTCAGCGGGCGGCTTCCGGATTTCGAGACTCGGCTTAATGCCAGTCCCTTCCCGCAGGCCGCAAAAAAAATGGCGACCCTGCATCCCTCACGAGACGCAGGATCGCCATTTCATCGCCAACCGGAAGAGTGGTCTCGCAGATGCGAGCCCCTGGCCAACTCTCCGGTGGCGATTTATGAAAACATTTTAACATCATAAGTGGAGCTTTGGGCTACGAAAGCCAGTCCTCCGCTTCGAGTTCACGAGCGGCCATTACCGGCTGCTGCTCGATCGCCCGAGCCAGACGAGCTTCGAAGTCCAGAAGCTCCGATATCTTTTCATCCTTGGGGAATTCGAGCTCGTCCTTCCCCAGAACCATAAACGGGTCCATTCGGATCCCGTTATGTAACACATCCAGCCGGAGTTCTTCTCCGAACTGTTCGTCCTCCGGCATCCGCATGATTGGCATTTCGCCAACCACCGCCTTAGCTTCGGACGTTCCATCCATGACGGGGACGAGGCCGCCATGGAGCGTGCCGACTTCATTCTCCCCTATCGGGAGAATGATCGGCTCTCCTGCTTCATCCACCCCCTCGGTGAAGCCAAGGACCTTCACCTCAAGGGCGGATTTGATTAGCTCGTGCTCATCGTGGAGCACCGGGAGAAGGCGGAAGATCCGGGAATATCCGCTATCCCCTATCTCTTTCAGCTCCCCCCGTATCCCCGCAAGAACCTCCCCAAATTTCTCCCTTGGGGTTGCAGGGTCGAACTGCTTGGGTTGCGGAAGCCGGGACGCCAGCATCCGCAATACAGAGCGAGACGCCTCCTTCTTCACAACCGCCTCGCTCGCGAAGACTAGATAAATCGGACGGAAGAAGTCCTCATTATCCCGCTTCTCTAGTAATAGGGCGCGCTCAGGGATGACCATCCCCTTTACCGCGTCCGGATTGAGGGCCTTCCACCCTCTTGAGGACCTATTTGTTGCCCTTCTTATAATCTGCCAGGAAACCTCCTGGAGGTTCCCTACGGGACGGGATACCTTCGTGACATATTCCGTCCCGAAGGCGGCTTTAATATCCTCCACGCTCTCGCCCTTGAACGGGACGAGGAGCGTTTCGTCTCGATGGCTATCGAACATGCCATCGATGTGGGACCAGCCCGTACCAAGGACCTGGTCAACATTCAACGGTTTCCCGTCCGGATCTTTTGTTACTACTTCGTCAAAGCTTAGAAATGCAGCATTGACGAATTTTATGCGACCGGATAGGAAGTCCGGCCCTCCCTCAAGGGAGGTCACCCGAGGCGTAACGCCTCGGTCGTTAACAAACTGTTGGGCGTTCGGGACGCCAGTGAACATTTCACGTGGCGACCGCGCTTGACAGCCAAAATTCGGCCAGACCCAGAGCCTTGAGAGGCTCGGGCTCACCCCTTTCGGGGCGAATACAACCTTCCGACCGGGGTGGCCCTTCCCGGTGGTGATAATATCGCAACGATGTTCCGCTGCGAATTTGTGGAAAGCCCTTCTAGTATATTCGACCACCTCCGGGCTGAGGCGGTCGGAGATTATCGCTCCTCCATGAGACTGAGCTGTATCCCTTCCGGGATACGCGAGAACCCAAACCCGTCCATGGGCCTGGGCGTGGGCATCGGATTTTACTAGCTCGAGAGAAGCCAGCAAAATCTGAACATTCTTGTTGAAGAGGCTAGCCGCCCACGAGGAGCTAAGCCTCGGCATCGCTTCAGCGGAGAAGTGCGCCTTCGCGAGCGCCTCCGCATATGCGTTCCAGAAGCCTGTAACGAACCAGCTTCCGGAAGCGAGGACGGATTTTACGTCCTCCTCTGCCATAAATCTCCGAAGCTTCCTGACTTCGGAGTTATTTAGCGTAGGATGAAATATCCTACGCGTTCTAACGAGGCCATCGGGGCCTTCATGGGCCTCTCCGACCTCAACAATCTCCCCGAACGTGTCGTCTCCTAAAGGAGTGACAGTCGGGACTATGAGGGGAAAACGAACCCCTCGATAGATGACATCGACCGTATCGATGTCACCTCTTACACCCGTTAGCGGGGTGAACTTTATCCCCGCTTTTTCAAGGAAGCCGAGGGCTTCCTTAAATGAGTGAATTTTCATGTTCTTCATGACTAAAACTCCTCCTCGGCCGATATGAAATCAGCCGAGGTTCCATTGACATCCGCGAAGGTCAGCGTCCTGCCGGCCTTCCACGGAAGCTTGCCTTGGACCAGCAAGCTATTTAGGATAGTTTCGGAGAGGCTCCGCTCTCCGATTTGGTTTATTAGCATTTTCATCGCCCTCTCTTTGAACCGGAGGGCGAATGCGAGGCGAACCGGGTCCGAACACGCGGCATTGGCCGCATTCAACCGAACCCGTTGGTTCCCCCCGGAGACGAGGAGAAGCCCTCGTCTCAGAAATCTTAACTGAGACTTGGAGAACTTCTCCTCATCATATTCACTTTCGTCTTCCTTCATGGGAAGACGGGCGAGAACCCTGTCCATATCTCGTTGGCCTGCGAACATCTCGCAGACCTGAGCGGCCAGGCTCTCGCCATCTATCGTACCGGCCCCTTGGCCCTTTCGGGCGTTCATGACGCCCTCGACCAGAGGCGTGAATAGGTCAAGGACAACCGGACAGAGCTTGTCCGGTGCCTCCATTCCTAGCTCCCTCCAATGATTGGAAAGCGCTAGGAAGAGAAGCCAGAAATTATAGGTGAGCATCCCGACCCACCGGCCCCGCTCGGAGAACCCGGCCATGATTTCAAGGTCGGATTTCCCCTCGGGGACAACTAAATCGTCAAGATTGAAAGCGGAATGCGCGCTTTGATATTCGCGTCTCCAAATGAGGGGATGCGGGGACTTGGTCACCCCGTCCACCACACGGGGGACGAAGTGAATTCCCAGACGGTCCCCATCACAATCGCCCTGATGCCTCCGCACCAGGGCGACTGGGGAGATATAAATATAGTCCCCGGGCGCTCCTTTATAAATCCGGAGCGTCTTCAGCTCGTGGGACGTACTGCTGGCATTCGGATATCGAACGCCAAAGACAGCCACCCCATCGAGCCCGAGGGCTATTTGACGGATTACTTTCCTGTCCTCCTCGCTCGGGCGCGCACCGGAACGAAGCCTGGAGGACAGGTCGCGCCCCGCCAGCGCCAGGAACGGCTCAACCCGAGTAAGCAAATACTCGAGTAGGCCGCCCCTGTCTCCGGTGCGAAATAACTTTGCAATCAGTCTTCCCGCTTGGCGGGAGCTGATTGCTATTTCTTTCTCCCCGAGCTGACTGTCCGCCCCAAGGGCGAAGCCCATCAGCCCGGGGGTTTTAACGCGGGGATGGGTAAGCTCATACACATGAGCTTTCATACCGCCCAATACCAAGGACAGAGCCCGATCTCTCTGCCCCTCGCTCAACCGCCCTGCTTTAACATTTCCAAGCAGGGTGTCGAGAGCCCGCAAGCTGTCGGGCAGTTCCACAACCGTCCCGACTTTATGCCCTTCCCCGTCCCACAAATCCTGCGGGATGAGGCCGAAAACTTCGATCGGGGGAAGCTTCACTCGAGCTCCCCCGATTTTAAAGACCGGAATTTCTTCCGGTCTTGCGATCTGGTGAAGAACCGTGTTCACCAGCTTTTCCGGATTGTCAATCCGAATGGTGAACACGTTACCCTCCCTGGGGCACAGGGAGGGTTCTTTTACAAAGAACTCCTGAGGCATCATCATACCTCCATCTCTCGAAAAAGGAAAGGATCAATCCTTCCGTGGACTGATCCTTTCCAGTTACCAAAAGGGGTATTATCCCAATACCCCCTGCTTCACTTCCGGAGCGTCAGCTTCGAAAGCGCGCTCCGGTATTTCCTCGAACGGTAACACCGGTGTTTCCGGTGCCACCGTCCGAGTATTAATGCTAGGCACGAAGGGGTATTCAGCCCCTCCGATTTTAATCACGACATCCGCCACTTGGGCGGAAGCTTGGGCCAGTACTGACCTACTGGATGGCGTTAGAGACACGCCAAGCCAGTTCCAATACTGACCATTCTTTCTTGCGTATGAAGAGTAGAACTGCTTCCACTCTTCAATCGCCCGAAGGGATGCATAAATCCCGTTCGGGTCAATTAACTTGCCACCGGACAGCAGAGACTTCAACTTTGCCTCCGGAGTTTCCAATATTGCTATAACGTTGCTCGAACGGATGAGCAACGATTGTGGGAACAGCCCGAACCGGCCATTGATGACCGGGAAGCGAGCTGCACCCTCTTTGGCTTGTACGATGCACCGGCAGACCGGTCTTGCGGCCTGCCCTACTCGTTCGAGTTGCGTGGCGAGGAAGAACTCCCCGCTAAACTCAACCCGAACTTTGTTCATCAGGGTAACCGCACCCTGAAGAACGGGATCAATGTCGACCCCATAATCGGGGTCATTCGATCCAGTGGACGGCTTGATCACGTAAACTCTGCCGTCCAGCGAGTTTCCAGCAACTTCCTTTAGAGCCGCCCTCAACCACTCGGGCTGCTCGGACTTCTTAATAAACTCGTACATTTTTCTAACTGTCCTTTCCGGGGCTCCTTAACCCCTATGAATTGTATGAATTGAAAAGACGAGAGTTACTTGTAACTCTCGGACACGAAAGGAACCGGTTTTCCAACCGGTCCCTCTCGTAAATTGATCTTGGCCGTCCCGTCACTTGGACAGAACGACCTTGTAGAATTCTATCCGCGCTCCCGAAGGGAGCTCTGTCGCCCCCTCCGGCAATCGTGGCCCAACATACTGAGCCACGATTAACCGATCGTCATTGCCTAATTTCACCGATATCCGGTTAACGGGTACCGGTATCCTCAAGATCCCCGACACCACATTCGCGGTGTCCGGGTGTCCTATGGCCGATGTAAAGCCATAGGATAATATCTCTCGAGCCTCCTCCGCACTAATTCGTGCGAAGGAGACAGTGACGTCTCCATCCAGCATTTGGATGGAGAACGCATTACTCAAGTATGTATACATTTCACTAACCTTTCCGGGAGGAGCCTGTCTCCTCCCTTCATAGTGAGGGGTCAGAGGTCTGACATTTCAGCCCTCTTCCCCCTCGATTTCTTTCTCCACCAAGGCAAGACTTTCGTCCTCCTTGGCGTCCAGGAAGGCTTCGAGAGCCTGGGCGTATCCATGGCCCTCTCCTTCAATCTCGTAAGCCTCGTTGAGCGCTTGCAAGGCGCTCTCCGAGGGGGAAACGGAGGTTGGACCGGTGCAAACGGTCACCTCAACCTCCGTACATGCTGTCCACACCTTGTAGGTGTGGAAGTAATTGATGGGGGTAAATTGGTCCGGATTGAGCAGCCTCGCGGCTACCTCGTCCGGATTAATTTCTTCGAAACTCAGGATTTCCTCCCTCCCTATATCGGAGGGAAAAATCTCCGCTGAGGTCGTCACGAAGGGTATTCCCTTCATCCACCCCCATCTCATGATGAGGAGATTGTTCTCCTCATCCCGAATAACACCGGCTTTAGAGCCGGTTATGGGGAACAGGTAGGACTTTTTCAAGTCCTCCCATTCCGCACCAGCCTTTTCCTCGGCTGCGGGGTCTATGACAACCCCGTCCAAGGATTTGGCCACCCGAAGACAGTCCTTCAAAGTGAGACAATACGTCCCACCTCGGGGATCGTCCTCGGTTTTGAGGACCCAACCCTCCTCCCGGTCTTCCCGGGTTGAGGGTTTACCTCGGACGGGTTGAGCAGTTATCGAGAACTGCTCCTCGTCATAGCCGAAAATCCCAATTTCTATTGTACTCATTTCATTCATCCTTTCCGGGGCTTTCCAAGCCCCAATAAGAAATTTTTTAAGTGTATGCCGGTCCTAACGACCGGCACGCATAAAAAAACCGGGACGGATTTCTCCGCCCCGAACGACATTTCTAAGTGTATGCCGGTCCAAACCCCCGGCATACATAAAAAAATCGGGGCGGATTTCTCCGCCCCGAAGTTCCCCGTTCAGTCATCAAACTCTACTTCAACGGGGAATTGTGGAAACTCCCCACCCCTCAAGTCCGGGAACAATGCCCGGATTACATTAGCCCAAGCGCGCTCATGGCGCTTGAACCAGCGGTCACCCCGCAGATCAAAGGCCAAGACGTGGCCCTCATAGTCGAGGGCCGTCTCGAGATAGGCCCCCCCGGGTCTTGCGACCGCAACGGAGACCCAATCCGTATCCGCCCCAAATGGGACGAATACGTGAATTCGCCCCGTTTGGGTGGTATGAATGTATCCCAGCCCGTGGCCCGCAATGGACCACCCTTGGGCTACGCTGGGATATTCTATCCCAGCTGGGAGGTTCGGTCGCTGCCGAGAGGCAGCGATCAATTTAATCTCACTGAGGGAAAGGCTTAAAGCCTCTTCCTCAGAAATCGATACAGCCCACAAGTGCCCGTATGCACGGGCAAACTTGTGGACAAACAACTTTTGGTCCGGGGTTGCCATCCCCCAGACCAGCTCTTCCGCTTGGAAGAGAAGATCAAAGTATTGCTCGAACTTTTGCATTTCATTTTTCCTTTCCGGGGCTTCCTTAAGCCCCTATAAAAATAATTTTATCATAATCGGATCCCTGGGACCAGAGTATTTGAAACCCACCAGGGCTTCAAATCCCCCTAGTCCATCGGGATTTGGAGTTTTTAAAGGTTTTTAAAGGTTTTTTATTGAAAAACCTAAAAACCTTGTTCAAATTCCTTCGTGGATCCGACACACTCCGGCCATTCTAAAGTGCCGAAGGCACAATCAGAATGACCGGGGAACGGTCAACCCGGTCATGACAGCCGGGAGTCAGTCGACCGGGGAAACTGACTCCCGTTCCGGTCAGAAGGGCATCACCTCCTGACCGGTCACCAAGGCCTTCAACATGGCCTTGGTGCCAAAACAAACTTGACTATCACCGGGGATAGTCCAGACAGCATCCCCGGTGTAGCCCGGACCATTCACGCCCGGGTCAATGACCCAGGCGATTCGCCAGCCCTTTGTCAGGGCTCTAGCAAACACGGAACCCGTCTTGGGGTTCTGGTCCAACAGACGGAACTTCCGTCCATTGGAAACAAAGTCAACATAGTTCACCCTCCCGGGGACAACCGGGAGAGCGAACAATTTATTGGCCGCCATTTCAGCGGCCACGCTCATCGGAGCGGGAACAACCCGCTCCACATATTTCGGCCCAAAGCGGGCCGAGAAGAACTCCCTCATTTGGGAGTCCTTCATATCGCCTTCAAGGGCGATGTGAAGTACGCCCTCGTACTTCACATTTCTATCAAAGGGGACAAACGGCCAGCCATTCCTGGCCGCTAACTCCCCGACCAACGGGGAGTTAGAAGTGAGGACTCTGTCCTCACTGCGGAGCACCTGCTTCATCAGGTGCTCCAGAAAACGCCCGGAGCGAATCCGGGCATTTACGATGATTCTTATAATCATCGTATTCTCCCATGGCGTGGAGGGCTATGCCCTTTAATCCTATCGCCATCCATGAAAAAAGGGAGGGTCGTTAGACCCTCCCAATCCGATCACCACCACTTACTTCTTAGTGGTGGTCTCCTTCGGGCGTGCAGCTTTCGCTGCACTAACCCCCGCGCGGTACATCGCGCGGAGATCAGCCACCCAGAGCATCGAGGCTTTGAGTGGCTTGCGGGAGGTAACCCGCTCAATCAATAACAGAACCGCAACCCCCAGGGCTGCAAGAGTTGCAAGCAGCCCAACAAGAAACAGAAACCGTTTCATGGTTTCCTCCTATGGCGTGGAGGGCTATGCCCTTTAGTCCAGTTTCGCCATACATAAGAAAAGGGAGGGTCGTTAGACCCTCAACGTATTCACCCGTCAAGAGGTGAATAGTAAACCACCGGGGAGTGGGCCGGGCAGAGGGGATAATCACGAACCCCTTGGGCCGAGCCCGGCACCGAATACGCGATGCATTACTTAAGTAATGCGTCACGTAATCGAGCCGGAAGAGGTGTGTCTCGGCCCACCCTCCGGTGATAAGAAACTAGAGTATACCCTCTTGAACGAGGGTATACTCTAACATCACTTTCAAATTGTGCCCCATGGAGTCCACGAGGCTTACATAAGCCTCGTCTCCCTCCATGTCGGCAACCACAGACGCATAGTCCTTAAGGCGGGCTATGCTCGAATCCAGGGATCTAAATAACGAATCTGGATCTCTGGACTTAAGCTGTCTCCAGCTACTCACAACTTCGCTGGAAACATCGATTAAAAAGCTCTGCAGATAGGACATGTCCGATTTCTCATAAAAGTCAGACATGTCCTGAGACACGACATAGCTGAGGAGTACCAGACTCCTCAACTCCAACTGCTTGACAGCCGGGCGGGGAAGGCCCACCGCCCAGCGAATCAATGCATACGACAGTATAAAAACTGCCGTATAGTAAACTACTTCCATAATATTCTCCTATGGCGAGGGAGGCACGTTGGCCTTTATCCCATACGCCACACATGAAAAAAGGGAGGGTCGTTAGACCCCGAGCCAGGAAGCCGGCCGATACAACGGCCTAACAAGGGCTCAGGCTAATCCCTATGCCCGGCCACTTCCCGGTGATACTTCCAACACATAAGGGGCTATCGTCCAAGCAACTGCCCCATGCGCTGGAACAATGCGGCACGCCCTTCCGAGAACAGACAGTCATTCACAAAGACTGTCTTCATGACCACTTCATCACGGAAGGTCATAGGAATCCCGGAGGCAATCAGGTGCCAGCCGGAGATACGGTCGAGCATACCGACCAGATCGTCCGTCACCATCATGACGGACTTGATGGATTCTCCCGCCAAGGCCTCAAGCAACTTCACACCACTCCGCATCGAAGCGGGGGCGAAGTGCGAGATGGCGAATAGGTCTCCGACTTGGGACCCCAACAGCCAACCGGAGAAAATATCCCCGTAGGCCACGCCATCCTGGCGGGAGAAATGACGCACGAACCGCTCCTCGGAAAGCGGCTCGCGTCTTCGAGACATAGCCTTGGCATAATACTCCCAAGCCAGACCAAGGCCTAAGTCAACAGAGGAGGTGAAGGGGAACGATAGTACGGGCTCGTCTTGAAGCTTAGCGATCAGGTCGGATTCCCAGGACACATAGTCCAGGGCTTCCGCCACTAGTCCAAGACTAATACTATTCATTTCCCCTCACCTCCTTTCTAATACCGACAACCTGAGCGGAAGGAGCGATGAAGATAGTGCATCCGGGCTTATTCTTCCACGGCCGGAAGTCACCGGTAACCTCAAGAACTACCGGGCTGCCGCCCAACCGCTTGGCAGCGTCCTGCGCATAGCGCAGAGCCACGCCAAAGTCGGAAGTGGCGAAGACCACTCCCAGGTTACGGCTGCGGAGCTCTCTCTGATTCCCCGTGTCACAGGGAGGGAGCAGCTCCGATAGAACCTGGTTCGTTCCGTGGAAGAGCTTCATCTTCCTCGCTCCTTTCTTATGAATTTAAAATCTCACACGAGGAAAGGGAGGGTCGTTAGACCCTCCCAATCCTCTTAGTCCTCGGGCCAGTCGATAGGCTGGTCCGGAACGTATTTATCCGGATCAGCCGGGTAGCCCGAGAAATCGATCCACCCGCGGTGGACAGCTAACTCCACCGCGAGGACCACCATTCCCAACATCATGAGCCACAGCATCCTAATCACCTCCTTTCCGTTTAGGATGTCACATGAGAAAAGGGAGGGTCGTTAGACCCTCCCAATCCTCAATCCCCTTCCGCTTATCTCCAGCGGTTGGGAATTTCTCCCGCATGAATGCGGAAGAATTCCCCCTCGAAGCGGGCATAAGCCCGCTCCGTCAGACGAACTACAACCCCCGTGGCGGGATCACCCGCCACGAGGTAGGGGACTCCCTCGTGCACTCCAAAGTGCACGAGGTTCTCTCCCATTTGCATGGAGAACCTCATACCTCTGGAGTCCGGTATCCAGGTCTCTCCCTCCAGCTCAGCCGCTGGGGGGAGCTCACCGTAACAGACCGCCTTAGCCCGGGCGTATGCCCGGGCGTTGAGGCGGACGGTGATAAATTCACCGGTACCCGCATCGGGTACCAGAACAAATGCGGTATCGCCCTGCACCCCAAAGTGCAGGTTGGTTCCCCGTAGAAACGAAAAGCGGATGTTCTTACCATCCGCCTCCCAGGTTGAAGCCTGGGAGATAGAAGCTTTAGCGATCTCCGCCAATGAGGCGGAGATAAAGCTCTCCGCCTCTTTCGAAGCGGAGATGATGGCCACTCCGAGCCCGTAAAGGGCCAGGAGGGAAATAACAACGACTATCAACAACATCTTTACGTCCTTTCTCGTGGCGTGGGGGCGCGTTGGCTTGTCCCATAGTAGTTCGCCACGTTACATGAGGAAAGGGAGGGTCGTTAGACCCTCCCAATCCTCATCGACCGCGAGTTACTTCTTCGCGGTCGGTTTGGCCTTTTTCGGTGCTGCAGCTTTCGCTGCAGTGACGCCCGCGTCCGCCATAGCGCGGACGTCTTTGACCCATAACCGCAACGCGGTCATGGGCTTGTGTGATGTGAATCTCTCGACAAACAACAGCGTTGCGGTCACGAGGACCGCAAGGATGGTAACAAAACCAACAACAACGAGAAAGCGTTTCATTTGAGTCTCCTTGTGGCGTGGAGGGCTATGCCCTTTGGTCCAATCGCCACACATGAGGAAAGGGAGGGTCGTTAGACCCTCCCAATCCTCATCGACCGCGAGTTACTTCTTCGCGGTCGGTTTGGCCTTTTTCGGTGCTGCAGCTTTCGCTGCAGTGACGCCCGCGTCCGCCATAGCGCGGACGTCTTTGACCCATAACCGCAACGCGGTCATGGGCTTGTGTGATGTGAATCTCTCGACAAACAACAGCGTTGCGGTCACGAGGACCGCAAGGATGGTAACAAAACCAACAACAACGAGAAAGCGTTTCATTTGAGTCTCCTTGTGGCGTGGGGGCGCGTTGGCTTGTCCCAAAGTCGCCACGTGATGTTACCGTGGGCAAAACGGGAATATCCCCCCGTATTCCCCACCAGTACACCTAGTACTGAATTCCGGCTTTAAAGTACTGAATTCCAGATTTTAAGGACTGACTTCAGGATTTGAATTCCAGATTTAAAGGGCTGAACTTGAGATTTTGAAGTACTGAATTCTGGATTTGAAAAGCTGAATTCCAGGTTTGAAGTACTGAACTTGAGATTTGAAGCGTCAAGACGTGAGAATTACTTGCGTAAATCTCACGGAGGCGTAAGTTATAACTAACTTACGGGTTGCTTTTTCCATGGAAAACTAGGTATAATTGGAATTATGGAAATTGACAAAATAAAACAAATAGAGGAAAGAGCTTTGCGCATAGCCTTGGAGAGGAACGGGGCGAAGACGAACCAGACGGTATGCAGGGGAAGGACGCCTTTGGAAAAGCATTTCATGGGAGCGGTGGGGGAGCTTCTTGTCGAACTGATGCTGGGAGCGACAATGGACTTCAACGCTTACGGAGGAAAGGGGGATGGGTCGAATGTGGATGGGGTTCTTCCGGATGGAAGAGGGGTTGTTTGCAAGTCGATAGGGCCTCAGCTTGACAGTGTGTGGATACCAAAGGTGTGTCTGCTTAGGGCGGGACTTAACTCCGTTGTCGTTGCGGTCAGGATTGGCGTGGCTCCGAAGATTGAGAATAAGCCCGGCCACCTCTCCGGTGATTGTTCGTCATCTTGTAATGGGCTTGAGATGGGAGAATTACTTTATAAATCCTACGGCTTGGAACAACTTAGGGGTTCGAATGTGAGGTTCAGGATTCTAGAGGCTTCGCTTCTCGGGTGGATGAGCGTGGGGGAGTTCCTGAAGGTCGGGAGGGTTAGCTACAAGCATCTCAATCTTAAGGAGAGCTTGCCCGGAAAGCCTTTGGAGAGGGACATATGCCTGGTGGTTCCGATAAGACGTTTGAGGAAATTCAGGGGCTCGAGTTACTTGTAACTCGAGGGACGCGAATTACTTGTAATTCGAGGGACCCGTGAGTTACTTGTAACTCACGCCTCCATGAGTTAGTTATGACTCATGAGGTGAGATTATATGTGCTATAATTAAAGTGAGACACGGTAACTTCGCTTTATATCCCCATCCTGTGGGTTACTTGTAACTCACACCCCGAGAGCGGGGCTGAACCGCAACCCCGCTCTCTCCTCCGACAATCCTCGCTAGGTGCATCGATCGGTCCGATGGCGGACTTGAATTGGCGTATTAGCTGCTTGCATAAATCTAACAGGTGTGTAAACAATCTTTTACGAAGGGGCCGAGTTGTTCCGGCTAGGGAGGGTAAGACAATGGGGAGTCAAGACGGGACGAAGTTTATTACGTAGTGCATCCTCTGTTTGATGAGCCGGAGGAGAAGGTCAGCGCGGACGCCCTTGGTCCGATGCCAATGAGCAGGAGCGTCAAGTTCTCCCTTTATGTTTTGCGGGGGTATCTGATCGTGATGGGGTTATTGGTGGCGTACGATGTGATTTGCATGGGTGTGCGTCATCTCACGCCCTGAGGAAAATAGCCTATAATATGAGTGTGACACTTTGAATAGGATGATTTTTGGATTACACCGGGGGAGGTGGGCCGGCCCTAAGCCATAGTGGGGCCTATGTCCCAAGACGTACGGGATTTGGTTACCACCCCGGATTGCGGTCAATGAAATTTCGATAGGATAAACGCCATGCGCACTTTTGTTATTCCCGAGTCGCTGCTTGATCGATATGAAAAAATGGATCGCATATCCATATTCGTAATGGCCGAGCGTGATCCCGCCAGGGCCGGACGGCATGGCGGACGGACGGAGTCCGCAGGCTACGTCATCCCGGAGGATCCGAGCCGCCCTGACCGGGGGGATTTGCAAGCCGAGTCCCCGACCCCGGGAGATTTACAAAGTAATTCTCCCGTCCCGAGAGGTCATGAGTCCAACCCTACGGATTCCCGAAACGGCTACTCCCTAAACGCGGCCAGCAGCGGCCTTCAGGATGCGTTGCTTCTCGGAGACATCATTGACGTGCGCACGAAAAGCGAGAACCGAAGAAAAGGGCTGCTTGAAGTGATAAGCATTAAGAAGTGCGCCATCTCCAACATATCCCAGGAGGATTATGACAACGCCATAGAGAATATCAATAGCGGGCGAGCGGTGGTCAACTACTTCAAATACCTTATCAATAGCTCGGCCCACTCCTCCGGTGATAGCTTTAAGTCTTCCAGGAAAGGTTTTGGGTCCGATATTTCCTTAAGAACCATAGTATACGTGGTCACCTTTAGAAAGTTCGATTACGATCTGAATTCTCTCAATAGACGGAGATCCGGTTCGGTGAGATCACGCAAGTAATCGGGACCTGACTTCCTTGTTCCGTTAAGTTTCCTCACACTACGGTCTTCGCATTTTAGCGGCCAGTCGCAATCTTAATGAAAACAATTGTTTTCGTCCGCTACTTATTAGTGTACCTTGGAGGAACCGACTTACCAGAGACTCGAGTTACTTGTAACTCGAGGGACCCGTGAGTTAGTTATAACTCACGGAGACTCGAATTACTTGTAATTCGAGGGACGCGAGTTGATTGCAACTCGAGGGACGCGGGTTACTTGTAACTCGAGGGACGTGAGCTACCTGTAAGAGGAATATATGGCGTCAAAGAAAAATATAAAGACTGTTATGGGCTCGTTGAGAATAGACTTCTCCAATTTCGATGTGAAGGACGAGTCCGGAGAGTATTACTACAGGCCGCCCGAAGTCATTCAGATGAGAAGAAAGCGGTACTATGTCCTTAACTGGAGTGCCGAGGAGCTTTCCAATGTGGAGGAGCAGCTAACGATTTACACCACGGTGCCCCTGCTTTGCAAAGGCGAGGAGTGCGACTTCAGCGGTGAGTGCCCCTTGGTTAAAAATTCCACTGTTGGAAGATGGGTGGGGCACGGATGCCCGTTGGAGATAGTGGACGCCTTCAGACATTTTGCCGGGTATGTCAATGATTTGGATATAAGGCCCGAGGACTACACCGACATTCAAATGGTGAACGACCTTGTAAGGCTGCAGATACAACTTACGGAGTGCGACAAGCTTAAGCGCAAGGAGGCTCCGGTGGAGGTTATGGTTGCAGGTACGGACTCCAAGACGGGACTGAGACATAACTCCAGGCAACCAAGCCAGCTCCTGGAACAGCAGAGAAGGCTAAGACAGGATATAAACAAACACTATCAGCTTCTATTGGCGTCACGGCAGGCTAGAAAAGAGGCCGAGAGAAAGTCCATGGGCGAAAGCGATATAACGAACGTGATGACTCAGGTGCTTGCGCAATATAATTCGGAAAGGAAGATGGAATCGCTCCGCGGAGGAAGAGGATCCTCCAAGGATGATTCTTCGGACAAGGAGACAGACTGATGAGTAAAAAACCTGGCGGAGGCCGGCCGTCCAATTCAAAGCCCTCGCCTTCCGGCTCTAGAAATAACAGCCCCTCGCTCAAAAAGAATTGGACGCCAACCGCAACAGACCCCTCCAAAGTGTTAGGTAATCTTAAAACCCAGTCGGTTATCATAGCGGATCCCCTGCTAGGGGAACTGCTCCCTCGAAAATAGAATTGTTGAAAAGGAGGCGGCATGCGCCTTGCGCTGTTTAAACAGCGGAGGGCTTGAGCCGTAAAATTTATGAACGGATATTTCAGAGGACTATGGTCGGCATTCAAGCGCTACATGGGCGACCATGTTTGGGCTCCGCTGAGGGATCATGTCGCATATCCCCTGTGGACTCGCTCCATGATAATTCGAAGCAATCTCGAGGATTATCTTTGGAAAGGGGCCGGTAACGCAGTCAAAGGCATGTTTAGCGCCACTATTGGGGGTATCCGTGCGGTAGCTGTAGGGATTTCCAGACTTGAGTTTGGAATTGGTTCCGATGGCTCAGTTGTAAGACGGAACAGAGGTGAAGGCCTGAAAAAGATCGGAAAAGCCATTTTAAGCGTTCCTTTGATGGCTGTGGGGTTCTGGGAGCGTGTGATGATGGGAGGGGATCCGGCCCCGATGAGATTGAAGGAGGATCCTAGAATCACAGCCGTTCTTCGGACCATAGAGAACAGAGGAGAGGGGGCCTCGCTACATCCGGAGAACTTCACCTCGGATGAGAAGAATCTTCTTGACAAGTTAGGTTACAAATATGAGCAAGGGCCGGGTGAGAGTGATGAGGCTTTCGAGCAAAGACGTGCGCGCTCGAGGTACCATTACGTTCTAAACAGGACTCTTAGAAAAAGACTATTTCAAGGCGCGGCTCTTTCAGCGGCATACTTCACCATACGAAACTATTGGGATTCGCCAAAGGAGGACAGGAAGCGACAGCGTGTGATCACCCCTCTGTCGCTGTCGGGCCCGGATTTAGGCGGTGATGGATATCTGGCCTTATCGATGTACTATAATAACAAGTGATAGGAGCGCAACGTGGATCCCATAAGATTTAGTCTGAATGCATACAACTATATCGGAGCGGCCGAATCCGCGATACGTGCGGGGAGGGAGGCCAAGGCTCAGCATCATAGCGCGTTTTGGGCGGCAACAAAGGATATAGTGGCCAAGAACTGGCTTACCGTGGCGTTGATAGGAACTTCGGAGGCGGGTCTTGGGTATATTGCCGGACAGATACTATCGATGACTCCGGCTGTGATTCACCTTTCATCCGGACTGGTGCAGGCGAGAAACACCCAGTTCAGAATGGCGTCCACGCCCTTCTCTCAAAGCTTCGAGCATTCGGACTGGACATTGAGAGCGCAACAAAGAGGGCTCCAAACTTTGAACGGGGCGAACTCCATGCTGGGGTCGGAGGCCGGAGCGATGGCTAGGAGATACGCCAGAAGACAATAAAGATTTATGCTTCGAGGAGACGGACATGCAGGGAGATAACCAAGTAAGCACTACAATAACATTCGGACCTTACCCGAGCAAACCTGACGCGCGCGGATACTCCACTGCGGTATCCGGTGTTCTTATCGAGGTGTTTCCAGGGTCGGGGTCGGTGACCAATCCGGGGCCTATTGTCTACAGCACATACACCAACGTGGCGGGGGAGGCTTCGATATCCTTTAACCAGGTGGTTAATCCTTTGATAGGATGGGTTGCTCGGATTACCTATCCCGTGGGAGCCTATGATCCCACCCAACCTAATTTTCAATTAAGATTCATAGAGCAACTGAGGCTATAATACAGAGGAGAGAACAAGTTCTCCAAGGAGAAAATAATGGCAAACGTAGACAAGCGATCACCGAAGAGCGTTCCTGCAAAAGGCGGTGGAAACAGTGGAACCGCCCAGGTACCCAGAGTGTCCCCGATTACGAAGAAACTGGACAAGGTTCCGCCCGACTACAAGTCCACGTACGGTGCCGGTGACGGTCAGGGTGGCCCCGGAGTTCCAGCGAAGAATGGCGGCAACAGAGTCAAACCCGCTCTCGCCAATAAGATTGGCATGCCTCCGAACTATGACAGCTACCAAAGTTCCAACGGGAAGTAGGAATGGATTCCGAGGATGTAAGAAAACTAGGCGAAATCTTATCATCCCCTCTGCTGTGGGCCGAAGCTTTTCTTAAGGATCCGGCAAGCGGAGAGAATTTCAAAGCCAACTATTTGGAAAGAAGAATCCTATCTTGTAATGAGAAGAGGATTGTGATAAGGGCCCATAGACGCGGAGGCAAGTCGTATTCCATGGCGGTGCTGGCTCTGTGGGCCGTCTCCGTTCATAAGTATTATGATGTGCTTATAGCCTGTCCCGATGATGACAAGGTGACCGAGCTGTTTGAAGTTATCAATGAGTTTATAAACTCCACCCCGGTTCTATCCGATGCTCTCCAGGAAAGAACCAAATTCCCCCACCTGATTAAGTTTAAGAACGGCTCCACCATAAAGGGAAGGACCACTGGAACGGGCGGCAACAAGGAAGGCCGCGCCCTTCGAGGCAAGGGTGCGAACATGGTGCTGGTTGACGAGGCCGCTTATATGCAGGATGGAGACTTCAAGGCTTTGACCCCTATCATACTTGGAGACAAGTACAAGAGCGCGGACGGTCTTGAAGTAAGGGCCATCATAGGCAGCACGCCTGCCGAGCAAAAGGGAAGATTTTTTGAATGGTGCAGTGACACTTCCGGACAGTGGTATCAGATACACGTTCCCATTACCGAGAACCCCGACTTCACTGAGGAGGACATAGACGAGAGACGGAGCCTGTCCACCGACATGGAGTTCACCTGCGAGTATCTGGCTGAGTTTCTTGAAGCCGGGTTCAGCGCCTTCAGAGTGAAGGACATAGAAAGAGCCAAGGTTGATTACAGATATGTGGAGAGGGGCTCGCCAAGAGGGAGCGCTCATAGGGCGATGGGCGTGGACTGGGATAAGTATCAGGCCGGGGTCAATATCTGCATAGTGGAGCTCGTGCCGGGCCAGACAAAGTACAGGCTTATCTACAGGGAGGAGGTTCCCCGAAGCGATTACACTTTGACCAATGCAGTCAAGAGGGTTATCGCGCTGAACGAATCGTTCGATCCTGAGTTCATATATGTGGACAGGGGATATGGCGAACATGCGGTCGAGGAGCTTAAACTGTACGGAAAGAATAACGCCTCCTCCGGACTGGCCACCAAAGTCGTGGGATTTAACTTTAATGAGAATGTCGTAATCAACGACCCGGTTGACGGAAAGCCTGTAAAAAAACAATTTAAGACCGTCATGATAAATACTCTGTTGAAGCTCCTTGAGGACGGTCTGCTTGAGATTAGCGTTTACGATAGAATATTTGACAAGCAGCTCAAGGACTACAAGATCGTGGGGATGGGGTCCAATATAATAAGGACCACCAGAAGAAACGAACATATAATCGATGCGTGCGGTCTGGCGTGTTATGCTCTTCATTCTCATTATCAGGACAAGCTGCAGTACGTCAAAGCCACGAAGAGCTATGCGCTGCCTCTTCCCAAAATCGTTCCATCCAAAAGGACGTTAAAGTTGGAGAAGGATATGTTCAGGGGGATGCGAGGCGGCATGACCGACAGGGGAATTTGGTCCGGCTTTTCAAGAGGGTCGATAGGAAATATTTCCAGGTCCTCGTTCTAGGAGGATTGCGTGAACCTCTCCGATATTACCAAGAAGAAAAAACTGGTTGCCGACCCTCCGGCCACCGGTATTGGAAGTGTTCAGACCAGCATAGCCCCTCCGGTGGTGACCAACCTTGACTATGTGGAAAACACAAGTCTGCTATCCGCTCACCAAAACCTGCTGCAACTTATCTCGGATGTGAAATCCAAGGTTTCCAACGAATCGATAGCCTCCTCCCCCTCCTTGGCATCCCGGGGAGTGACCTCGATATCAGCCGCTTCCCTTGACTCCCTGATAGTTAGTGACTGCTCTCTCTGGGCTCAGGCCTCCTCTGAATACGAAGCCGCAGCCTGGGATCGGGGAACCAGCGTGATGGATATGATGTACGCAGGTATTCAAAGCGTGGAGCGGGATATCATCCAGTCGCATGATTATCTTTACAGTCTTGGTCCGGATGCCGCGTCATGGATTATAACACCGGAGGTAAGGCGCATATTCCAGAGACGTGTTGACTTTGCCGGGTCGTTCCTATCCAGACTTGTAAGCGGTGCCGTCAACTCCGTTTGGAATTCCGCAGGTGACTGCTTCCTAAGCCAGATGGCGAGACTTATAGACTGCCTGGCCGAAGGTGTAAACGTCCAGGAGGTTAATCGGATAATTGCCGATCTAAGGAGCAAGCCGGGAGTTTATTCCTCTCAGGAGGCCACCCTTCAGGCCGAGGGGATTGCAACCATGGCCGCACTGAGCGCTCCGATGAACGCTGCGTCCATAGCCTATTCGTTAAGCGCGGCATCGGTGGTTTTAAAAGCCTCCTCTCGACCAAAGGAGCGCAAATGGAAAGCCATAGGAGATGAGATTAGAAGACTGACTCTGTCTCTTTTGGTTGGAGAGTCCCTTGACATACTTAACAGTCTGGCCTCCGCCATATATGACAAGGTGAGCTCTCCGATTCTTCGGATTGGAACCAGCATTATGTCCGCCAATCTCCTAGGAGAGTGCCCGGTTTTTGACGGTCTTATCTCCGCGATATCGAACTCCGTCAGCGAACTGGAAACGGATCTTATATATAAAATGTATGTCTGGGAGAACGAGCTTGAAAGGAAGTATGGAATGCTTGACTCCATGACGGACATGTCGGTATCCAGAGTCAGTGACATCAACCAAATTAACATACTATCCAGAATAGCCGAGGTGCTGCCCTCCATTGAAATATCAAAGGGGGCCTCCTGGATAATGCGGAATCTTTCCTCCAGGATATAACGAATACCGAATTCAGCGGGCGGTAAGGCGTTCGCGACTGGGCGGTTCAAGCCTGGGATGTCAGGGCGATTCAAAGGAAGGTCCTGGGAAATTCGTGGAAAGGATTTTCATGCGAAAACTTAGATCATTATACCTTCTCCTTCGATGGAAATTTCTTGGGGGAAATAAACTATTTGATGAATACGCCAAACGAAGAAACACCGTGGTCTCGATGTTCCTGGCTGTCAGAGAGGATGAAATGGAGCCGTGGGTGATGGACGGCAAATGGAGCTGGAATGCGCTTAACGGTGTTGCTTATCCTATCACCCTTGTGTTTCCGGAAAGGCCGTTGGTCGTCCATGTTCTAGGTCCCGAGATAGGGGACTGGGATAAAAGAAAAAGATTCTGCTATGACAAAAAGTCATGGGAGCTGGCCAATCAAATAGTGTCAAACACCATCATTATCCTTAAGGAGTTGCATATTCCTTTTATCATCATAGGATGGGACGAGCCGGTAAGCGAAGAGTCGATAAGACTTAAACTAAAGGAGATTGAGAATGGCCGAATATAATGTGAAGGCTCCTGTTAGAACCGGAATGTCCGGGGCGATCAGACGGTCCACGGGAACGATTCCGGCAAAATCTCGTCCTAAGACTCTTAGCAATCCAATACTTAAGTATCAGGCCGGTTCGGGCGTTAGAGCGACCAAAGTCGGTACCGCCCCGCCTTTCGATATAATGGCCGTTAGAAGCGCCTATCTTGTGGATTCATATATCCATCAAGGGTTGGATAAGTATATTGAGACTATATTTGATAACGGCTGGGACCTTAAGGGCGGCAAGGAGACCACGGCCTATATTCGCAAAAGACTTCAGCTGTTCAGATACACCTCCGGTCAGGACTGGGATATCACATTTAGAACCCTTGTTTCCGACTTTGTCAAATACGGAAACTGTTTTCTGGTAAAGGTTAGATTCACCACTGACAATCCCATACCCGGGATGTACTTCCAGCCGGGAACAAAGCCGGTGGGGGCGTACTTTAACATACCGGCTTTCCAGATGACACCGGTGCTGTCTCCCGAAGGGGAGGTTATAAAATGGCAGCAGAGAGTGAAGCAGGAGACAAGGGAGTTCGATCCCAAGGACATTCTCCACTTCACCTATGACAAGGAGGCGGGCGGCATATGGGGTATCCCTCCAGTGGTAACCGTCATAGAGGACATAAGGGCTCTCCGACAGATGGAGGAGAATGTAATAAAGCTGATTTACAAATACCTTAACCCTATGATTCACCAAACCGTTCCCGATATAACGGGCACCGGGGAGGGCAGGCAGGAGGACATAGACGATGTCGTCAATGCCTACCGAACAAGCGCACCGGACGGATTTATCATAACTCCTCCCGGCCACACCATAAAAGTCATAGGAGCCGAGAGTCAGGCGATCCGGGCCGAAGGCTACCTTCAAATGTTCAAAGCTCGGGTTCTTACCGGACTGGGCGTGTCCAATATGGACATAGGGGACATAAGCGGGGAGATTTCCCAAGGGGCAGCGGATCACCTGGCCGCCCAGACTCATAAGCGGGCCGGAGCTTATCAGTCAATGCTATCATCGTATATTACTTCTTATATTTTTGACGAACTCCTTATTGAAGCCGGATATGATCCAATTAACAATCCCGATGACAGAGTCGTTCTTGAATGGCCCACCCTGGATACCGATGATTTGATCAAGATGCAGACCCACCTTATGAATTTATGGACTATGAATGGCATAACCTCGGAGGAGCTAAGAGAGGGCTTGGGATTCAAGGGCAAGATGGATTGGGGCGAAGGCTATGTGAGCAAGGTGCAGATTCCACAGGCCATAGCCTCCAGATTCGGAGTTAACATTCTTACCGATAAGTCTCCCGACCTCCCGCAGTCCGACACCAAAGGCAGAGCCCCGAGAAAGGACAGGAAGGACACCACCGGGAAGGCCGGATTGAATATAACGACTCCCACGAACAAGAAGGGTGGTAGCGCAATCACCTTATCGTATCCGGAAGACAGGGTGCGGGAGCTGTCGGACAGAGTTATTTCAAGGTTAGGTGATATTAGAGAAGGTAAACTAACTCCTGAGAGTATGAGAAAGGAATTATTTTACGATCTGACCGGTGATGAGGCGTGGATCAACAACTTCTGCAATCAAATAATCGAATTAGCCGCCAAGAAGCCTAGGGATATCGGAGCAATTAACGTGCGCTCTAAACTTCTTTCCGAGCACTCCGCGCTTACTAGGATGCTGGTCGAGGAGGGCGTACAATGCAACGTATCAGAGGATTAGTAAGGAACCTCCTGTACTATTGGGATATAGAAATTGCAGAGCTTCAATCCATTTTGGCTATAATACTGTTAGCGGTGTTTCTCCTCTTTGGGCTCGCCCCGCCCAACAGTTCCCTCTATCTGGTGACCCCTAAGATATTCGGGCTTGAGCTATTAACCCTTGTGGTGTTTGCAATCGCGATATTGCATTTCATCGGCCTTTCCTTCGGTGAACTGAAATTAAGAAGAGTGAGTTCTCTGGTCTCGTGCGCTCTATGGACATACCTAACCGTGGCGATATGGCGCAGACATGACATGTTCGCCATTCTCTCCCTCACTTTTGTATTATCCTCCGGATTGGTATATCTAAGGCTTACGAAAATATTGGAGAGATTGCAAAGAAATATTTAATAGCGGGGGGAGGGGATAATGATAAGAGATTACTTGCCCGCCTTGGCCTCGGTGGTCAGTACCATAACCGTGTTCCTTCTTGGCAGAGTAATCGTAAGGGGTGAGAAGCTTAGAGAGTCGAATGCCGCTATTGAAGTTGCTGAGATAGAAGATAGAGCCAAATTGACAGGTGAGCTGTGGATTGAAATAAAAAACCTTAGAGATGAAATCGACAGACTGAGAGCTAATATTCTGCAACTTCAAAAAGACAATCTTGATCTTTCAGTAAAACTAGCCAAAGCCGAGCTTTTACTAGCGGAGCGTGAGAATTTCAACAGGAACTGATGAAAAGGAGACATCTCCTTGGAGAGGAACTAATGGGAAGAATACAAATAGTCGAATCGACTCTTATGTCGCCCCAATCCGGAGGGCACGCAAGAAAATTACTTGAGGAATACAAGGGCGATATTGACGCCATATATCCTGAGATAAGAGTGATAACCGCTGCAAGAGTCACACGTAATAAAACATACTACCCTGCCGAGAGCCTCATAGGCGATAGCGCGATTGGAAACGGAATATACAGTCTGCTTGAACCCTATCCCAAACCCATAATAAAGGACCACAATGCCGTCCCGGGAATGCTGGGCGGAGACACCTCTCCAGTATATGGCCGAGTCAAGTACGCAAAGTTCGTAAGTGACGGAGGGGGTGGTGGATACGTCTCCGTGGTTCCCGAGATAAGTGACCCGTATGCGATTCAGATGATATTATCCGAGAGATTTCTAACGGTGTCAATAGGCATTGAGACCTCATCGGTGAAATGCTCCATATGCGGTGCCGAGGAGGGTGCGAACGATTCCTGCACGCACATACCGGGAAACATTTATATCATAGATGGAACGCCCAAGGAGTGCTATAGAGTTATCGGTCCGGTGTGGTTCGAGGAGATATCGTTTGTGACTATTCCAAGCGACACCACGGCCAGAGTTATAAGCAAGTCCTCCACGCAGAACGAGAGTATCCCTCTTCTGGGAGTCAGAAGCCTGCGGGACGGGGATATATCCATAAAGGGAAAGGAGGAACGGTTCGCACTTATCAAGGAAAGCTGGAACAGAAACAAGGACGTGCCGCCCCCTAGGACCATAGTCGCTCAAGCCGGGACCCCTCCGGTGGCGGCAAAGAGTTCGATTAAGGGAATGGAGGATGATGCTATTGGCGTTAATAGCGAACCCTCCCCGATTAAACCAAATATCTCTTCGTCATTGGTCGCATCCGAGAGTTTGTCTTCCGTACAGTCTCAGGAAGCTGGCGTGGAGAATACCGACAACAAGAACGGTGAGAATAATGAGACCGATCTTGAATCCGAGAATTCGGATATAACACTAAAGGAGTCGAATATGAAAAAACCGGAAGTGGAGACAAGCGCGATCTCCAATACTGTGGCGGAGGGAGGGGCGACCGGTGTTACTGAAACCCTTGAAAGTCTCCAAAAAGTCAAAGAGTCGTTGCTACTGGAGATCGCCAGCTACAAAGAACAGATAGCTTCCTTCGAGGATAAATGTCTTGAACTGGCTAACACCTCTCACAAAAGGTTAGCTATGGAAGTGGCTATTCTATCGAAGATTCTAAGAAAGGCTGTAAGCAGGAACAAGACCACCGAGGAGTTCGCCAAGGAGTTGCGAAAGCGGACCACGCATTCATTGGAGGATACTTTGGAGGATCTTTTGGCGGAGTTTGGGGATTCCGCTCCCGTGGATATCACACGTGTTGAGAAGGTCGCTTCCCCTGTTATTAAAACTGACGAAACTCAGGCGGCTCAAGCCGCCACGGAAAAACTCGTTGAGGAGAGCAAAGACCTAGGTACGGTAGGAGACATAGAGGAAACCCCCTCCGATAGTGTCTACGCATACTTTAGAGTGATTAGCAAACCTTCAACGGATTCAGCGACACCCGCTGCCTAATGGCAACGTAATGATGGCCTTCGCATAAGGCCTCAAGGAGAAAATCAGATGGCATATACAGTTTTAGGCGGAGCCGAAAGCTTCCAAGGTCGGCAGTGGACCTCCGATGTTAAAATCTCAGGGATGCTGTCCCCTGCGGAGGAGTGGACGGTCGATCCGAACTTAATTCCACTAGGCACTGACCCTAGGTATCCTAGCACGGACCAGATAGTCATACCCAGGGGGCGCATCATAGCCGTAAGACCGGACACCTCCTCGTACACGGGGCTTGCCGTTCTTACCATAGCTGATGGGGTGAGCAATCATCCTCAAGGCTACACCGAGGTCAATATCTTCAGACAGTGGCAGGAGAAGGAGCAGTGGATGCCCAACATGAACAGACAGGACTTTATCGAGCTTCCTTATGTTCAGGCTATCAACGGAGCGTACGGAACCCTGGCCGCAGGTCAAAAGATCACCGCGTACTACGGGTCGGCCACCAGCACCAATCCCGTCCCGAATGACAAAGGCAAGATCGTGGCGTGGGTTGAGAAGCAGGTGTATTGCCAGAATATCGGCACGGCCTCAACCACAGTGAATCTTCTGTCAGCGAACTATCCCGCGTTCACTCCGCAGATTATCTTCGCGATGAATGCCGGCACGGTGTACACCACCGGAGCGAGCCTTGCATGGAATACCTCGCTGAATTGCTGGACCGCAACCTTCGCCAATGCGGTGAACACTGTCGTGTTCACGTTCGGACAGGGGCCGGCCCAGATAGCGGGCGAGGTGATTCGCATAGAGCCCATTTCCTCGGCACACCACCTGTCAGGATGGTTGGAGTGGGTTACCGATAACTTCCTGGCGTGGGAGTATCCTCCGCAATTGCTGAGAGTTCCAACTACGGCTATCAATAACGAAGTGCCAACCCAGGTGGGCGTTAACTGGTATCGTCTCAACAACGTTCCTATCGCGCCATGGGTTAACATCACCGTTACGGTCACCGGTTCCCAGGTCAATCCTGATGGGTCCGTGACACCACTTAACGGAACTGTCATGTCCACGTCCGATATGCCTATGGTGGATTACACCATGGGACAGTATTATCAGATTAACTCGGTTACGGGAGATCTGTACTTCTCTAACAATGTCGTGGTAAACGCGGTTACCGTAAGCTACAGCTTTGAAACCTCTTACCGAGACGGTCGACTCTTTAATCCTGGCGTGATCGGACTGACTGACGGTACGTATTCCGGAGTGCCAGGAACACCGGCCAACTTGGAAATCGCAGGGGTTATTGGTTCCCTGAGATGCATTATATATTAAGCCAGCTTAGGGAAACGTACGGTTTCCGAGTGGCATAAGGAGAAAACAATGCCTCAAAAATTTTCAGAGATACTAAGAGACTATGTGGCTACCAAGACAAGGGAGCGTGGCGGTATCGATCCCCAGGAAATGGAGAATAACATAGCGGTCCTGAATAACATGCTGAGAACGGATGGTAGCTACAGGGGTCCTCGCATTCCTATGGAGGAAGCTGTGAGGGCGGCCGACTTTTCCATTCTCTTCCCGAAAGTTATATCGGATGTTCTAATTAGACCTAAAGAGCCGCTTATGATTGGGCAAACGCTGCTCAGTCGTACAATTCAAATTGATAACGTGCGTTCCATCGAGTTTCCGGCCATGGGCGCAATGAGAGCGTTTGATATGGCCGATACCTCGGAATACCGAGAACAGATGGCGTCCTTCACCGAGGAGCTGGTTGAAATCAAGGTGAACAAAGTCGGTCTGATGGTATCCCTTGGCGAAGACCTTATCAAGGATTCCATGTGGGATCTGGTGGCTCTCTACCTGGAGAGTGCGGGATACGCGATGCTCCGACACAAGGAGGAGAAGATCTTCAACACCTTCCAGCAGGTGGGACACAAGGTGTTTGATAACAACACCACGAATCCAGCCCTGTGGACCCATGGTCGGGCGTACAATCAATCCTTTAACTATTCCGCGACTTATGATGATATTATCGATGCGATGGGTGCGCTCGTTGCGAACGAGTATGTCCCCACCGATATCATAATGCATCCTCTGTCATGGGCGGTGTTCGCGAAGGATCCGATTCTCCGCAACGTTATGTTCACGCAAGGCCAGATCGGACAGTCCGTCTGGAGCAGCCTCCCGGCCTTTGATCAGTCTGTAAACGTGCCGTGGCAAATTGCGTACCAAGTCAGCCCGTTTGTGCCGTTCAGCTACAACACTGTTCTGAACAACGGACCGGCCTCTTCGCTCGCAGCCTGTAACGTGACCTCCATATATGTCGTGGACAGAAATCACGGAATAGTCGTTCTGCAGAGAGACCCGATGGAGACGGATCAGTTCGAGGATCCGCGCAGAGATCTGCTTAATCTTAAAGTGCGCGAGCGCTATGGGGTTAATGCGATCAACGGAGGCAGGTCGATCGCGGTCATCAATAATGTTCGTATAGACCAGAACTGGGCTCCTCCCGGAGGCTTCCTGACAGTCACACCTTCTTAATTGAGATCAATTAAGAACGTTTTCGACTGAAGGGCGAGATTAAATGGCGGGGTGCGGAAACCGTACCCCTCCTTAAGGGGATTTGAATGAGGCTCACTGATTTCTTTCCGGCTCCAATATACATGGAGCCCAATATTCTAACTCCATATGTGGGAACTCAGCCTCAAATTTCGGTTCAGTTCAATATTGACCTGTTAGTCGATCTTATAAACTCGGACGAAAAACTGAACCAGCAGATAATACTGGTGGAGGAAAGCACCGATAGCACCATACCTGTTCATTTTATAAGCTATCAGAATCGTTGGCTGACCTTCACTCCGGTTGAACCCTTAAACCCTGGATCGTCATATCAGGTGACGATACTGAGCACGATTCAATCCAGTCAGGGCCGTACCGCAACGGCTAACAGGTCATTTGTTTTTGTCGTATCTCAGAGTGAAATTCCGCAGGTTACGCTACTGGAGCCTGCCAATTACACATCCACCTCCACGGTGGGCCCGTTTAGCTGGTCCGCGATATCAGTGTCCACCACCGGGGGGACTGGCTCCCTGATGTACAGAGTGGAGCTCGACAGGACCGTGGCGTTTCAGTCGGTAAGCAGTGTCGGATGGTCCACGCTAACGACAGCCACCAGTGCGATGCCCGGTGTTTATCTAAACCCCGGACAGCACTACTTCTGGAGAGTAAGGGGCGAGTATTACACCGATGCTGGAAGCGGAGTCGGAGAATGGTCCGATCCTTTTGTCTGGTACTATGGGACATTCCTACAGCCTAGTCCAAGTACCGAGCAGACATATCCGCAAGCCGTGCCGTTCCAAATTAACAGTTGGATAGGCGCCAATAGCGGACTGTCCAACCAATCCTCTTATCCGCCTATAATGCTGCAGTTCAGCTCCCCGGTGGATCCAAACACTGTTAACTCCTCCACGGTGTATGTCACGCGAGAGTCGGTGGACGGATGGCCCGACTCCTCAAGGACGTATCCGAATATAAATGTGACTGCAAGCGGAACTATGTTATACATAAATATTACGGATAACATAGTTACAAACAGTCGCTACGTTATTTGGCTGAATCCTCCCCTTGCCGACATATACGGAAATCAGTTGGTCGCACCTTGGAGCGCGTACTTCACTTCCAAATACAGCCCGATGTATCTGGGCCTGAATGTTCTTAGGGCCAACTTCGGCAAGTTTCTTATAAACGTTCCGGACGATATCCTGAACTTTCAAATATACAGAGTTTCGCTTGATGTAAACAGAAACTGGATTTTGTACTACAACCCTCTTATCGGGGGGCCAACCGAGACCCAGGTCAGAGGTCAGGTTTTCATTGTCGGGTATGCGATGGAACGGTGGGTCGAGCATGAAGCCGCTGTTCGAGTGCTTACCACCAGATATTACGAACTCCTGGAGTCCGTGGACCAGAGAAAAAGACTGGGGGACTACGAGGAAAGTCAAAGTTCCAATTTGCTAAAGCAGCTATCGGATGAGATAGCCAACCAGAGGAAGCTGGCCACGGCATGGCTTGCGGAGTTCTCAAGGCATAGAGCCAGACCTCGCACCGCTAGAAAGTCCTCGCAGTGGCCGGTATGGCAACGTTCAACCGACTTTTCGATGCAGGGAATGCGGAGGGACTCCTTCTGACGACATATAAAAACTTGCGGATCCGGGAAGATGTCAAAGGGGGATTACTTAAGTAATGATAGCCAAAAACTTTTCAAGACAGGAAATAAGATACAGGTTTGGAAAGACGGATAAGCTGGAAAAGGCCCTTAACAAGAATCTTGGCGCCCCCAAGTCCTATTCGATAAGGACGGAGTATCTGGACTATCCTAACGGCACGTGGAGTCAAGGACGAGGAGATACGAAGTTTCGCCTCAGACGCTACGTTGGGGACCCCTCCCTGTGGTATGAAACAAAGAAAAGAGTCGGAGACAAGACCATAAAGCACAGGGAGAAAATAGACCCCGAAGATCCCAGACTCAAGGAGGTCGAGACTTTGCTGACCGCAAGTTACGACCGCACGGCCTGGGAGAAAAACGGAGTCAGGGTGACTCTCGACAGGCATATCGTTTTTTCCTACAAGGATGGCGTGATAATACCCCTTATAAAGAGAACCATAGAAGTAAAGTGCAAGACTGAAAGACCGGAATGGTTGACCGAGGCGATAGGATCGAGAAAGCCCGTCAAAGGCAAGTGGCGAACCGCTGTCAAACTCAGGAGAAAAGTTCATGAGTAAGGACATATTCAATCTTGAAAGCGGTATTACTTCAAACCCCTTCGAGCTGTCCCCGTCAACCGCCCTCAGGGAGTCCTTCAACTCCTTCATAACCGACCATCCAATGTGGCTTGTGTATGTGAGAAGAGACACCAGATTTCCAAGCCCTACGTCCTATGACCCTTCCACAAGGTCGCCCGATACCGATGACCAGACGAGTTTCGGAATGGGCTATTCGGTTCAGTATGAAAAGCACGCGGTTCGAAGGGTTATCGGGGCCGGAGCCGCTCAAAGTCCCATGGACCTTTTCGGATATCTGGCGAAGTTTCGAACCGTAATATACACTCCCCGATACTACTATCCTAAGTCAAAGGACCTGTATCTGGAGGTTGAATGGGATGTGGAGCCGCCTCTCATAGAACAGTACGGAAAACCCATTAGGATTATAAACGCCTACCAAGTGGACGAAGCCATAGGATTCAGTGACAGAGAGATAGTGTTCTTCGGGTGCGGATGCGATACGTACAACTTCACCATAGGGGATCTTGAGGAGTGGATGCTTCAATTGGGATCCGTGTGGACGCCTAAGAAAGTGATTTAGGAGAGGACATTGAGCTTTTTACCTGTTGTCATACTAGGGTCTTCCGATGACGGTCCCGATGGAACCCTCCAGATTCCCCGCAGCCTTTATCAGGCCGAGAATATTTACGGGTGGTGGCACCGGGAGTGGCAACTGATAACCCCTATGCAATCCTCCGGGGCTACGGAGTTTCCGGTGTGGGGAGAGCTGATAAGCGTATATCAGCAGGTGGAGACCTATCTTTTCCAGAACCCGCTATATAATTTCACTCTCCAATCCTCCGGGTCGTATTTCACTTTCGGACAGCCGGGAGTTAGCGGCAACTACCTGTTCAAGTACGCAAGAGTTCCTGACGATGACAATATAGTGGTGGCTTATAACATACTCTCCTCGTATGGTGTCACCAATGCCGCGTTGCTCAGGGCGCCCGGGTCGGTGGCCTCGGTTACGATAGGGGACCTTGTTCTTACGGCTCCCTATAGCGGCTCAAAATATAATGGAATAGCGATAACGGTGGCCCCTACATCCATGACCATATGGTATCCTTTGGACAGCTACGGATCCGGAGAAGTTACTTACACTCTTCCTCAATATGGAACGACTCTGGTTAATAATATAAACACGGATGCGTATGTCAATAGGCATCCTCTCACCGCTTCGTGCAATGTTTTAAACCCGTCAATACCTGTCGGCACGTATTATACGACTGGCGGGGCGAACGGGGTTATCAACGAATCCACTATCGCAAGCATCCTCTCGGTGCTTGATCTTGACAGCATAGGAACCATTCTTATCGCGGGTAATCCAGCCACGGGAACGCTGGCTTCGGCTTTGTCTTATATCAATTCGTTTGATGTCGCTCCCAACTGCAGACTGATAGCCGGAATCCCTTCCTACTTCATGACCTCTCCGGCTTCGGACATATTCAATGCGTTGCAGGGGATGGGATTTAATGACGAGCATCTGTTCCTGGTTCCGGGGTGGGGCGTTGAAAGTCGGACACCGGTTAACGGATATCAAACACCGCTCTCATACACTTTCGCAGCGCTGTGGAACTCTCACTCCTCGGCTCCGACCAACAAGCCCACGCATCTTGTCGACATGTACCCCTACTGGAACAAGACGCAGGTGGACACTCTGGGCGCAAGTTGTTGCGTATTCAACAACTTCATACTGAACGGCCTCTCCCCTTGGAGAAGCTCTCCTACTAACGGGGAGAATCCATTGGTGGCCAAGGTCAAGATGGACATCTCGGCCAGACTTGAAAACGCTTTGGAGCGGATGATTGGAAATCCCGCGATGTCTCCGGACTCGATATACAAGGCGGTGGCTTCCGCATTGGCGGGTCTCGGCAATGTAAGCTCCTATGACTTCTCGGTTTCCGTTGGGACCGAGGAGGTGGACATAGTAATATTCGTACAGGTCTATGGTGAGACTCAGTACATTCAGATAAATCTTGCGGTTACAAGGGCTCTGTGACATGCCTAACCTTGGAGACAATATACCCATACCGGACGGAAATGTTCCCGATCTCTCAAATATGGAACAGTACGTCCCGCTTTCCCCGTACAAGCTGCCGCTGCTGATATGGGATCTTATTCAGAATTCGTGGACTTACAAGGATGCGGTCTTTTCGCAGAGCTACCCCAGGGAGAATGTGGAGCATCCCACCATTGTTTGGAAGATATACAGGAGGGTTGCGGGCAGGGAAGGTCTGGAAAGTTTGAAACCTAGATACAGGGGCTCAACGACTTCCGAAAGCGACCCCACAGTAATCACCGAGCAGTACGCTCAGTGGATGACGATACTCTACCAATTTGACATCTATGACATTGATAACGAATCAACTAATAGTTTAACCGAAGAGTTTGATGAACTGATGTTTTTCGTAACGCCTCTTCTTCAAAAGTTTGGCGTAAGCGAGTGGCTATTCGAGGAGGAGCTGGCTGACACGGAGCTGGAGAGAGCGGCTTCTCAGGAAATTTACAGAAGAACGCTAAGATACAGATGCATTCTGGAAAGAAAGTTCATCAAACCTAATCCTGTCATTCAGAGCATACAGCTTCAACAAGGGGTTATGTATTACCACCTTGTTAACAGTGAGCCGGTGGTGAGAGGCGGACTTACCGCGACTGACACCCTGCAACATCCTTGGGTCGCCAGCGTATGGATGGCCACCACCAACCCTCAAATAACCTTCGTCTCATACTCATCCTCCGGTGTTCAATACGTGGAGGGAGTCGATTTCTGCGTGACCGTAGACGTACCAACGGGAACCTCCAATATAACCTGGTTCCCTCAGGGCTTACACCCAATGCCTGGACAGACTTATTACGTAACTTACTTTTACAGAATAATGAATCCCGCGTTACCGATAAATTCCGTCCAGGGGTCAACTACTCCGAGCTAGTCTCGGATGGAGGAAAAGAACATGGCTAATCAAAGATTACCAGGCTTCGTGGTAGCTTATCGAGATGGGGGACTGACTCCGGCAGTCACTATCCCCACTACGGAAAAATTGTTAATAATTGGAAACGCCCTTGACGGGCCGGTAAACACTCCAATATATGTCCAGTCGCTGGCGGATGCCGAGGCCATATTTGGTCCGCTTACCTATACCGGAGACTATATAGACCCTCTTACCGGAGTCGCGGACGGCAATTATGCCGACAACACTCTTGTCAAGGCCGCCTATGAGGCTATCCTTGGAAATGCCGGTAATCTGGCGTTAGTGAGAGTTGGAGGAAACACCGCATCCGCAACTGGAGTGCTAGGCGGAAACGTCAGTATTACCGCCAAGTATCCGGGAAGAGTGTATAACTCAGTCACCATCGTATCGTCCTCGGGCTCCACAGGTTATACGTTTACGGTAAACCAGCCAGCCTCAAAAAACGGCACGGTATCTTGGACCTTTCCGTCAACGACCTTTGCCGGGCAAGCCATAGCGACTATGAACAATGACGCTAGAAATACAACGGTCTTGTTTAGTATTCCCGTAACCATGTTTCAGTCCCCCATAGGAAGCATCGGAGTGGGAACCGTATTCCTGAGCGGTACGACCCAGGGAACAAACGGGACTAGCGCGCCTAACGAGGACTTCTCGGGCAATGAGACGGGATATTACAATCTCCTTACGCAACCGTATGGAACATTCAGCGTTCTATCAAACGCTACGTTTGATATTGCGGTCCTGACCGGCATATATGCCGATGATCAAGTCTCCAATACGAACCCCACAACTCAGTCCGTGGCGTGGGACTTCGCCAACTTCCTATACAACGTATCCACCCAGCAACAGCCGGTTCACGGTGTCATAGGGCTGAGACCTACGGGACTTTCAGCTCCACCCGCTCTCACAAATTACGCGAACAATGATCTGCTTAACCCTAATCCGGGTTACTACTCTCAGACCGCCAGATGGATAAACTTTGGGTATTTCATGGCTCAGGGCTTCTATGGAACGGACCCGGACACCGGAGCTCAGGTGGATATCGGACGCTACCTGTCTGTGGTTGCCGGACCGGATCTTATCTTCTCTCAGAAGGACTTGGGATTCTATCTGGAAAACGGAGCGGCCGCTTATGCCGGGCTTATCACCTCACTGCCGGCCCAGCAGGCTACAACCAATCATGCTATCGGGTCGATTAAAAGACTTAATGGGGCCTATCCCAGATCCGTCAACGAACAGCTTAATCAAGGAATGGGTTATCAGCAGCAGCCGTTCATACCGGGCGGGTCAGCTTATGTAACTTTCCGATACAGCAACTACCTGGGAGCTCCCATAGTGGTTGCGGATAACACTTGCGCCCAACGCAGTTCGGATTACGCCACTCTCCAGGTTTTGAGGATATGTAACCTCGCTACGTTCATGGTTGAGTCAGTCTGCCGGCCGTTTATCGGACAGCCGAATGGAGTGGACTCCAGAACCGCCATGCAGACGCAGATAAATACCGCTCTTGGGACTCTGGTTAATGCGGGAGCTCTTATTGGAGGGGACGGTAACGGGTATAAGTTCACTATTTCGTCCGACCCCGTGGAACTGGTAATGGGTCAAGTGACTGTCACACTATTCCTGCGGCCAGCCCTGCAAATCAAGTATATCAAAGTGGTGGTTAGCGTTACAAGCTAATTAAGGAGGACATCATGGCAAATAGCTTAGGGTCGAGCCTCTATACAGCTATAAATCAAAGCCCGAAAGGTCAAGTTTCCCTGCAAGAAAGTGAGATGACTTACTCCGCCTTTTCGGGAGCGGATATCATAGCCTACATGGGGCCGAATAAAGTGGCTTCCCTTCAGGGAATCACAGTATCAATTACAAGAGAGACGATGCCTATCTTCGTCTTTGGAAATCCGAATCCGGTTGCGTTCGTCCAGGGAAAGCGCGCAATTGCCGGTAACATGGTGTTTACTCAGTTTGATCGCCATGCTATTCTCAAAATGTCGGGACTATTGCCAACCAACGTTAATCACGTAGGGGATCTCGCCACATTTCAAGTTCCCGCTAGCATGCTGATTAGTGGACAGTCATCCGCGACTCAGACGCTTTCCAACCTATCCAATGCGTTTGGAAACAGCACCTCATCGCAGCCCAACCCGGGTCTCGACCTGTCAAACAGCAGTGACCTGGCGAGCGCCATAGAGCAGCAGTTAGCTGAAACGTACGCTCTTGTGGCCTCTCGAACGCTCAGATACTCTGACCAGGTTCCTCCGTTTGATGTCACCATCACCATGGTTAACCAGCTGGGGCAGTGCGCGTTTACGGCCATTCAGTACGTTCAGCTTGTAAACGAAGGCTGGGGTTACACGCTTGACGATCTTAATCCCGAAGCCGCGTTTACGTTCGTAGCCAGAGCGGTCGTGCCTTTGGACAGCATTCTGGATTCCTCGAACACCAACGTATATTGGAATGACGCATCAGCCGCTAGAATACCTACGTAATCCCGTAGGACGGTAAAGCCTCCCTTCGGGGAGGCTTTATTCATTTAGGCTATAATACGATACGAGAAAAGATTACGAGGGAAAACATGAGCGAAGATTCTTCATCCGTGTCATTCGTGTCCGACACGGGATACCTGCCTACGGGCTTTAATTTGAGCAAGTCGGTGTTTTCAAGCGCGGATATCGTGGCTTACGCCACCCTGCCTGGAAGGAAAAGCGTAACTCTTGGCACCCTTGGGTTTTTTGACATCTCGACTCATAGGGACAAGTTCCCGGTGACATCCTGCGGAAAGGTCGGAGTTAAAGGGTTTACATACGGACACAGGGTGGTTGCCGGAACCATGGTGTTCTCCTCGGTTGACCGCTCTGTATGGCAGGATTTGATACTGTCTGCGGGATTCACGAACGGAAAGGCCGCCCCTAGTAATCCCTATACGCCCCGTAATAACGCTCTTGACAACATACTCCCCGATATGCTTCCCGCCTTCGATGTCAGTATCTCGTTCGTGAATAATTCCGGGCACATATCCTATACGGGGGTGCTGGGCGTCACCATTCTGGACGAAGGCGAGACCTATTCGGTTAATAATATCTCCCTTATGGAAACTTATTCCTATATGGCCATCAGAAGACTGCCATTTCAATCATTTGACTTTTCAACGGGAACGGGAAGCGCAGTCACTCCTCCTTCAATGGACGCTCCGATGCCCGATCCTTCCGGGTTTATTTCATCCCTTCCGCTTTTTAAATGAGGATATGCAATGAGTTCCAAAATATCTTTCTTCAATCCGACCCTGCAAACCTCCCAGAATACCCTGAATGCATATTCCAATGGTGGTAATCCAACCTCGCCTGTCACTAGAAATAGCTCCATCTCACCAACTCCGTTCCCGGTTAAAAATCCGACATACGTGAATGCCGGATCAACGACTAATCTAGTGGTGGATCAGTTCAATTCCTCGTATTGGTCCGGTCTTGACCTTAACATATTTTTTAATGACGTGCTTATTGATGACATAGTTAATATTCAATATCAGATTACGGAGAACGTAATGCCCCTTATGTCATGGGGGGATTACACCGTTAGAACAATGGCGCACGGATTTAGAATAATTCAAGGCTCCTTTAGCGTTAATTTTAAGAGATCTCTGTATATGAAATCCGTCCTTGAGTATTTGGCCGGGGAGACATCTGGTCGCAAGGGAACATCGCCTTTGACGCCATCCGCCTTGAAAGCGGACATAGCCCTTCCGAAAACTCTTGAGCAGATGCTTGGGATGATAAACAATGGCGGGGATAACGGCCCGAATTTGGACGTGCTTGACGAGATAGCGCGAGCCAACCAGACAAATTTTTGGGGCTCCGCAATTAGCAAGTCCCCGACCTCTCAGTTTAAGTACGTCCCCAACGCCCCTATGTTCTACGGGGGAAGTTACGGGTTCTCCATAATATTCAGATTCGGAGATATCGATAACGGAAAGGACGAGCGCATAACATATGGAAGGAACGGACCTTCGGCTTCTCCTTATGAGACCGGCACAATATTTTCCCTTACCGGGGTTAATATAAACGGGGTGGGTACGGCCGTGGATGATTCCGGAAGGCCTGTAATGGAGGTGTACTCCTTCCTTGCGAAAGACAAGATTGACGAAGTAGGTTAGGTATGAAACTCGCATGGCTTATAATACTGCTGGCAATTTTCCCGGGAGCGTCAAGGGCGGAGACCAAGACCCCCCGGGATTTTTCCATTAGTCTGAAACCTTTTAACTTAAGCTATTTCTCGCTTCCCCCGATTCTTGATTTGAAAAGCGCGCAGGACTCCGTATCAAAACTTAAGTCCCTTAGGCTATCCTCTCTTCTGACCCGGACTCCTCTTACCGCAAGTCTGGTCTCGAGACTGGGGATAGTATCAGTCACCGGAGGGTGGCGGGGACTATCCTACACTCTAGCCGGAGGGTATAGGGTAAGGGGGACGTCAGTGTCTCTTAACATAAGAAACATAGCGCGCTCCCCGCTCGTTCGGGGCACGCCAAGGGCGTCTGGCAACCCCATGGCGGCCCTGATAGCCGTTAAAGGCGGTGGTGCAAGCGCTGCAATAAACGCGGGTTTGACGGGAATGGGGGACTCGACCTTTGACTATTCAAAACACGGACTGTCCGTCAACCTTTCCAGGATTAACGGCAAGGTGGCGACTCAGGCTTTTATTTCCGAAAAATCATCCTCAGTAAGTCTCGTCAAGGGAAATCTGGAGTTTACCGGCAGGAACGTATCCTTCGGATCTCATGGAATAACAAGTCTTAATATCGCCCACTCGAAGTCGCTGAATATAAGCGGTTCGAGCATAGGTCAGGCCGCGCATCAAATGCGGCTTGATTATATCGCGGACGGGTTCGCCTTCCACGCCAGAGAAGGACTGGCTCAGGGAATGGACATAACCCTGCCAACTTTTCATGGGGCTAATATGTTCCTGCACGGTATCGGGGGCGCCAATCAAGGGTTGGATTTTCACGCTCCCGTCAAGTTCTTCAATATTCAAGGTTTGAACGTAGGAGGGATAGGGGAGACTTTTTCAATGGCGGGGATTCTTCCAATGACCACCAAGTTTCTAATTACCCGAGTAATGAACGGGACGGCTGCGGGGACATCCATGACCATGACATCAGGCTTAGGGCTAAGGAACGCCTCCTTCTCGGTGAATTCAAATACGGCCACGCGCACCCGGCTTTTAAATTTCTCCCTTCCGATATTTGAAGGGTTCAAGTTTGATGGTCAGTACTCGAGTGGGATAACCTCATCTCGGCTGCTAAGTCTTCTTGGGGGATTGGGTCGGACGGGTTCTCTTTCCATGCTGATACGGCAAATAGGGATGAGTTCCACCTCGACTCTGGGATTTGCCGAGAAGTGGGAGGGTCTGAATTGGAGTCTTTCATACTCAAGAATAAAAAATCCGGGAACATATGATGAGTCAATTTCGGGCGGCTTTTCAGGAAACCTGTCAAAGGTGACCACGCTTTCCGTAAACTGCGAGCGAGGGTTGCCATCCTACCGCTCATCTGGATGGAACACCGATACGATATCATTCTCAAACAAGATAAACGCGACAAACTTTATAACGCTGTCATCCACATACAACGACTCCCCCGGTGGCGCCTCCTCGGTGAATTTAAGTTACAAGACTGAGTGGAGATAATAATGAGAGAATACAAGGTGACAGTTTTAGGCGTGGAGTACGTATACAGGGGAGCCACCAGAGCCGAGATTGAGCGCATTCTTCGGATGGAGTCCGAAGTCGAGCAGGAGGACGAGATATGTCGCCTCTGCGTACTCCAGCCCAAGGACGTGGATTGGGATAACATCCTGGCCGGAGTACCCACCGCTCTGGCCGAGAAGATTCTTGAAGCCTCCGGAATGACGGAGGAGAGCTCCAAGAAATTCTGGGAGGAGGCCCAGGAGTGGATACTTTCATCATCAGGAAAAACCGAAAGTCTGATGATGGGGGTTTTTCACCTTCCGCTCTCCGTCATATCCAACATGGACCCCGAGGAATGGTACAGAACGGCTGCGGCCTCTCAGCTCCTGGCGGTCACCATGTTTGGAATGGATATCCAGAAATACATTAATATGACCCCCGGAGACGGAAAAGCCACACCATCCAGACGTCCGACATTCTCAAATCCGGCCGACCCCAACGCCCCGGTGATTCCTCCTCCCTTGACACTGCCTGAAAACAGACCCAGGGGCCAATGAATTCCTCCCTCAAGGGAATTACTCCACGAGACAATCATGCAAGCGTTATCAAATATTTTCACAAGTTCACTCGCAAAAGTTGCGGCTTTCATCGTTCTAAGCCTTGTCACTCATCAAGGAGCTTTTGACCGTGGGATGGCTAATCGCATGACATCCCCCACCGTCACCAGGTCCTCGGTGAAAGCTTTTCTGATTACGGACTACTTGTCCAACAAAGCCCTTAGGAAAGCGGTGCGGGCGTGGAAAAGGGCGGCCTGCTACGACACCAAGGATTGGGATAATATGGCGGGCGTCCTGTTTCACGCCATCCCTATTGGCGGTGAGAATGGCGTGTTTATGTGGGGAGCGAAACCGGAAGCCATTGAGCTTCAGCATTACTGTCCGAATGGTTACATATCCCCGCTGATGGCCAAGGCTGACAGGATAATCTGCTGCTATCCGAACTTTCTTCCCAAGGAGTACAGGATGCGCTCCTTTTACCCCAAAGGCGTTGGCGAGATGCAACAGCTGGCTTTCACCGGGGATAGGCTTGAGAGCGACCTTAAGGATGTCGAGGACAAGACGGGAGGCGAGCCGAAGGATGGAGACTGGATAACAATAAAACTTATTCCCGGTTATGGCGTAACGGACATGGAAAACGCCCGATGGAAGGCTTACGACAGGGATACGCTCGAGGCGTTCGCCAAGGCGCATCCTCTAAGGGAGTACGCGATAACTTACGGAAATTACAAAAGACTGCCGCCATCGATAAGAGAGTCTCTGGAGGACGGGAGAGGGAAGTTCGGAGAGAAATTCACGGTGCGGTATGACAATGATTATCTTATCAGACATTTCGCGCTGATCCGCGACCCTGGGAATAAAATGAACTATTACCTCTTTCCGGATAGTTCACCGGAGGAGAGGCTGGTGCTGGAGTTTTTCGAGCCCCTCACGGCCGGGGGTGGTCCATCGGACCGCTGAGGGAAAATGACATGTTTAAACTCAACCATAAACCGGGATATTTGACAGGAAGCTGACAAATGATACGTTCATATGAAGAGGAAAGAAAGGCGCAAAGAAACGCCAAGATAATAGGAGGAATAGCCCTCGGCATAGGGGCGGGCGCGTTCCTCGCTAATGCCGGCAACCGAAAAATGCTCGGAGGCCTGCTTATGCGCGGGATCCAGTCGCTTGGCTCTCATATTGAGGCTGCGGTCTTTGGCGGCAATCTCGAACATGTAAGACTTGGAACGTCCTCCGTGGATAATGCGGGGGATTACATGCGGATGGCCGAAAGCTCTCTCGGAAAGGAGATGGAGAGCTTCAATAGATTTGTCGCTCGCGATCTTTCCCGTCAGGAGCAAAGGGATGTAGGCGTAAACTATCTTATGGAGCGACACGCCTGGAGTCGCGAGGATGCGGAAAGCATCTTCAGGGAGAGTGGCCGGTCCTACGATATTTTAAGCAATACCTCTGATCAGGAGGTGCTGGCCCATCCATACTATAGAAGCATCCTGAATAGGATGAGCGGAAGAGATCCTTACGGTGCGGTGGATGAGGTGCGAGCCGCTCAGGTGGCGGAGGCGCGAGAAGCTGCAAAATCCATAGGTCAGGTTCATTCCCCGGAGAGCGTGCTTGAAGCGAACAGACTATTCGCCCAACATCTCAAGGAGATGGCCGCCAGGAACAACGAATCCTCCTTTGCAAACAAGATATACTCCCAACTTGGCATACGGAAAATGAATCTCGGGGACATGGTGTCCTCGACATTCATGGATGCGTTGAAGGACGAGCTGGAGTCGGATAGAATCGCTCAGTCCATGCAGAAGGTTCCCTGGGAGTCCAAGACCCTGTTTATGAACAATCTTAGCACGGCCTTGGGCGGTGTTGGAATGAGTGAGGCGGAGCATCTGTACGCTCAAGCCGCGTTTTCCGTAAAGATGGCCGGGGAGGCTGACTGGGAGAAAATAGTTAACAGACTTCCAACCGAGGTGCTGGCTCACGAGAATATCGCGTACAACACCAGGGCGTGGAAGTCCATGGCCAAGGCCGGATTCGAAGCTCTAGCCAATGAGTTCACCCTCCCGGTGGCTCCAGGCTTTGGCGGCATGATGCCACTTAAGTTTATGCCATGGGCTAGAGGAGGAGTCAGGGATTTTGCGGGCACGCTTGGGGCCGGTTCGTTTCAGAGAGAGCTTTACGAAGCCGTTCCTCCCGCTCTTAAGGAGGCCTTGTTCAGCGAAGGCGCGAAGCTAAGACGAGACGCCTATTACATAGGTTCCAATGTGTTCCTCACTCTTGAGGATGGCGGCACGGTGACGCTCCCCGCTAATTGGAAAATCAAGGATGCAAGATACGGATTCCAGTCCGCCTTCAGGCAGATAAGACAGCATGGCGTTAGCAAACCCTCGGATAAGGATAAGACGGGATTCCTCTCTCTTCTAAAAAGGTTCCTAGTTGCGGAAACCCCCAAGGAGGAAAGGGAGGTCATTGACGAGGCCGCCAAAAGAGTCAATGCCGAGTTCACCGGATTTATAAACAGAATGACAGGCGCGAAAGGTCTCCAGGGCGAGGAGCGTTCGCGCCTGTCCAAGTTTATGTCCACCCTGGACCGGATGCTTAGCCCGCAGGAATACCCCGACCATCCCCTCACCGCCCTTCAAAATATTATTAACGGCTCCTCCTCGGTAGCCGATGTTGAAAGAGTTCTGCATGGCGTAAGAGGCTCCGCTTACATCTCGTCAGAGATACCGCTCTCCAAAATAATAACGCGGGATATAAGAAGCAAGGTTAGCCTTAGCTCCGGTCTTGAAAGGCTTATTGACGAGAATATGTCAAATAAGTCCGTGCTCGAAGCGGCTCTCGAAATAGACAGGGCGATGACCGGGGCTCCCCCTACAGGCTACGAGAAGTACTTTTCCTCCAACAATGTAAACAGCCTTAGAGGGTTGCACACCAGAATTACCGCAAGACGCATAGCCCAAAGCGATATTGAATACATGGTTCAGGGGAACTACGGCTCGTCCTCCGAGAAAGTAATTAACCTGGCCAACATTCTGGGAGAGGAGGATGCCCTGTCCGGTTACGACAGGATCAGGGATGTTTTTCATGACGAGGTTTTAAGATCCATAGTATCCAACCCTAACTTCAGTAATGTGAGGTCGGATATACTTGCCAATGCCTCGAAAATAGGAGGGAGGGAGGGCGACAGCGCCCTAGCCAGAGTATGGCAGGCCATAGCGGAATCGAGCCTTGGATCAAGTTACATCGAGCAAAGTAACCGGGCGGAAGCCTTAGCCTCCGAGATTAGAAACAATGCCGAACTGCAAAGAGTAATAAGGCAAGTCACGCGCAAGAAGTTCGGTGCATCCTCGGTATGGCACGCGATAACGGAGGAGACCATCGAAGGAGTCGGAGCCACCCCCTACGCCACGCCCGCCTCAACCTCCCTTATTGACACCGTCCTGACTTCGATAAAAGAGAGAAAGCTTCCGGATATATCCAAGCTTCCTTCCTACATTGCGCGCGGAAATACCATAGCCTCGTCTCCGATGGCGGCCCAAAATTTGCGCCATCCAACCCTAAGCGCAATTTCGGACTACCTGTTCGGCACCAATAACTCCGAGGGGCCTGTCACCCCCGGTGCATTGTATCATTCCGCTTATAGAATGAATAGAATGCTTGCGGAGTTCGGTCTGGGTCTTCATCCCAAGGACATGCAGAATACGACCGATGCATACAAGAGCCTTCTATTCAAGCGGGTTCTGCCTGTATACATCGGAATAGAGTACTGGAAGTACATCAATCATTTTACGAACAAGCATCTGGGAGGCGGCCCGGACGAAGAGATTGCCAACATAAGGGCGAGAGCCGCCCTTGCTGGCTCGAAGATCTCCGACATACTGCATCTGACGGGCTTAGAGCAAAAAGTCGTGGCCCTTGTTCCGGGCCTTGAAGATTACTGGCAGCCTAGAAGCTATCAAGAGCAGAAGGAGTATCTGGCCCACGGATACGAACCGGTAAGAAGAGGGAAGGGATGGTTCGGAGGCTCACGAACGGCATTCACCGGGAACAGAGTGCAGTACTGGTCGCCTTCGTGGTATCGGAAGGAGATGAGCGAGTGGCAGGAGACTTCGACTGCCGATCTGAACAGTGATAGTTACTGGAGCCATAGCCTGCTCCCCACTCCGACTCACCCGCTTTCCACCCTATGGCATTTTCTTGACCCTTACTGGTGGGAGAACAAGCATCGACAGGACAGACCTTATGTGGAATCCGGTCCGGCCTTCGATCCCAACACCATATGGGGGAACGTTCTTAACTCCACCGTAGGAAGAATTATAAAGCCGACTCGGGTTTACCATCCCGAATATCTGCAAGGAGACACCGGAGGGACGACCAAATATGAGGGGGCCGCTCCCGCATATGCGAACTTTACGCAGTCGGGAGCGTACACCCTGACAGCCGGAGTTCCAGCCGATGTGATGCAGGGGTCTTACCCGAGCGCAGGAGTTAGCGGTGGCGCAGGCGGAAAGGGCGGAGGAAAAGGCGGACACGCCATTGTCGCGGGAGTAAACAAAGGGGTTCATGGTGGAAAGGGTCAGGTGGAAGCCGCCTTGGAGCTCGTAGGGGCGAAGGTTCCGATAAAGAGCCGAGCCGTAGCTGCCGACTCTCTTGCCAAGCTCCCAATTAGTCAGCATAATCCGATCCTTCAGACTAGAAGACTGGCCGAACAATACTGGGACATATCCGGAATTTACGGGTATGGCATAAGAACGATAGCGGAAAGCCTGGGAGTTAGACAATCCGCGATTTCCAACCCGATAGTGGCCACTCCCGACAGAGCTTACGGACTTGAGCGCAGGTATTGGGAGAGAAACCTTGGAGGCACCGTGCTTCCCGGAGTGCCCGTTGGCGGGGATGTTTCCGAGTTTATCCGCAGGGTAATACCTCACCGGGATAGGACCGCCTCGTACTACGACCCTGTTCCCAATACGATGCCCGACTGGCTGCCCGGCTCTGACTATATGATTAACTTCAGGGAGGGCGACCCCTACGCCCTGATACAGTCCGGGGAGCTGAGACTGCCAGGAGAGGCTTACAAAAAGCTTCATGGGAACAATCAATACTCCGCTATTCAAAGAGTTAAGATCCTAGCGGATGTGGCTCCATGGTCCGATGAATTCAAACTAGCGGTGGCTCAGGCCAGAGTCGTGGCCAACTCCGAGGACAAGACAAGGGGCGAAGTCGACAGGCGACTTATAAGAGAGGCCATTCACAGGGCGTCAATTCAAAAGAAACTCTACGAGCTGCACGACTACAAGTTTAGTAGAAAAACCCATACCGAGAGATTAACCATAAAGAAAATCATGGACGCCAACACCTTTATGGTTAAGGAGAGCTCACATCCCATTCGTCTGGCCGGCACCAGAGTTTCACAGGAAAGAATACGTGAGTATTTGAGAGCCTCGGGACTGAGAAAGCCCAGGGGCAAGGACCTTAACTCCTACTTTTACAGTCTGTATGGCATAAAGCCGGGCGCGGAAGTAACTGCGGTTATGAGTGCCGATAATCAGGTGGCCAACGACCTGCTGGGCACCCGGCATGCGGCAATATACGTAAACGGTAAAAATGTTAACCTCAGCCTCATCCGCTCCGGTGTAGGCCGGGAGTTGACGAATGACAATTCCGCTGCCGGAATTGCCGCCAGATTTACCGGAACTCAACGGGCGATAGGGTTCGTCATGGAAAAGGCGGCCCATCTTGACACCCCGTTTAACACCAAGTTCTGGCATGTTCGAAGCGCGTTGGAGGAGTACAAGAGAGGGCAGGTGTATGGCACCAACTCCGGGGACTGGGGCTCTCCGTACAGAACATGGATAAGACCCACCATGAACGCCATGGCCGCAAGAAATCCGATTCTTGCGGTGGCTGAGGGGGCGTTCGTAGGCTCCCTGTTTGGAAGAACCAAAAAGGGCAAGATGATAGGGGCGATTATCGGAGGCGCCATAGGGGGCGAGGCGTCAATTAGAAGAATGGCCCGAGAGATACTCACCGGGAAAAAGTACATACCCTCCGATGTGAAAAAGAGACGTGAGCTAGAGGAGTACTATGATACGTTAAAATACGTAAAATACTCACGACTGTACAGGCAGTACGCGATAGAGGCCAGAGAAAGGGAGCATATAAATGTTGAAAACCTGGCCACCGCAATGGAGGAAAGAGGCGCCAGGTTCAAGCAGCAGTTTCACCGTCTGATAGATGAGAGAAGACGCATTCTTATGTCCGATATGAGCGAGGCCTCCAAGGATAAGGCTAACAAAAAACTTATCAGAGAAGTTAATAATTTAATCAAGGCGAATAGAATGCATTTCAGGCTCGGACCGATGGGAGCCCGAGCCTTGATGTACAGGGAGATGGCCGCGCACACCCTCATAGGCTCGAAACCCGGAGCCCCTCTCAATGACGCCATGGCGGGATTGCCCAGGTATGAGCGTGAGCTGGCCATGGACATAGCCACGAATGGAACCGCCAAGGAGAAAAGGGAGTTCTTCAGCCTGCTTAGCAACAGGGAGAAGACGGCCTTGGGACCTAGTCTGGGCATAAAGGCCTCCCGAATTCCGCCAAAGGAATCGCTTGAGGACTATTTCAAATCGCATCAGCTGCCTGATGAGAGCTGGGCCGGTTGGCTTGAAAGCGTGGACTTGAACAATCCGAGAATAATGACCGCAATGTACGAGAAGATAAACCCTCAGGATTTGGGAATATATCCGCAAAACGAGGCTCAGGCCAAGCAGGAATCGGTGGGCGTGCCCACTCCTCTCATACATGGAAGCAGCTCGAACATACGGGAGACTCTATCCAGACTTCTGGCCGGAGTGGGTGTCAGTGACTTGAGCGTGAACGTATCCGTTGCGTCAAATGACGATGAGACCGAATCGTATGCCGATGTGAGACTTGAAAGGGATGTGACTCAGCATCTTGTTAAAGCCACAATCAAATCTCTTCTCTAGCGGCATAAAAATCTGCTATAATATAAATGGAGCGATTGAAAGGACTTTGAGGTCCGGGAAAGGAACTGATAATGGCGAAAAAGGTTCTTATCGAGGCCACGGGGGACGAGAGGCAGACCCTGGCCATCCTTAGGGCGCTGAGGGAAAGCATGGACTATTTTCCCGAGGCTCTTGACATTCACCTATCCCTGGAGAACGAACGCGCTTGCGAGTTGGCCGTATTAAGCGGGCTTCCCTCCCGGGTTTTTAATTGCAAGGTTTCACCTGATCCATACGATGTTGCGGTTAACCTGGACCTTACAATAGAGGATGGCGTTCTGTTCGGCAAGTCCGATCTCCGAGCCAGGATGGAGGAGATGAGACGACTGACCGGGCAGGCTCCTCCGGAGGATCTTCCGGATCAGGCCTATGGCATGGTGTCATCAATGTCGATGGCCATGGAGGAGGCTCTGAAAACGGTAAGACCTTCGTACTCCATATCCAAGAAGTCCGATAGGTTGACTCTCTCCCCTTATGCGTCCTTTCCGCGCGGATATTTAAAGAGCGTGAAAAGCAAACTGAGAAAATCCATCATCGCCTGGGAGCTTGATGGCGCGCCCGTGCGAGACGACAATTACGCGATAATCGCGCTGGAAGATGAATCCCTAAGAGACACGTATATGGAAATGTCCCTCAAGCGCCCTCTCCCTGGTGTCATCAACATATACATTGACAAGTCGGGAAAGGTTATAAACACCTCGGAGTCGCTGTCACTGGGTGAAACGCTAGCCATAATCGGCAACCCCTCCTGCTTGCTGACGGTCTCCGATAATTGGATTTCCTGGCTGGGCTGGGCTTTTAACCTTCCCTATACCGTCTTCTTTGGGCAGTCGGATGAATGGGACGCCATAAGGTCGACCAAGGCCTTGTCCTTTGACCATGTCAAATATAACTTCATGGAGTGGGTCGATAATTATAATCAAATGATAAGATTTCATCTTAAGTCATATTTATCCGAGGAGGTGGCTGTAAATTGAGCGTGAGAAAAAACAAGAGAAAAGTTCTGACCAAGGAGAAGTCATCAAACGGCAAGCCCAGGCTATCCGAAGCCGAGCAAGCGATTCTCCGAAAAAAGAATGAGATGCAGGCGCTGATTAAAAACGAAGGCCGCCAAATACCCGGGCATCTCAACACGCTCAGTCGTAGAAGTCTTCTTAGAAGAAACAACATGGATTTAACCGATATTTACGGTCCGTCCTAGGCCAAGGGAGCATATCCCTGGTCGCAAGCGGCAATCATTGTCCTTTCCAACCCTCTCATTATATCCTCTAGGGATTTAGTACTAAATCCCGTATTTGGTCCTGAGTTTACGCATAATAAACTCAGGATCTTTTTTTGTCGGGGGCTATAATATAAGAAACAAGTCCTCGGAGGCCCTCATGAAAGTCGTATTTTACTCCCTCAATCCGGATGATTACAAGATAGGTGACAAGGTTAGAGATCGCGTAACCCACAGAGTAGGTGTAATTAGCGCCATCAAGAAGAACGCCACTGGCGGGGCCACCTTGCAGGTTTATGTCAAGACCTTGGGAACCTACGAGGATTGGAAACCTGAGAATGTGACCATCCTGTACAGGAACGGCAAACCTTTCGAGGGATTTACGCATAAGGAGCCCCCGCCTTCCGAGCCTCGCGCCTCCGTCAAGGAGGAGATAAGAACCGGCAACACTCCTCCGCCCGATAAGCTAGGCGTTCGGCAGAAGGCCCCGGGGGCTTACGAGACCGCCAGAAAAATCATCAAGGACTCTCTCGAGGAGAGCAAGCTGATTCCAAAGGACGGCAGCGTCACCGAATCGGATTTGGATTTTCTCTCCCACGTTCTGGTGGAGAATCTACCGACCCACGTTCTGGACGCAATAGAGCGTGATCACACGGTTCGTATATCCCTGGACGCCAAAACCGGAATCATGGGGGAGCTAGGCGAGCCGGTGGTGGGTCTTCATGACACTCTCGGCAGGGCCGGAAGCCAGATCACGAACTGGGTTATGAGAGCCAAGTCGATCGTTTCCAGACTAAGTGCGGCCCACTATTCCGACCTGTTCTCCCCATCCTTCCGAGAAACTCTGAAAAGAGGGTTGGCGGGGGAGATTACGCCCGCCAATAGCGTTGACAGGATATTCAAGACTTTAAACACCAATGTAACCGGAAAGGGGATAGGGCATCTGTCGGCACATGCCGTAGAGGTGGAGAAAACTCTCGCGGACGTAATCAAGGAGGCCCAGCGGAATATAAGAGATGTGCAGAGGGAGGAGGATAAGAAGAGCGCTCGACTCAGTTCGATACTTCAAAACATAGGATTCGGGATTGAGGACGTCAACGCCCTGCAGGACGAGTATAACCCGCACACAGCAGGCGGTTATCAGGAGGAGGCGTCCAACCGGGAGGATGAGTTTAGAAGATGGGGGAACCTGGATGCGGAGTATTCGTACTACGAATCCAGCAGAAGATCGGATTTGAACAGGCTTAGGGAGATCATGTCCAAGTCCGATCATCCTCTGGACCTTTCGGAATTATCACGAATTATGTTTAACTCCGTTGACAGGGACGCGCAGTGGAGGACCCGAAGCCTGATTCATGATCTGTACGGAAGGCCCGAGGAGACTGCATGGAGCCCTGATACGACCTCTCATATCATAGAACGAATGAACGAGGCCTCCTCGAGCTCTCTGGGAATGGGGATAAGACGAACTGATAAGCTTGCCGTCATGCTGGAGGGGTTCAATCCTCTCACCCAAAAGTTTGAAAGGGTGACTCCCGTGGTGAAAAACCTTACTACTGAAACTGAGAATGGCCTGGAAAAAGCGAGAGTATATCTTAGGTTTGATCCAGAGAGCTTAGTGCGGGAGATTGTGGCGAGGGCCGGCTCCCCGGAGCAGCCACCGGAAGATTTCATCCCCTCCGTTGCAAGAAATGCCGCTAGAAGCGCTATTGGCGAGGAGGTGGAGACGTTTACCAGGAATGAACTCAAGGTGGGTGGCAAGGAAAGATCGGTGGAGCAGATCATGGTTGATCTGAAACTAACGAGCGAATCAGGCGAGATGCCTTCGTTCAGGGCGCTTTCCAAAAGTGAGATCGGAAGAGCGTTTCTTAAAAGGATCGCCTACTCACCGCGGGAGGATCGAGACCTGAACGAGGATATCGCCTCGAACATTTACTTGGAGACTATGTGGACACTAAGAAGTTCCAAGTTTAAGATGGATAACATAGGGGCGATCGGAAATGAATTTATAAGCGCGATAGTGGAGACTGCACGTGCCAGACATGGCGGGACGCATGGACTAAGAGGCGCCATCACAGGGCAGCCTGATGAAGAGGTCACAAGTCTTAATGCATCGAGAGAGGACGAGGAGGGGAATCCTCAAGAAACTTTGGAAGCCGAGGCCCAGGCCATGGGATACACTCCGAGCCCCGAGCAAGCCATGTTGCAAAAGGAGGAGGAGGCTGAGGAGAAGGAAAAGCTTGGAAAAATTAATGAGAAGTGGACTACACAGTTAACGGAGCTTTTCAAAACCCATCCGTCAACCTGGAATGGGGTAAATATTAAACAGGACGAGAACGGTCGTCTATATTTTGAGACCGATAACGCCAGCGTACCTAATCTGGCGGAAAGATTGAAAGACTATCTGGAAACCGGTGAGGTTAACGGAGAGACTGGAACGCTTATACGGACCGCCAACACGTCCTACATATTGCCTGACAAGAATGCTGAAATAGAGATGAATTGGAATACCGTAGGCGGCTCCGCCAAAAGCCCCTTTAATAGTGGCTCGAAGACTCCTACGGAGAGCATACATGGCGCGATGATCGAGGAGCGCCCTCAAGGCCCTCATCGAATAGTGGACGTGAATTCAGGAATATCCTACGCCTTGGAGGAAGGCGGAACGGCAACGCTAGGCGCTCAATCCCTTCTGAAGCAGGTGGATTTTAACGTTCCCATTGTTCCCGAGGGGGCGACAAGAATGTCCGAACTTCCGATATGGAAAACCAAGGACGATGTCATGATTGGCCTGTCAATGAAGGGCGGCCCGGAGGAACAGATTCAAAGAGCCCGCAAGGCTTACGAGTCGGGAAAATACCTGGCGATTGACATTGAGACATACGGTCCCGCCTATGAAAGGCTTGGGTCGGTGGGGATTGTCAAGTCCGAGAGAGGCGCAGCCTCGAACATTCTTGACAGGTCGTGGTTAAAATGGAAGACCATGAGAAACCTTCCATCCTCCCCTACGGATCTTACTATGGGTAACCCCGATGAGGCTGAGGTCAGCATGCTGTCCGAAGCGTCTCAACTCTTGGATAAGCACAAGGATTTGCATGTTCTGATATACAATGAGGACGTTGACCTTGGAAAACTATCCGCCATGGCCGCCTCTCACGCCAAACGGCTAAAGGGGGAGGGACAGACGGTTATGGCGGATGAAATGGAGAAAGCATCCGCCATATTCAAGGAGGCCAATGAAAATAGGGCCATAAACGTTCTGTTTCTTGAGCAGGGTGCGAACCCCAAGGGAGGGTTTCAATCCCTGGAGCATGCCGCCCTGGGCAGAGGGTTACAAATTGAGGAGGCTCAACTGCACGGAGCGGCTTATGATGCGGCTGTCACGGCCAAGGTGTTCGAGGCCGGAGCCGGGGATTACTTGGGTATTAACCCGAACGAGTGGCAAAGGCTCTCGTCCGATGACATCACCAATCCGATTATGTACGGGCGCCCCACTCGAAGCAAGGATGCGTTCGGCAACCCCATCAATCTGCCCATATCCAATAGGATGGTCAAGGTTGAGGGTGTCTTTTCCGCAGAGAATGAACTCACCGGGGGGCATGAGTATTACCTGCATGTCAACGATGTGTCGGGTGAAGCCCCAAGAGTCATAAGAGCCAATGACGCGCTTGACCTTTCCGTGATTCTTCAAAATCTTAAGCCTTCGGGCCTGTCCCCGGAGCAAGCCAATGCTGAAAGCGACAGGATAGCCCTGGACCTATTCCAAAGACAGTTACACAGACTATACACCGGGGAAAGGGGCGGCAACTCTCCGTTTGTTCATGAAGTTATTGATTGGCGAATGGAGTACGCCAACATGCCTCGCAAGGAGTTACTGGACAAAGTCGCGGATCTTGAGCGAATGGTGGAAAACGGGGAGAATGTGGCGGAGGGGACGGAAAGGATAAGGTGGATAAGAAACTATCTTATAAACGATCCCCGAATGGCGAAGCAATATGTCGAGGGCAAGTATTGGTATGACAAGCAATATTCGGTTTATGACAAACCGTTCTTTGATAAAATCAGCGAGGAGATACGCTCCGGCAACATAGACCGGTACGAGGCCGAACTTCTCATACATAGGAGAAATCGTGAACTCTATGGTATAGGCGGAGAGGCTCTTGCCAGAAGAGGGTTTCCCGCGACTCCCGAGAAGGTGGTCAAGCCGTTTCACGAGTGGACAATAACCCCGAGGATAACCAACTCCTACAGAATAAGGGTGGGAGACGTAGGCCAAACCCGGTATGACATAGAGGAGTTCGCGCTTCAAACGTTCAGACGAAAGTTTAGCGGGGACAGAAACAAGGGGGCCACATTCCTAACCTCCATGGGGTTGTCAAGAAGGGAGGCCCTGGAGTTTCTTGAAAGCGGAAGATTCGCGGGGAATAAGACCTCCAAGAGAGGGAGAATCGCCTCTCATCTTATTTCCACCGGATTCACCTTTGAGAACAAGACTATCTCCGCCCTTCTGGCCGAAGCGGCACAAATGCCCGCGAAATCGGATCTGGGAAGCGATGTTTCGGAAATGGCCGGAAGAATACGGGAATACGTCAAGACACACGCGGAGGAGCAGCTCAGAACCAACCCATCTCTCAACCAGGAGTTCATAGGCGTTCCACTATGGAAAACCTTGGAGGAGAAAGGATACACCGACACTGCAGCCAATATTGAAAAAATACGCAAGTATGAGCAGGGCCTGTGGAGGCTGTTCTCCTCAAGGAACGTCAGGGAGGGCTTCATAAGGAGCGAGGAGGCCAGACTCTGGGAGGCCAACCCTGCACGCAAGGTGGAGCAGCTCAAATTCAGCAGTATTTTTATTCCGAAGATGTTCAAGAACAACAAGTGGGCCCCTTCGGTTCTGGGCAAGACCCCTCAGAGTTACCTGGCCTCAAACGAAAAGGAGGGTTATGGTGTCCTGGCCTCCATGCTGCTAAGGAACGCGGAGCGCGAATACAGCGACTCTTTGCTTGGGACCTCCACCTCTTTTCTGAACATGTACCAGAAGGATGAAATAGAAAGGCTCCTAAAGTGGAGGCATCTTGACGAAGCCATCAAAGGCGTATCCCGTGGCGTCATCCGCCCGGTGAGAGTCAAGGATGAGCTAGTGGATATAGGCAAGGCCATAGTCCCGTCCTCCTCGGGGCATCAAAGCTTCGAGGATTTCCTACGCTCGGGAACTGCCGAGGAGATTTTGCAAAAGGCCAGAGCCAATCTTAGGCTGTCAGGCTACCTTCAAAGGGCCGCAGAGATATACTTCGGAACCAACGCCAACCCTGCGGTGCCATCTCCGGTAGGCGTGGTGGGACCGGGGGCTGGGATGTCCCCGGCCAAGACAGTGGTGGCTGCACTTAACCAGGAGATTAAAAATGCCGAATCAAAAGGGCCTTCTGTGGCCAGAGCCGCGCTTTTGGGAGCCAATACATGGGCCAGGGTGTCAGGCAAGGCCAGAGACCTGGTTGGCGTATTGGCCGGCCGGACGGAGCTCTCCAGTGATGCGTTATCATCGGGCATACGGGCCGTCCTTCATAACAAACGATTCCAAGTGGCGGCCGGAGTGGCCAAGGCGGCCCTTGTCATAATGGCGACTCTTAATGCGGTTAACACCAAGGATGAAGGTGAGTATGAAGAGGCCAAGGAAAAGGAGGACAAGGAGAGGAAGGTGGAAACGGAGCATCGTGCGGATATTCAACACCAAAGAGTGAGAATAAGAGTTAGAGGAAAAATTGGCGGCACTCTTAATCCCATGCATGTCATTAACGCCATTCATACGGCCATTGACATGCATACTACAAGCCCCACCAACAGAAGCCAGACTTTGACGGAGGATAGGAGTGGTAGGGAAAGAGAGCGTGGAAAGGTTGTCCATAAAATACTCGGGTAGCATGGAGAATGTAAATGTCAATTGTTAATGATAGAGGCATAGCAGGACGAGGCGTATATTGGGAGACAAGGCCGTACCTTGAGACAGGTTCGCAACTTTCGGGGGCGCATCTTGGCGCCTTTAATGTGGCCTCCCCGATGCGTTCGGCATCCCCCGATGACAGCGGGGCTCCTGCGCCTTTTCTAGTTTCAGGACTTGGTTCCAAAAGTCTTGGCTCCCACTTTTACGAACCGGAAAGAAACAGGCTGGCTCTTTCCCCATTCCTGATTCCTGACGATAGAGTATGGAGCGGAGGGTTGGATTCGGTGCCCGTCCCGGTGAGAGGGAGTCTGTTTACTGATATTAGCGAAAGCTCCGGTCTGGCGTCTCAGGCCTACGCCTACTCTCATGCAGGGGTTGGAGAAAAAGGCCCTTACTCCAGAGCTCAGGCCGAGGAGCTGGGTACGTACAAGTCCCACTCACAGGTTGATCCGTTAAAGGCCGCCCGGAAGGGAGCCGAAGAGGTGTCCCGCAGTCTGGGCCCCGGTCGGGAGCGTCCGTCCGTTCTCTTCGCCCAAGTTGTGGGAGAGCTTGGCGTCCGAACATCTGAGTTTCTCAAGTGGGTACGACAGTATAACGGTGAGCCGGGGAACGAGGAGCTAAGAAGACGGGTATCCGAGTTTCAGGGATGGATGGAGCAATCCCACAGGGAACTCGGCAATCTGAATTTTGGTGATCAGGTTCTGGATGACGTCCGTCTCAAAATGATGGCGAATCTCCAAGAACGCATCTCCGAACTTGAACCGTATGTGCGTGAGTCCGTAGGTAAGCCTGAGGAGGTAAGTCCCGGAAAAGAGACGGAGAAATCGGGTGATTTTTCAAGTCGATTGGAACGGTCCGAAGCGAGGCCTGCGGGTGAACCTGTGGCAAAAAGCGCAAGCGCATTCGAAGCTCCGACAGCGACTGAAAGGGTGGCTGAAGAATCGCGAGCGGCTGAAGCGAAAACCGTAGTGGAAAAGGCGGTGAAAAGCACGCTTGGGGTTGAGGCCGAAAGCGAGGACGACAATCAGGCCTCCGGTTTGGCGCGCAGCCTGAGTTCCAGCGGACTTGGCGAAGTAAAAAGTCTTTTAGGTTACGGCCTTGCCGCTGCGGGAATTCTCGGAGCGGGCTACGGGTTGTATCATATCTTATCCGGAAGAAGAGGCGATGCCGAGAGAAAGAAAAGGCTTATGAGCGGCTCCAGCTCGGCATCGCAGGCTTACGCCTACTCCCATGCGGGAGTCGGGGAGAAAGGCCCTTACTCCCGGGCTCAGGCGGACGCGCTTGGCACGTACAAGTCCCATTCCGTGGCCGCAGCGGCCCGAATAGCCGCGCTTGGCGTGGCCAAAAGGATATATGAAGGCAAGCTAACCGCGAGCGGTTACACAAGACCGGTACTGACAGCGGAGCAGGAAGAGTTGTATCAGAGAACGCTGCAGTCCTTGCCTAAGTATCTGAAAGGCGCGTACGCGAGGGCCATAGCGTTAGATCCAAGACTGGTGTCCATACCTGTGGTATTCGATCCTGAATTGGCCAAGAAAAATATCCCTGGTATATTCGTCAGCAAGACCAACTCCATAGAGAATTACAGGTTGGTATATCCGCTAGGAAGAAAGGGGGACCGTCTGGCGAGTATTTATGACCCTCGCATACTTCCCCTGAAACGTCTCATTGAACGTGCCGGACTTGATCCTAATGACGAAACCATATCCAGGTTTATTTTCACTCATGAAATGGGACACGCACACAGACTGCTGGATATAGGGAAAAAGGAGTACCACGCGGAGAAAAACGTATTTAGCGGGAAGGCGTTCGAGGACATTATAAATACGGTGTGGGGAAAAGAGAGCGAGGAGATCAAGACGTTATCCTCCAACCCGTACCTCAGAAACATATACGGAAACATCCTCTACAGGGAGAACCCTGCCGAGGTTTATGCGGACAAGTTTGCTTATGAGGTCCTAATGTCCCTCGCTTACAGTGGCGATTTGCCGCTCGCCAGTGGGACCCTCCTGAAGAAGAAGATAGAGTCCGCTATGGATATCATTCACCAAGGTGGATATGATGAGGCCATGGAGGCCTTTGAAAGGTCCATGCGCAATCCAAGGACCATAGCGTTCCACCACTCTCTTCTAACAGGCCGCATGACCGGTCTTATCGAGCCCGAGGAAACATATGTCAACCGGATGGCGGAATGGTGGAAGAAAAAGCATGGCGCCTCAACTCCTATTCCCGGTAAGGTGGAGGCGATGTGGAGAAGGACCTCCAAGCGTGCTACCGGGTGGGCGGAGATTTACGCGAAGCTGAACTCCGAGTCCCCACAATCCCCTTCAACATTCGAGAGGCTTGAGGAGTTCAGAAAATTACAGGAGGAGCAGGACAGGTCGTTCCGAGAGCGGTTAGAGGAGCAAAGAAAGATTCACGAGGAGAGGCTGGCTTCCGACCCGGAGTACAAGCGTGAGTACGAGAAGGCCATGTCGGAGTGGGAGGCCAGACAGGAGATCGAAAGAAACCGAAGCGAAAGGATCCTGCAGCGCATAGAGGAAGAGGCGAAAGCGAAGGAGCAAACTAGGATACGGGAGCAACAAGCGAAGGAGGAGCGACAGCGTCAGCAAGAGGAGGAATGGAGGCGTCAGAACGAACAGTGGGAAAAGGCTAGAAAGCAGAAACTGGATAAGCTGCTGAAACAGCGGGATGAAGCGCGAGAACGCAGACGGCAAAGGAAACTAAGGGAAAGCGAGAGCGTACGCGCGGCCGAAGGAAGCACCGGAGGAGTGGCCGGGGCCGGGAGTGCAGGCGGAGGTACCGGTGTGCCGCCCGAAGCCGGAGGCGGGATCGGAGGAGGGGGCGAGCCCCCCACCGGTTCGATGTGGGATTCCCTGTTTGACTGGTTCGACAAGAATAAAAAGCCCGTAGGCTACGGACTTGCGGCTCTCGGGGTGATAGGGGCCGCTTACGGATTATATCATGTCATAAATCAATCTGAGAAGAGAAGGGACGAGGCGAGACGGGAGGCCGAGGACCGAATCGCGCAGCGCTGGTCGGCAACCAATAACAGAGCGTACAGCTGGGACGAGGCCAACTGGGTCGGCAATCTAGGCAGCGGCCCCGGCTCCCCGGTGGAGGACGACAATTACTCAAATAATCCTCTTATGAAAGGCGCTATGTTTTTGGCCGGCCACTGGACGCTTTTGCATGCGGCTTCTCTGTTCAGACGAGGGTGGCTGCAGGCGGCCAAATTGTCGGAGGACGAGCCTACGGCCGGTAAAATCATAGCCGGGCTCGCTCATGTCTCCGGAAGCTACCCCCGACTCTTCATATCCTTCGGAACCGGAAAGGCCATACGTTCGCTTTTAGGCTACGCGGCAGGCGACCAAACACTGGGGCAGTTTGTCTCATCCCTGCCTTGGGTGGCCAAGGAGGCCATTTCCTATCCCGTCTCCCAGTACCTTAGTCATCAGCTCGTTCGCTATCCTTCGGTAAGGGAGGGGGCGGCAAAGCTTCTAACCGGGATGGCCGAGTTCTATGGGAGTCTTGGCTCCGACTTCGGAAGCGCGTGGGCTTCCGAGAAAAGCGCCAGCGTTAAAAGAGGGGTCAGTCTTCTTCAAAGCCTCTCTGGCAAAATAACCGGCAATATCGAGCAGGCCTTGGGAAGAGACACCTTGCGCAGCGTGTCATTGCCTATTCAGGAGATAATAGACCCTGTAATCGATATCGCGTCCTTCTACGTAATGAAGGGAATACTGGTTCCGGTGGGAAGGTGGATTGACAGGCATATGAGAAAGGACGATTACTCCGCCCAAATCGCCTACTCCCACGCGGGAGTCGGAGAGAAAGGTCCCCACTCCCGGGCTCAGGCTAACGCTCTTGGCACGTACAAATCCCATTCCGTGGCCGCAGCGGCCCGAATAGCGGCTCTTGGCGTGGCCAAAAGGATATACGAAGGAAAGCTCACCAGGTCCGATTACGCAAAACCCGAACTGACAGAGACTCAAAGGAGAGCCTACCAGCAAACGCTGCAATCCCTGCCTGATTATCTGCAGGATGTGTACGAGGAAGCCATCGCGCTCGATCCCAGGCTGTCAACCATACCCATCCACTTTGATGTCGAATTCCTTATAGCGGGAATTCCCGGTATGTTCTTTGGCAATTTCGAATCGCCTAGCGACTATAAGGTGGTGTTCCCCCCCGGAGGGTCCCTGGCTAGTTTCACAGATCCCAGCCAGATTCCCTTAAGGTATTTCGTTGGGCGTGCCGGGTTTGATCCCAATGATCCTGAGGTCTTATCCAAGTTCATTTTCGCTCATGAGATGGGGCATGCTCACAGATGGCTGGATGTTGGAAACAAGATAGCCAGCTCGGAAATGGGCGTATTCAGCGAGGATGCGTTTGAGGATATTAGAAACCGAGTATGGAGGAGAAGGGCGGCAAGCAAGTTAAGGTTCCGCAGGTCATCCGTCAATCCGTATCTTAAACTCCTATACGGAAACATTATCTACAGAGAAAATCCGGCCGAAGTTTATGCCGATGCGTTTGCCTACGAGACTCTAATGTCCATGGCTTACAGAGGCAATATAACACTTACAAATAAAGACTTAATAGAGAGAAGAATACAGAAGGGCTTGGAGAGCGTACAGAGTGGCGATTATGGCAGAGTTATCAGAGCCTTTAAAAAATCCCTTGAGAATCCAAGATCCATAACATCCCATTACGCCTTTCTTACAAGGAACGAGACTGACCTTGTGCAGATGGAAAAGAAGATTCTGGACTCACTCGGAGTTTACTATAGGTCTAGTCAATGGGCTGTCGAGTATACTGGCGGGATAGGAAAACTCGCGTGGAATCCGCTAAAAAGCTTTCTTAATCTCTTTAAGAGAAAGGGAGGCCCGGGAGTCGTGGCCGCAATTCCTTCCGATATAAGAACGGGATGGGCGCTACGGAAAGCGAGAGTCTTTTCATCCTATCTTGTCAAGCACTGGGGCGTTGGAGAGAAAGGGCCGGCCTCCCGACTGCTGGCTACGCTACTAGGTACATTCAAGGAGCATTCGTCACTTGAGCCGCTGCGTGCCGCAGCGTATGCTGCGACTCAGATGGGGTGGTCCGGCTCCCAGACTGCGCCCGAGGTTTCGGACGAAGCCTTTCTGAGTTCGCTAAGCGGGATTATCAATTGGCGACAGCGTGAAACCATAATCGAAAATCTTAATCTCCTAAGAAACCTTCCTCTGGTCGGGAGGATGTACAAGCACATAATTACTGAAAACCCGATTCTGGCTTTTGTGAAAATAAGCGCTGATACGTCCCGCCCTCCGAGTTTTAATGCAGGCTCCGAATACGGGACCATTAACATTCTCTCCATGGCCAGTGGCAGGAATAAGGACCTGCTTCTGAGGATACTCAGAACACAGAACAAAGCCCTGGGAGCGGTTTCGGACGAGGAGATGATTGCAGCAGCGATGGCTCATGAGTTTGGACACGCTTTGGATGCGTATAGGACTTTTGGTGTCAATCAGAGTCTGTCGTTAAGGTACCTTAGGGGAATTAAGAAGGCACTAAAAGTGAAGGCGGACTGGACAACACCGATCACTGAAAGTATTCGAAGTGCCATGATGGAGTCCCGATATGCGAAGTCCTCTCTGCACAGAGACCTGATTCTATCACAACTACCTACCCGTGCAAGGACTTCCGCTGTTGGTGGCCTTGAGCAATTTTACAGCAGTAGATTCCTAGATACCGCTAAGCTTACCGAAGCCCGCATCGATGCGTGGAACCGCTGGATGCACACCACGCAGGAGGACGAGCAGATAGCTAACGAGTACATGTTCCTCATGATGTACAAGCTACGTGGCCCGGGTCCTGAAGGCAGTGTAATGCGAAGAATGTTCGACATGGCTCAGGCCGGAAAGCTAACTCCCCCGATTAGAATGTCCGGTGATGAGAGGCTGGCTCGAACCCTGGAAAAGGCCAGACGGCTTAGGAAGGAAAGCGACCGGAAGCTGCGAAAGTTCTTTGAAGCTCATAAACTTAATATCACACCCGAAGGTTTTGTCAATATTGTTAGTGAAGGGCACCTCCCGCCAGGGGCGGAGGAGGCCGCATCCGAGGCGTATGATCTCTATCTGAAGCAAAATTCCGAACGCGGATTTGATTCCGGGATGGCGCCCACCGCAGCCAAAACGGTAATGGCGGACGCTGAGCCGAACGGCATGCCCTCAAAGGGAATCACATGGTCCTCCGCATTACTGATGCCGCCATCTCGCGAGAGAAGGCGCTGGAGCCTTGGCAGATTTCGTAGTCTGACCGGAGCCTCGATATCCCCCATCGCCAGAAGGGTTCTTGGAAAAGGCTTCCTTCCTCACGCGCTTGACAAGGCGAGACAATTGGGTCGTTATGTCATCAGCCATTGGGGCGTGGGTGAGAAGGGGTGGGCCTCCAGATTGTGGGCCAGAATCCTGGGCACGTTCAAGGAGCACTCATCGCTTGAGCCACTGCGTGCCGCAGTGTACGCTTTGACTCAGATGGGGTTCAACTTCCAGCCTGCACCTGAGGTTTCGGACGAAGCTTTTATAAGTTCGCTAAGCGGGATTATCGATGAGCGGCAACGTGACACCATAATTGAAAATCTTAATCTCCTAAAGGATCTTAACCTTGTCAGGAGCATGTATAAGCACGTAATTCTTAGAAGCCCGACTCTGGCTTTTGTGAAAATAAGCACTGATACGTCTCAATCTCCGCGTTTTGATCCGAACTCCGAGTACGGGATCGTTCACCTATTCTCCATAGTTAGGGGAGATGTAAGAGATAAACTTCTGAAAGCGACCAAAATGCAATATAAAGCCTTAGGAAAGTTATCTGACGAGGAGACGGCTGCAGTGGTATTAGCCCATGAATTCGGGCACGCTTTGGATGCGTATAAGACTTTCGGTGTCAATCGGAGAGTATCGTTAAGTAATGCCATGAGCATGCAGGTGTCAAAGACGGAAAGGATGTACTGGACAACACCAATTACGGAAAGCATTAGAAGAGCCATTACGGGATCTCGATATGCGAAGTCCTCTTTGTACAGGGATCTTATTTTATCACAACTCCCTACTTGGGAGGATCAGTCAGCTATTGACAGACTTAATACATTCCGTTCTGCGAAATTCCTAGACACCACCAAGCTTACCGAAGCCCGCATCTATGCCTGGAACCGCTGGATGCACACCACGCAGGAGGACGAGCAAATAGCCAATGAGTACATGTTCCGCATGTGGTACAAGCTACGTGGCCCGGGTCCTGAAGGCAGTGTAATGCGAAGAATGTTCGACATGGCTCAGGCCGGAAAGCTAACTCCCCCGATTAGAATGTCCGGTGATGAGAGGCTGGCTCGAACCCTGGAAAAGGCCAGACGGCTTCAGAGGGAAAGCGACCTAAGGCTGCGAAAGTACTTCGAAGCCCAGGGGCTTAATACAACACCCGAAGAGTATATCTTTCTGGTTAAGGAAGGCCTCCTTTCGGCACAGGCGGAGGAAGATGCATTCAAGGCGTATGATCTCTATCTGAAGCAAAATTTCGGACCTGGGCCTGATCCCGGGATGGCGCCCAACGCAGTCAAAACGGTAATGGCGAATGCTGAGCCGAATGGGATGCCCTCAAACGGAATCATAGGGTCCTCCGCATTCCTGATGCCGCCATCTCGCGAGAGAAGGCGCTGGAGCCTTGGCAGATTTCGCAGTCTGACCGGAGCCTCGATATCCCCCATCGCTAGAAGGGTTCTTGGAAAAGGCTTCATTCCTCACGCGCTTGACAAGGCGAGACAATTGGGTCGTTATGTCATAAGCCATTGGGGCGTTGGCGAGAAGGGCTGGGCCTCCAGACTGTGGGCTAGAATTCTAGGCACGTTCAAGGAGCACTCATCGCTTGAGCCGCTGCGTGCCGCAGCGTACGCTTTGGATCGGATGGGGTGGTCCGGCTCCCAGACTGCGCCTAAGATTTCGGATGAAGACTTTATGCATTGGCTAAGCGGGGCTGTTAATGAGGGGCAACGTGACACCATAATCAAAAATCTTGATATCCTAAAAGATCTGCCTCTGCTAAGTAGAGTGTACAAGCACTTAATTAGTAAGTACCCGATTTTAAGTTATGTGGATATAGGTCGGTTCCCCATCGATGAGCCGGGGTTTGAATTTCAGTATTACTCTCTAATTATGTATTTACCTCACGATAGGAGCGAGTGGCCTAAGTACAGGGAGTTTTTCGATCTAATTAGAGCTCAGCACAAATTTTTCGGGAATTTGTCTGACGAGGAGGTGGTCGCGACAGCGATGGCTCATGAGTTTGGTCATGCGCTGTCCGCCTTGGAGCACCTTAAGCTTGATCCGAATGCGTCATATGAGTCGTTTGACTCAACGTTACGAAACGAGTTCCTAAGAGTATCGCACAAATTTGCAATAGAAAACATTATAGAAAACACCAGAATAGTTACTCACTTCTCCAGGTATGCAAATTCCCCCTTTGCCAAAGACCTTATTTTATACGAGATTCCTATCAATAGGCGTAACGGACTCTCCTTTAATCTGAGTAACTTTGTTTCTAAAGTTTCTCTGTGGGGTCTTATAGACCAGGACAGACTAACGAAGGCTCGCATGGATGCCATAAGTCTTCATGTGCATCCTGGTGGCGAGGAGGAGCAAAAAGCCAACGAGTTCATGTCCCGCACGTGGTACGAGATGTTCGGACCAGGTCCTGAAGGCAGTATAATGCGAAGAATATTCCATATGGTCCAGGCCGGAAAGCTAACTCCTCGGGCCCGCAGATCCAACGAGGATGTGTTTAACGAATTGGCAAGGACAGCGGGAGGTCGCAGAGACAAAGCCACGGAAAGACTTGAAGGCTTTATCAAAGCCATGGGCTATGGGGTAATGACTCCTGACGAGTACTTTAATGCATACTTTGGTCGTTATTTAGAGAGGAACCCCAGGCAGTTATCCATTAATTTAAGAGCGCATAACAAGTTATACGAAACCTATTTGGCGAAAGGGGAGGGATTCGTATTTAGTCCCAATGAAATAAGCAGAATAACCGGAGGAGTTATTCCAATACCCCTAATGGAGAAGAGTGAGAGCGAGTTACGTATCGAAGGGTACCAAAGGTCAAACCTTAACGATGTTTTCTCCGCATACGGTGAGGATGAAGTAAGAAAGATAGCCGAGGAAATTAGAGGCATAAATAGGAATTCCTTGGAGGCCGGTGACCAACTTAAGGCGCTATCGGATAAGTACGGCCTGGAAAAAGTATTGGTAATACTGAATACGCTACCTTCCATACCTATAAATATGGCTAGAACATTACCACCGCTTTCACTTTCCTCCTCCCGCGCTAGAAGGCGCTGGAGCCTTGGCAGATTTCGCAGTCTGACCGGAGCCTCGATATCCCCCATCGATAGAAGGGTTCTTGGAAAAGGCTTCATTCCTCACGCGCTTGACAAGGCGAGACAGTTGGGTCGCTATGTCATAAGCCATTGGGGCGTAGGTGAGAAGGGCTGGGCCTCCAGACTATGGGCTAGAATTCTAGGGACGTTCAAGGAGCATTCAACACTTGAGCCGCTGCGTGCCGCAGCGTACGCTTTGGATCGGATGGGGTGGTCCGGCTCCCAGACTGCGCCCGAGGTTTCGGATGAAGACTTTATGCATTGGCTAAGCGGGAGTGTCAACCTGCGACAGCATAGCACCGTAACCACTAATCTTATAATTCTAAAGGACCTTCCCCTGGCCAGTAGAGTGTACAAGCACATAATTCGTAAGTACCCGGTGTTGGCTTTTGTGGATATAAGTGCGTATCCCTTCTCCGAGCCAGCTTTTGCACCTATATGTGACTACGGACTTATTCAGCTACCTCACGATAGGAGCGCATGGGCCGAAAATCGTGACGTTTTCGATCTAATGAGATCTCAGCACAAATCTTTCGGGAATTTGTCTGACGAGGAGCTGATCGCGGCATCGATGGCTCATGAGTTTGGCCACGCGCTGTCCTTCATTGAGTATCTTAAGCTGGATCAGACAAGAACATTTCGGTCAATACCACAAGACGAGCTCCAAAGGGCGAGGGTCAAATTTCATAAAGAACACATTATAGAAGGCGTCAGAGCAATCACTCACTTCTCCAGATATGCAAATTCCTCCTTGGCCAGAGACCTTATTTTACACGAGATTCCTATCGATATGTCTGGCGAAACCCCCTTCAACTTTAGTATAGCTATTGGGAAATTTTCTCGTGGGAATCTTATAGATAAGGGCAGACTAACGAAAGCTCGCATGAGTGCCATGTCTAGTTATGTGCATCCTGGTGGCGAGGAGGAGCAAAAAGCCAACGAGTTCATGTCCCTCATATGGTACGAGATATTCGGACCAGGTCCTGAAGGCAGTATAATGCGAAGAGTGTTTTACAGGGCTCAGGCTGGAGAGCTAACTCCTCCGATCCGTAAATCCAATGATGATATGCTTAACGAATTGGCAAGGAAAGTGGGAGGTCGCAGAGATAAAGCCACGAAAAGACTTAAAGGCTATATCAAAGCCATAGGCTTTGAAGCAACGCTCCCTCGCCATTACTTTGCTAAGTATCTCGATCCCGAAGCTGCTGATGAAGATTTTTCTAGAAACATTAATGCAATGGGGCTGGAAAGTGAGTTATATAAAGCCTATCTGTCAAAGGAACCGGGATATGTGTTTAGCCAGGATGAAATAGATAGGATAATCGGAGGAGAGGCTGTAATACCTTCCAAGGAGGAAGAGAAGAATCCCTTCGAAGAAAAGTACGAGGAATCCAAAGTTGATCAACTAAATATGGATGAAACATTATCCCCGCTTTCGCTTCCGCCCTCCCACGCTAGAAGGCGCTGGAGCCCTGGCAGATTTCGCAGTCTGACCAGAGCCTCGATATCCCCCATCGCTAGAAGGGTTCTTGGAAAAGGCTTCCTTCCTCACGCGCTTGACAAGGCGAGACAGCTGGGTCGCTACATCATAAGCCACTGGAGCGTTGGCGAGAAGGGGTGGGCCTCCAGATTGTGGGCCAGAATCCTGGGCACCTTCAAGGAGCATTCCCGCGTGGATGCCTTGAAAGCCGCCATGAAGAGTCTGGAAGGAGGCATGGGTCTAACAATTCTCGCCTCAATAGCCATGGCCTTCGCCATAGCGAGCTTTATTCCTCCTCGGAGCGCTTTTAATTACAAGACGGTTAATCGCATGGCGTCTCCCACCGTTACCAGGTCCTCGGTACAGGCTTTTCTATTTACGGACTATTCCTCCGACAGGGATCTTAGACAAGTGGTTAGGGGATGGGAGGAGGGCGAATACGGTGGTGATTCCGATAGGTGGGATAATATGTCAGGCGCCTTGTTCCACGCCATCCCGATTGGCGGAAGGAATGGCGTGTTTACGTGGGGAGCCAAGCCTGAAACCTTTTATATTCACCATTACGGGCCGGGGGCCTATATGTGGCCAGATATGGCTAAAGGCATGTCTGAAGCTGACAAAATACTCTGCTGTTATCCCAACTATCTTCCTAAAAAATATCGAGTGCACGCAGCTTACCCCAAAGGCACAGGCCCTATGGTGGTGCTGACTTTTAGCAGCGACAGGCTTGAGAGCAACCTCATTGATATTGAAAACAGAACGGGATGGGAACCAAGAAATAGAGACTGGATAAAAATAAAACTAGTACCCGGTTATGGCGCGGTGGATATGGCGAACGCCCGTTGGGGGGCCGTGGATACTGAAACACTGGATAATTTTGCCGAAGCGCATCCCATAAGGGAGTATGCAATAACTTACGGAAATTACAAGAGACTGCCTAGTTGGATAAGAGGATATCTGGAAGGGGGCGTAGGTACCGATGGGCCGTTTGACAGAGAATCCACCGCACAGTATAACATCGATCATATTCTCAAACAGTTTGCACAGATTCAAGATCCCTACCATAAAAGGTACTATTATCTCTTTCCGAAAAATTCGCCTCAGGCGAGGATGGGGTCTGACTCTCTTAAATCTCCCGCAGCCAGATTATTCTCCCATCTTGCGAGAGGGGCCAGGTATTCTCTTAATAAAGCCAGAGAGATATCCCATTACATAGCCACTTCACACTGGGGCGTGGGTGAGAAGGGCTGGGCCTCCAGATTGTGGGCTAGAATCCTGGGTACGTTCAAGGAGCATTCCGTCACCGACCCTCTCAAGATTGTAATGCGTAACTTCAAGATGGCTTTAAGGTTAGGGAATAGCAGCATCGAAAAGGATCTATCCGAACATGTTAATACGATGAACAGGATTACCGAGCAATCCCAGGCTCTTGTGAAACCCAAGAGAGTCAAGGTTAAAAGACCTAGCAAGATAAAAGCGTGGGGGGCGAAAATGAATGCGAGAGTGGCGTCTCTAGAGTACCACGACTACATGCTCGGAATGTACAGGAAAAAGATTCTTCCTAGTCTGACACAGGATTCGGTCAATACCGGCAAGAGCATAGAGGACGCCTTCGCAAAATACACCGGCTTAAGTGAAGAGGAGCGTATCGCCTCGTACTATAGGGGACTTGTTGATATTCCCAAGGATATTCCAAGGTCCCATATAGTGGCGGATAAGAAGCTAAGTCTGTTATATAGAAAAGCCTTTCATACCTATGATGGAATAGTTCTTAGCACCGAACAGATATTCGATTACGCATACGAGGGAATCAGAGCGGTTAACGGAAAAACCACGTTATATGAATTGGAGCTGTATGATTTCTTTAAAAAGCACTACATGTACAGGAGCGATCCCGTCTCGAGTAGAACGGAGGAGGAGGAGATAGCGCGAAAGTTAAGTTCGCTATCGGCATCCGAGCAACGCGCATACCTAAAATATCCTAAACTTATAAAGGGCTTCCTTGGCAAGGAGGATGAATATTTTATCCAGTCAAAACTTAGAGACATAAACCCCGCCACTTCAGCACACCCCGAAATGATAGTGCACGAGGATTATCTGCCGGATGAATTTGAACAGGAGCGATATTTGGATTTCGTAGCCAGACTCAGGTATCGTCCCTGGGCGAAAACATCCATTGATACTTTGACCGCTACTTTTGACGTTCCTGGTTTTTCGGAGCTTGAACGGCATTTTGGCAAGTCGCTTCGCAATATCGAACCTACAAACCTTTTGGTAAAAAAAGTTGAAATTAAAGTAAGCGAGGAGGAAGTGGACAAGGCCCTGCTGGACGCATATAAAGCCATGCTTCCAAAGGATACCGAGGGTAACGTTCTAGGCGATTCAAGCCTTACGCCTCACCAAAATTTGGAAACAAGCGGGGAGATGAACACCGAGGAACAGCGGAGGAAGCTCAGGGATTATAAGGACAAGTCCAGGGTCGACCCGATCAAGGCCGCGATAGATGGCGAGATACGGCTGGCCGCAACCAGAAGAGATTCCGAAATCATGGGGGTTTCTCTTGAGACTCTGCATAAAGCCGTCTTCGAACGCTTCAATATTTCGGAGAATGACCTGTACTACTGGCTAAGAAACAACACGGCCACCAGGAAGGTGCGCGGGAGAGGCGTCAACCTGCAGGAGGTGAGAACCATCCTGACCTCGTTCAAGAGATCGGGCCGCAGTGATATGCCCGCTGAACGAAGGGTGTTTCTCTCGGGGACCGAGAAACGGGCTATAATAAGAAATGACACGCGCCAGATTACGAGCCTGGCCTCAGGCCCCGAGTACTCGGGCAAGATGGCGTTTGATAACATGATTCCAAGGACCCCCGCAATATACGGAGCCGTTCAACCGGTAAGTCCGCCCCCGGATCCGCACGTTGAAGATCACATCTCAGTATCCTCCGAAACGGCCGGAGATATTACATCCCTGGTTAAAAATGTTCAGGATATTCCCCAGGCGAAAGTCAAGAGTCACGTCTCGGTGAAAGTCACCGATGCCAAAGCGGATATCGCCAAGATAGAAAAACTAATTCTCGGGAGATTACTTAAGTAATGGCTAACACTGTAATATACGGCATCTATCAAAGCTCCAATAACGGAATCGGAGTGTTCTACAGAGCGGAACCGGAGTCGGTTATTGACGCTTCGGGCCCGATTACGCTTATATCAAATGACGCCACGCAAACTCCGATATTCGCAACTCCGGCCAACTCCCCCTCCCCTCCCGGCTCAATATCCGAATGGTGCGATACTAAATCCGAATATGAGGCGATATTGTCCAAATCACCGGGACGGTGGCCGAGCGAGAATCAGCCGTCCCAGGTGTCCTCGGTATTCACCATCAAGCTCATGGGGTCCTCCCCGACTCGAACCGAGCCGCTAATTCCGGGCGGTGTTTACGCCATCACTATCTACGGTCAATCAATTAAAGGACAGGTTCCCCCTCTAACGGAGGCGCCCGGCCGTGTGGTCATATCCCCGGTGGATGGCGTATGGCCTCCAACATACCTGGGCTCAAACTCAAAGTCCGCACCTTCAACACCTAAGACGAAGAGCCTGATGGACTCCTCCAATAAGCACCCTTCGAATAAGACCACTCCGAAGACTATGACCTATGACCCGGCAGCCCCGGTGGCTCAGCCCGCGATATTTCCCATAGACTTGCCGATAGAGGATGCTAGATTTTATGACCCGATGAACTATTTCAGGCTGGGCTACGTGACCCTTCTCATCCCTCCCAAATCCATAACGATAACCACCGAGAACGGGGTGGTGGCCGTTGACATTCTAAGATCCCAGGGTGATCTTAACAGTGTAGACTACAACACCATACAAAGAGTGCAAATAGAGTTCTCCTCAATAGGAGAAAGACAATATAACGAGGTTGTGATTCCCATCCTTCAGCAATATAACAGGATGCCGTTTCTTCCCGTCACTAATGTGTTTTTGAATTCATCCTGGAATATTGACGCGCTGGCCATAAGGGATGTCGTGATCTCATCCCTTGAGGGAATACCCGGGGGCATTGCCGTCTCCATCGATGCCGAGCCCTTTGACTGGAAGAGCTACCTTCCCATGAATAGCAGCTATCAGGAAAGCTTTTGCTGGCCGTTATTCAAGGTGTGGTGCGAGGATGTGGTAAAAGGCAGGAGATGCCCGACACCCCTTTCCTCGAAGGACTCAGGCCTCAACTCCAATCTGGTCTTTTCAATCCCAAGAAAACAAGCCCTGATTGACAAGTCTCAACTACCCACTCAGAACGTTCCAACCACTCCGGTGCCGGGGAGGGGACCGTCCAAGTCGGTGCTCAGTCAGAACCTGTCATCCGGGAGTTACAAGGTGCAACTAGGTCCGGGAGGAAATCAGACCGTTCTTGACAGGGATTCGTCCGTGGTTCTTAAGGCCCTTCAAAACCTTAGGAGTGGGGTTTACAAATGGGAGAGGGTGGATAAATCCCCAGTGGTTACACTTATGGCCAATGGTCAGCCCTTCGCACTCCTTCAGTTTCAATCCGATAGAAATGTTCTGCACGCCTTGACCTCTGCGGATATCCAAGTGTATGAGTCGGCAGCGTTAAGGAGCGGGTACAAGTCCGCCACGTCTCTCACCATAAACGACATAACCCTGTCGAATCAATTGAGCGATAAGGAGAAAATGGCCAAAGCGGAGGCTTTAAGAGTCGCTGCAAAAAACCAAACATACGGAGCTTCGAAGTCGGAGTACTCGAACTTATGGTTCCTGATTCCCATGAACTCCGCAGTCTGGACGTATGTATGGCAGGCGCTGAACTCCTCAACCTCCAAGACCATAAACGACATCGTGGACATGGACTATTACGCCTTAAGCCCCATGTCCACCGTAAGCTCGGTAACAGTTCAGTTCGCCAGTCACCTGTCCACTCTTCAAGTCGAGGACGCTCCGTTACCCAGACATCAGTATCTAGGTGGGGGGGATGGCTTCGTATCCATTCAAGGCATTCTTGCGGGGGAGAGAGATTTGGAATTGCTTCGCGCCATGCTGGACGAGGTAAGAGAACTGGGCCGATACTATAGAACCATGGAGTGGGACATTCCGTATCCCGGGTTTTTCGGTATTAAGAACAGCCTTATAAACTCCCTGGGCCTCCTTCATTTCATACCTATTAACTTCTCTGTCTCCACCGTGGACGGCTTTCCTCACCTGTATTCCTATCAGCTGGATATCATGGAATATAGCCCCACCCAAATGAGAAGAGAGGAGTTTGATGTTATGGACAAGCTTATAACCAACTGGAGCTTGTCCCTGGCCACCGGAATTCCACAGGATAAGTTGGCACAGGTAATGGCCGAGAATGCCGATAAGCCGGAATATCTTGAGAAAGTCCTGGGTAATTTCTACCGTCCTCTTACTCAAGCCGACCCTCTTATGCAGGATATTCACGAGGGTTCGGCAATGAAGGAGTGGCGTATGTCGCTGCTTGACGCCAGACTTAGGATGGTGGAGATGTATCCGGATATGTGCCTGCCTTCAAAAGTCAAGCTGGACCATTGGATAACCATTCTAAGAGACTGGGCCCACACCGGAAAGGACCCTGATGACCCTGAGGATAGGAAGCTTCTTAAGTCCATGCGGTCCGTCATGAGTGTGAACAAGCACACCCTGGAAAATATAATGATGATGGCCCCATCCAACGACCCCATGGGATATGCGGAGCCTGACTTTTTCTGTGTGCCTGCGGTTCAGCCCACGACCTGGGCCTCCGAGCTTGTGGATGCGAACTTCGGAGTTGAAGTCCCTACGGAGGAGTTGAACAGGCCATCGGCCAAGGCCAACTCCCCCAAAGGTTACGCACATATGCTGCTGACGGATAGTTTTGGTATTCAAGCCATACACAAGGCGGGAAGTCACATATCCTCCTCCACGCCCACTGAGGATAGCGGTGAAGCTTACGCTCAGCAACAGCTTGACCTCAGCTCCGCCTATCAAACCATATTGGCGGGAAAACAGTCCTCCGAGCGGTATTCCTCGAGTCACTATGGAAACACCCCGGTTGACACCGAGTATGCCGAGCGATACTGGGGCCAGACCTTGGATGGCCTGTCACTTCTTCAAATGGAGGCCGGAAGAGACGCCCCCGTCTGGAACGGCTATCCGGTGCTGGGCGTCCAAACCGATCCGAGTTACGCCACGTCAAATTACAACGAGGTGATTAAAGACCATCCAGCCCTGGCCAGCAGGGTCAACGAATTCCTAAATAGAAAATCAACCCCGCAAATTTACAATGCAGTGGATCTTGACAATAAAATCGTAACCCCTCTTCTTCACCTGATAAAGACAAATCCCACGCAATGGGGGATTTCCCAGGACGTGGCCAACCATCTTGATCCGGGCCTTATTCTAGGAGTAATACTTGCGGAATCCGATGGTGGTGTGAGATCCGGTAGCGGGGGAGGTGGAAGCCACAAGGGCCTGATGTCGGTAAGTTTCAGCCAGGACGCTCCGGCTATCGCCAGGGAGCTTAACCAGTACACCGGGAAGGGCCCGGGGGAGCCTCCGCTTGGCATGGATTCAAGCGGTCCGCCTCCTGATAACGCGTACGATGCTTTGAGGAATAACAACTACGACCCCGTGGCCAACGTCCTAGCCGGCATTCTCCTGATTGCTGGAAAGATGGCGGCTTTTTCAAACGACCCCTGGACCATGCAGGCTAACGGAGTTCAGGGCTATCGCGGTATCAATTTCGGTGCTGGTGAAATGGGCGGGGCCGGGTACACCCCCGGTGTAATGGCCTTCGCCAGTTTGTGGAATAACGTATACTCGAAGAGCAGTCCGATAAACAACCCCTCTCGAACGTCCCCCTCCGGTAAGAAGATATACGAGGAGGTTATAAGCAACGCTGGGATCCCGAAGCCCGAGGCGGCCAGATACCTCCAAATGCTGGAATCCGGTCAGATAGGCCTTGACAGTATTTACAGATACCATCTATGCCAAATGGAGACTAGGCTCTTCGCCACTCCCAAAGGCGAAAAGAAGACATCCCCTTGGAATGTTGTTCTTGAAAAATACTTCCCCGGAACTAAAAAGTGGGAGCCTCTTCAAGGGGAGGCGAGACTGGCTATCCTACCCTGTCTCCCTACCAACATACCGATATACCCGGATAATGAGACGACCACGCCCAAGAGCAACCTGGTCGATTCATCGAATATGCATAACGGATATCCATATCCTACGGAGCCTGAAAACGGAAACAAGGAGTGGTATGGTTACACTGTATACACGGATATCACTCCGGCAGCTTTTCCCGATCCGTCCAAGGCGGCAAACATATACGATTATCTTTACTCGAAAAAACCCGGGGCTCTTAACCCTCCCGCGCCCTCAACACTGCCTATGAAGTTTCGGCCTATGTTTCACGACTTCCAAAAGAAGGAGTACATCGGCAGGCTTGTCGGGGCGTTTCCGTCCTATCTTGTTCAACTTGTGGATGGTGGCATGTGGGTTGGCATAGAAAGACTTAGCGACCATTTCTACGGGATGTCCTCCGTGATATCGATTAGCATAGTCCAAACCAGAAAGGATCCCGTTGACGTGGCCACTTTGGCATTCTCCAATCTCTATAACAGACTTAATTCAATGGCCGCGATGATCGAGCTCCAGAAGATGCAGGACACTAGAACAACGGACACCTTCGAGTCGTGGATAAATGGAATTAAACAGTTTTTCACTAGCCAGGTAACCCCCGATCTTGAGGCAAGAAGGGAGCAGTGGGCTAAGATGCTCGCCCTGCGTCCCGGTGTTCGCATTCATATCAGAGTCGGATACGGTAGTGACGCCTCTCAATATCCCGTCAGATTTAACGGCACCGTTTCCGAAGTCCCCACGGCTTCCGATATCTGCGAAGTGGTGGCTTTGGGCGATGGCGCTGAACTTGTCAAGGAGGCTAGCAGGAATGACGGTCACTGGATAAGCGACCCGATAGACTCCCATCAGGTCTGGCAGAATACGGGGTTGTTCAACTTTCACGGGATCGAGCCTAGAAACATTATCGGTCAGCTATTCTCCCCGACTTCGAGCATTATTGAAACGTTAACGCATGCAAGATGGATGACGGACAACCCTTACGGTATTGTCGACTTTGGAAACCTGGACTTTCGCGCTTATGGAAGTTACAGTCTGGGCGAATGCGGAGTGAATCTTTACGAGAGCACCCAGGACCCCAATAATAAAAGCTATGCCGCTGAGAATTGGTACACCATAAATGGCTCCATAGCCGCGCTACATGGCCAGACTCTCATAGGCATAGAAATGGAATCCGCCAGCCCGTGGGGGATAGCGGAAACCTGCCGTATGGCTGTTAGCGACTTCATTCTCGCTGTGCGTCCTTTCGAGTATAGGTCAACCCTATTCTATGGCAGGGACTGGTTCCCCTATTACTATAAGTACAAGTATATGACGGAGAACCCGTTTCAGTATAATGTATCCGCACCCAACCCTCAAACCGGATCCACTGCCGCCAAGGATTACTATGTGGATGGTGTCGATGTTCTTCAAGATACGGATCCGGATTACACCACCCTAATGGAGAGCAAGGCTTTTTCCCAGTTCCATGTGATCTCGTCAGGTTATAATCTTATTTCCAGCGACATAACGGCCTCCTCGGATAACGTGCTTACCGAGTGTCAGTCCAAATATATCTATGGCGGAGCGTGGGGCAGCGCAATGGTGTATGCGGACGTTATGCATGTGGATGATGACATATATCCCCAGGTTAGAAAAGGTGAGGTCATACAATCCGGTCTATTATCCGGACCCGGTTACGGGTGGGAGGGTCTGCAGAGAGCCTTCACCTGGTTCACTCCGATAAACGTGGTGTGTCATGCGGCTAACATGTACTCGGCCATGACTCTCAGGGATGCCGTTGCCGATATGTATCAGGGCTACAGCATGATAGCCGGTGATCCTTACATGTGGCCGTGGGATTACGTCTATTTCATGGATCGTGGAAAATTGATGAACGGCATGTTTCAGGTGAAGGAGGTTATAACACAGCTATCCCTGGAAACCGGCTACATAACCCTTGTGTCTCCGGATTGTCTTGTCTCGGTGGCCAGCGGCATGGATACCGGAGTGTGGATGTCACTGGCCAGATTCGGCATGACCGTAGTCTCGGCTCGGCTTTACCTGATCGCGATTGGAACAATACTGAAAGCTTTCAGCAGGTGGGGGCTGGAGTCCAGAATAGTGAGATGGATTACGGGAAGGCCGCAGGCTATAAAAGAGGCGGTTGCGGGAAAAGCGCAAAAAGCCTTCGAAACAATAGCCGGAGATCCTGAGGCTACTCCTTCGGAGACGGGTGTAAAACCTGTTGATGACCTTCTGAACGCTAGAAAAACCATTAGGGATATGGGCCAGGGTATAAAGGACGCCATAAACAAGGGTGCTGACTCGCCTACGGGAAGTAAAATTCTGGGCCTTATCAAGAAGGGATGGGAGGGTCTTTCCGATGCCGCTAAAGGTATAATAAAGTCAGTCTACAGGGATATTGAAAGGTACGGCCTAGGCTCGGAGGAGCCCAGAAGGGCGACCACGCCCGAGGGAGCGCAGGCGAACGCCAACGCCTCAACCGATACCAACACCGCCACTTCACCGGACACCGGAGGGGGTGGCGAGGCAGCGGCTCCGGACGAGACCATACTTCCAACCGAAGGTGAGACCGCTGTAACCCAAGGTGAGACCGCTGTAACCCAAGGTGAGACCGCTGTAACCCAAGGTGAGACTGCTGTAACCGAAGGTGAGACTGCTGTAACCGAAGGTGAGACTGCTGTAACCCAAGGTGAGACCGCTGTAACCCAAGGTGAGACCGCTGTAACCGAAGGTGAGAAGGCTGTAACCGAAGGTATCGATGTCGGAACGCAAGTGGGTTCGGACGTTGCGGAGGGGGCAACCGGGGTTGGCATTATTCCTCTGCTTGTTCAGTTAGGCGCGCTGGTCATAACTTCGTCCCTGGGAGATATGATAGGCAGATACCTGGCGGCTAAGAAGTGCCTGGTCATAATGCCTCTTCAAGTCAATGGGTTTGAATTCTCGGCCGGAATAGAAGGACATTTGGGCAGCGTAGTTGGCGACCCCATCTCGCTGGGGGACGCCTGGTGGGCCTCAATATTCTCTACAAGCTACGGAAGAGAGGAGCATGGCATAATCGGGGAGATCATTCCCTGGGTCATGAACTTCGTTTTCCCCGGAGCGACCATGCAAAACCCGTTGCACACCAACTTCTCAAGTTCCGAGGACTTTATAAAAAACAAGCTGACGAAGCCTAACACCGATGCCTGGAATAGCTACATGACCTCCTTGAATAACCGATTGGCGGCCAGCAGCCAGGGCATGAGTAATCCGCAGAGCAACTACGATTACCTGTTCGATGGCGGGAATACTTCCAACACCTCCACGCCTTCGAGCCCTGCTGTGAATAATCCCAACATGGATTACTCAAGTAATAAAACGTCCTCGATTTATAGATTGCCGGTAACCCCGGGAACGCATCCGGACCTTGCGGATCTTAATCCCACCTTCGCCACGAACCTGAGCAGATTCATAGAGGACATGAGAAAACAGAACATAATCATAACAGTCACCTCGGGGTACAGGGGATGGGCCGAACAAAACGCCATATATCTTAGTCATCATGAGAACGAGAAGGTGGCCGCACGCCCGGGATATTCCGGGCATGGGTTCGGGATGGCCGCAGACCTAAACGTCTCACCCTCGAGCGCATGGAGTTATGTGCACTCCGAGGCGCGGAAATATAACCTGTGGTTCCCGATCGCTTCGACCGACAAGGTGCATATAGAGCTTATCCCGACAATAGCGCAGGGCTTCGCCTCATCGGTGCTGAAAACGCAACCAAACCAAATCGGATGGGATACCTGGCTAGCGACACGAGAGTCTCAATTCGGGCGATAGGCTTACGGTTCGTGCTATAATATACGGGAGGAGATTGAAATGGCTGGTGAACTTAGAAAAAAACTGGAAGGTCTGATACAGAACGAGGTGGGGAAACGGTCACCCTCCATTATCGGAAGAGTGGAGGATGTGGATGGCGTCAAGAACACCGCAACGGTCACCATCCAAAACCCAAGCGGAAACGGCTTCATACGAATAGTGGGATCCTCCCTTCCCATATTCGAAGGCGTCAACCCAAGCAAGCCGAGGCCCGGAAAACGAGTGATTCTTCATTCCATACACGGAAACTACACCTACTCCGGGATATCCTCCATTCTTAGCAAGGAGCCTGATGAATTCACAAACCAAAAACTCCCTAGAAACGGAGCGCCTCAGGGCTGATGGATATTAAAAGCGTTGTGAAAAACCTGGCGACACCTCTTTCCGAAAGACTAAGCGCGTTCAAAAGCACCGCTCACATGACACGCCCGGATGAGGTGTCACTGGTTAACATTGCCGAGAATGTCAGCGTTCATCTTAGGGAGGATGGAATACTCGAACTCGCGGCCGGAAATTGCGGATTTTTCCTGGACGGTGACAATGGAACGGTCGCCTCGGCATCGCAAGCCTTTCTTCTGTCCAATACGAGAACGAATATTCTGACCCCGTCCTTTTCCATAAACAGCTCACAGCTTAATCAAGGGTGGCTTGGGAACAATCCCGAGCTTGCAGTATCCCCTCTCACGTTCACCGATATGGGATTGTCGACTAACGTTATAGTGGGAGTTCCTCAGGAAGGCCAGTCATCCATACCGTTAACCGATTTAATGAGCAGAAAGCCCTTGTTTCTTAAGCCCGTGCAAAATAATGAAACAATAAAAGAGATAAGCAGACTCTCCAAATTACTTGAGGAATTGAATGTACCTAAATCCTGATCTTTTAAATGACATAGCTATGGATACCACCGGGGAGCCCTCCATAGGGCCTAACGGGGATTTCCTGTTCGTGGAGGGTTCGGATACGGTCATTCAGGAAGCCATGTTCAGATTGAAGACCGTAGCCGGGGATTGGGTTCTGGCTCCGGAGTGCGGAGCCTCCCTGGAAAGCGTGATCGGGGAACCCAATAGCTCGAGCACCGCCATGACCATGGTGACTCTGGCTACGAACGCCTTGACCCATGACGGGTTTTTAAACGCCTCGAACATAGCCATCACACCAATACCTGTAAACAGTTCGACAATATTGTTGGTTGTTGTAATAACGTATAACGGAAGGCGCACCGCCTTGTCAGTAGCCCTTGACCTCGTGGAGGGCGAACTAAGCGTGGCCAGAGCCTAAGGAGAAAATCGTGAGTAAATCATATTCCTATCTTCCCGCCAGATATGGAACCGGGAACCTGGGCCGAATATCCCATACAGCGGCCTCAAAGTACGCCATTAAATTTTACACGCAGGATCAAAAGATAGCGGCCAGGCACTACGACCTGATGAAAAAGGCGAGAGACACCGGAACCGGTCCGGCCAAGGCTCAGGTTCCTCCAATCGTTCCCAATCCGGGCAATCCTTTGCAGTTCACGCCAAAGAGTGCCGAGAACATGAGTGATCCGCCCTCCTACTCCAACGGGCTGGCCACGCCTCAGGACCCCATAATTACGGATCCGGAACTGGATAACGAAGCGGCAGACATGAAGGATCCGTTAATCGAAGCCGCCATGTTCGTGCACGAGAAGATGGGGGACTTTCATAATAGGAGGGCCCAGGCTTTTCTGGACTCAGCCAGGATTCATTCGGCCCTAGCCTCGAAGGTCGCCAAGGAGAGTGCAAAGGCCAAGGAGATTGGCGGTTCTGATAAGATGGGCGATATCGATGATTCCGGAGGATCCAACGGACCCGCCTCGATGCCCATGAGACTGCCCAGTTTGTTCGACTATGACGAAAGCGGAGCGCATTCGGTGGATGACGGACTGGAATACCATACAAGGCTTCATGGCGATGCGATACTTGAGTCCCACCACTACAGACGGGTGAAGGAGTCCATTCAGGATAAGATCAAGGAGATGCTGGCGCAAGACCCCGATAAGCTGGACTCTGAAAAAATAAAGCGCCTCAAGGAAAGCATGGCGGTGTGCAGTGAAATGCAAAGACTGTACACCGAACTTGCGGATCTTCACGGGCAAAGTGCCGGGGATTTTGACGATTATCTGAAACGTAGAGCCGACCATGGCTACGGGTACGAGCCTGACAACATGAAGGACGACCCGCCCGTTCACGTGCCGGATCCCAACCCATGGGACAATCCTCCTCCAGCGATAACGTCACAGGGAAACGAACCTATTTAAACAATGGAAAGAAGGGCTGGCGATGCAATTCAGGTTTAATGTTCCTGATGTGAAAAAGAAAACACCGGATAGAGTGGTCGCACCGCGGGAAACGCGGGAGGATTCTCCCAAGCCGGAGGGCTATCCGAAAGCCGAGGTTGATAAAAGAGATGAATTACTACCCGGGATGGAAACATTCTCCGGGTCGATAGCAAGAAAACCGTGGGATTATCACGTCACCGTATGCATACCTCACAGGGATTCTCCGGAACTGGTGCAGGTTATTCAACCGCTGTACTGGTATCAGACCGTCAAGCCTTACATCATGATAATAGACACCGGCAGCATGTGGTCCAATGTCGAGAAGCTTGAGAGTCTTCGCACCGCGGATACGGAAATACATTATATCAGGCACCATGCGTCTCTTCACGCCAGTCAGCCGGTAAGTTGGGCGCTGGACCTGGCCCTATCGATATGTCGGAGCCAATACCTGTATTTCTCCCACAGTGATGTGTTTCCCATGAGCCGCTCATTACTCGAGGAATTAATGACGCTGACCTCGGAGGACTCCCCGGTGGTTGGCTATTCAATGAGTAACCGCGAGGATGCCAGAAGAACATCCCCGTATCCCATTAATTACAAGGGTGTACCGGGACACGCCTGTCTGATGCTTCACGTCCCGACAATAAGGGACAAGTACGGACTTCGTTATGGGTTTAAAATGGGGGAGGCGATATGGACCGATACCGAGATAGCCTTCGGAGAGAAACTGAAGGAGTTGGGCATCCCCTTTAACTCGATAGGGGTCGAGCTAAATTACGTGAGGCAGACGGATTCCAGAATCGACCACTGCCGCAGTACCACGGCCCTCTCGATGTCGTCCGGACTTCACGGGACGAAGGTGGATGACCTTACGAGCGCGGTTATCGAAGCGAGAAAAAGAGCCGGGATATGGGAGAGGGAAAGCAGCGCCTACGCCAGTCTGGGCTTTCCCTGGTAGGAGAATCTTATGACCATATTTAATTCCGATAGTCGGTACGACAGCAGCGAGAAGGATGAGTTCGTGGACACGATCAAGTCGGTCCTTGAGGAAGCCATGGAAAATTCGGAGAGCAGGGACAGCCTCACCAAGGATTTGGCCAGCGTGTTTAACAAATACGGAGTTGACGGCAGAAGCTCGACCCCGGACTTTATCCTTGCGGAGCTTATAATGTCCGTTCTGGATGCCTTCGCCAAGGCGATTAAAAGAACCAACGAATTTGAAAGGAAATCCGGCCAGTAACTTTCGACCTTGAAAGACCGGGGATTGATAAAACATGAGCGTTGAAAAAGGCGTTATTCATCAAATTTGGATCGGTCCGGAAAAGCCCGCCATAATTCGGGAATGCATGCAATCCGTAAGGGATATGAATCCCGAATTCGAATACATGGAGTGGAATGAGGGCAACCTTCCCGAATTCGACCACCGCGATATTATCGCTCAGTGCGAGACTCCCTCTGAGTCATCCGATATCATGCGCATAGAAATAGTCCGCAATTATGGTGGGATTTACATTGATTCGGATATGCTATGCGTGAGACCGCTATATCCACTCTGGACTATCGCAAACGGTTCGTTCTCTGTCATGAACGAATGGGAGATGGTGAAAACACGTGAACTTAACGTATTGGCGCCATTATTTGCAGCCAATGCGCATGAGGCGTGGGTGGAGAATGCATACGATCTAATACCGCGAATCTTCAAGGAAATCGGGTATGCGCATGGTGTCTACCCGTATCAGGTGGCGCATGATCTTGCGACACGCGATTTTCAAAATTACGGTCGCACATTGTATCCTGGGAGAATTATTCAATGGTGCGGTGATGAATATTTCGATCCTTATGCATATTTAATACATATCGGACACGATAACATCTATGATCCGAAAATGCTTGAGCGCGTTCAAAATGCGAAGGCGAACGGTTACTGGGGAGTGAAATGTTAAACAGCAGAGAAAATAGAATGCTGGAATATATAATGGCATCCGATATCAGCGATGAAGTTAAAAAGCGCGCGCTTCTATTGTTTCAAACATTCATCCCCTTTTTAAAAGAGGTTCCTGATTGCGTGGCGATTGACGATGATTTCATGTTCGCGCTTGATATCGGAGAACTTCATTTTGAAATTGAAATCGAACCGGATTTGAATATGGAGATATTCAGCTTCAACAGAAAAACGAACTTCGCTGCGAATTGGGTGATTAAACTGGAGTCATTCAGCGAAGGCGAACAGTTATTGGGGACCTGTTCGACAGTAGCGGGAGGAGTCTAGTTATGACAAGTGACAGAGAAAATAAGGTGATAATCCACGCAATGTTAGAAGCTAAAAATTTATCAAAGAAAGGGGATAGCGACTTGCACCACCCTACCGGACGGTGGTTCAGCGCCAAAGATTTATGATTAACGGACTAAGAACGTTTGACTCCGATTCCTACTGGGCCCCTCTGGGCGTCAAAAAAAGCGAGAAGTACAAAGGCCTTAAGATCATAGGGCTTGTGGCCGACCTGACGGCATGCGGACATTACAGAGTCATGCAGCCTCTTCGCTACATGAACATGCACGGGGCCGACTGCACATGGTCCCAGGTGTGCAGACCTCAGGACCTGATGGATGCCGACCTTATAATAGCTCAAAGACAGAACGGACGGTCGGTGTCCGAGCTCACCCTATACGAGGTGATGAAGTACGGTAAGAAGGTCATATATGAAATAGATGACAATCTTGATGCCGTGCTGCCCACCTCCCCGGTGTATGGCGTATATCATCAGGGAAGGGATGAGCTTAAGGTGCTGGCGGAAATAATGAGCAGATGCCACGGAGTGACCGTAAGCACCGAGGAGCTGGCCTCTCACTACTCCAGCTACAACTCCAATATCACCGTGGTTCCCAACAGCATAGACTTCGGAATACGGGATTGGACGAGCATGCCACCTGACAAGGACCCGGACACTTTGGTCGTTGGCTGGTCCGGTGGTTCGACCCACAGGGAGGATCTGGAGATACTCGTTCCGGTCATCCCCGAGCTTTTACGAAAATATCCCCGAATAAGATTCGGGCTGTACACCTCGGTCGAGCTGGCTCAGTGGGCCATGATGAGATTCGCATTGGAGGCGAAGGCCCGCAGGATGGAGTTCGACTCTTCGAGAGTGTTTCTCATAGCCCCAAGAAGTTTCAGAGAGCATCCTCTCGGTCTGGGGTACTTTGACATCTCGGTGGCTCCAATCGTAGGATGCAGCTTTAACTTGTCAAAATGTCTTAGTTTGGATACCAAGGTGTCCACTCCGAGGGGAATTATTCCCATAGGGGAGCTTACCGATTCCGATAGCGTGTACACCCCGACAGGATGGAAAAAAGTGCTGGCTACCGAGCTTCAGTCCAGGAGCGAAGGGTTGGAAATAAGAACCTATCGAGGTTATTCCCTGAAGCTGACCAAGGAGCATAGGCTTCTTGTGAATGACGAATGGGTGTATGCAAAGGATATCAAGGTCGGAGACTTCCTGACGCTAAACCCTCTTGAGATAGGACAAAGAGAATATCAAAGAATTCCGTTCTCCTTGTGGGAGACGCGCCACCCCAGAAGAAACTCGAACCGTATCCTCCCCTCTTCCGAGGATATGGTTTCCCTGCCGGAAATAGTTATTGATGAAACATGGGGCGAGCTTCTTGGATTCATAGTGGGTGACGGATGTATAAATAGCGGAGGCATGACTATTACTTGCGACTCCAAGGACACCGATGTCCTGGAAAGAGTCATTAAACTATTCGCTCAACTGGGGCTGGGCAGCTCAATACGAGACAAGTATACCTTCGACAAGAAGTTGGTGGGGTGCAAGGAGGTTAGGTCCTCAAGCCGAAGACTGGTAAGTTTTCTGGAGCTTCTTGGAGTTGTTACTAACCATAAGCGCACTCCCAAAGTCCCCGAGGCTATTTTAAGGTCTCCAAAGAGTGTCATAAGAGCTTTCCTAAGGGGATATTTTGAGTCTGATGGCACCGTAGGTAAAAGTGGAATAAGTGTCACCTCCAAGGATAGGGAATTGCTTGCGGACTGTCAGCTACTATTAATGGCTTTCGGGATACCCTCCAGGTTGACCCATGACAAGTCACCGAAGGAATACCCAAACAATAACTACTACTCCTTAAGGCTAAAAAGATCGTCAAGTGACTTGTACTTTAAGGAAGTGGGATTTGTAAGCGAAAGAAAAAATAAAAAGCTGAGTGAGATGGCTGATAGGTCTCACTCAAACGCCTATACCGCGGAGACATGGAAGGATAAGGTTACGGAAATACTTCCCATTGAACTCGATTCGGTTGACATACAGGTGGAGGGGGAGCAATTCGTGGCCGCTGGAATAGTGTCACACAACAGTCCGTTAAAAATCCTTGAGGCGGGCGCGCGAGCTATTCCATCCGTTGCCTCAAGAGTGGCCCCGTACGCAAGGCTTGTAAGAGAAGGTGAAAACGGCTACCTGGCCGGGAGCCCCAGCGAATGGCTGGAGAAGCTGTCAATCCTCATAGATGACGAAGAGAAAAGAAGAGGAATAGGGGCCAATATAAAAAAGCAGGTTCTCGAGGAGTACAACCTGGAGATCAACTATTCCAAGTGGTATGACGCCTGGACGGAACTGCTCACCAGAGCGGCCACCGGGGAGAGGGGCCACAAGGAGTACAATGTAAGTTACGGAAGAGTCGGCAGAAACGATAAATGCCCCTGCGGGTCGGGTAAAAAATACAAGGCGTGCTGCTATCCCGCCTGGGGCTAGGAAAGGAATTGTTATGAGTGACAACAAGGAGTTGGGACTTAAGCTGATAGGGAACGCACTGAACGAGGCCGCTTCGATAATCGCCACGGGAGCCGATATCTCCCTTCTGCACAAGAAGGCGATTGAATCGACTATGGCGTACTCCATAACCCTCGGCCTGTCCGGGATGAAAAACGAAAGATTCGAGAAGGAGCCGCCTCTTAGATTTAATTCAATTTACGTGACAATACTTAAGTATTCCGGAGGGGCGATGGACCTATTGGTGTCCATGATGGGCTACACCTTCAAGTTTGAAAACCTTCCCTTCCGGCCGGGACTCGAGTCCGTGGAGGAGTACTGCACGGTGGAAAGGAATCCCATATTGAGAACTTTGTGACTAACGGAGAAAACTGGACATGCCGCTAACAAAACCCTCGTTTAATTCAATGCTTAACAGGGCCTGGAATAAAGTATCCCAGGCCACCGGTCTTACCGCAAGTTCGGAGTCAGCCTTCGGCATGAATATTCTGAGGGTTTTTTGCAACGAACTTATGCTTCTATGGGACGAGCTGGAGTACATAGATAACCAGACATCCCTGTCAAGCGCGATAGGCTCCAACCTGGACTCCATAGGAGCCTTCTTCGGGCTCGCCAGAAAGACGGCAACCTCCGCGACAACCGCGGGCACCCCCAATTCCGTGGCGTTCACTAATAACGGTGCAACCTCCCTTAACGTTCCCGCAGGGACCCGGGTGTGGCCCTCCTCTCAGCCTAATCTATCCTTCCTAACCTCCCTTACAATAACCATCCCTGCCGGTCAAGTCGGGTATGTTGATGTCACCGCGGTTGCCCCCGGCTCCTATTATAACGTGGGGGCCGGGGTCCTCGACAGCAGCTCGATGGGATCGCTGGTGACCGTTACAAATCCGCTGCCCATCTCCAATGGCTCCGATGTGGAGAGTGACAATGACTTCAGGGTGAGAATTCAAAATCAAATTTACCTCAGGGAAAGCGCCAACACCACGGCTATCACCACGGCCCTGACTCAAATCCCGGGGGTTAGCTCCGTTCAAGTCAATAACCTGGCAAGAGGCACCGGAACGGTTGATGTTCTGATATACGGATACGATCCAGTCGTCTCTCAATCCATCCTGTCTCAATGTCAAGCAGTGCTTAATTCCACGGTCGCTGCCGGGATATCCGCAATAGCCAAGGCTCCAGACATAGTTTACGTTGACGTGGCGGTGCAGGTGTCCCTGCGCCCCGGTGGCAATCTGGCCAATGTAACCACAATCATATCCAGTATCGTGCAGGGCTATATCAACAGCCTTCCAATAGAGAACGGTTCGGGAAACGGGACGCTTTCCTATTCGGTTCTGCAATCCAGAATACAGTTCGCCTCAGCGGATATTTCAGGGGCGACCGTATCGCTTACTGTAAACAATCTTCCGGCACTTATGTCGGATCAAACCCTTCCGATAGGGTCAAGGTTTGTGGCTCGAACAATCACTGTATCGTAGTTTGCGAGAGCCGGGGAGGTGCATTATGAGCCTGTGCTACGGATTTGACATGTACCATGGGGACAAGGATTGGAATTACGATGACGCCATTGCGTCAGGCTTCTCCTTCGTTTATCTTAAACTTGGGCAAGGGGACACCCTGGACCCCAAGTTTCTATTAAGGCGCGGGGAGGCTGAGATGAAGGGATTTACAAACGGAGCTTATTTCTTCTATGACAGTAGATATTCACCGGGGGAGCAGGCAGCCCTATGCCTGAAATATTTGAAGCTGCAAAAACATAATCTTCCAGTCGCCCTGGACATTGAACGGAACCCGGGAAATCTAAGTTCCGTAAATCTCGGACGGGATATTCATTCATGGCTCATCAAAGTTGAGGAGGGCTGCGGAAGACGCCCCATCATCTATACCATGCCGGGATTCTGGAACGGTGCGATAACCAATGGCGCGGCCGAGGTTTTCGGATACAACTACGAACTATGGGTCGCCCACTACACCGACAATCCAAGCCCGTCCATTCCCAAAGGCTGGCGTAACTGGACCATTTGGCAGTATGCCGAAGGCGGGGGACCCGGGGCCCGCGCGCTGCCCGGAGTCGGCACCGTTGATTCCAATAAGTTCAGAGGAACTCACGAGGATTTGGTCAGACACTTTAATTTAGTTTAAGAGGGAAATTATGAGAAAATCAAGATTAGCGTCAACAAGAAAGCACAGCCTGAAACGTTCGGACCCGAACAGAAGCAGGACATACCAAGCCCCGACCCCTCCGGCCCAGCCTCTTCCCAAGTCATGCGATTTATCGGATAAATTTCCGGAAGCTTACGACCAAGGAAGAGTGGGAAGCTGCAGCGCGAACGCAATAGCCGGGGCGATACATTACAACATAGGAAGACTGTCCGCGACCCCTTCCAGACTGTTCATATATTACAACGAAAGAGCCGCCAATGGCGAGGTTAACGTTGACAACGGCAGCTCGTTACTAACCGGTCTACTAGCCACCAAGCTTAATGCGTGGGTTCCCGAGCCGGTGTGGACTTACGAGCCCGCAAATCATTTGTTCGCAAAACCGCCCGATGATCTTTACGCGCTGGCTAAAAACTACAAGGTCTCAGGGTATGCGGAATTGGAGACCCCGGACGCCATAAAGGCGAGCATTGCCGCAGGTTCGCCCGTCATCATAGGCATGGAGGTCTTCGAGTCCATGGAATCAACCGCGATGGCCAAGTCGGGCGTTCTGCCTATGCCGGCTCCCAACGAAAGATCCGAGGGAGGGCATGCGGTGCTCATAGTCGGTTATGATGACAACTCCGGAATGTTTAAGGTTAGAAACTCCTGGGGTACCGCCTGGGGCCAGGACGGCTACTTTCTCATGCCTTACGATTACGCAAACAATCCCGACTATGTTTGGGAGTATTGGACCATAAGCGTTCCGGCCGAACAGGAATAAGCGTGAATGCCAGTTACCGGGTATATATCGGATATCTTAATTTCAGAGACCGTTGCCGGACTTGGTTCGTATTTTCCTCAATGGATGAATGTGAACCATCCGACAAGCGGTTCTCTTCTTGGCGACTTTTTAAAACCCTTTCAGGAGCAATTACTGGAATTCGGGTTTTATTTGAATGTCGAAAGAAGAAGGAAGAGATGGGATAACTGGCTGGGGGAGCCGAGCCGAGCCTGGTGGGTGACTTGTCCTTATCAGGCGAAGGACGTGACAAGCGTCACAGCCTGGACCTCGAACGGTCCCATACCGCTGGTTTGCGCCACGACCGAATGGGGATTCCTAAGTGAAACGGGTCCCGTATTCATAATCGATGACGATGAAGGGGCCATCTATTTTAGAAATCTTGAGAGGGCCGTCATCTCTCAATCGGTGACCGGTACGGTGACCCTGCCCGACCTTATGAAAGGCTCGGATATTTACTGGATTGACCCGCAAGGGGTCCAATGGATAGTTTACGCTGGATCCGTCAATATAGTTGGCCCCGTTGTAAGTCTTAACTGCACCGGGACAGTGACCATATCATACTCCTCGCTTAATATGTTCAACCTGGCGTCCAGCGGCTATGCGTCAATTAACAACGGGCCGCCAATCCCGTTGAACTATCAGGACTTGTGGACGGATATTGACGAAACCGGGCTCATAGTTGACGAGTACAGACTGAATGGCGAGGACAACGAAACCTATTGGAGGAGACTGTCCACCGTCTTTCCGTTTCCCGGATCGCCCGCGCCCGATGGCTTGGAGCAAGCCATAAGCAGAAGCATAGGGTTATCCGGGGACTACTGGTGGGACGGAGTGATGACTCTTACATGGCCGGTGACCGGAGTGTCAAACGTTTGGGTTTGCAACTATCCGGCAACCGGCTTTTCCGTGATGGAGCCCATGAAGCGACAGGGCTCGGTAAATTACATCGAAAAGGCGGACCCGTATAATACTTACGTATTTCAAGGCTCCTCTCTTTTAACCGCGCCATTGTCAGGTGGCATGATAACATACCCCGGAAGCGGAAGCTACGAATTCTTCGCCAGCTATTCGTATCTCAACTGGCAAACAAGCGGAACCTCGCAGGGAATAACCGCTCTGTTTCCGACCAAGAACTCCACGCCCGGATTAAGGCGTGTCATGTGGACTTACGGAGTGAGCGTGAATTCGGTCAATGACCCGATATGGAAACAAAACAATTTGCTAAATCCGGACGGCTCCCCCAATCAGGAGTTCCAGGCCCTGGGGGATCAGATAATGGAGCGCGTCCCCGTAACCCTGGGGTACGTATCCTGGAACAGCGTGAGGTGGTATAAGGGTGGCTCGACCTTGCCTAGTGAAAACTTCAGACCTGTGATGATGGACCAATGACTATGTATGACATGGAGTATATTAGATGGTGGCCCCAGTGGATGAACTGCCGGCTCAACCCTCCGGCAAGCTCGCTCCTGGCCACGTTCTGGCTTTCTTCGTGGCTTGAGCAATACGCCCAGGTGTCCAAGGACATGTCCGACTTCAGCGCGGCCGGTCTGTACAACACATGGGGACAGCCGCGAATAAGCTGGAAATGCGCGACCCCGTTTAATTCGTCATCAAGCCCGTCCATACGATTCATGTGCCCCATGGCTAGCGGTTCGGTCGCCCTCGTGGACAATATGTTCGACTTCACCCACTCACTCTCCCCGGTGGCTATCATTGACGATAGTGGCGTGGCGCTGTTCGCGGGTCTGGACTTTGTGACGACCTCGACAACTCCGGGCTCCGATTTCATGGTGACCGTCACGCCCATAAGCGAGGATGTCGATATATTTTGGATGGAGCCGGGAGGCTACGCGTGGGAAAGAATTCCGTGCATGTCCCCGACCGTGTACGCGGCAAGCGGGATGTTTCAGCTTCCCATGTCCTCGACCGTCCTGGTCACATACTCGGCAAGCCTTCTCGCGGCCTCCCTTGACGTCTCAGGTTTTGTAAGCTTTAACAACGGTCCCTGGATTCCATTGTCCCCGCACGACCTGTGGAACAGGTGGGACGAGACCGGGTCCCTGTACGGTCTCTCCAGACTGCAAAGGGAGAACAACTATGACTTCTTCACAAGGCAATCCTCGTCCTACGGATTTCCGGGAGCCCCGTACCCTTCCGGATTAATGGCGACCATAGCCAGGGAGCTTAACCTGATTGAGCTGTCATCATGGGTTCCGGACTCTCCATACGTTCCTCCGTACGGGGACGTTACGGCATACTCCATACCTCTGATACCGCAGTACTCCCTGATAACAGAGACTCCGCTTGCAATCGGGAACAACACCTACCTGCTTTCAAACACACCCGATGCCAATACGGTCTACATATTGAACGATAACATGCAGCCCTACATATCTGCGGCCGTTACCGGAAATATGGTTCAGCCGCTATTCGGTTCAAACGGGATTACGGTGTCGTATGGCGTGACCAGATACGAGCCCCAGCTATCGGCCTCGGGATATGTCATTCAAATAGTTCCGTCAACCGGGGCTATAATATCAATGAGCGAGACTCCGGTGTGGCTTGCGCGCGGAATCAGTTTGAATACGCTAGGCTCCCCCGATATGATTGACAGTCTTTATTACCCCAACGGAGATCCGACCCCCTACTTTCAAACGATAGGGGAGCAGGTTCAGCAGACCGTGAAAATATCACTGGGCGAAGCTTCGTGGAATAATGTCACCTGGTTTGATTCGACCACGGAACTTCCTCAAATAAGTTACATACCCAGAGTTTTGGATTCATAGGAGAAGAGAGTGCATAATAAGCGCCCGGTTCAGGCGGGAATAGGATGGAGCGATGACCTCAGAGTTCGCCTTCACGAAGGCGACTCCGGGGCCTGGTATCCTCAGGTGAATCCCGGCTGGTATTACATTGACGGACAGGAGCATTATTTATATGCCAGGGAGGGATGGGCCGATGTCATAATCCCGTCCGGAGCCACCCTGGCTCTCGCTCTTCCCGCAACCGGTGACCTGGCCGCGTCAGCCGTGAAAGGTCCGCTCATCATCGATGGGGCCTTTTACAGGTACCAAAGACTTTCCTCGAATTTCTCGGCATTTAATCCCTGCGTTCCCGTCATATATACGCCAAGCAGCGGGGCGTCCGGCAGCCTGATGTACGTTAACATACCTGGCGAGCTCGTGCTTGCCACCGGGAACGATGGAACGGATATGATTCCCGTGCCGGGGCTTTCATACCTTCAGCAGAGAAACTATTACTACTGGGATTTTGTAAACAGACTGTTTTGGATAAGCAGAGACCCAAACGACCCGAACAGGAATGAAATTCTGTACCTTTCCTGGCTTAAGGACAGGCCGGATTTGTATCAGGATGAGATTCTTCTTGTCGACTCGGACGGCCTCGTAAGAACCATGCTAACGAACGTAGTCTCCCCGGTGACCATCACCATTCCCGGGGTCGGTCAGGTTAGCGGGTCGGCCGCTGGAAACGTAGTGACTCCGGCCATCCCTCTACCCGAAAACCAAAGGGTTTCAGTAAGGTATTTGGTTGATGGCTCCTTCTGCATATCGGACAGCGCCACGTCTCCCGGAACCACGAATCTCTCTACGTACAGGAGTGTTTCCGAACCGGCCACGGTTAGATGGGAGACGGCCAAATGGAACGCGCCTCTGGACCTTCAGCCGCTCGGATCGAACGGGCAACAGAGTCTGTATGATGGCATACTGCCGGCCGTGCAGCTCAATCCGCTATTGTGCGGAATATCCTACGGCTTTCTGTACCTGTCCGATAAAAGAAGCGCGGCTGAAAGACTGGCGTCCCTTCAAATAGAGGCTTCTCCTGGAACGGTGTCCTCGATGCTGGGGGAGACCGTCAACATAACGGTTACGGCTCTTGACGCAAATAACCTTCCCGTTCAAGGAATACCCGTGCGGACTTCGGTTTCCGGACCTTCCGCAGTGAACATACAACCCGTATTGCTTCAATCCTCCATATACGGCCAGACCGATTTTAACGGGGCTCAGTTCTTTTCCTGGGTGACAAACCCCTCGATATCCGTTGGGACTTACACCATAGGGGCCTCGGCATACACCTCGACAGGGAATTTGATTACGACATCAAAGACCGTATCCGTGGCCACGCCTCTCATCCTTACGGACGCAATAAACACCGTGAAAGCGATAACCTATCTTAACCCCAACCCCAATCCGAACGGCCTTCTTAATCTGTACGTATACCTGACCAACCAGTTAGGGGTTCCCGTGTTAAAGCCAGTCACCGTAACCCTGCAATGCAAGCTGGGTCTTTTATATTTGGCATCCACTTACGGATCCTCCGGGTCGGTAAACGGAGTCAAGTCCCTGAGCGTCACCATGAGCAATCAGTCGGTCACCGCCATGTGTCAGTACCTTCCGGTTAACGGTGACGTGATAACGGCCACCCCGTCCAATCTGAACGGGTCGGCCTATTCATTCGTATCAACCCCGCTTCTGGTGACCATATCGTAGCATCGGAGAAAACATGCCTAGCCAATTTAACAATATTGATTTCAGCTTTTCCGTTTCCGTTCCCGAAGGGTGCCTTCCTCTCGCCTACATAAACACGCCTGTTCCCGAGATAGGGAGGGATTTGAAAATAATAGGAGGGTTGGGATATACACCGGAGAATACGGACGGGGCGATACTGAAAAGCGAGCTTGGTGGCGGCATAACCGTCTCAAGCTCCGTTCCCAACCCAACTTACGGAGTCTCGGGAATACTGGTGGCCGACAAGATACCCGACTCAACCTTCCAGTTTGGCGTATACCCTGCGGCAAGCGGGGGATGGTGGATTGACCAAAACGATACGGGAGGGGCGTTGGGCTGGAATCTCGTAAATGGCAGAACTTCGTTGAACAGCTCCTATCAGACGGGGGACGACCCGGGCCTCGGGCAACCCTCCTACGCGCAGCCATACTGCGCTGCCGGACTGTGGGCCAGCGGCACTCCGATGTTTACGATGCAAAGCCCGCATATAACGGCACAGGCGTCAGGCGGGGAGCTATCGCTCCCCTTGTCCTCCATCGCCTACCAGTTCTCCATGTGGGTGGCCACCGACCCGGTGAATAACGCAGGATACAGGGTTGGTCCGAACGGGCAGATGCAGGACATATCCGACACCATGATAACGGTGAACATATACGCTTACGCCTCGAACACTCCGCTGGGAACCGTATGGGAGGGAAACATAGGGTGGGCGTGGCCTCAAACTCAAAAGTACCTTAACCAACCAACGACAACATACCTGAAGTTTGAATCCCCGCTTTTCTCATTACCGGCAGGCGCAACCAGTATCGTAATACAGATGCAGTGCATGTACGCCCAAGGGGTGTACTTCGATGACATACGGCTGGCGAGCTTCTCGTACGCTCCGATAAACACCTCAATTGTCTCCGTGGCGGGATCGGGAATTCTGGCCAATCCGGGGCTTGTCGATTCCTCGCACATATCCGGGGATTTCAGCCAGTCTTATCTGAACATGTGCCCTGACCCGTCCTTCGAGTTGGAGGAGTGGACCATCTACGGCACGCAGGTGTACTTCGAAAATATCAACTGGCTGAATCAGAGCCATTGGCATGGGACATCGCGAACCGGAAACAACTTCCTAGGACTTCTTCCAAATACCGGGCACGGGGCTTACATTCAAATAACGGGGTTGAACGCCTCGGGCTCATACAACATAGGCGGATGGCATTACACGGACACGAGCCAGGGAGGCTCGCTAGCCGACAGCTGCGTCCTGAAGCTGGAGGCGTGGAGCGCTCCGAACGGCTCGCTGCTGGGGACTTTCACGTCCGCGCCAATATCGGGGGCTGTCACTTACTCCCCGGCCTCGATGACCGTAAATTTGGTGACCTACCCCACCGCGACAATGTGGAGATTAAAGGTCGAGGGCGCTGACACCTCGTCCAACCTGTCCTACATGAACTGGGACGATATGTACGTTCAGCCTTTGGGTTCGATAATATCCCCGTGGACGTTCAATGAGTTTCAGTCCGTAAGCCCGACCGGAGCGGCCGGTTACTTTCTCACTCTCACCACCCCTCAAATCAGTCTTCCGCTGTCCTATTACTCAAGTAATCCTGGAGCCGTTCTGGCTTACGGTGAGGCCGGAGCCAAGTTCACATTTAATCAAGTTAACACCGGGGAGACGGTGCAGAGTCACATAGTTCAGCCGGTTGAAACGATATACAAGAACCAGGAGTTTTTCCTGTCCGGTGATTTTTGCAACAGGTATTTCAATACCAAACATATCATGACTTCGGAACCGGAGCCTGTCAGCCGGAATTCCCCTTATGGCGTTAATCTTACATTATGCTGGCCCGGAGCCATTCAAGGCGTGACTCTCGATATGGACAACACCGTGCGCGGAGCTTTTGCCGAACCGTTCACAGCGCAATTTCCGGTGCCGGGACACTCCGGAACGGGCCGAACGTATCAGGTGGTTGATTACGGACGAATACTGGTTACTGTGAACGGACTGAACTCGGGTGGCGCGGTTACCGAAACTCCGTTAAATTACGAAATCAGCCCCAGGGATGGAAACCTTCCCCTGTCCTATGTGAGAAATGCCGGGGATACGAACTATCAGGCCCCGATGCTTCTCCCTCAGTTTGAGTTCACTAATCCGCAGACGGTGTCGGGTCGAATCTCCATATCGTTCATAGCCACCATAGCCGGGGTCACCAATGTCAACATGGCTCCGTACTTCACATCAACGGTCGGCACGACCACGACCTCCGGCACTGTCATATCAAACAATCCCTACTCCACCGTGTACGGAGTGTCAAGTTCCATAACCGTTGACGGAGCGATGCAGGATAGCGCGGGAGGCTGGAGGCTTCTGGTCAAGGATGGCGTCTTCGAGCGCCCCTATGTCATGAGCTCCTTGGAGCCCACAGGAAGCTGGCTTAGACAGGCGGGATTTAAGGACGGGGACAATCTTGTTCTGGTGTACACTCTTCCCGAATACAACTTGGGCAATCAGTGGATAGACCCGTCCAATCCTAACGTTCTCAACCATTATCAGCTGGAGACCCGGATTCTATGTCAGTCCCTGACCGATAACATTATCTCCCTGGGAAGGTCCAATATTGCCTATCTTACGGAGCTTATAATAAACGGGGTTTCCGTAATATCGCAACCCCCTTCCGGAAGTGCCGCCATGTACAATCTCGCAACGGCATATCCCGGTATTGTGAGCTCGGCTGACCCCGTCAACGGAACCATAACCCTGTCACGCAGCGTCAACAGCACGGATATCATAGAGGCGTCATTCGTATATCAATCCCCCCGACACATATACAGAGGGTATTACGATGGCGTTTCGTGGCACGACCTTGACCTGAACCCCTCGGCAGGACACATGACGGACGTAGGCGTTGATTACAAAGGAAAGCCCGGAGCGTCCCTGCTTGACAATCCCATTCTTCTTTATCTCATCCCGACATGCGCCTATTACGCCAGCGGTGACTTAACGGGAAATTACGTGTACAGGACGGCTTTTGACGTGGCGGCTTCGGGGTTCGTTCCTCCATACTCCTTCCTCAGGCATATGTCGGGCGGCAATATTCTTCAGGGGACCGTTCCGGGATATCCCAGTGCCGCAATAATAAGCAAGATTTTCATAACCCCTCCGGGAACCATTGACGATATTTGGCTTATGGATGTGAGAAGCAGAGGAGGTGGCCTGCCCGACTCCATATCGACATCCAATCCGCCTCCGACATTCACCGAGGAGTCACGGTGCGCCATCCCGTTCTCATCGACCGGAACGTGGACCAATACTCGCGTAATGCTGTACCCCAACGACTACGTGACGGTGACGTTCAACGGACTGCCGGTCAGCGGCTCGGCATTCCAGTACTCCAATCCCATAGGGGCCATCATATCCTCGACCGTTCCATCATCCGGAGCGAGCGCGGCATTTAACCCCACCCCGGTCTGGAACATAGTGGCGGCTCCGACCGTGAATGTGACGGGATCGACTTACGCGGTGGCTCCCTCCGGAATGCTGTTCCTAAGCACGCAGGGACTGTACGGATACGGCTATGTCTACGCCACCATACGTGTCACCAGAAAATTCGTAAACGGAAGCATATGGGACGAGAATAGCTGGGACGGGGACCCGGTCATGATGAACGGAGTAGTGATTGTGAATATCCCGAAGGACGTGCTTACCGGGGCCAACGGATACTCTCAGCTCAGCACCTCCCAGGTCGAGGAGATAGTCAATAAACACGTTGCCGCAGGTGTTCTTCCCATCATACGCTATGTCTAGGAGTTTCGAATGCCATCAAAGCTTATAACCTCCTTTGTATCCGCTCTCAGCAAAGGCCGTCAGTCAGCCCTGTTATCCATGATATCGGGAGGGGAGCCTGTCATTTCCGATTCAGCGTCCGCCATATCCAAGGCGCTGTCCAATAGCCCGGGGCCCCTTACCAAAATATCCCCTAACTCTTTTTCAGTATCTGCATACAATACGGCCATGGCGTCCATACTTGCGGATCTGGGCTCCCTCTACGCTGAAAGCTTCAATCTGTGGGGCATCCTTGACTCCATAGTGAATATGGGTGAGAGTGACAGCCTCACTCTTCTTACGGCTATTCAAAATCTGGAGAACCGGACCGGGCTGTCCTACTCCGGAACGTCATCGACCGTTGGAAACTATACGGACACCTTGGTTCAAAACTTCACTCCTCAAACTCCGATGGAGGGGAACCTGTCGTTTTATCAGAACGGGGCCATCCCTCGCTCCTACATAGACCCGAAGGACGGAATGATGAAACTCCCAGTGCAAGGGGAATTCGAGGTAAGACTTTCAAGAAGCAACATCACCCCCAGTTCAGTGTTTCTGGACAGACTGATAGGAAGGCCCGTCTCCGAAGGAAACATGGCGCCCCTAGCCTTTGATGGGAACCCCGACACATTTTGGAACGAAACGGTGCACACGGACGCCCCCGTCTACTGCACTCAGGACACATTCCCGTGGCTGCCCGTTTCGCCTTACTCCTCCCTGGGTTATCAAGGTGGGGTGGCATGCAGACTAAAGCTTGAGCTTGAAAGACTGACCCAGATATCCGAACTTGATATAAGACCCTACGGCAAAAGCCCCATGAACCTGATAGGCATAGGCTATGTTGACGGAATAACCAACAGCCTGCTTGACCCCACATTCTCCAGTGGGGTGATACCCGACCCCTCCGTACCCGTGACCGGGTGGTGGTTTGACTCCTCGGCAATGGGAGTGTTAGGCACCGGGGGAGGGTACCTCCTTGAGGCTGGGAGTCCTTATGGCGAACCCGATAGCCCGAATGGCGAGCCCTGCGTGTTCATGCAGACCTACGTGGCCTCGGGCGCCATAGCTATCAGACAGAATAACATACCGGTATCCACCGCAGGAAGTTTGGAGGTGTCCTTCCTGGCTAGAACATGGGATGACACTCCGGTGCTGATAAGCGTATCGTTCGTATCCTCCGGAAATGTCACCATCATAACAAGAGAGGAGCTGGTGAACATACAGTCTATAGGGTGGAGCAATATCGTCACATCCTTTGACGCACCTCCTGCGGCAACCTCCGTGAATCTGAAGATCGGACTGCCTCCCTATTTCAAAGCTCCGGCCTCCCTCGAGGTGTGCTCCATATTTCTGGAGCCGATAAAGCAGGAGATACGATACGAGCCTTTGATAAACCGCACCACCGTTTACCTGGGTAATTCCATAATGGCCAGAAGGGTGTATCTTTCATTCTCGCAGGAGAACGCCTCGTTCATCTCCTATTCCCTTCCTCCCGGTGAGACTGCGGAAGATGTAAAATGGAACAGGCTGTCCAGACTTTCAGTGTCCAACCCCGATGTTTTGGATTGGGACTCCGAAGTGAATAGGGTGTTTGGGGCTTCAATACTTAGGCCCTCCACCCTTGGTGAAAGAATGTCCTCGCTAATGAAGCAGGTCCCCGGAACATCGTGGACCCTGGTTCAGGACCTTGAAAAGTACGCCAACCCGACCCCTCAATCATCGATATCGGCTTACGAGTATAACATGGGGGCCTATGAGATAAACCTCATACACCGGGAATACGCACCACAGTCCCGATATGTAAGCCCACCGCTCGCCATCCCCGGTGAGATTAGGGAGATACGGATAGGGGCCAACGACTCGGTGACCGATGGAATAACCTCTCCGGGATCAATTCAATACGTAGTCACCATGTTTCCCAACGACCCTCCCGAGAAGGGCATAGGCATGCAAAACGTTAATCTCGGGGGACAGACGATTCTAGGGAACGCCAACTCCACCCCGCCACCCATACCGTATCTTAATCCCGCGGCATGGACCGCAGGCGGCACCGGCTTCATAACCACGACATGGCCTTCTCAAGTTCCGTTTTCCATATCCTCCGCCTACCTTTTAATTCAGGTCGGACAAGCCGAGACGCGCCAAATTCAGACGGTGTACATTCAGAATAACATGCCGTCTCCTATAAACCTCAGCGGGGCGCTTTCAATAGTGGGAAGCTACTCCCTGTTCACCAACGTGATGACCCGGATGGTTCTGGGACCCGTGTCGTTCACGATAGCCTTCTCATCCGATGGGATAAATTGGGACATGTCCGCCACCGTAACCGACACCCCGATATATTGGACCTGGACAAATCCCACGTTGCCGTACAAACAATTCAGCATCGACCTGTCCCAATTCCCGCAGTCTCAGCTTGAAGCCGTGCAATACATGAGGGTGTCCACCAGCTGGGGTCGCGGCTATCCCTTATGGATAGCACTAGGAAACATCGAAGCCGAGATGGTGTCGCTTTCGTCACTTACAACCGTGAACATATACCCTTCCGATAACATACCCTCAACATATCTGCCGGGGCAGTCCTTCATAGCTCCGGTTCAGGGAAGAACCGAGGTTATAAACGGATCGGACAGATACGGAAGAGTTCCGCTTTCGGACTACCCGTATTTCAACTCGTCCACAATGCTGAATCTAATGTCGGTACTATCGTCCAATCTAAACGGGCAGCAGGTTCCGTACGATCCCAACGCACTTAACCCCCGATATCTTTTGGCAAACGGCTCCCTGGGTTCGACCGAGGGGTACAGACCAATTACGGTGTCCCTGTATTTCCCGAACACCCAGATGACCGTGCAGCCCGATATTCTCGGCAAACCCAAGCCAATGGATTTCGCCATTTCCACATATGAACTGCTAACCCAGGCATCGCTAAGCCAGTCATCCTCAAGCTCCACCCAGACTCTAAATCTGGTTAACGCCTATGACGGGTCAAGCAATCCTCAGATAAACATACCATCAAGCCAGTCCCTGTCCACGGTGCGAAACCTGACGCTTTGGCAGACTCAGTACCGGAACATAGCCTCCGGCCCTTACGGTGTGAATATTCAGGCGTGGTGGTCCAATGGAGTTCCCAGCGGGGATGTCGCAATAAATCCAATGCTAATAGCGGTCAACCCCTCCCTGGGAACGGTTCAAATCCTGCAGGCCCCTCCTCCCGGATACAATCAATTAAGAGCCACTTACGCTTACCTGATATCGGAGACCTCTCCGCGTGAAAATTTCTACGGGACTCAAGCCTCAAGCGGGGCTGTGCTCGGACTTGTCCCTCAGAACTATCCGGTCACCAGAAATATGACGGACTATGTGAACGGGACCACCCCGGTGCTGACTCCGGCCAATCTCGATCCCCTGAGTCCCGGGTATTATCCCGTCTTCGAATATTATTTTAACCCCGATGGCTATTTGGTGTTTGCCGACAGCCTGTTCCAGTACGGCAACCTACCGGCTATAATAACAGTGAATTATCAAACGCTCGCCATTAAGCCAAGAGTCACAATAAACTTGACACGATCAAATAATGACACATCGGAAACTCCTTACGTGAAGGACTATACTCTGTATATGAATATCAGAAGAGGTTAGAATGCTCCTCAATACGAAGCTTACAAATAATTCCAAAACCGTAAAGGCTCAACAGGCGTTAAACGACCTTATAAGCAAGACCGCAAACGGGAGCATTGGAAGTCAGGCCGCTCTCATAACCGAGGTTCAGAATCTTTGGACCGCAGCCGTATCGGGAAACACCGGAGTGACCACCGAGGTTCCTTATATGAGAACCGGGGAGCTTCCGATGCAGGACATGATAACCGTTCCTCTCAGTCAAATACAAAACGACATATCCTTTTTATGGGACCAGCTGGAGAGCATGCGCGGAGTTCTTTCGGACTTCTATAACTCATATCAGACTCAGGTGGCCGGAGTCACGAGCCTGCTTAATCAGGTTCAGGACAAGTCGGTCATGTATCAGCTCTTCGTATCGGATACTAATTCTTCCTTTATGTGGGCTAGCGACTGCTTCTCGTCATTGGACCATGTGGATACGAACCTGACGACAGCGTTCGTGGATACGACCAACGGACTGTTGTCTCTTCAGGTGACTTCCGAAACCTCCCTCGTATCCTCCATATCCGGAGTGTCGGTAAATCTGGCTGATAGCTGGGGTATTCCCGGGAATAACATGGAGATAGCTTCCGAAACACCTCCTTCAAGTCCCGATGCAAGTACACCGGAGACAACAGTGACCTTAGTGGATCCGAATGGCGTCCGCGCCAACGTAGGCAATATGTTTGACGGTAACTCCAACACCTGGTTTGAGTGGGAGGTGAACTACATCCCACGAATTCAGCCTTGTGAAATGATTGGTACGGAATACCATGCGGACCCGTCAGCCCCCAACGTGGATGTTTTAAAAGTTACGCAGGATAACGCCAACAAAGAGGCGGGGTGGTCCAAGTACATACAATGGCCGGGGAATTCCACTTACGACATGGGACCGAATAATGACGGCTACCCGATAGCCCAGTTTACGGACTCAAATGGAAATATCATATACGGATCCACCAAGACATTTGACACTTCAATGACAGACATATCCGTGGCGCCAACGGCCTCGCTATCCGCAGTCCCTCGAAAAAACGCCACCCTGTCGATGACCATAAAGCTATCCAAACCTTCGGTCGTCTCCATTATTACAATATCCCCTCAAATAATAGGCGGAGTCTATCCCATACTAACCAACCTGTCGGTGGGCAACTCCCAGGTGTCATCCTACATGGAGACCATAGCCACTGACGTGTATTTGGACTCCAAGCTAAATGAATCTCTTAATTCTCAAACTGTCGGTGTTCCCCAGTCCAATTACTCGGGCGTTGGAGTGTTTACATTAAATAATGAAACCATAGATACGATAAATATAACCCTTCAAGCCAACGGCTCCTACTCACCCACCATAGGACTGGCTCATCCTTATTACTTTGAGATCGTTCACAAGTCCTCGCATCTTGGATTTTTCGGAATATCGATAGGACTGGGAAGCAGCACCACAACCGTTAGACTACCCAATCCCCAACTCGCAATTAACACCGGGGATCACTCCCAGAACCTGTCGAGCATAGGCGAACTTGCCGGGTTCATAGGCGGGGGAACGGTTGGCGGCCTCATAGGGGATGTTGCCGGCTCCATGCTAGGGATAAGCTCAAGCACATCGGTGGTGAGGTCTGGAAACGCCATGGATGTCTTTAGCGGTGAAAGAAGCGTGATTGGCGTTTCGAATATAGGAATATCGTCCAGAACGTACGCCAACCAAAGCGTCATGGTGTCCACCCCGTGGATATTCCCCAAGCCTATCCAAGCGGTGGCTATCATAGTCACTGAAAACATACCGTCCGGATGGGATCCGACACGGAAGTGGATAACATATGAGGTCTCATCCGATGGCTCCAACTGGACGCCAATAGCCCCTCAGAATTTGAGCTCCTCCAGCGATTCGATGGTTCCGATAAGCGGACAGCGGGTGCTGGTTAGAATAACCCTGTCATCGCCCGATGGAAGCTCCTCTATCACCCCAACCGTAACCAGTTACGCCATAAAGGCCCTGCCGGCCTAAGGGAGGTCTCATCATGAAACGAACAATTGCAAAATGGATAACCATAGTGGTCCTTCTGTGCGCTCCGATGCCTCCTGCAGTGGCGGGCGTGACTCTAAACCTAAGCAATGCAAGTCTGAAGGACGCCCTGACTCTCTTGTTCTCCACGTCTTCGAAATCATTCAGCGTCCCGGACATCCCCGGTGTTGTTAATGTGAATCTTAACGATGTTCCCTTTGACATAGCGCTACGTTCAATCCTGACCTCCACCGGGGAGGACCTGACATACTCGGTTACAAATGGCGTATACCAAATAGACGTGAAGAAACCGGAGGAGAGTGCAAGCGCGACTTCGACCAGTGCAACGCCTTCGCCTGTTGTCCCTCTTCCTAAGGCTTATGTAAAAATAAAAGTCAACTTCGCTGATTCCGGTGAGATCGCTCTTCTAATGGGAGGCACCCCAATCATTTCCGATTATTACAGCACTGCGGGAATGATGGGGATGACATCCATGGGCGGTGGCGGCATGGGCGGTTACGGTGGCGGCTTCGGTGGCGGCTATGGCGGCATGGGCGGTGGCATAGGCGGCTTCGGTGGTTATGGCGGTGGCCTCGGTGGTGGCTATGGCGGTGGCTTCGGAGGCAACGGTTACGGAGGAGGATTTGGCAACAACAGCCTTGGCTATGCCGGAATCGGATATGGTCTGTAATTTTAGGAACGCGGAGAAACTATGATAGCCGATATTCAAAAAAGAAAAATTCTGAAGTCTCTTCTCAAGCCGTTCTATGCGGCCGGACAAATCCCGAACTATGCTGTGATCCTGGGACAGCTCGCCTCCAAATTCGCGTACAAGAAGTTTGGCGCGCCCTTCTTCACCCCAAGAGGGGCGGCTCTCGGCACCACGGTCGACCCCGTGAAAATGACAAGTAACATATCGGAGATAAGGGAGGATTTGGAGGTGTCCTTTGCCGACCTGACGGATTTGGTCAATACTCAGGTAATGGCTTTGAACTCCGCGTACGGTCGGTTTGAGAATATGACCAACAGGCTTACGGCTCTAAGCTCCATGATGGACACCCTTATTAGAAAGGAAAGCATGACGTCTCAGGCCGTGCTGTTTGATAATTTTCAGGATACGTCAAAAATTAATCTTCAAACCACCACCGCCTTCGTGGACACCACCAATAACTACGTGACTCTTCCTCTCACGCCATCCAGTACGGTCGTATACTCCCCTTCGTCAATCACCCTGGTTTCAGAATCCTATCCCGCAGGGGGAGTGAACATAGGAGCCCCCTTTCTTAACGTGTTTACAAACCTGATAGATCAGAATTGGAAGGCCTCTCTTCCGGCCAACGGAACATATCAGGCGGTGGTGAATCTAACAAGCGGCCCCATCGTTGCCGGCACGGCCAACGAGGTCGATGTGAACAGCATCTCAATACAGCCGATGACCCCGATAGCCTTGAAAATAGAAGGGTCTAACGATAATTTGAATTGGAACCTTATGGTGTCGGACACCGTATCGGCCCCAAAAAGCTACAATATCACCCCGATGTATGTTAAGTTCATCAGATTTTCAATATCCCCCGTTGGTACATCGGCCTCGGTGGTTGGCATACAAAACATAACGATAGGAAATGTCGGAGCAGCATCCAATGGCGTGATTTACTCGACCGCGCTAACCTCCCCGTCCCCGATATCAAGCATGTCCTTCTCGGCCGTTCAGGAGACGCCTTTGGGGACTCAGATTAGCCATGCGTATTCCACAAGTCCGAACGGTCCGTGGCTGTCGATAGGCGACTCGGTCATATCCATAGGCCAGAACCTGTCCGTTAATATAGTGTGTCAGCCCTTTACGGCCGATTCCCAAAATCCATCCAGCCTGTGGAGCTTCCCGGTCTCCAACGGCTCATCCATTCTCCAAAATTCCGCGACTCTGCAGAGAGGAGTGGGCCAGTTCCGGGTCGACTCCATGTATTTCAACTATGATAACTACTCTGACGGCAACCATATACCCATCCTGGAGGACTGGAACGGTAATATTGGAACGGTTCAAAGCTGCTACATGTCTCCCGTGGCATCGACCGCAAGCGTCTCGGTTCCCACTATAGTGGCTTCCGGGCAGTCCTTCATATTCAACTACGTGAACAGTCAGCAGGAATGGTGGGGCGTGGCCCTGCATGATACGACCATCGGGTTCGTAGCCGCCAACAACTACACCTACAAGCTTACGTCCTATTTATATAGTGATAGAAACGCCACCCTGTCCAACTTCTCCGGGGGCGTCTACCTGTATCCGTACACTCCGCCAAACGGAACGGCTGGCTGGGGCTGGACATTTTACGTCAATGGCAACAGAATGGCATCCGACAATAGAATGTACGCCACCCCGGTTCCGGGGTCGGGAACGCTTCTAGCCAGTCAGGGCATGACCTTCCCCGTATCGCTGGTGGCCGGATGGAACAAGATAGAGGTTCTCATATACGTTCCTTCAGTGAATGACCTTCCATCCAACATATCGGGGTATGAGGCTTACCTCCTGTTCAGGCCCAATATCTTTGACATAACCATGTGGGATAACTCCTATGATTACTCCCCGGCCCTTTCATCCTACCCATTATGGGCCGATGGCGAGTATTTGAAAAGGGTGACCGAGTTTTTCCTTCAGTGGAACGTGGCCCCGATGAACAGGAGCTACTGGGCATGGAGACTGGACCCTTCGTCAGGGTCCCCGACATCCGTGCTGCTGAACTACAACCCGGCAGCCGTCAATACGACAATAGACGGCAGATTCTTCGGCAGCCCGCAGAACATTCTGCTTACGTATTCGGAGAGCATCTCCCCGGTGACCACCATATATTATCGGGGAACTCTTTCAAGCATGAATTACGGGTCCGGGCTTCCCAAGCTTCATTCCTATGAATTTCAGGTGCAAACCTAATGAGTACCTATAATGTAAACGTTAGTCCGTATCCGATAACGGAGACGCTTAGCCCGGGGCAGTCAATCACCGTACCCGTAACCATCCCCGTACCGCCCGGTTCCAACGTGTCGAGTGGCAGTTGGATGCTCTACCTTTACCTCAGTCCCGAGAGCCCTTATTTCACGTTCAGCATTGTATCACCCGATAACCTCTCCCTGTGGAATGGGAAGGCCGCAATGACGAGTGCAGAGATTAGCCAGGTCAACGCTCAGGGAACTTTCGGGGTTCGGCTAGCATTAGGCTCAAGCTCAGGTGTTTCAGTGACCGCGACTGTTGATCTGTCCGTCTCGCTCACCGGAACGTTTCCTCCGCCTCCCCCTACCGGACCTACGACTCCGCCATGGCCGGGGCCTCCCGAATGGCCAGGATATCCGGGCTGGCCTGGCGTTCCCACAATACCCGCATCGGGGCTTCCCTATCCGGGATGGCCTGGCGGCCCCGATTGGCCAGGCTATCCTCCTTGGGGCGGCACGTTTGGCGGGAGCGGCTGGCAAGGGTGGGGTTCGATTATTACCCGGGTTCCTCAGGGGGACTTCATACAATCCAATAGATACAGGGGAAGCAGGGAGAGTGACAAGATAAACAGCATAGCCAAATCCTCAGGTACCGATGCCCAGACAGGGCTTATAAAGACTGAGTGGCTTCAGTATTTATGCTATAATAACAACGAAGCGTACTATATTGCCGCTGATTACGCTCTGAGACACTTGCAGCACTTAAGACAGCAACTGGAATGGAGGATAGGTATCTGGAATGGTTGAAACATTCGGAACCGTCCCGAGTCCGGTTGGGTTCTCGGGCGGGGCGGCAACCGTAGGTTTTCAAGTGCCAATTCCCGTTGGTGTAACGGTGACCTCCGGGGCTTGGTACGTGACGGGAAACCCTTATCAGTCTCTTGGGATAAACCTGTCCATTAACTCGATAGCGGTTTTCAACGGGGTGTGGGTTTCAATGGATCCCACCGCGCTTTACGCCATAAACCACGCTCAGTATATCGCCCTTTCGTACGAGTACTACGAGCCTTTATCATTTAGCGTAAATATAATAGCCGATCTTGTCGGAAATTTTCCTCCTCCTCCTCCCACCGGTCCGGTCACACCCCCATGGCCAGGACCCCCTGAATGGCCGGGCTACCCCGGATGGCCCATCGATCCCACGGATCCTGTCGCCCCTTACCCGGGCTGGCCAGGCGGCACCAAGTGGCCCGGCTATTCCAATTGGTTCGGAAACTACGGAGGAAGCGGATGGCAAAGCTGGGGCTCGATTCTTACAAGGGACGCGCAGGGTGATTACTCCCAGGCCCATAGAAGAAGAGGCGAGAACGAAAGCGCAAAGCTTAACAGCATCGTAAAGTCGGCAGGAACGGACGCCCAGACGGGGCTAATACAAGTCAAATACCTTGGATTTCTTGACGATAGCAACGCGGAGGCCGCGTATATCTCGGAGGATTATGCCCTGAGACACCTGCAGCACTTCAGGGTGCAGCTATCGTGGAGAGTCAACCTGACATAGGAGGAGAGATGGCAAATCAGTCATGGCAAAACTTAATGGAGACCGCCACGCTGCCCGTTCTGAAGAGGGGCGGCCCGTCATCCTCCGACATTCTCAACAGCATTAACTCCAGAATACAGCAGGATGTGGTCACCCTTAACGCCAACATCCAGGATTTGGAAAGAAAGCAGGCTCTGACAGCCGTATACCTTGAACAACAAGCCGTGGGAATCCAGGCTCTTGTGGGCTATATGCAAACGATAATGCCAGCGGCCTCTCCGAATCGAGGCGTGGCTGATTTTTACACCTCCTCGTTCGTTGACCCGTCAAACACCGCAAACATAGATCTCACCTACGGGCAGGCCACCCTTCCCATAGTGTCGGTTCAGGATAAGATGAGTTCGGTGGATAGTCAGGGAAACGTGTGGGTGCCCTCGGACTCTCATTTGAGGTTTTATTCATCCTCCTCATATTCACCGGGGGTAATACCGGATGATAGCCTGTTTTACGGCAGCGTTGAGGACCAGTATGGAATAGGCCCGCAGCCCGATACGTTCTTTCTGGGCGGCTTTAACCCCGTAAATACTTACGTATTCGTGAAAGGGGTTCTTCCCCAAGCCCTGAACACCAGTACCCTGGCCAACCGTCTGACGTTTCACCCGGTACCCGCATTCTCGCACGCACTGGTCGGAGCCTATTACATGGACACCGCAGGAAACTGGAACGCGATTGACTTCTCCTACCTTCCAGGCTACACGACATTGACAAACCCTCCTCAGGTCAGCTTTCTAGGCCCCGCCAGACTGCACTTTCCGCCCACCGAGATTTTGCAAGTGTGCCTTGTTCTTAACGCGTATGGCTGGTGGGGAATGCAGGAGTTCGATGTCGACCTGGTCCAATACGACACATCGGCAAACCTTGCTGTCAACATGTCGGCATACAACCCGACAGCCATTAACACGGTGATTGTAGGGGGCAAGGACCCGATAACGCTGTCGGGATTTAATTACACGATAGCCGGCCCGCTGGTCACGATAGCTCTGTCCCAGCAGCAGACGTACGCCTCCCCGATAGTGGCATCGGTGGATATAAGATTCTAATAGGAAAGAGGGTGTGAATTATGGTCGCTGATCCATTACCTAAAATCGAATACCATGAAGGCATAGCCAAGAAAATAAGGGAGTGGAAGATGATTCCCGAACTTGGAAAGATATGGCTTGCATACGGAACAACCCCGTTTGTATGGGCTCAGTTAAGAACTCAGATATTCGAGTTCAATATCCCGATACCCCAAACGTTTTATCCATACGCTTCATGGAGGGACTGGTTGCAAGATTATCTGGAGGACCAGGTGGCCCTGATAGCCGAAGAGGAAAAGATAGAACTGTACACACTCACCTCGAAAGGCGAGCTTCAAAAGGCCAGACGAAAGGAAAGAATAGAGTTGGAAGTCTAGTATAGGAGGAGGATGAATAACATGGATCCTTATGCAGGATATAGCACCCAAGGATTTAATGGGTATGGTCCCAACGGGTTTAGCGATAGAAGCGCACAGGAATGGTTTAGGGGAAGTCGAGACTCATGGTGGGACACTCAACGGTCGAAAGCCAGAAACTATTATAGAAACAGCAAGTTCGCCACCGACTGGGGCCCCAAGGGACTGAACAGATTAAAGGGATGGGGAGGCTCGTTCTATAACGTCATTGACAGGAACATGGCGAACTCGTTATTCCGATTCGGAACGCCAATAGGCATAGGACTCGGGGCGGGGCTTGCCGTCTATGCGGCCAGACGGGACAAGCATTCGGTGGACTCGTCCATAGTGACCGGGTCTCTTACCGCGCTGGCCGTTGGCGGTGGCATTTACGGACTAATGGCCAAGAGAGCCAGCGTTAAAAAAGCTCTCCTCGCGGGAGCCGAATGGATGACAAAAAATATGTTCGAGGCGGCAAAGTAAATTATAAGGCGTATCAAACGCCATCATAGGAGGATTGTCATGCTTCAAATCGACACGGCAACTACGAAAGACATAATGGGGGCTCTGGGCGGCATGTCCGTGAGAGACGGGGCATCCCATGAAGGAAAGTTTCTGTTTCTTGAATGGAAGGATGAGAGGGCTTACAATGATGCTCAGGAATTCATAGCGTCCATTCATCCGGGTAATCTTACATCGGAGCATTTGAATACGTACTATTCCTACGCTTCAAACATCTATGCGGCTCCGAACATAGGGATAACCGCGGGATTGACTCAGGTGCTTAATGCAGCGGCCGCGCTCACCACATCCGTTCGTTTCGGTGGCCCGGCATCAAGCTCCAACCAGGCGTTCATGGGAATAGGAAACGGAACGACAGCGGTTACGGCAAGTGACACCGACCTTTCCGGAACATCCAAATCCTACAAGGGTATCGACCCGTCATTCCCGACCGAGTCGCTCGTCAACGGAAAAGCCACGCTAATCTGGCAGGCCACATTCGCCTCAGGAGACGCTCAGTTCGCATGGAACGAGGCCTTGATAGCGGCCACCACGGGAACGGTGCCTCCGGCAGGCTCGGGCGCCAGCGCGGTCACCACGATACCGGCATCCTCAACTCTGCTGGCTCACATGCTATGGTCTCCTTCGCCTTTGACCAAGGGCACGGCTGTGGTAAGCGCGCAGTACAGTTTCTCCGTATCGTGATAAAAGGACCTGGCGCTTTTCCCATGGCATAGGCGATGAACACCCTATCACCCCGCGACAGGGAAATAGTCGAGGCTGTCGCACTGCTTCATATTCCCCGGGCCTCCATTCAATGGGAGTCCGGGCGGGTTCTTGTGATAAAGGACTCCAAAAGAGGGCCCGAGGCGCTGGATAGAATATGCCGAAGCATAGCCGATATCTGCCACAGGGATGCGGGAATAGACATAGTCTGCAAACCGCTGGAGGAGTGACAACGCCCTTGAAAACGGGCCAAGCCTACAATTCACGAACCGCTGGGGGAAATAAAAATGCCTTTATCAGTTCTAGAGGTGTGGATACCGATTATCATATGGCTTTTGACATACGAGGCGTGGGCCGTCATACGCTCGCACGGCTACACCTTGTCGGAGGCCATCTGGTGGGTGGTCGGATATTTCACGGTGAGAAGCGGGTGGCCTTACGAAGGAAAGAAAAAGCATAGAATAGTCCCGCATTCGGTAAGGACCGCTCTTCTCATAGGATGGCTTCCCGCTGTCATATGGCTGTTTGCGTATTGGGCACTCAAAGGAAGTCCATGGATTGGGTGGCGCTGGCTGTTGTTCCACTCGCCCTATCCATGGAGATTTTTATGCGACTACTCCGTGGGAGTCCTCACCGGGCACTTCCTGTGGCAGCGTGTGTCCACTTACAAGCTCATAGACCGGGATGAGTGGAACGAGTGGAGAAATCACCAACTGAAAATATCCGGAGGGGCTTGACAAATCCCGAAAAATATGCTACCTTTTAATATCTTTGAAAAGGGACATGTATTTCAAAGAGATGCTTCGAAAGTACGTCACTTATCCGATACCTCATTCTACACGTATTGCTTGAAATGCATTACACCGGAGGGATGCGGGGGCATACCACATATAGCCCCTTGAGGCGTATGACATGAGACATATAGCCCCTTGAGGCGTATGACATGAGACATATAGCCCATTGAGGCATATGACTTGAGACATATAGCCCATTGAGGCGTATGACTTGAGACATATAGCCCATTGAGGCATATGACTTGAGACATATAGCCCATTGAGGCGTATGACTTGAGACATATAGCCCATTGAGGCGTATGACTTGAGACATATAGCCCATTGAGGCGTATGACATGAAACCCATGACCCGCTAAGTCATATGAATGCGGGTCATAAACGTAAGGCCCACGCCAAATAGGCGAGTTTCAATTACCTGAGTAATTGTTAAACAAAGCTCGACCCGCTCAAAAGGTGAATGCTCATTGAGCGGTGCGCGTTAAATAAGTCACTGAACGCGCTATTGATTGGTCATTTCGCTAAAAAAAGTTTAGTGAGAGCTGACCCTTTGCCTGAAACGAGCGGTCAATTGCGTCCCCCTTCCCGTGAATAAATCACCCTCCTCGATTCCCGATATCCCATAGGAGTCCTGACATGAGACGTTTTCTAAAAAAAATAAAAAAATATGATGAAAGACTGGCCGCCTGGGGCACAAAGGCGTTTGGAACAATGCTGGTCTTCTGGCTATGTTTCTTCTACGGGCTGCTCCCTCTCGTACCGGCTTTGCACAAGCACGAGGCCGACCTTCTTTACTGGAGCAACTGGGTGCAACTCTGGGCTCTTCCGCTCCTGATGGTTGGAAATATAGTACTATCCAGGGAGGCCACCCGAAGGGCTCGGAAGGACCACGAGGCAATAATGGAAATACTTAGTGACATTCACCAGCTTTACTCAAGTAAAAGCGGTCGAATGTGACCACGCCTCAGCCCGCGGAACAACGCTTCAAATAAGGTGCGGGCCGGGGTCACTCCCCCGGTGATATCATCTTTATTGATTAGGAGACAAGGAGAAGACGGAAATGCTAAACGAACAACAGTTACAGTCTTTGACAACGGAGCTTCAAAAGCCGGTTTACGCCTCGTATGCGAGCAGCGGGGATTACAATAGCATTGTGAATCTATTGAACGCGCAGTACCCAACGGGCAACCACTATATTTCGAGGGTATTGCTAAAGAACATTCTGACTACGAATGGCATATACAATGAGCTGCTGCTAGCCTCGATAACCCCATCCTCGCCAATGTATCAGCAAGCGGTAATATTCATAAAAAACATAGACAGTCCGGACTACCCTCAGTTTCGTTTGGAGAACCCGGTTATTCAGCAGTTCATCTCCACGGCAGTAGCCTCCGGGCTTATGACTTCGCAGGATGTGCAGTTGCTGGAAAGCCAGTTCACCCTGGAGATGACAAGCATCGCTCAAAACATACTATCCCGCGCGGCAACGCTGGATGACGTCAACCAGGTGTTGGGAAATCCTCTTCTTCAGACTTTGCAGTCCGTGCTAATACCATACGCAAACACCGTGGCTCAATCGCAACTCACCCCGCTCACCGATGCGGTGGCCGCCAAGCAAAATCAGATACAAGCGTATATGGCGACTTTGCAGGGAATGACGGCTCAGCTTCAGGCGGGAAACGGAGTGATTCTTCCAACTCAGGCTGAGATTACCGCAGCGCTTTCCTGAACGCTCACTCTCACGGAGGATTAAGTCTTGGCCATAGTAGCAACCGTACAAAGCGGCAACGCATCCAACCCCTCGACTTGGAGCACAGGGGCGCTCCCCAATGACGGGGACACTATAGTCATATCCCCTTACAATGTTTTGACATGGGATTTGAACTGGAGCTCGGCCGTCTCGGGCAATAACTTCGCGGTTAGCGGAACATTCCTGTTTCCGTCAACCATGCCGTCAGGCAGTTACGGACTTGTTCTAAATGGAAACATCACAGTTGCCCCCACGGGCTCGTTCCTCATAGGAAGCGCGGCCTCTCCAATTCCCACGGGCGTGGTTTTTACCTGCTACGTCAACAAGTATGGCATTATCCTGAATCACGCCTCCTCGGGGAACATAGGGATATATGGTACGCAGCCCCCTAATACGTACGCTCTGCTGGTGGCCTCCCCATCCAATGCGGCTACCGGACT